>Ga0209427_10005921_pt1 | contig 14004 bp, 26 predicted proteins | sample DeeMarSWOR136_30_FD_187465 | JGI IMG/M metagenome (GOLD analysis project Ga0209427, IMG submission 187465) | Marine sediment microbial communities from White Oak River estuary, North Carolina - WOR-1-36_30 (SPAdes) (version 2) | ecosystem: Environmental > Aquatic > Marine > Intertidal zone >... | reverse complement strand
AGGGTTTAGCTGCTGCCGAAAAGCTGGCTACTAGCGCTGACGAAACAGTGTTGACGCTGGCATACAAACTTATGAGACTCAGGGAGTCTCACAAGGTAAAGCTTCCCAAAAGCGTGACAAAGATGCTGGCCAACCTGTCAGAAAAGGATGCAGAACTTGTCCTGAACAAGCTGACTGGCCGGAAGTAAGGTTGATGGCGCTGCTGCGTAAGCGTCGTCTGGTGGAGGCGGGGGCCGGGGGAACGCACCCCCCGCCCCTCTTTTCAAGACGCTTGGACAAAGAAAAGAAAAAAAATCATGAAAAAGAGGACGGCTATCGGGGAGGTGATACGAGCGGAGGTCGCGGCCTATCGCAAACATCCATACGACATCAACTGCGGTGAGTGCGAGGAGTTCGCCGAAGATGTGATCGCTCGCTTGGGTGGGTATCGGGAGGGGCTCACCGAGACCTCGTTCGACATAGAGACCCTTGGGGAGTCGGACGTTATCGATCTACCGGGTCACATATGGATCAAGTGCGATGGCCTACACTACGACGCGGAGGAACCAGCCGGAGTGGAGGACTGGCGCGACCTCCCAATCTTCGCCCGCCTGCGCCGAGTTCCGTGCTACGAGGGGGCTCTAAGCAAAACGACGACTACCTCTATGGTCTCGTCGAGTGAGGAATAAGTCGAGGCCATCGCTGGCGATCCCGACATGTTACCGGCGTGGGAAGATGACTGAAGAAGAGTTTACACAAAGACAAACTGGGCTTCTGGCGCAAGTGCCCAAGAAATTCCGATGGGCTCGCGGAGTGCTTGGCTAATGCGGATTAACCTGTCTCAAGGGGGTAATTATGAATGACAAGCTCGTGTGGCGCGCAGCCGCTAAGTATCGAGAGTGGATCAAGAAGGTGACGGCACGACCACCGGAACTGACAACGATCGAGACATATCTGGCATCCATGCAAAACAAGTCTACTGAGCTTGGGGCGTGGGTACGGAGATTCATCGCTGGCAACACACAGAGAAGCCAAGTGTCGTCAAACAAGATAGAACATTTCGGCATCTGTAATCCGCAAGTATACGATTCCATTGCTACGTGCATGATCCCGGATATAAGTGTCGATCTGATAAGTTCGATACAGGTTCTCACCGAATCAATGCGAAGGATGGTTGATCGCAAACCAACGGCAATTCCTACTCAAAAAGAAGCGATGGAAGAAATTCGGGCCATTATGCACGCATGGCCACAAGTCGAGTACAACCGTGGTAAACTGTCTGTGGTAATCGAAAATGTCGTGCTTGAAGACGATAACGAGGGAGTGTATCTTGGCAGCTTCATGGTGTATCTCGATCTATCCAACCCCCTAAATAAAGGGTTCACTGTTGAGTCACTGGATATGATCGAATCACCCAATGGATATTATCACCCACATGTGTCTGGCAACGGTCTGTGTACCGGAGACGGTGCGCTGCCGATGAAGGAAGCTCTCATCCAGGGTCGGCTCGAAGACTACTTCAGAATCGTGGAAGCGATTCTCCGCACGTACAACCAAGACTCGCCATATGAAAGTCTGCAAGAATGGTATGACCCGGATCATGAGGGTCAATTCTACTGCGAACACTGCTACGAATGGCGTGACGACGAATGTAGTGTCTGGTGCAGTGGTTGCGAAACTCAATATTGTGATAACTGCGACCCAGGCGGTGGATGCTGTGAGGATTGTGGCGAGTGGTACTGCTCTAACTGTTGCACGTCCTGCAACAGTTGTAGTGAAACAATCTGCAACGGGTGTAAGGTCGAATGCCAGAAATGCGGAGAAGACTACTGCGACGAATGCATGAAGTCGTGTGCCTACTGTGGCGATAAGATGTGCGAGGACTGCTCAGTCACCTGTGAATGCTGCGGTGATGAAAGCTGCACAAGTTGTGTTGACAAAGAGTGTAGTCAATGTCATGAGAGCATTTGCAAAGGATGTCAGCAAACATGCGATCACTGTGGAACTCACATGTGTCCATCGTGTAAGAAGGAACACAACTGTCTATTAGAGGGAGTTTAATCATCGCGTGTCTCCTTGGTAAATCTATTTTCCCAATAGATTATACATCAAGGATACAAAAATTGGAGATAAAAATGACGGAAAGCGAAGATTTTATGAAACCAAAGATGACTTTTCGTGACACCATGAGATTTACGCCGTATGCTTACGCGAAAATGTTGTGGATGAGAGATCGCGGGGATACCGAGGTTGCAGGATATGCTACCACCGCAACCAACGACCCGCTTTTGGTAACCGATTTCAGGTTAGTCAAACAAAAATGTACAGGAGCCTCGTTTGAACTAGACCCAGATGATCTCGTAGACGATGTAGAATGTACACTAGATGCTGGGTTAGCACCATGGCAGACCCACAATATCTTGTGTCATACCCACCCAGGTAATTCCGCGAGTCCGTCCGGCATGGACGAAGAGAACTTCAAAAATGCTTTCACAGCGCCAGATTGGGCTATCATGTTCATAATCGCGGAAGGTGGTGAGATTTACTGTCGCCTGAAATTCAATATTGGCCCTGGTGGCACTAAAAATCTCAAAGTCTCAGTTGATTTCGGCCAAGAATTCAAAGGCTCAGAACATGAACTTTGGGAACGAGAATACCAAGAAAAGGTTAGTCGGGCCAAGACAACGTTCCACATGACCGGTAAGGAGAGTGTCAGCGTAAACAGCTTCTGGCTCAACAAAGAATTCGAAGCCATCGTCAGCAACGACAACAAGGATGACTTCCCCGCCATGCCCATCGAGGATGATGAACTTGAGGACTTAGATTGTCACTGGAGTTTCGACGGTAACGTTGAATACTGGGACGATCAAACCGGTGAATGGTATTTGTATGACCCAATCGGCAAAAAATGGTTCGTCCTCGACGACAACGACGACAAGGCAACAGAGGTTGACATGAGCAAAAATAAAGCTGCGGCCCTTGTGGTCAAGTGGGCCGACAAGTATGCACATGAATGGGTATCGGCAATGGACAGTGACTAGCCACAACGATCAATTACACGACGAATCAACGAGATGAACTCACCGTGATCAAGGCAGTCTTTCATTCTGTTTATTGTTCTAGTCACCCACTGGATATTGTCTGGATCATTAGCTAACTCTGGATACTTAGACTTTGGGCGAATGTGATCAACGGAATCGTTGAGACCAAGAACGATTTCGTCACCAGAATATACACACCTATAGTCTTGTGCCGTGAGCTTGGCTAATAGCAACTTCCAGTGCTTAGATGAACCCAATTGAGCAGATGAGAGATGTCTCAGATAACATTCCTGACACGATCTCTGGTACAATTTTGCATCTATTAGTGCCGGAAGACAGTGTCGCTTTTTGCATCGTGTGCAAAATCCCCTTGGAACTTCTTGTTTCCATTTAGTCCGACTGGCTCTCTGCTTTTCCAAACAAGACTCACAGTGTACCCGATTCCCCTCGGTGACCCCACCACAATCTTCACACAAACCACTTGCCCGCAGCCGTTTCCTTCTAGCCTCTATGTAAACCTTGGCTTTTGCAATACATGTCGGGCAATATACCTTTGCGGTCGTGCGTGGGTGCCCACAGTTTTTACACAACCCCTGATCAATACGAGCTTGTTCTTTCGGTCTATAAGCCATGACTACCATCCTTTCTGTTGTGTTATACACCAAACAGGAGAAAAAACATGGGAAATTTAATAGAAAACCGCGATATTCGCCAAAGAGAACTCATCCCGCCAGACCGATTAACAGATATTAGAGTCACAGTGGTTGGGGTGGGTGCGATAGGGCGTCAAGTATCACTGCAACTTGCAGCGATAGGTGTTCCTAAGCTACGACTCATTGATTTTGACCACGTAGCACCTGAAAATCTTTCCGCACAAGGGTTTTTTGAAACCGATCTTGGACAATCAAAAGTTGATGCGGTCGCTCGTGTGTGCCGACAAATAAACACAACCATCGAAGTAATAACTGTAGTTGGTAAATTCCAATCACTTCAATTTACTGGTGGTGTCCTGATGTGCTGTGTAGACGGGATTGAGACACGCAAGTCCATATTCAACATCACAAAAGGGCGTGCCGATCTGTTTGTCGATGGTCGAATGAGCGCCGAGTATCTCCGCGTCCTGACTGTCTCTGATGATGCGTCTCGGGAGTATTACCCTACAACGATCTTCCGGGCGTCAGAAGCGTATCAGGGCGCATGTACCGCAAAGACAACCATCTATTGTGCGAATATCGCAGCAGGGATGATGGTAGCACAGTTCGCACAGTGGCTTCGTGGATGCGATATCGATAAGGATATCGATGTCAATCTGCTCACAAACGAGATGGGAGCCAAGTAAACACAGGGGAAAATAGATGCAAACACCTGCGCAAGTCTGGGATTATTGGTATGACAAGTGGCGTGGGTCTACTGTCTCAAGGGCCTGTATCGTCAGGCTGACAAACAGGTGCGATCAGCAATGCGAACACTGTGCATTCGCGTCAGGCCCAGGATGTCATGGGCAGATGTCTGTCGAGACATGCGAACAAATCAACCGCTGGATTCCGAAGAGTGTCTTGCCGAATATTATGGGTGGAGAGTTCACAATTCTACCCAATTACCCCGATCTGTTGCTGGCACTAGCACGGTATCGGGATCATATCCATATGGTCACCAATGGTATCTGGGGCCATAGTCACGCCATGACCATACGGTTTCTTGATACCATCCGGCAAATCAAGCAAGTATGCCCCAAAATAAACGTGGCAGTTTCTACCGACAACTGGCACGTAGTATCAGGACAAGAGGCTTTGGATGCGCTGGACCGCATCAGGAAAACAATCAAACTAATTCCTACGGAACCTGTCGTCAACATTACTCCTGTCGGCAGGGCATGGCTCAATGGTCTTGGCCAAAAGAGACTGTCTTGTGCGTCGTGTGAAGTCATGTCGAACATGATCATCCGTGAAGATGGTATGATCTGTCGGTGTCCGTATGCCTACTTCCCGTGGAAGCATTTCAGTGAAACCACATGGGATGAGGCGCAAGAATATGTTTGGGGTTGGCGGTCGGAAAAGCTGTCTGAGGGAATGAACTGTCACCTGTGTATGGAAAGTGTATACGCTGGCCAGAGAGGCAAGCATATGCGAATGGTTACCTAGCTTGGTGGGTGATGGAGCAAATAGCCGATTTTATCGGCAGACAGAACATAGATGACGCTATGGTCATCGTCGTCTTGGCGGCCATAGTATTCATGTACGTGTTTTACTGCGAAGTCCATCTTCGGGAGAGAAAACCAATGTCGAATAACATTCAGAAAGTCGTGGTCACAAAGCAGGGAAGCGGATTCTGCGGACTCCTATTCATCATCCTGCTTCTTTTGAAGATCGGCGTCGTTGAGACGGCAGTCATGAGTTGGTCGTGGTGGTGAATTACATCGCCGCTGTGGGGTCCGACCGTACTGGTCCTTGTGGCGCTGGCCATCTTCCTCGTCGGGGTGCCCTCATTATCTTCGGCGTCGCTGTTGATCGCAGCCATCGTCACCGCTGTTGATAACCGCAAGAAAGCCAAGACGGCAAGGGAGACAAGACAAAACAAGGAGTCGTAGGATGCACCGCAAGTGGGTCACCAACATAGATAGAGCGCAGGCCCGTGAACTCCGGGAAAGAATGGAGTCGGACTCCGGGAACGTGTATTTAATTGGTCGGCCTTCAGCGAATGGCCCGTGGTCTGTCGCAGAACTGGAAGTCATGAACCTCGTCGGCATCTACATGGAGGTGCCAGATAGTGAAATCAAGCCTGATCCAGACTGTCCTGATTGCAAAGGGACGGGTGTGGTTACGCTGTTCACGTCTAGCTCTCCGTGTAGGTGTCTGTCGAGATTCGAAAAAGATGACGACGATGTGGACAACAACATAGAGTATAACGACTATTGGGAGTAATGTGATGCCGAATGGCAAACCAGACCAAAACTACCAGGAATGTAAAGGCAGCGGACAAATCGTACTGTTCACGTCTGTGCGAGAGTGCGAATGCGTCAATGAGATAGCTAAACAGGAGAAGATCGATGGCAGCAATGTTATTCTAGACTCCAAATATTTCCGCAAGGAATATGAGGCCGAGCCGTTCGTGTTACCACCTATTGAATCACTGCCGATATGAGGAAAAATATGAACCAAGAACAATTCGAGACAATGATGGCACAGGTGATGGCAAAACTGGAGGAAGGTCCAGGTAGTCATCTCGATGTCCTAGCGGCTATGGCGCAAAGGCACGCAGCCGTGAAAGAACTTGGGCAGGTCGTCGGCGATATCTTAGAGTCGTTGCAGTTCGTGCGCCTTGTGTTGAAGTACATGGCGTTTGACCTAGAAGCTACCCGTCGTGAGCGGAATCAGCTTCGCATGATGCTGGAGGATCAGGACTAATGGCTATCGGTAAGGGCAGCACAGTCGTCCTACGAACGAAGAACGCGATCTACTCGACGTGCAAGATCGTCGCCATGAGCGACGAAAACGTCACGGTTACGTACTTCACAGGTATGAATAAGGACCGGGAAACTGGTGAGTATTACATAGAGGATCGTCCAGTCGAGACCATCCCCAGGAAGAAAATTGTCTCTATGTCGGAGAGGCTGTAATGGGAAGAATCCCCGAAAGCGAGTACATCGAACCTCATGGGTATATGGTGGCTACTGCTCAATTGATTGAATTCCACCACACCCCAGCCGAAGTCGAAACGTTCAACGCATGGTTCTACAGTCAGACGGGTATCGTCTTACAGCACCAACGAGCCTTTGGGATCGATGTCAGGATGATATTTGGTGGGAAACCGGAGCGGCCTTTGAGTGGTATGTATTTTCATGTCCACGAGAACCAGTACGACGCGATGATGCGGGCGGCTGGATAGAGCACACAATGAAAACAATCGTTGTCAAAGTCAGCGACAGGGTTCTGGCCGAATTGCGTACCCACATGGCCTTCAAGTGTATGACCGGAGAGGCGTGTGGTGTGCCCGATGCGTTCGTGGTCAAATTCGTCAAGGCCGTCGAAGACGGAGAAGCCGAGCTTGCGCTCCAACTGAAGTCAGAGAGGGAGGACGGCAATGACAGCGTACCGGATAACGTACCAGACCCATCGTAAGGCTGGGCTGTCTACTTATCAGGGAGATTGGCAAGACAGAGAAGGTGTGGTAGTCGCTGGAGATGACGCTAGGGGGGCCGTCGATGAGATTGTGGACAGCTTGAGTGGTCACGACTTTTGACTGAAAAGTGTGGAAGCGACATTTTTGGGCCAGCAGACTTTGTTATTAAGGTGGTGCTTTATTATTGCCACGAGAGGCTCTGGGTCAAATCGAGATTCGGTATCAGGAGCACACACGATGGAGACTGATGTCATAGTCGAACATCCTAAATTCGGAACAGGTGAAATAACGGAAGTCAGCTACGACACTGGAGACCCGCTCGTCTCTGTCCAGTGGGACGATGGTCGGCGTGGCTGCTATTGGGTCGAAGAATTGGAATTTCAAATGGTGCAACAATGAATGAAATCGAACTAAGCGATGGTGGGGTGATCGAAGAACCAGACGATGAATTTATGATTCGCAGACGAGATGTCCACGGAAATCTAGAAGAGGTACGAACAATCGGGGATAGTAACCACCATGAATGGATGGCCTTATTCCCTGAAGCAATCACAAGACTTCATTTGTGTCAGGCGCTCGACATCCTTCAGGAGTTCGCGAAGAATGTTGAAAATCGTGGACTCGAAATCATTGGTGAGGACTGGCCGGAATTGCTTGTAACTTACCAGCACGCGGTAGAAGTTTTGTCGTAATCTGTCGAACAAACGGAAGAGTTCGGCGTATAATGAGGTATAGGGGGCCGGTTATGTATGGCCGGTCGCAAAGTTCTGTTATAGAACAGGAGTGATAAAGATGTCACAGACACAGCAGGTCGAACAGGGCGAGGAAGTTCGGAACGATCCGGCGTTTGAGGTGATCGAAGTCAACACCGCGACTGGTGAGACAACTCTCGTGATCCAGAAGGGTATCGTTGGCGCGATGGCCAACCAGTTGAAAAACACCAGCAACCGGAGGAAGGGTGCAAGCATCCTTCGCAAGATGGGCTACGTCCTGTCGGATTGCGGCGATGTCCAGTATGGCGGCAATGTCAGTGAGACCGACCTGGACCCCAATATCGTGACGGACCAGATCGACGAATAGGAACAGCCGAATTGTGGTTGTGAGTGTGGGGTCGGGTATAAATCCCGGCCCCGTTTTTTCTATGTAGGATACAATTATGACCCACGAAGAAGCTGAACAGAAATTCAAAAGATGCAGAGACAAGACAAAAGGGTATCGTCTCGGGAACAACACCAGACTCCAACAGCGCGGACGGGCTTTTGCTGTCAGGTATCACGACACCGATGTGGTCATGATCCGCCCTGACGGTACGTACCGTCTCTACAGCGGAGGGTGGTATACCTTGACGACTAAGGATCGAATCCGCAGGTTTTCCCCGTGCTTTCTCAGTCAAACCAACGGTATGTGGCACGTCGGGGATATCCAATTCTCCGAAGGTATGCTCATCGATGCCGAAGGAAATCCAATTGATGACCAGCCAAAACACACGATAGACGAAATATGGAAGCTGAAGAGACACGTCGATCGGCGGTTCAACCAGTTCTTCAAGCTCATCGTCGAGACAATGTACGGTAATGATATCGGAACCTGGGAGTCATTCCGCAACCATCCAGTACCACGGGATACCAGCCGACAACACCTGAAAAAACTGTGGGATGCTGTGCTCACCGAAACCTCCGGGCGCGGCGGGAGTCCTGGTTTTATCTGGGTCTACTTCGCCATACAAAGTCGTGACTTCCGAGACCCGTCATTGGTCTTTAGGATGATTCGCCAAGATGCGATAAACGGCAAAGTCAACGAGATGGCGCAAGTACCTATTAGGTCGTTCTTGCGTCGGCGGAAACCGCACATCGTCAACATGATCCTCGCCGGGGAGTTATCGGATGGAACAGTGTGAATTTCCCAGATGTAGAGGATACGCAGAATTTGGGTATATCGGTCATGATGTCTGCGCCAACCACTGGGAGCAACTCTGCGAGGCCGACAGCAAGACCGAGAAGAGGCTCCTGAAGAAAATCGGCCTAGTCAGAAACAAGAGTGGCGCTGTAGTTCCGATAACTACCACTAAAAAAGATTAGGCTTTTTGTGGAACAAACAGCTTGGTTGAATGTATAATAAGGTATGGACAGAAAGCAAATCCTAGCCAAGCTGAGAGCTATCCTGGATCGGGCTGATGTCGATTCTGATGGCATGATCAACAGGAAAAAGTCGTCACGGCATGAGGACGAGATGGAAGTTCTGTTGGAGCACGTTTCGCTCCTGGTCACCGATCTGCGATTCGATGTCGCAGCAACTCGGAACGAACTGTTTGAGGTGCGCTGCCTGCTCGAAGAGTAAGAACGACAGCCGCCTCTTTTTTTATAAGTCGCTTGGTTTAAGGGGACAAGAATATGAATGACTTCACCACCAACTTCGCTGATTACATTTGTTCTGGCCACGCTCTGTTGCACGTAGATACCTTCGAGAAAGATCGTGCTATCAGTGAGATCGCAGACGTTGCGGAAGCAACTAACCGGAAGGTCCATATCTGGTCTATCGCCCAGGGGTGGACAGATGTGAAGGGTACGTCGGTTTGTGATGTCAAGGAAACAGCCCCAGTCGAAGACCAACTCCGAGCAATCCTAGACTTCCCGGAATGCGTCATCTGCGTGCTACGTGACTTCGGCGGATATCTGAAACACGAAACCTACCCAGGTTACGATATCGTCATCGGATGGCTGGATGAGCTTCGTCGGATCGTTGCGTCTGTTCGTCAGACCATCGTTTTCGTCGGGCCAGACTTCGATGTCCCAAAACCTCTACTCCACGATATCACCAAGATCGATTTCGCTTTGCCTGGAAACGATCAAATTAATGAGCGAATCAACTTTGTGTGTAGCGACGTTACCAAGGCGGATGGAACCAAGTTCAAACCGAACGAGGATATGATCCCCCAAATCGTCGATGCGTGTCGCGGCATGACTTCCCAACAGACAGTAGATCGTGTCGCATTGGCACTGCGAAAACACAAGGACTTGAATCCCGACGCAGTGCGAACCATCGTTAGGGAAAAGGCTGGTGTCATTCGTGCGTCTGGCCTTTTGTCATATATCGAACCTCCGAATGGTGGTCTGGCAATCGTTGGTGGATACGACGCAATCAAGCGACATGTACAGCTTGACCAACCGTGTTTCACAAATGAGGCCCGTGAATTCGGCATTGAATTCCCACGGGGTCTTATGCTTGTGGGTATTCCTGGTTGTGGTAAAACTTTGTTGTCAATGGCAATCGCGTCAGAACTCGGGTTGCCACTCATTGCCATGGATGTCGGCAACCTGATGGACAAGTTTGTCGGCGAATCTGAGAAGAATATGCGGGAAGCCATCAAGATGTTGGAAAGCATAGCCCCATGTGTTCTAATGTTGGACGAAATAGAAAAAGGATTCGGTGGCGCTGGCGATATGGATGGTGGAGCATCGCGTAGAGTATTTGGGACGTTTATCAAATGGCTAAACGACAGACAGTCTCCTGTGTACGCCATCGCAACTGCCAATCAGGTTCAATCTCTCCCGCCAGAATTTTGTAGGAAAGGTCGTTTCGATGAAATTTATGGGCTTGATCTTCCTGGCCTGGCAGAACGCATAGAAATATTTGAAATACATCTTTCCAAAAGAGGAAGAGACCCAAAAGCATACGAAACAGCGAACTTAGCTGCGTTGACAGATGGGTATACCGGAGCAGATGTTGAACAGATAATCAAATTTGGATTAAAAATAGCATTTGCAGAAAATTCTAAATTGGGAACTGAACATCTTAAGAAAGCTATCCAGGAGATTATTCCGTTATCGAAGACAGAAGCAGGTCGCATTGATGAGACAAGACAGTGGTGTGCTCGCCATGCTAAGCCAGCCAACCCACCGAAGAAAAGTCCGCCACCCAAGATCGGCGGAAGAAAAGTTACACTTAAATAAGGAGATGTCGTGACAGAAAGGTGGAAAGATATAAATAGTCACCCAGGCATATACCAAGTATCTGATCTTGGTCGTGTCAAAAGAATAATCGATGGATGGGGGACCAAGGCAGGTAAAATACTTAAACCGCGAATCAAGAATGATCGATATCTTCAAGTTGCCCTGTGGTACAACGGAAAACGAATTGATAAACCAATTCATCAATTAGTTTTAGAAGCCTTCGTTAGTTCACGGCCAAAAGGAATGGAATGTCGTCATCTAGATGGTAATAGACAAAATAATAATCTAATAAATTTACGATGGGGAACTCGCTCTGAAAATCAAAGGGACTCTATTCGACATTAAACCAAATATCAACCGCAAGGAGAACAACATGGTATGGCAAAAACAACAGCAGTCAAAATCAAACACGTCAAACAATTATTAACAAAAGGTTATACAGCCAAAGAGATTGCTGCTGTCACAGAAGTAAGTGTACATGTCATTTATGATATAAAGAGAAACAAAACATGGAAGCATGTTTAAGGAGAACAGAGATATGAATACGGCAGTTATACAAGAACCGAAAATAGATAAGAATACTATCAACCTCTTCGATGTGGGTTGTCTCGTTAATTTGAAAATCCGTATGTGGTCGGCAAGAAAAATGATCACTCGTGCCGATTTAACTAGATTAGGATATAATCCCGACAAATTGCCTGAAGAAATCTGTAATCTTGGACGCAAACTTATGGTACCAAAGTCGGAACTTCAGGCTCTTACTCAAATTGAACAGCGTGCTCGCAAAGCGTTAGAAAGATGGTCAACTCCGTTTGGTATTAGTAACTCACATTTTGTTCCAATAAAGATGCTGCCGACAGTCGAGCAACAGATCGCTGGACTCAAGGAAGAGTTTTTCCAGCGTGTCGATAGCTTCATCGTCAGGTTCGATGATCTTGTCAAGACGGCCAGGGAAGCACACCCAGAATTTTGGGACAAGTGTCTCAAGGGTCACTACCCGTCCAATCCGAGGGCTCTGCGGGAGCGGTTCCAGTTCGATTGGTTCACGTTCCGTATTGCTGGAATGGGGTCTATCGAGGCCACCAGCGCCGAGGAAGTGATTGTCCGGCAGAAGGTGCAAGGCGAGAAAGAGGCTGAGTTGCGTCGTCAGATGCAGGCCGAAGTCGGGGAGTTTGTTGGCGAGTACGTGACTTCCATGCGGAATGAGACCGTGCGGTTCTGTGAACTCATGACCGCTCGTATCAATGGTACGCCGTATGGGGACGAAACGGACAGCAAGAAGCTCACTCCGAAATCAATCTCGTGCTTCCGTAACTATGTCGATCGCTTCAGATCAATGAACATCTTCGGCGACGGGGAGATCGAGAAGATGCTAACCGAATTCAGGGACACATTTCTTGATTCTGGAGTGGCCCCGAATGACTTCGAGTCGGCCACGGTCAAGGGGAGTGTCACGAAGGCGCTCGCAGCAATTCGAAACAAGGCTGCTGCTGAGGGACAGAGTGGCAGCAAGTTCATCGGTGAACTCAAGAGGAAGGTGGTGCTGTAATGTGTGACGAAAATGCTGGATGCGATCTGTGTGGATGCAACGATCGAGTTGAAGGTGAACTATGGTGCGAAGGTTGTCTTGAGGATAATTGCTACGAATGCGAGCAGCCGTGGGACGATTGCACCTGCAACGAAGACGCCGACGACGATTGCATCCACTGCGGTCTTGACCCGGAAACGTGTGGCTGCTGGGATGAGTCGGACGACGATGGCTGCGACGACGACTACTGTCCTGGCTGTGGCAATTACCAATATTGTGGTTGCGATGAGTTCGATGATGAATTTATCGCAGACACATTTCGTTCGATGAATGCGTTCGCAAGGGCGAGGTGGCTGAAAGAAAATCGAAAATAACATGCCAGCACTTATCGATATAACTGGACAAAATTTTGGTAGACTAATTGTACTTGGCAGATGTGGTCGCAATAAGCATGGCCATGTAACATGGTATTGCCGATGTAGTTGTGGTAAAGAAAAAATAATTACCGGCAATGAGCTAAAAAATGGTCACACAAAAAGTTGTGGTTGTCTATTCCTCGAAGGAAACCACAAAAAACATGGTTACAAATATTCTAAAATCTACGCAACATGGCAACACATGAGACAAAGATGTGTTAATTCCAATGATGATGAATATACCAACTATGGAGGTCGCGGAATTATAGTTTGCGAACGGTGGATGCAATTTGAGAATTTTTTAGCAGACATGGGAGAACCACCAACAAGCAAACATTCGATAGACAGAATTGACAATAATGGCCATTATTGTCCAAAAAATTGTAGGTGGGCGACAATTGCGCAACAGGCACGAAATAAAAGAAACAATCATAGAGTGACATATCGTGGGACAACAAAATCTGTTATTGAATGGTCGGAAAACGTAGATATTCCTTATAACACACTTATTAAAAGATTGTACCGTGGATGGTCAGTAGAAAAAACTTTAACCACACCAGTAAATAGGAGAAAAACATGAGCAGATATGCTACGGTAAAAACCGAATTAAAAGATGAATCAGCTTTAATCGACGCCATTCTTGAAACAGGGAATTGGAGTCGTCAACAAATCGAAGTCCACCAAGTTCCTCAGCACCTATTTGGATATCATGGAGATCAGCGCCCTGAGACTGCCCACATAATTATCAGAAGAAAGTATGTTGGGCGTTATTCTAACGATATTGGGTTCGTCAAGGATGACGAAGGAAGCTACGCAGCAATCATATCTGCGTATGATCGAGGTCGATACGGTGAGCAGTGGGTAGGACAACTCAAAGGCAATTATGCATTCCATAAAGTACGACGCGAGCAGGAATCGCGTGGTCGTACAGTAACCAGAGAGCGATGTCCGAATGGTCGTCAGAGAGTCGT
>Ga0209427_10005920_pt1 | contig 14005 bp, 17 predicted proteins | sample DeeMarSWOR136_30_FD_187465 | JGI IMG/M metagenome (GOLD analysis project Ga0209427, IMG submission 187465) | Marine sediment microbial communities from White Oak River estuary, North Carolina - WOR-1-36_30 (SPAdes) (version 2) | ecosystem: Environmental > Aquatic > Marine > Intertidal zone >... | reverse complement strand
AGATTTTCGATCTCCATGATCTGTACTTCCTTGTACTTGGCACGATGCGGGAACGGCTCGGCGGCGGCGCCAGCCAAAGTCGCTTGACCGGCAATCACCAGCGCAGCGAAAACGGACAACCAATGCTTCATTGCAGACCTCGTAGATTTCGAATAGTGAAATGTTGCGGTTAACCGGCATTCTCGTGCCGCCCATACCATGAGGCCGCGCGCTGCCGCAGGACACCCTTAAGCAAGCCTCGTGCCCGATTTGTGGGCATGGAAGATCATGGGGTTAGGAAGCGTGTCGTGGGATTTTGGCGCGCCGTGTGTCGCGAAACGGTCACAGGCGAGCGCGACACGTCACAAAAGACGGTCTATGGCCGGTCACACCGGTTTGGTTGCTAGACCGACGTCGCGCCCGGGCCAAATGCAGCGACTTCCTCGTCGTGCAGCGGACGGGCCGCCCCGGGGGCGAGGTCCGGATCGAGCACAATGGGGCCGATCGCTTCGCGGTGCAGGGCAAGCACGTGGTTTCCGACCGCTGCGAACATGCGTTTGACCTGATGGTAACGACCCTCGGTCAGGGTGATGCGCCACTCGGCTGGGCTCAGTTGTGCGAGCTCGACCGGCGCGCATGCTTTGGCCTCGTCTTTCAGGCGGATTCCGGCGCGAAGCCGATGCTGGGCCTCGGACGTGAGCGGGGACGCGAGCGTTGCCCGATATCGCTTTGGATGCCGATAGCGTGGAGCGGTAACCCGATGCAACCAGTTACCATCATCCGTGATGAGCACCAGGCCGGTGGCGTCAATATCCAGCCGCCCGGCCACATTCAGGCCAGCCGGATTCGGCGTGTCGAGAAGCTGAAAGACGGTGCGATGCCGCGTGTCGCGGTTGGCACACACGTACCCGGATGGCTTGTTGACCATGAAGTAACGAGCGCGGGGCGCCTCAAGTACCCGGTGATCGTGCTCGATCCGGGCACTGGGCTCTACATGCGTAGCAGGATCACGCAGCACGTGGCCATCGACACGTACCTCTCCCGCACGGATCGCCCGCGCGGCCATGGAGCGCGTGAGGCCAGTTGCGTGCGCGAGCAGCTTGTCGAGGCGCATGAGACGCGGGGCAATAAGTGACGTGTCCGCGATTGTACGCAGCGCCGGGCGGAAACGAGAAAGCCCGGCGGCTGCCGGGCTTTCTCGTTCATATGCCAGTGTGTGCGATTCAGGCGACTGGTGGTGCTTCGGCGGGCAATCCGGATTGTGCCCAGCCCATCATTCCGCCACGCAGGTTGTAGACATTCGCGAACCCGCGCTGCTGGAGGAAATGGCAGGCCTGCGCGGAACGCGCGCCGCTGCGACAGACCAGTACCAGGTCCTTGCCACGGTCGAGTTGATCGAGATTGAGCGGCAGCGTGTGCAGCGGCAGCGCCGTGGCACCGGGCACGGTGCCAGTTGCGATTTCGCCGAAATGGCGCACGTCGATGACGTGCAGATCATCGGCGCGCTCGCCCAGGCGCCGTGCAAGCTCTGGGGCGTCAATTTCTTTAATGCTCGAAAACATGAAAATCTCCGGTAAATAATGTGTATATTAGTGGTTGCTAATGGACGCGCATTATCTCGGGGCGGGCGCCCGAATTTCAAGTCCGGCCCACAGGAGCGGCACTATTCGCTGATTTCCAGCAGCTCGATTTCGAAAACCAGCGTGGCATTGGGCGGAATAACGCCACCGACACCGGCGGCGCCATAGCCGAGTTCGGGCGGAACCGTGAGGCGGCGCTTGCCCCCGATTCGCATGCCGACCAGACCTTCATCCCAGCCACGGATCACGTACTGCACACCTAGCGGGAACGCGAACGGTTCGCCGTGCCTGCGGCTGGAATCGAACTCGCGCCCGTCCATCAGCCGACCGGAGTAGTGAACGGTAACGAACTGCCCGGGACCGGTGGCCTCCTTACCGGAGCCGATCTCAAGATCCTCGATAACCAAACCGGATGGCGTGGTAGTTGCGGTCATGGTCAATCGCCCTGCGCAGTCCGTGGTTCGAGATCAAAAAACAATGGGCCTCACTAGGCGCCACTCTTCCACACGAAGTCCAGCCGGCTGCTCCACGCGCGCCGGCGCTGACGCCAGGATTCAATACTCGCGCGCAGATTCACCACGGACGTCACATAGTAGAAGAACTTGAACGCGTTTAGTGGCAGGCGGATCGGCGTCTCGCTGAACACGTCCGCCGCCAGCAGCGACATGATGCCCCGTTTCATGCGGAAGAAATCGCGCGGGTGCATGAACATCTGGCGCATCGCCGGCGTCGTGATGCGGTAGATGAACCACGAAAAGGTCTTGAGGCCGCTGCGAATGGTACGGTCGAATTCCTGCAACATCGCGCGGTTGGCGGCGACGGATACGTCGCCTTTTTTCAGCATTTCGTCGACCATCTCGGCACCGCGCTCGGCGCTGTTCATGCCGAGAAACACGCCGCTCGAAAACACCGGATCGATAAACGCAAAGGCGTCGCCGACGATCAGCCAGCCGTCGCCGTACATGCGCTCTGCGGTGTAGGAAAAGTTGCCGGTCGCAAGCGCGGGCGCCATCAACTTCGCGTTCTTCATGCGCTCGGCGAGCAGTGGGTTGAGTCGCAGCGTGTCCCACAGGAAGTCATCCACCGGCTTCTTGCGGCTCATCATATAGTACGGCCAGCACACGGCACCGATGCTGGTTGCTCCGTCGGCAAGCGGTATCAGCCAGTACCAGCCATGCTCGAACCAGTAAACGCTGATGTTGCCGGCGTCATCGCCGGGGCGGCGCTCGACACCGGAGAAATGACCGAAGATCGCCGAACTGTTGTGCTCCGGATTGCGGTGCTTCATTCCGAATTGGTTGGCGAGATAGGTTTCACGCCCCGAGGCGTCCACCAGGTAGCGCGCTTCCCAGCGATGCGTTGCGCCGGACTCGTCTTCGGCGGTGACCAGCGTGTTTCCGCCATCGCGAAACTCGACGTTGCGGACACGGAAGCCCTCGCGCACGTCAGTGCCTTTGCCCGCGCTGTTGCGCAGCAGCAGTTCGTCGAACTCCGAGCGTCGGACCTGGTAGGCCACGGGCTCCGAGGCATCGATGGCCCCGCTGAAGTAATAGACTGCTGGGTCGCAGCCCGGATAGTTGAACTCGGCTCCTGGCTTGAGCATGCCGATGGAGACAACCTTGTCGCGCACCCCGAGACGCTCGAAGATCGGCATGTTGTACGGCAGCAGTGACTCGCCGATGTGAAAGCGCGGATGGTGATCCTTTTCGAGCAGCGTGACCTTCCACCCCTTTTGCGCGAGAAAGGCCGAAATGGTAGAACCGGCGGGGCCGCCGCCAATAACAAGAACGTCACACTTATTCGTGTCCTGCACGGGGATTTTTCCTGCCTGAGTCATGGGGAGAAACCTGCCAAATTGAAGCGGCCTCATTATAGAAACGGCCTGCTGGAGCGCAACGGTGTACAAGGCATGGACGGGCGGAAATGAGGTGTTCCCGGCGTTATCGCATCGCACCGATAAACCTGAGTAGAATGTATGGATATTCGGGCATGATCGTTGCAAAGCATACGGCGGAACGGCTGCACACGAGGGACGTGCTCAGGTTTGCCAACGGAGGTCCGCAAACCCCAGAATGCCGAAATTTCGCCCACCGACCACGGACAGTCGATTGGCGGGCCGAGGATTGAGGCTACGATGAAAGTCAAAGTGGATGTGCGCGAACTCCAGGCGGGCATGTATGTGGCGGAACTCGATCGCCCGTGGCTGGAAACCCCCTTCCTGTTCCAGGGCTTCGAGCTGCGCAACGAAGACGAGCGCAAGATGCTCGAGCGCCATTGCCGCTACGTCTATGTCGACGTGCACAAGAGTCCCACGTTCACACCAAAGTATTTCGACGGCGCGCGCATGGCCTTCAGCCAGAGGCTCGCGCGCGAGGACGACGAGATCAGGCGCAAGATCCGCGAGATCGTCCACGACAAACCACAGGTCCTGGCCCCGCACCGTAAGCCTTACATCGACGAGGCGCCGTTCGAACAGGAGATCGTCGAGGCCAAGGTCGTCGAGAAGGAAACCCGCGCCGCGATGGACGAGGCGCTGGAGAGCGTCCAGAAGGGCAAGCGCTTCGACTTGCCGCTCGCACAACGTGCTGTCGGCAAGATGGTCGAGAGTGTGATCCGCAATCCGGATGCGCTCATCTGTCTGAGCCAGCTGAAGGATGTCAACAAATACACTGCCCTGCATTCCATCCGGACCTCCATCATCGCGCTCGCCTTCGGGCGCCATATGGCCCTGAGCCGCGATGAGCTAAACATTCTTGGGCTCGGCGTACTAATGCACGACGTCGGTATGGCCCGGGTGCCGAAGGCAATCCTCGACAAGCCTTCCGGACTCTCGAGCGACGAATTTGCGATCATGGCCAAACACATCAAGTGGGGGCTGGAGATCCTTGAGACATCTGGCGGGGTTCCGGCCGGCGCGCAGGATGTCGTCCGCCAGCACCACGAACGTGGCGAGGGCCACGGCTATCCGAATCACCTCAAGGCTCCCGCAATCGCTCCCGCCGGCCTGATCGGCGCGATCGTGGACGTCTACGACGCGGTAACGAGCGACCGCCACTACGGCGTGGCGATGTCTGCCGAGGATGCGTTGAAGCGCATGTATGAGTGGCGCCACAAGGACTTCAGCGCGCCGATCGTCGAGGATTTCATTCGCTGCATGGGAATCTTCCCGATCGGCAGCCTGGTTGAGTTGAGCAACGGCAGCGTCGGCGTGGTGATCACCATCAATCGCGCGCGACGCCTGAAACCGAAAGTGGCGCTGGTGCTGACCGCCACCAAGACACCCTACAGTCAGCGAATCGTGACGGATCTCCTCGAGGCAAAGGATGCGTACGGCAACGAGCTAAAGATCACACGCGTGCTCCCATCGGGCAGTTACGACATCAATCCGATGGACCATCTCGTACAGTTCTAGCGCTGTGGGTACCGGCGCCGAATCACAATTACTTCGAATCGCCCGCGCGGGCCGATGAATGAAGAGGCGATCCAGCCTGTCAGGCTGACAACGACCGAAGCAAACAGCGCCGACCAGAACCCGGCCACCGAAAATCCGGCAAACAACCACGCGACGAGTCCCACCATCGCGGCGTTGATGACCAGGAGAAATAGCCCGAGCGTCACGATGGTGAGCGGCAGCGTTAGGATGACCACGACGGGTCGCACCGCGGCGTTGACGATTCCGAGCACCAACGCGGCAAGGAGCAGCGTGCCGATGTCGCGCACTTCGACACCCGGCACAGCAATGGAGGCGAGCCACAGTCCCGCCGCCACGATTAACACACGAATAATGAATCCGGACATGTCTGGCGACGGGCCGGGCAAACGCGGGACGTATGGCTACGAAGCGCTACACCGGGTAACAGATGCGGGCGCGAGCAATGCGGCCTAGCGGGCCGTGCGCCGCGGTGCGAACACGGAGTAGCCGCGCTTGGCGCGCTCGTTCAAAACCTGTGCAAAATTCTCGGCATGCTGGCGAACCTGATCGCGTGAACCACAGCGGCAACCGGTAATGCGCTGGCGTTTTGCCCCACCCTCAATGACATACTCGTACCACGTGCCGTGGCCGATACCCTCGGGTGTTTCGGTGCGATTGACGGCGGTGACACTGAAGTTGCTGGCTGTCATCATCATTACATCTCCTTAGTCTGAGCTCTCTGAACGTCGATGCGCCCGACCTTGCCACACGTCAAACCTGACGGGCGTGGCGGCGCCGAGGATTGCTCGGCAAACAGTCACGGTTCTTCCCCGATACCACCGGCGCGCACGAGCCTCGCCCGGCGCAATGCATACCAGCCAACACCCGTGCTCAAAATTCAACAAGTTCCCCAATACAGAGGGGGCGGGCGCGGCAGTCGAAGAACAGCTTGTCAGACGGACACATTACAAATCGCCCCCGGTGCGTGCACCGAAGGCCGGTGAGGCGACCTGGCGGCCGCCTCCGCCGTCTTGCGACGGAACTGGACGCATCTTAACACATTTTGGCGGACAGGTCTTGAGGCTATTTTTCTAGGGCATTTCGGTTGAGGCGTATCGCGGTGAAACGATCAGGAACGAGTATGCGACGTTCACATGCGTGTATCGCATGTGGCCAGACCTCCACCAGCACAACCGGTCCTGACGGCGATGCGAGCCGCGCCGAAACGACAATGAGCAGTGCCCCGGATTCGCGCAGCACGCTTAGTGGTACCGAAAGATTGCCGAGCGCATCCGTTGCCAGCGCGTAGCGCCCAATTTCCCGGTGGCCAGTCACGCTGCGCAGCGCACCCTGTGTTGCCAGGTACTCGAGGCGCGCTTCCGCAATCACATCCACGCGCTCAGGCGCCACGCCCTCCTGCTCACGCAACTTCACTCGCACACTGTCTCCATCCCTCGCGACAACGGCGACGCCGCCACTACCCTCGCGCCACACGCCTTTGCCGTAGACTCTATTGAGATACTGGGCGCGCGTTTCGCCACGAAGCCCCAGCGGACCGGCGACGGTCTCGACTGGAACGTAGAGGGTGTGGCGCTCCGGACAGCCCGACGGCTGAGCCAGGACTGTCCGCGGCAGGCACCCGACCCAGAGAGCCGACACCACCACCAGGACCTGGCGGAGCGGGACGTTAACTGCAAGTCGCTTGGTCATCTTGTGCGATCGCGGCGGCGTCAGGGGGGCGCGTGACACGCAAACTGATTGATTTGACTGTCGTTAACAGAGACCTCGATCATAAAGTCGGCTTATTAACCTGCAAGAGGTCGGCGATCGATTGGCAGGCAGGCGCGACAGGAGGCATGATGGCTGTGCGTGAGACAGGAGACCGACATGGAGGCCCATACCAAGAGCCAGAATCGCAGTTGCTCGCGCTCACCGCTCGATCTCCGGGTTGTTGTGCTGCACAGCGACAAGGTGGAGCGATTCGGCACGGTCCGCGATATCAGCTTCGGCGGAGCCTATCTGGAAACGGATGCACAAAACTTCCGGCCGGATGACGTGGTCACGTTATGCTTCGAGTTGGAAGACCATGACACCCCGCGCGCCTATGCGCTCACCGGTACTGTCGCCCGCCTCGCGCGCAGCGGTGCTGGTATCGCGTTCGACGATTACGACGAGGCGAATGTCGCGGCACTGCGCAAGCTCTACCGCCGCCTGCTGATCTAGCACGGGCGAACCAAACGCGACATGAATTCCCGGTACCTCGCAATCTGCGGGTCGGATTTGTTGTGTCCCACGACACGGGTCAATTGCCATGTCCCCATCGCCGATCCGGTCCTTGCCGAATTCTTCATTTGCAACGCCCTGGTAGCTGAGTTCATCGGCGTAAAGATCTTCGCCGTAGAAGGCACGCTCGGCCTTGGGCCGTACAACTGGGTGCTGTTCGGGCGCCAAGGTTCGCTCAACTTCACGGGCGGGTGCTGTTGTGGCCGATTGTTTTCATCATGACCGATGTGATCAACGAGTACTTCGGATGGCGCGCGACCGAAAACTACCTTGACGCCGCGCGTGCTGCCGAACTGAAGGCGCGCGCCGCCGCGTGAGGCGTGGCATGCGCGGCAAACGGCAGCTAGCGACAGGGACGAATCTCGGCCGCCTCATCTGACGCGGCACGTGGCACCATCTGTGCGATGGTCCGGCAGCTTCCGTCCCAGCAAAGCTCATAGTCGGCCACGTAAGTGGAGCGTGCGAGCAGCAGCGCCGGCAGGGGTGTGCGCTGTGGCACATAGTGCCAGACACCATTGCGAAGCACCGCGCCTTCCGGAATCTCCATTCCTGCTCCGCTGCCGCGAATCCGCGCCGCCACCGGTGCAAGGCCCTGCGGACGCAGTACGTAGTCTTCCTCCCAGCGCAGCTTCTCGATCGAGTGCGTCCACGCCAGCGTAAAGCGCTCGGCCGGAATCGTTGTCACGGCCGCGCCCACGACGAGCATGATGCAGGCAACCGTCACGCTGGTTTCGCGCGTGCGCTCCGCCACTGCCAGAAGAGAAACGCGACGGCCAGCGCAAATCCCACTTCATCAGTGACTGGCAACGCCGCAACGAGCGAGCCGGCTGCGGCCGCCGCGAGAATGCGCTGCGGCCAGTTGAGCGGGGCGTTCACATAACCGACCGCTGCGGCACCCCACAAACCGATGGCGATCAGGGCCTTGGTCGAGATGTAGAGGATCGCGAGCCAATTCGTGCTCTGCAGCGCAAGTGCGGGATCGTAGACCATCAAGTACGGAATGATGAAGCCGGCGAGCGCCACCCGCACGCACGTCATCGCAATGCGCATGGCTGGCGCCTTGGCGATCGCGGCGGCAGCGAACGCGGCGAGTGCGACCGGCGGGGTTAGATCGGCCATGATGCCGAAATAGAATACGAACAGATGCGAAACCAACAGCGGCACACCCATCTGGAGGAGTGCCGGCGCGGCCACAGAACTGGTGATGATGTAATTCGGAATGGTCGGCACGCCCATGCCGAGAATCAGGCTCGCGAACATAGTCAGTACCAGCCCAAGAAACAGGCTGCCCCCGGCGAGGTCGACGATGCCGGTGGCAAGGCTGCTGGCGAGTCCGGTAAGCGTAAGCACCGCAACAATGACGCCGACAATGGCACAAGCCACCCCGACACTCACTGAACCAAGCGCCCCCTCGATCAATCCCCACATCATGGTGTGCAGCGTGCTGCGCCCGCCGCGCGCGATGAGGTTCGCCAGCACCAGCGCGACGATCAGCGCGATCACCGGGATGATTCCGAATTGAAAAAGACCCGCCGCGGCAACACCAAGCCCCACCCAGAAGATTATGCGCAACGGCAGGATGCCAAAGCGCTCGGCGAGCGGCCGCCCGAGCAACAGGAATGCCGTCACCGCGAGACCCAGCAGGCCTGCGAACATCGGCGTGTAGCCGGTGAGCAGGAGGTAGATAAGCACAATGAGTGGAATCATCAGCGGCCATTGCCCGCGCAGCGCGGCACGTACGCTTGGGCATTCCTCCCGTGATAGCCCGTAGAGCCCCAACCGCCCCGCTTCGAGATGCACCATCCAGAAGACACTAATGAAATAGAGCGCAGCCGGTATGGCGGCCGCCTTGGCTACCTCCAGGTAAGGAACATCGATGGTTTCGGCCATGATGAAAGCTACCGCCCCCATCACCGGCGGCATGATCTGTCCGCCCATGCTGGAAGTGGCCTCGACCGCACCCGCGAACTCGGGTTTGTAACCGAAACGCTTCATGAGCCCTATGGTGAACTGCCCGCCCATCACCACGTTCGCCACCCCCGAGCCATTGATGGTGCCAAGCATCGCAGACGAGATCACCGATACCTTGCCGGGACCACCGCGGTGGTGTCCAACCAACCCGAGCGAAACATCGTTGAAAAGCTGAATCATCCCGGCCTGCTCGAGCAAACTGCCAAAGATAATGAACAGGAAGATGTAAGTGGCCGACACCAGTATCGCCGTGCCGTAGATGCCCTCGGTGCCGAGGTAGAGCTGATTGATGATCTGGTCGAAACCGTAGCCGCGATGCGCCAGATCACCCGGCAGGTACTGGCCAAACATCCCGTAAAGCAGAAACACCCCACAAATCAGCGGCAGTCCCCAGCCCATGACCCGCCGCGCCGCCTCGAATACCAGAATTACCGCGACCGAACCGACAATCAGATCGGCCGTGTTGGGCTCGCCCGAGCGCAGGATGATGTCGGCCTCGAACACCCAATGGTAAAAGCCAAGTGCGAACGCCACCGCGCCTAGCAACCAGTTGTTCCAGGGCACCCGGTCGCGCGGTGCGTGCTTGCGCGCCGGGTACACGGCGAATGCGAGCAGCAGCAGGAATGCCACGTGCATCGATCGCAGCACGAGGCTCGAAAGCGGACTGAGTGCGGCGTTGTAAAGCTGGAAAATCGCGAACGCCAGTGCAATGCCGAAAATCGCCCAGCCGTGCCGACCGGGCGGGCGGCGCTGGTGGGCATATTCGCCCACCACCTCATCGGTGGTGGGCGGCGCTTCGGATGTATTCGTCATGGCTCCCGGCCCCGCGCCGTCGCGGCGCGAGGTGCGGACCAATTGCGTCTACTTGATCAGGCCCTTTTCGCGATAGTACTTCTCCGCGCCGGGATGCAAGGGAATCGGCATCGATCCGTTTGCATTCTCCAGTTTCACCGCCTTGCCCGCAGCGTGGGCGGCAACCAGCTGGTCGAGGTTCTCGAACATCGATTTCGTCATCAAATAAACCGTGTCGTTGCTGACGCCTGAGTGCGTCACGAGGAAGTTCCTGATCGCGGCCGTCGGCGTCTCACCGCTCTGTCCCTTATAGGTGTTGGCCGGAATCTTGCCGACCTGGTAAGCCTTGTCACCCACTTTGGCGATGACATCCGCCGTCACCGGCACGAATACCACGTCTACGCTGTTGGCGAGATCACGCAGCGCCGGGCTGCCGAGACCGGCCGACTGTAGTGTCACGTCGATCTGACGGTTGCGTAGCAGCTCCACCGACTGGCCGTAGGGCAGGTACTCGACCTTGGAGAAATCGCCGTAGCTCAGGCCGGCCGCCTTGAGGATCGCACGCGCGTTCAGCTCAGTACCGGACTTGGGCGCGCCGACCGAGATGCGCTTGCCCTTGAGGTCGGCGAGCGTCTTGATGCCGGAGTCGGCATGCGCCACGATCTGGACGTAATTGGTATGCATGGGGCTGATGCCGCGCAGCTTCTTCAGCGGCTGCTTGAACCCGGCATCGGCATTGCCCGCCCAGGCGGCGGACAACGAATCGCCGAGCGTGAGCGCAACTTCACCGCGCCCTGCCTGCAACAGATTCAGGTTCTCCACCGACGCCTTGGTCGCCTGTACCGAAACCTTGGCCTCAGGGATTGCCTTTCCGTAAATGTTGGAAAGGCCAACCCCGATCGGATAGTAGATGCCGGTTGTGCCACCGGTCAGGATATTGATGAACTGGGCAGCAGCGGCTGGCAAGCAAACGCCAAGCGCTGCCACCACCGTCACCACGACCTTCAAGGATCTGCGCTGCATATGTTCCTCCTAAATTGGCGGTTGCTGTTATTTCAGACCCGTAAGGTCTGCTGAAGGCATGGTAGCGGAGCAACCGGGCCACGCAAAGGCTCTCATGCCCTTGGCCCCGTGCTAGAGTCTTCGCACCATGGACCTCGGTATTCACGGCAGGAAAGCGATCGTTTGCGCGGCCAGCAAGGGCCTCGGCTATGGCTGCGCCGTGGCGCTCGCCCGCGAAGGTGTGGACCTAACCCTCAATGCCCGAACACCCGGTCCGCTCGAGGCGGCCGCGGCCGAAATACGCGCTCAGACCGGGGTTAAGGTCACAACCATCAGCGGCGACATCACTACTCCGGCGGTTCGCGCGGCGCTGCTCGCCTCCTGCCCCGACCCGGACATTCTCGTCACCAACGCGGCCGGTCCGCCGCCCGGCGATTTCCGCCGCTGGCAGCGCGACGACTGGCTACGCGCGCTGGACGCCAACATGCTGACGCCAATTGAGCTCATCAAGGCCACCGTGGACGGCATGCTCGCCCGGCACTTCGGACGAATTCTCAACATCACATCGAGTGCGGTGAAGGCGCCAATCGAGGCGCTCGGGTTATCGAACGGTGCGCGCACCGGGCTTACCGGATTCGTCGCCGGACTCGCCCGCCAGACCGTGCGCCACAACGTCACCATCAATAACCTGTTGCCCGGCCCGTTCGACACCGACCGCCAGCGCGCGCTGCTGTCAGCGGCCGCACAAGCCGGCAACAAGACGGTGGAAGAGATTCGCGCGGCGCGCGCCGCCGCCAACCCGGCCGGGCGCTTTGGTGATCCGCTCGAGTTCGGCGCCCTGTGCGCTTTCCTCGCCAGCCAGCACGCCGGCTACATCACCGGCCAGAACTTTCTCATTGACGGCGGCGCCTACCCCGGAACGTTCTGAGTGGAGCAAGCAGTTCGTTGCGAGATGAACTCCTAGCCGCCGCGCCTAACCACGCCATTGAAAGTCTTGCCAGGGTACGCCGGCATCTTGGCGAGCGTGTCGAAACCCGGGATGGTTTCCATGTGCTTCACCATCCGCGCGCGCATGGCCTTGTCCGGCAGCGGCCCTTTCAACGCACCAATGTTCTCTGACTGGTGGTCGGGGTTAGTCGTGGCCGGAATGGCACAGGTAATCGCCGGGTGCGAGATGACCCACTTGAGGAAGAACTGTGCCCAGTTCTCGCAGCTGATCTCCTTGGCGAAGTCCGGCAACGGACGACCTTCAGTGATCTTGAAAAGGCGTGCTTTCTCGAATGGCATGTTGACCTCCACCGCGACGCCCTTGTCCATTGCCGCCGGCAGAATTCGCTCCTCGGCCTTGCGGGTATGAATCGAGTAGTGCACCTGCACAAAATCAAGGTCGCCCTTTTCCACCCACTGCGCCAGCGGCTCGAAGTACGGCAGCTCGTGATGGGTAACGCCGAGGTAGCGGATGCGACCTTCCTTCTTCCAGCCTTTCAGGATGCCAACAATGACCGGCACGTTGACCAGACTATGGCACTGCATGACATCGATCTGCTCGCGCCACAGCCTCTCCATGGATTGCCGCAACTGGTGGAGCGCCTGACTGTCGTCGCTCAGCCACTGGCCGGTTGCCCAGGTCTTGTTGGTGATGAACAGGTTCTTCGTAATCCCGAGCGCGGTGGCGAAGTCCCCAACGCTAACCTCGGACATGCCATAGAGCGGCGAGGTGTCGATTACGCGTCCGCCGCCATCGTAGAAGCGCTTCATCACCTCGCGCAGATGGTCGCGCGGCTGACCGGGCTTGATGTCGAAAGTCATGAACGTGCCGAGCCCGACTGCCGGAATCTTTTCGCCGGTCTTTGGAATGGCGCGCATTAAGATGTCCGGTGAGCCTGCGGCCGCACGTGCAGCGCCTAACACGCCTGGAAGTGCCGCCGCACCCGCCCCGACGGCAAGTGTCTTAAGCATTTGGCGGCGGGAAAAACTGAACGGTGACTGCTCGCGTACCCGATCGTGCACGGCTGGTCTCCTTGATAGTGGTCAGTTCGGCTACAAGCTTGCGCCAGCGTCACACCTGCAAACGATGCACGGGTGTCGGCGCGCGTCATGAGCTTACCGGATTGGTTTGCACAAGGAAGGGGTGCCCGCGAGCAACCGCTCGTCGCGCGAAGGGATATCGGACCTACAGGACGCCGACCGCAATTCCCCGCGGATGCGCTGGGGAATAACCCAACGACTAGTCGCGCACGCCCTTCGGCCCGACAAGCGCGCGAAGCTGATCGAGCAGCCCTGGATCATCCCACTCGCGCGAACCCACCGCGCGATGCGTGACAAAGCCGCGCGGATCAATGACATAGGTTGTGGGCAAACCCACGACCGGATAGAGCTTGATCACCTCGGCCCGCCGATCGAGCAGCAGCGGAAACTGCACGGGGTAGCGCGCCAGAAAGCCAAACACAGTGTCCTCGTCCTCGCCCACGTTCACGGCCAGAATGACGATTTTCTCGCCCATCACCTTCTGGCGTGCGCGCTCCATCGACGGCATTTCATATCGGCACGGCGGGCACCATGTCGCCCAGAAATTGAGGACTACCACCTTCCCGCGAAACTCAGACAATCGATAGCGACGGCCATCTTCGCCCGGCAACTCGAAGTCTGGCGCGCGAAACGGCGCACCGATTCGCGGCAATGATTCGGAGGCGCCTGGCACCTCGGCACGCGCATCGATAACCACCGCACACGCGAGCGCAAGGCCCACAGCACGAAAGGCATTGACCGACTTTGTTGTCATCCCCGCCGTCCTGCATCGACATCGGGCGCGCAGCGGATTCCGGCAATGCGTGCCCGTCGGGTCTCACCGTGCTGATGCCATACCAGGTCAAGGTCGAAAACCGTGCCGGGCTTGAGAGTGAATATGGACATACCCCAGTTATAGTCACCGGGTTGATACACCTGACGCGTGGGCAGTAGTGCCCACTCGTACGCGATCTGCGCG
>Ga0209427_10005919_pt1 | contig 14007 bp, 13 predicted proteins | sample DeeMarSWOR136_30_FD_187465 | JGI IMG/M metagenome (GOLD analysis project Ga0209427, IMG submission 187465) | Marine sediment microbial communities from White Oak River estuary, North Carolina - WOR-1-36_30 (SPAdes) (version 2) | ecosystem: Environmental > Aquatic > Marine > Intertidal zone >... | reverse complement strand
ATGTTAGTACGAGTTCAAGCAGGAGTCATTGGAATTGACCTTGAGGAAGAGGTAAACCGTTTAGGTTATACAACTGGTCATACACCAACTTCACTTCGTGCTTCAAACATTGGAGGATTTATTGCAACAAGATCAGGTGGCTCAATGTCCTCTCTATATGGGAAGATTGAGGATTTAACATTAGGCCTTCAGGTTGTGCTACCTAATGGTTCTATTATTGAAACAAAGGCTATTCCACGACATTCCGTTGGTCCTGACCTTCGTCAATTATTCATTGGCTCAGAGGGAACCCTAGGAATCATCACAGAAGCAACCATGAAGCTTTTTCCATTACCTGAAGATAGAAGGTTCAGGAGCGTTAGCTTTCCTGATGTACATAGTGGACTTGAGGCAATTCGCAAAATCTTTCGAGTAGGTATTCTTCCATCTGTTGTGCGCCTCTATGACCCTGAAGATGCTGCATTCAGCTTCTCTATGCACTTTGAGTTTGAAGAGGGACACTGTATGCTTCTTCTTGCTTTTGATGGAGCTAGTAAGAAAATAGACATCGATGAAAAGCAGGCTGTTCGAATTTGTCTAGAGGAGGGAGGAACAGATCATGGAGAAGGACCATCCAAACGATGGTGGGAACATCGATATGACATGTACTATCCAACTCGTTTAACTACTGCTGGATTTGCAATAGGTGATACTATCGATATCGTAGCCACATATGATAAACTAGAGAGTGTCTATTATGCGATGAAGGATGCCATGGAAGCAGAAGATGCGGTAGTCATGTCTCATTTCTCACATATGTATCAGAATGGCGGTAGTATCTACATGATCTTCTTTACTTCACAACCCGATGCAGAAACTGCTTGGGCTACTTACAAGAAAATCTGGGATGCTGGCGTATATGCATGTCATCGTGAAGGAGGTACAATGAGTCATCAACATGGAGTTGGACTCTCCCGTAGTACTTATACCGAAGATGAATTGGGATCAAGTTTTGGTGTATTGAAGAAAATCAAAGAGGTTCTGGACCCCAATTGTATAATGAATCCAGGAAAACTTGGGTTGGGGGTGCGTAAATGATAGAACAAGACAAAATAGCTGAGCAAGTACGAATGTGCGCAGCTTGTCCAAAGATGTGTCGACATGTATGCCCAACATTCTTCGCATGGAGATCAGATGCTCCAACACCTCATGGTCGTGCTCTATTGCTTCACCAAGAAATTGTCGGAACTCGTAAAATAGATGAACGTGGAGTGGAGGTTTTATACCAATGTCTTGAGTGTAGTCATTGCCTTACTTGGTGCAAACCTGAGATTGACATAGCTACATTTGTTGAACTTAAACGACAAGAACTAGTAAAATCGGGGCAACAGCCTAAGGGTATATCGCAGCTGACAAGTCTGGTATCTGCAATGCACAATCCCTTTGACGAAGACCACTCTAAACGAAATATGTGGATTAAAATTAGTAAATCGAAGGGACCTAAGGTCTTGTATTTCACCGGATGCACAGCAGCTTATAGAGAGAAAGATAGTGCTCAAGATACTGTATACCTTCTTGAGCTTCTTGGATATTCTGTAGAAGTCACGCCTGATGAATGGTGTTGTGGCAGTCCACTTATCAGAACAGGAGATATTGAAACAGGGCTTAAACAAGCAGCTCATAATGTTGAGGTTCTGAACCGTGTCGATGCAGAAGAGATTTTGGTCACTTGCCCTGGATGCTATCGTGTCCTTACGACTGATTACACTGAGAATGGATATGTACTCAATAAACCGGTCCTACACATAAGTGAATTCTTGGCTAAATCCTTGGATAAACTTCCAGTAGGAAAATGCGATAGGCTCGTTTCATTTCACGATCCATGTCATCTTGGTCGTCACTCTGGCATTTATCAAGCACCTAGAGATGTGATTACGCAAGTATGTGGCGTTGCTCCGGTCGAAATGGATCGGAACAAAGAGAACGCAATGTGCTGTGGAAATGGAGCAGGACTTCGGACCTTATTTCCAGAGTATGCAAAGAAGATAGGCGCTGAACGAATACGTCAAGCAAAGAATGTTGACGCGAAATATCTTGTAACATCCTGCCCATTTTGCAAGGAAATGTTAGACGCACAATCAGATGAATTACTCACAGTTCTTGATTTACCAGAATTTGTAATGCAGTTTGGCAAGGGCCGCGATGTGAAAACAGATTAGGAAATGAAATCAGGTTTCTGTGACAAAGATGGACGCTGAAGAAGTACTTCGACTCAAGGTACGTTTGTTAACAGAAGGTGCTAGTCTTCCTGAAGGTCATTATAAAGGTCGAAAGGGCGGTGCAGGACCAGTTGGTGGAAGGTATTTCATTCTTCCAAACAATCGGCCTTGTGGAATCCCAATAAGGCAGGGTGAAATGGCAAAGAAGTACAAATCTGCATCACTTGAACCAACGGATGATCCAAGAATTTGGATTTATGATAATGAAATTGAACTAAAAAGTGTTCCACGACCTAGGTTCTATAACCGAAAAACCGAGGATGAAGTTCCATACTATAAGATTGCATTACTGCATGGTTCTAAAACCCTAGCCACTACAGTATATCAAGCATGTAGATATTGGAAAAATGGGGCTCAGTGCAAGTTCTGCACAATCCCCACATCACACCTGTCAGATGATACCATTCTAGAAAAAGCTCCTGAACAAATTGTTGAGGTACTACTTGCAGCAATAGATGAGGGTGTTGTTGCTGATGTTCTATTAACAACGGGAACTCCTGACACTCATGATGTTGGTCTAAAGCGTCTGATGAGTATACTTGAAGCCATTAGGGAAGTTAGTAGCATTCCAATTGGTATTCAGTTTGAACCTCTTGTGGATAATAATATGATTCGAGACGTGTGGAATGCGGGTGCGAACGCAGTTGGAATTCATATTGAAAGTGCGGATGAAACCATTAGAGAAGAAATGTGCCCTGGCAAGTTCCAATATGGTTCTCTAGAGATGTACCATAGAAGTTGGCAATCAGCGCTTCAGTACTTTGGGAGAGGCAATGTCAGCACATTTTTACTACATGGACTTGGAGAGGATACTGGTCGAACACTATCACTTGCGCAAGAACTTGCTGAGGTGGGTGTACTCCCTGTTATTACTCCGGTTCGTCCATCACATGGAAGTCAATTAGCGAACTATATTCCTACATATGTTGACAATTTGGAAAACTCCATTGACCTTTACAAGAAACTTGGAATCATTCTATACATGAACAGATTGAACCCTGAAAACACAGCTGCTGGCTGTCACAAATGTGGTGGTTGCACACCGGACCAAGAAGCATATGACTGGGCAGCTGAAAATCAGAGTTGATGCATAAACCTAGAAGTTATAGCCCTGAACACCTCCTGTATCTGTCGAGAATCATGGAAGAGTATCCTGCTGAAGAAATCCGAGTCATTGAGTTTGAAGAAGAAGATGCAAATGATATAGCAGAGCTTTTTCGACAGGTTTGGCCGCTGGCTGTTGAGTATCCTGAGCACTGGCGAAAAAAGAGGATTTACACTCCTGAACAAATTATCAATGAAATGAGGAATGGATTTCACTTCTTCGGAAGTCGGCTTCAAGGACAGATTGTAGGGGTGTATAAAGCAAAGATAACCGACAAAGGTCTCTATGGAGAGCATCAAACTGTCCGTCCTGAATGTCGTGCAACAGGACTTGCATCTGCTATGTACATTCAGTTTGCAGAATATGGAAGAGCTCATGGATGCAAGCGGAATTATTGCAACATTTTAGTCGGACAGGAAATTGGTGAAAAGCTCATGAAGAAGTTTGGTTTCCGACCTTGGGGAGAACCATATGAGCAAGCAGAGGGAATGCTAGTTCAGATGTATGAACGTTCTTTGTGATTTCCTTCTTCTAGGCTGGTAGATGCAAATACTTCAGATATGTAAGAACTTCATAGAAGTATTTACCTCCAAAAAGACCACTGGTCTTTAATCCTCCTAGGTGTGGATAATAATCGTCAAAATGTAAATGGTCTGTATTCACTGCAATACCTGGTGCTTCTATTTCATCAAAGAAACGCTGCCATATCTCAGGGTCCTCACTATAAACTGAAGTTCGAAGGCCGTATGGTGTGTTGTTTGCCTGAGTAATTGCCTCTTCAAATGAATTGATTTTCATAATTGGTAAAACTGGTCCAAAAGTTTCATGATACCACATTTTGCAGTCCAATGGAACATTGCTAAGAATCGTTGGTTTTAAGAAAAGACCAGAATCATCACGCTCCTCCTGAGCATTTAATCGATATCCTCCTGATTCTAGTTTTGCACCCTTACTTAGCGCCTCATTTATCATGTCGATATTCTGATAAAGTGCACGTGTACCAATGACTGGCAAATCTGTATTTGGATCTTCTGGGAGACCAACGGTCAATTTTTGGCTCTTCTCTATGAGGGCGTCAATAAAATCATCATAAATTGTTTCATGTAAGAATAGTCGCTTTGCTGCCAAACAAATCTGTCCCGAACCAAAGAAACGCGCATGACTTACATATTCCGCCACTTTTTCTATCTCAACATCTTTCCACACAAGACTGGCACCACTTCCAGCTAACTCTGGAATGAAATGTAGCCCTCTTCTTATAGCTTGAGACATTAATTTAAGACCAATATCTGAATCACCATAGTATACCATTGCATTCAGTGGAGACTCATTCACCATATATTGTGCAATACTTTGAGCTGGTCCAATTACAGACTGAAATGCACTTTGTGGGAAGTCCAGTTCATTCATCGCTTCCGTCAATACATATGCTAGCTCCATATTAGTGAGAGGCATCCGCGATGGAGTTCTTGTGACCGTCGCATTCCCAGCCCAGTAACTGGAAAGAATTGCCATTCCACCTAACCCAATTGCTACATTATAGGGTGGAAAAATCCCCACAGCCCCGAATGGATAGCGACTGAGGATAGTGCGTTCTCCTTCTTTTGAGCAAGGAATCTCCTTTGACTCAATCTTGGAAGTTGCGAACTCTATGTGGTCTTTGTATAGTGTTTTGAATACTCCTGTCGCTTGCCAGTCAAACAACTTCACGGGAGTACCCTCAGCAATCCCAATCTCCTTGAAGTTGTCAAAATGCTTCCAGAGTATCTCTCCAACTTTGATAAGACTTTCAGCTCGTTCTCTGAGCGTAAGACCCTTTCCCTTCTCGTTATACTCTCTATGCATTAGGTGACGAACGGAGTGAGCTTCCTCACATGCCTCAACTGTTTCCTTTACTCCACCTATGGCATACTCAGCAAACATCATTTCCTGAATTTCATCTCTCGAAGCTTGTGGATATCCATGTACTCTGATGTAATCCTTTAGCAACCGTATTTCAGGTGTCTTGCTTGGAAACTGATTTGAAAAATAACGAGCCGCAAACCTGCTTAATGATCCCTGCTCTTTGAGAGCCATTGCATAAAGAAGTCTAGGATCCCCAATCACTATGTTCATGTTTGGAAAGAAACTAGTCTTTCCCTCAACAGGTTTTAATATTTCACCCTTGATGAGATGCCCAAAGAAACGCATTAGAAATTCAGTTCTCCTTTGATTTGTGTGTTCCAGTGAGTTTTGGTCGGCGAAGAGAGGAGATTTAAGAGCTTCTAATCTGGGAACATCGATGGTCCTAATCAAATCTGTCTTGAGGTGTGTTCAAATGACAATTATGAATGATGAAGAATTGCTATATACAAAGGAAGAGCTTGAATTTCGCCTAAAAGTACGTGAGTGGGTGGAAAAAGAAATCAGACCTCTGGCAGATAAGATAACAGATCCAGATTTTGACTATCGCAACTTTTTCAGGAAACTAGGTGAATTTGGTCTTTCAAGACTCTTGATACCCAAGAAATATGGTGGTTCTGAAAAACCATTCATGTATCAGCTACTCGCTGGTGAAGAAATCTCTGCAGTTTGCCCCTCTGCAACCATGATGTTTGGAGCAAGTTGCACTCTCTCAGCAATTCCAATACTTCGATTTGGAACAGAAGAACAAAAGGAGAAGTATCTAGTTCCATTAGCAAAGGGAGAGAAAATTGGCGCATTGGCTATCACAGAACCGAAGGTAGGTAGTGATACTGCTGGGATGGTTACAAGCGCAAGATGGGACGAGAGCGAAGATTGTTGGATTCTAAATGGTGAAAAACGATACATAACAAATGGTAGCATCGCAGATCAGATTGTTGTTTTTGCTATCACAGATTCGACAGTTGAAAGTAAGAGCGGCATGTCCGCCTTCATCATTGAAACCTCATGGAATGGATTCAAGGTTGAGAAAGACTTCAACCTGATGGGACGTGATGGAGTTCGCGTTTCTCATATCAGCTTCAGTAATCTAAAGGTGCCTAAAGATAATCTTCTTGGAAAATTGAATCAAGGTTTTCTAATCCTGATGAATGAACTAGATTCTGAAAGGGTTGGGATTGCTGCTGAAGCAATTGGTTGTATGCGGACCCCGTTCGAGATTGCTGTAAAATATTCTCAAGAACGTGAACAGTTTGGTCAACCGATTTCGCGTTTCGAAGCTGTTTCTTTCAAGGTTGCTGATATGGCTATGAAAATGCGAGCTGCAAGATTATTGCTAATTTCAGCGGCAAGAATGATTGAGAAGGACTTCCCATGTACAAAGGAAGCTACAATTGCAAAGCTCTATGCAAGCGAGGTATCAGTGGAATGCTGCGATATGGCAATACAGATTTGCGGAGGTGCTGGATATGTCAAAGATTTCTACCCTCTTGAGAGATTCTATAGAGATGCTCGTTTGGGTACAATAGGTGGTGGAACTTCGGAGATTTTGCGGTTCCTCATTCAAAGAGAGGTCTACATAGAGAGCAGACGCGACTCATCTGTCCGTGTATCACAAGAAGTTGACGACTTGGATTTTGATGTTATGATGAGTAGCATCCCAAATGGATTTAGACCAGACCGTTCTGAAGGTGTATCAGCCATCATTCATTTCGATTTTGATGACACTGACTCATGGATTCTGAAGATTGATAATCAGAAATGTGTAATTGAAAAGGGGGAAATTAACAAACCAGACATGACTGTAAAAACTGACTCCTTTACCTGGCGCAATATTCTACTTGGAAAACTTGATGCTATGCAAGCAATGATGACTGAGAAAGTCGCTATTGATACTGATGATATGGAACTTCTGATGAAATTTGCTAGAATGTTCAGATTCACTCCAGACATACTCCGAGGAGTGACCAAACTTGAAGAACATAAAGATGTGAAGAAGGAGGTTGCTGAGGAGTCAAAGTTTGAACTCGGTAAGAGTTTGGATGAGCTCGAAATAGGGGACACCGCAGAATCCACAATGTTGGTTACAGATGAACACATCCAATTGTATGCAGAAATGTCAGGAGATTATAATGCACTTCATATGAATGACGAATATGCAGCTACGACAATGTTCGGAAAACGAATTGCGCATGGACCCATTGGTGGTGCTTTGGTTGCAAGGATAATTGGCACACAATTACCTGGACTGGGAACTTTAGCATTCAATATGAAAGTCAATTTCAAAGCACCCGTCTATCCTGGTGATGAGATTCGGGCAGTCGTTGAGGTTACAGAAAAGGTGCCAGAAGACAATCTGTGTCGGCTTAAATTCGATGTCTACAATAATGATGGAATAATCGTTATGGATGGCTACGCTAACGTCATGCCTCCAATTAAATAATAAACAACAAGATTGAACAAGCAAGAATCCACTTCAATCAATAGTTATGAAATCTAAGGACCAATCTATTGACAGGAGCAATCATTCAGCAGGAAATGAAGATCTTGAAGCTCTGATACGATATGATGAATCAAGACTTTCAATGAAGTCATTACTTCGAGAAATACAAACCGCATCAGACTCTCAATATCATTCAAGGTCACTTCCACTATCTGTGATTAGATATAGAAATACAATCGATTACATTCTGACCAAGTCTCTAGGTCAATTGGATTTTAATGAGTTGAATTCATTTGATAGGAATTTTCTCCGTTTGGCAATCTATGAACTTAGATGGCTTAATGTAAATCTTGATCATTTCAAATCAAAATACCCTCAAATTACTTCTCGCTATGAAGAAGTGCTCAAGCGTTCACTTGTTTTTGATTTGGATGCCACAGTAAGGAAGCTACCACTTGTAAACCAGTACAGCCTGAAGTACTCACACCCGTCATTCATTGTGCAAACTCTTCTCGATAACATGTCATCTGAAGATTGCATTCATTTGTTGAAAAGCAATAATAGTTCGCGAGTTTATTACTTACGACCAAACAAGCTGCATGAAGGTTATAGCACATTCATTAATTCTCTGACTGGTGTTAAATTGGAACCAGACTCCCTTGTTCCTGAAATCTATCGTATTAATACAGGTATTGATGAAGTTGTCAAATCCGCTCTCTTCAGAGAGGGAAAGATATTGATTCAAGATAAAGCTAGCATTCTCGTTGTTAACGCGCTTGATCCTCATCCAGGACAGAAAGTGTGGGATGCTTGTGCAGCACCTGGAATGAAGACTCAATTAATTGCAGAGCGAATGAAAGGACATGGCTGTCTAGTTGCAAGTGATGTTTACCCACATCGTGTGAAAATGGCAAGAGAGCTTTCCAAGAAACTCAATACTGAACATACTGAATGGACTCACTCTGATGCAACAAGACCGGAATTCAGGGATGCGGATAAGATACTCATTGATGCGCCATGCACTTCAACTGGAATTCTTCAATCTTATCCTTCATTCAAATGGCGATTAAACAAGGAAGCACTCTTTGCCTTAATGGCTATCCAGAACAAGATTCTTGATGGTATTCTCTCTGCGTATTCTGAAAGACCAGGCACAGAAATAGTATATGCGACTTGTTCTATTCTACCGCATGAAGGTGAGTCACAAATAGATTCTGCTTTGGAGCGTCATAACATTGAACTGATGGACCCCCTCGACTATGGAGATTTTGGATATCCTAAGTTCAAATGTACTCAGAAAGTCCGCAGGGTTTTTCCTCACAAGCATGAATGTAGTGGATTCTTCATTTCTCGACTTAGAATCAAGCATTGATTCTTCGTTCAACCGACTCCATAACCCTTCTAGCAAACTCTCTGTCATCCTTGAAGGACCATGGAATCTCTAGAAACAGTTTGCTTGCTGTTATCATGAGGTCTTTGTCACGATTAATCTGAATCTTGAAGATTAATTTTGTCCATTCAAAACAAGGATGTTCTTGGAAAGTTTGATTTTCTCCTGATTCAGAGGCAATCTTTGCGAGATATGCCATTCCTTCTTTTGGCTTTCCAAGCATAAGATCCGCAAGTGCTCCCATGCAAGCAAGAGTCACTGCATTTTTTACCATTCCAGATTTAATGTAAGACGCGGCTCCATCTTTGTATTCTTCAGCCTTCTTTGAATAGAGAGAACGACCATGACTAATTACCAAATCTCTATTTTCATCTTTGGAACCTGCTTTTCTAAGTGTGACACCTCCCAGAACTGCTGCCTTTAGCTCTGCCTGCATTTCTGTTGTAGGTTTGAGCTTAGATAACTTGTCAATCTTCTCTATAAGGCTCTCTCCAGCTTTGACAAGTTCATGTTTTGTGTCTGGATTACTAAGAGAAGGATCCCTTTCAGCAATACCTTCTTCATATACACCTCTTGCTGTACAGAATAAGTCGTAAGCTTTCTCAATCAAGTCATTTTTGTATGCGAAGTTAATTGCTTTAATATAGACATCAATTGCATTGTCTATTTCACCCAGATTTTCAAACTGTGTTGCTGATTCAATCAACCAAGGGAATGCGTCTGTGCTATTCGAATCAATTGCGTCTTGCGCTCGTGCTAGAGAACTATAGGCATCAATACATATTGTAGCAAGCTCGGGTCTTTTGCATTTAGAATTGACTTCTACCTTTGGAAGTTTCTGACCCCGAAGCCTACAATATGGATCATCTTCTGATGCACCTAACCAAGTGCACCTTCCTTCAGTAGCCAAGCAGTTTTCACATCCAAGTAATCTATATCATGATTCCACTTGAATGTTAAAAAACCAACCCACGCTGTATCGTTATCTTTAACTGCAATTAAAAAAGGCAAAGTTTTGAGGTACTCACACTGGAAGATGATGACACGGAGCTTGCCATGATTAGGCGGAAGAAAATGGCCAAGTTAGTTGCCCGTGAAAAAATGATGCAGGAACAGAAGGAGCAAAAAATAAAGACAGAAGTCGAACGCGCAAAACTTCTCCAACGATTCTTGGCTCCCGATGCTATAACGTACCTCTCTATTCTAAAAAAGAACGAACCTCATATAGGTAAAAGAGTTGAAGACATTCTTCTTTATCTAATAGTTTATAGAGGCCTACGTCAGACAATCACTCAACTTGACATTCGCTATGTCGAACGTCAAGTTAAAGGTGAAGGCCCAACAATTCGTGTCCAACGTGATGGAGAAACATCTGACTTTGGTTCTTATGTACGAGAGGCCATAAGAGAGAGTTCAAATGATTCCAATAAAGATTAAACCATTGAATTTGCTCGTCCTCTCCAGTCTCTAATCATGTATCTTAGCTCTTCAACACTGCCTATCTGTTTCTTCCAAGAATCTGCAGTGCGTCTCATCTGAAAAACAAGAGCTCCACCTCGCGCAAGCTTTTGCTCAAGTATCTCAACTGCTGTTTCAAGTGCATTGACGATACTCTCTTGGTCATCTGTCTTTATAAGGAACTCTTCGAGACTCTCGAAGATTGCATCAGGTTCCATCGCAAACCACTCCTCTCTAGGAACTTGAATTTCTCTGTACTTTTTTGCTGGTAAAACGATGCTCCCATCTTTAACCTCAACCTCTCCAGCATTCTGGAGTGAATCAACTACCTCTACCGTTTTTGAAATATCTAATACAAGAGTAGCTGCGATTTCATCAATTCTCATAGATTTCCTATTTAACACCATATTCAAAATACGATATTTTGGATCTCCAACTTCAAGAACGACCTCTCGAAGTTTTTCTAAAGCACCTTTTTCCTCATTCAAGACCAATGTGGCAACTCGAGAGAAACGTTTCAAATCTTCCTCTAAACTACCGATTCTTTGCTTTGAAAGTGCCAATTCCTCTCTCATTAGAAATCCATTAGAACTAGGTGCTTTTTTCAAAAGTTGCTGTGTTTGCTCAGCTTTCATTCCCTGTACCTCTTTTCCAACCACACCGAGTGCTCCCTTTGTTCTTGATAGCTCTGATGTGAGAATTTGGATCTCTGAGTCCTTCTGAGCTAAGGTCGCTTCGAGTAGAGCAACTTGATCACCTAGTTGATTTGCTCTTTTCTGTGATCCTCCAAGTTGTGCTTGCAAAGTTTCAAGTTTCTGATTTAACGAAACAATCTGTATTGTTTTATCTCGGAGTCGTTCATTGAGATCATCTGACAAATTGGTCCCCATTCTTAGGTCCATATCAATCGATAATTAAAGACGTCTCGTCTAAATCGAAATACGGAGCAATTGACATTGGAGCTATTTGATGCACATACCCACATTGATATGAAGCATTTCAAGAATGATATAGAAAAAGTCATTCAGAGGGCGAAAGATGCAGGTCTGGTTGGAATGGTGACAAGTTCTATTGGAACCGCATCATTTCGTAGGACTTTAGGAATTGTGAAAAAGCATGAGGGTTTCATTCATCATTCTCCTGGTTGTAGTGTATCACAACTTACTTCTGATGAAGCAGAGAAAATAGCGGCACTTATTCGCAAGTATTCCAAGGAAATAGTAGCAGTTGGAGAAGTTGGATTAGACTATTATTGGGTAAAGGATTCCAGAGGTCGCAAGAACCAAGAACCACTATTTCAGATGTTTATTGAATTGGCAACTGAGTTGTCACTTCCCATTGTTATCCATTCTCGTAAAGCAGAAACTGAAGCTATAGATATTCTTGAGAAGTGTTTCTCTGGAGATGTTCTAATGCACTGCTTTGATGGTCCTCTAGAAGCTGCAAAGCGAGTTGCAGACAATGGATGGTATATCACACTTCCAGCGAATTTTAGCAAATATCGAAACAGAAGAGATGCAGCTGAGATTATTCCACTTGAGCAAATTCTATTGGAAACTGATGGACCCTATCTTTCACCAACACCAGATCGAAATGAGCCAGCTAACATCATATATGGTGTTGAAAGTCTTTGTGAAATACTGGATTTACCTGATGAGGAGGTTGCTCGTTCAACTACATCGAATGCAATCCAATTCTATAGATTATAAAACTCCCTGACCCAAAGTACCAAATGTATTTACTACAATTACTAGTTATGTATACGCGTCGATTTATTGAAGTAGATGCAGCATCTTTGAAATCTCCAATTGGCATAGTTGGTCTACCTGGAATCGCAAATGTTGGAAGAATTGCAATGCAAACTCTTACGAGAGTTTTAGATGCTATGCATGTTATGGATTTCTTCAGTAATGATTTTCCTCCGCGAGTTATAGTTCGAAAAGGAATATCTAGTTGTCCAAAGTCTTCAATCCACCTCTATCGAGCTGCTCCGGATGAGCCGCACGATCTTCTAATACTTACTGCTGATTTCCAGCCAGCTTCGGGAACAGGTGTCTACGAGTACGCAGACTATGTAGCCAATGAATTCTCCAATCTTGGAGTGAAAGAGATGTACTCCTTAGCAGCATATGAACAAGAATACCAAGAATACTTTGGCTCATTTCCATCACCCCCAAGAGTGTATGTATCAGCAAGTTCTCAGAATCTCTTGGATAAGATATCGCAATCTGATGGAATGATTGCAACAGAAGAGGGGGTAGTAGTAGGTGCAAATGGAATTATCCCTAATTGGGCTGCTTCAATTTATGATATGGAGGGTGCATGTTTACTTGGCGAAACGATAGGAGTGATAAAAGCAGACTATAGAGCTGCAAGGATTCTCTTAGAGAAATTAAGTGATTTAGTAGGAATTAAAGCTCATTTTGATGTGATAGACACGGAGGTTGAGAGAGTTGTCGAATTCATTCAATGGGCAATGGATGAGATTGCTCAGAAAGGTCCTCCACCAATTGATGATAGTAGTCCATCTGACAGATATATTGGATGAATTACTCAACTAACTCTGGATGTAGAATATCAGTAATCCATGCTTGACTATCGATATTAATGTAAAAATAGTGCTTCTCATGTTTGACCTTTATTGTGAATGGAAATCTATCTGCCTTCTTAACGACATCTGGGGGAACTCTTAAGACAGTTCTTTTTTCACAAATAGGACATTTTGCATATCTCTCTAACATTTATGTTTCCACCTTATCGGACTGTTGAGTCATCACTTAGAACTACTTTCGTGTTGTAGCTATCTGGATTTTCAAGAGCTTCAGTGAAGATTCGGATTATATCGTCAGAACTTCTTTCAGCTAGGTTCTTTGAATCAACAGCAACAATTCTGAGATTGTCATATACTCCTGCTTCTGCAAGAAATTTAACCATTAAACCATCTACTGATAACTTGAGTATGAGGAAGTTTGCAAAATCCTTGAACTCATTCTTTGGTCCTCTAAGCTTGCCTGAAACTCGATCGATTCTCTCGCTATTTTCTACGCCATCAAGCAGGTATTCACGAATAATCTGATTCCCTACCTTTCGTCGAATATCGATGAACTCCTCTATATCTGAATCATCTGTTTGTAGTTTCCATCTAGGTTCTGAGTTCATCTCACACAGATAGAACAGAGATTTTCGTCGAATATAGAAGTTGTCACGGCGTATCATGCGGTTTTTACCTACTCGGAATATCTTTATTTGTTAGCAGGCAGCTCAAGATTTAGAAGGATTAGGATGGAGCCAATAGAATGCAAACAGTAGATATGGTCATTCGAGAAGTTCATGCCGGTTTATGGTTCTTAGTTGTGGGATACTATTTCTTCTTGTTCATTTTCCTATTGTTCTTCCGCTGGAGAAAAACTGGGAATCCATTCCAGTTCGCTATGGCAATGTTCTTTTTGCT
>Ga0209427_10005918_pt1 | contig 14009 bp, 14 predicted proteins | sample DeeMarSWOR136_30_FD_187465 | JGI IMG/M metagenome (GOLD analysis project Ga0209427, IMG submission 187465) | Marine sediment microbial communities from White Oak River estuary, North Carolina - WOR-1-36_30 (SPAdes) (version 2) | ecosystem: Environmental > Aquatic > Marine > Intertidal zone >... | reverse complement strand
CATAGTGCGCCGCCGGTGCAACCCAGGAGCGGCTGGTTGTCGATAATGGTCTTGCCGTTGAGCACTACTGTTACGTGCCTGTCGAGCAGTGTTATGTCCAGGTCCTGCCACTGTCCTGCCGGCTTTTCAGCACTAACGGTCGGCGTAATTCGGCTGTAAATTCCACCCATATTATGTGAATCGAGGCCCTTGCCAAAGGCATCGCTGACCTGGACCTCGTATATACCCCGCAGGTAAACGCCGCTGTTTCCTCCCTTTGGTACATTTACCTGAAGTTTGAGGTTGAAATCCTCGAACTCCTGCACCGTGCGAAGGTTGCCGTAAGAGACGTGGGGTTTGCCTTTTCGCTGGATTGGCTTATTGTAAAGTATGCCGTCTTCGACGGACCATCCGTTAGTTTGGGCGGGATTTGTGAGCTTCCAGCCGTCAAGATTTTTACCATTGAAAAGTACAATCTCTTTTCCGTATTCGGCGCGGGAAAGGTCGGGCCTGGGCGGCAGGGGGGGAATCCTCTTGCCGGTGAATTCGCTGCGGGTTAAGCCTTTACTGTTTCTGTTAGGACGGAAGTGTGTCAATTCCATTGTATCGCCGAAGACTTCGGCCATAATCAATTCCGTTAATGTTTGTGTCCGTACCACTTTGCCGGCGGCGTCCTTGCGCTCAACCCTGTGATTACGTGTGATAATAAGGTTTTCTTCATCCACGAGGACAAAGTCTACGGGGACCACACTTCCCCCGCCCCACAGGATTTGGGCATCGAGATAACCCTCTTTCTGTTCAACACTGAGCCATCCTGCACCTCCACCGGGGATGGTCAACGCCCATCTGCCAAGGAAGGGATTTTGGGATTCGGCGGCCTGAACCATGATACAAGTGCTCAATAAGACTAAGATAACCAAGGCGTAGGGAATTCTTTTATTCATAACAGAGGCTCCTTTCAAAATATCCTGAAAATATATTGCATCAAAGCTGAGATTACCCATCTCTCCTTGCTCAGCTACGCTGCCGAGCCGAATTTGCAATAGAATATCATCTCCATCTTGAAGAGTCAAGGGCCGAAAATGCCTGGCCGGCATCGGTGAATGCAATGAGCAATCGTATGTTATCCGTTGCCGCTACGTAAGTTTCTTATGCGTGAACAGTTTTGCGGTGGGTCCTGAGTAGTCGGCGACGATTTGTCCGCTGCCGATGAGCTTCCATTTATAAATTACGAGGCCTTCCATTCCAACGGGCCCCCGTGCGTGTATTTTGTTAGTGCTTATTCCCACCTCGGCACCGATGCCATAGCGGTAACCATCGCTGAATCGCGTGCTGCAATTTACGAAGACATTTGCCGAGTCTACCAGGTTCATAAATCCGTCCGCCTTTTGCTTGTTAGAGGTAACAATAGTGTCTGTATGGCCGGACCCGTACTTGTTTATATGCTCGATGGCCTCATCCATTCCGGCGACGACCTTTATCGAAATGATGTAATCCAGATACTCTGTGGACCAGTCCTGCTCCGTTGCGGGCTTGACTTTTATCACGTCTGCGGTTTTTTTGCAGCCGCGCAGCTCTACGTTTTTTTTGCCAAGCGCCACTTTGACCCTGGGTAGGAACTGCTCTGCAATTTTCTGATCTACGAGCAAAGTCTCGGCGGCGTTACAGGCGGCCACATACTGGCACTTCGAGTCGACTGTGATTTTGATGGCCATCTCCAAATCAGCGTCACGATCCACATAAACGTGGCATATCCCTGCGGCGTGACCGAGGACTGGTATGTTTGTATTTTCCATAATGGAGCGAACAAAATCATTCGAGCCGCGTGGAATAATCAAATCGATGTATTCATCCAACGCCAGCATTTCGGCCACGTCCTGTCGGGTTTGGAGAAGCTGGAGCCATCCTGGAGGCAGTTCCGCCTTTTCGCTGATTTCAGAGATTATCTTGTAGAGCATATTGTTGGTTTTCTCAGCTTCGCTTCCGCCCTTGAGCAGTACGGCGTTGCCTGTTTTTAAGCAGAGTGTTGAAATTTGAACAAGCGCGTCAGGTCGGGACTCAAAAATTACGCCGATAACTCCTATCGGACAGCTTACTTTGTAAAGTTTTAGCCCCTCATCAAGCTCGGTGGCGGTGATAGTCCTTCCCACCGGGTCAGGAAGTTCGACCAGTGCCTCAATGCCGGCGCAGGCGTCTTCAATTTTACCCTCGTCAAATTTTAGTCTTTTGAGGAGAGGCCCGGGGAGCTGGTTTTTCCTTGCTGTTTGCAAATCTACTTCATTAACCGCGGTGATGTGGTCGCAGCGCTGCTTTAGAGTGTTTGCAATTGCGGTTAGTGCGGCGTTTTTTTCGCCCGTCTTGACGGTTGCCAATTGAATGGCCGCTTTTTTTGCGACGGCCGCTATTTCTGCTATACCCATATCCGTTCTCTCATATTTAATATCTCATTTTCCTTATTTTATATTAAGGTTCGCATTGTAAATAATCCTTAAACAATAATCAAATACAATTGTTTGAAGATTTTTCAGAAAATTTAGGTCTGTGGCATTTATTTCATTTAGTTTCGAACCTTAGCAGAGATTTGCTCGGTTTGGCTTTGCCGCTATAGTAGTGCGGGCTATTTCTGAGTACTTTATACATATTTTCAGGTTCCGGCAGTCCAGTATCTCCCATAGAAAAGGTTGTCATTTTATAGGAAAAAGATGTTTTTTTATTGGTGCATGTTGTCCTTATCGTTGTTTTTTCTCTCTTTTTGACTCGAATAAGCCAGATAGAACCACAGCGGTGCCGATTTTTTTTATTTCGCTTCCAGCGAGGGTATTGGTATGATATGAGGAAATCATATAAACAGAAATTGCATATTGGAACTGTGATGGAAACGAAAAAACATTCATTACCGAATCCGCGAATGTTCCTATGGGTGCTGCTTACCTTATTGATAGCCCGGCCCGCCTTTGGGGCGTTTCTCTGGAAGGGTAAACTTAAAGTAGTATCAGTGAAACCCTGGAAGATTGAAATTATCGAAAGTAACGCAAGGTCTGCCGAAATGCTACGCGCTGAAAAAACAGGCTTGCCTGATGTGACGGAAAAACACTGGATTTGCACCGGCCGATTGCCCGCCAAAACCGATATTGGATGGGTTTACGAGTTCACCGGAACCATTCCCGATATTGGAGGATGTTATTCTTTTGAAGTGGGGGAACAATCGCTTTCTTTTCGTTCCAAGTGGTCACAACCCTCGTTTTTGTTAGTTCCACTGATTATAACAGCGGTTATCCTCGTTGTCGTGATAGTTCTTGCCGCTTACATATATACGAAGGTTGCGAAAAAATAAGGCCTAACTTTTCAGGCTGGTCTGCGGGGGTCGTTATTTGAAGCAAGACACAGCCGGGCATACACTTTTGTCCTATGCTGGTGCGGTTTTTGCCTGGTGCTTTTTGTGCTGTCGCATGTGGAATATCACGTCCAGGGAGGTTTTCAGGCCCACAAGAATAATGAGAATACCAACCGGCGAACCCAACGCCATCGTCAAAAACGCACCGAAGAGAACGGCCACGTGCATAATGACAATCCGAGCGTAGGGGCTGCCCATCAGCCTGTCAGGTTTGATCTTTGCGTATTCGCCCTTAATCAGGTAGTTGTAGACAAAGGAGACGCCGTGACTTAGAAAAAGGGCACCCATCGCATACCTCATTTCCAGCGACATGATTGAATAGGCATGTTTTATGACATTGAACAGCATCTGCAGAAAGACAAAAAAGCAGGGCCAGTTGGTATTATTCATAAAGCCGCTGTCACCTTTTTGAAACAGCATTAAAATAAAGAAGCCGTGACCGGCGCAAAATCCGCCATAGTGGATTGTAAAAAACGGTATCATAAAGAGTTTACCGAGTTGTTCGGCCGGTTTGGAAACCTTCGCAAATGCCATCTTCAGGATATTATAGAATCCAACGACGATGTTTTCCGACCAGTAAAGAAGCACGATATTAAAAGCGTCCCAATTCCAAAAAACCACTCCCCACAGCGGAATCAGGTTAGCCGCTATCAGCACAATAAGTGGTATATTTGTCAGGTATTTGTCCTTCAAATTCAATTGATGACCTTGTCTATATACAATGAACCTTTACTTTTAGGAAAATAAGCCCTTATATTACAGTCCTTATTTAGCAATTATCCTTGCCAAAAAGGCGGTTTTTATAGCATTAAGCCTATTTAGACTGTTCAACTCGGCTATAATCGTCCTTAATTGGAGAAGATCATGGGTACAAAATATAGGGCAACAACATCGATTTTCATAGCAAAATTTCTGTATTTTCGTTGGCTATGACGTTAAAATTTCTCATAGGAAGACGAAACAAGAAAAATTTGAGATGAATTTGGAGGCCTTATGAAACCGCAGGTCTTTTCAGAATTGCTAAATCGCGTACCTGGAATATTCCCTGTCAAGATCAGACAAATGATTACGCTGTGCGCAACCGTTGTTCTGTTTGCCGGTTGTTCAAAGAATGATGAACGGGGGGCCGAATTGCTTCCATCCTACAAACTCGAAGCCGGACAGGTGCTTACTTACGAAGGCTCTTCCAAGTTCAATGAGGATGATGGTGACTCTTATTCAATGACTACAAAGTCTAAAATTTGGGTAACAAAACGAAACGAAGACGGCAGCTTCCGCCTCATCGCCAGAAATCAGTTCAGATACAAAAGTCAGGATGAGGATATCCGTCTTGCTGTCTTCTATTTGCATCCCAACGGGAGAATCGACTCAGGTTCATACCCAGTCACAAGGAATGAGGCCCGAAGTTATTTCATAAGACTGCCGGACGATGCCAATAAATTCAGAACTACCTGGGAGGCGTTTGACAAAGAGCAAGACCAGAAACACGTCTACTCTTTTAGCAGGCAAAGCAGACCGCACAAAGGGCTGTGGATTTTTCAGGATGTCCTGACCAGCCGGAGAAATGAAATTTACGGGTATAAAAGTACGTTCACGGTCTACTTCGATGCCGGCAGGGGCTTAGTTGAAAAAGTTGAGGGCGCGTATTCACAAAATTACCGTGTCAAAAGCAAGGGCACCGGACTTATTAAACTCAAAGCCGTCGGGAAGGAGGATATGGAATTTGTGAATCGCCTGGCCGCAGATACAGATACGTATTTCAATGCTTCGAATGACTATAGAGAACTCTTGTCGGCTTTGGCACACCATCCGAATTCGTTGGATGCCAAGCTTACAGAAGCCAAAAATGTCCTGCTTTCAGCCAAGGACCGCATCAGCCATCCAATAGTCATGGAGCAGTTGGATAAGTATCTGACATGGCACGAAGAAAGAATTGATTACCTGAAGGAAAGGGCCGGCGAACAGAGTGTCGTGCTTAATCAACCTTCACCGAGTTGGGAAACGACAGATTTCAAAGGCCGGACGTATTCCATCGAGTCCTTGCGCGGAAAAGTCGTGCTCCTGGATTTTTGGTATCGAGGTTGCGGCTGGTGTATTCGAGCTATGCCCCAGGTCAAGGAGATAGCGGCTTACTTCGAGAATCAGGACGTCACGGTACTGGGTATGAATACAGACAGAGACCCTAACAATGCCGAGTTTGTGATAAAAAAAATGGGATTGAACTACCCGAATCTAAAGGCGAGAAATATCCCGAAAAAGTATGGCGTACGAGGCTATCCAACCCTAATCGTCATTGACCAAGATGGCATCGTCTCCAATTTCCACGTCGGCTACTCACCGGACTTGCGAGACAAGGTTATCAGCAGCGTAGAGAAGCTGCTAAAAACAAAGCCTAACTAAGGCATCGATCCCAATAGGCCATAGGGACACACTTCCCTAAAGCTCGCACGTATCACAAACAAATCCCTCAGGATACGTCGATACTAATTGGTTTCTGCAGCCTGTTTAAGACATCCTGCAAAATTTTGAAATATTTATCGTTGTCAGGCCAGAGAATCCTTTCGTCACCGGACATCGGCTTGTCGAGATGCCGAAGGAAACGGCCCAAAATTTCTTCGTCCAGTTTTTCAGCCGAGACTCCCAATCCGAGCTTTTCTATATAGTGAGCGTTTATGATCTGCTCGTACTGTCCGGTAATAGGCAGCAGGCACATCGGCTTTTTGAGATGCAGACACTCACTGATCAACGAAAAGCCGGCCGAAGCTATCACGCCCCTCGCCGAGGCCAGGTCGGCCAGGAATCCTTCGGTTGAGCGCTCCTTGAAAATGCAGTTGCCGTATTGGCCGGCCTTTTTGAAGCCGTATAAAAAGAATTTTTGTGCACCGAATTTACCGAGAACGTCTATCAGTTCATTTTCACCCTTACCGGTCGTCGAATACAGCAGGATGTGCTCACCGTTACTCGGCTGGAGCGCGGCGACTACGGGCCTTATGACAGGAGGTGACAGGATCGCCGAATCAATCCGCAGGGGGGCATCAAAAAAGTTGATAACAATGTACGCAACGGCCCCCACATAGTGACATTCTGTAACGACGCTGGCGGTTATGCGTGAGAACCAGTTTCCGCTCTTGTGCTCCAGCTCACAGAGGGTCAGAACGTGCTCATGGTCTATACTGATGAAGGGGACGTTCTTTCGCCAGGCCCACCACGCACTGAAAGGCTCAAAATCGGATATCACCAGGTCAGGTGCAAAAGGTTCAAAGTGCTGGTGGAAAAGTTCGTCGTTTATTTTGTTTCCCTCAGGCAGATTAAGAAGATTTCTCTTTAGTGTCTCTGATTTATCAATCCTTCCATCGACAAAGGCAAAAGAGAGGCCGAAAATTTCCCTGACGCGCTCGCCGAAATATTGTTTCAGATACAGAAGAGATTTTTGCGAGCCGACAAACATGACATCGTGGCCTGCATCGATGAGCCTTTGTCCGGTCAAATGAGACCGGCTGCTGTGACCGAAACCCTCCCCAGCGACACCGTAGATTATTTTTGCCATATCTTTATACCTCTTGCATTATGTATATCGTATATTGCCGGTTGTGTCAAGGCTGGAAAATTTAAAGAATTAAAAGCTTTAGGCGATTTCGTAAAGGCTCACAACACCTGTTCAGGGACACGGAGGTAATTAAGGGTCTTTTCAAGTATTCTTCCCGCCACCGGTGAGGCGACCGCACCTCCGCTATCACCTTTGCCGAGTCTGCTGTTTGGTCTTCGGATTGAAACCAACACTATAACAGCGGGGTCATCGGCGGGGGCACCTGCTACAAAAGAAGCGATATTGGAATTTTCTTCGTATCCCCTTTCTCCGACCTTTGCTATATTGGCGGTGCCGGTTTTTCCGAAGACCTGCCATTTATCGAGTTTTGCCCTCCAGCCGGTACCTCCGTTTTCCCGTTCGTTAACTACCCCGACCAGGCAGTCATTGACGATCCATTTGGCAACTTCGGGTTTGATGATATAGCCGACATCGGGAGATGAGTGTCTTAGTTTTATTATCTCGCCGTTGCTGTCCACCACGGCCTTGACGATATAAGGCTGTACAGCCCTTCCACCGGCGGCGAGGATGCAGAAGGCTCGAAGCATTTGCATCGCAGTTACATTTAATTCATAACCGTATGGTATGCGTGTCACGCTGTAGCTGGTCCACTCATTGGTCGGCCTCAACAATCCCTCAACTTCACCGGGGAGTTCTATTCCGGTTTTTTTAGAGAATCCAAAGAGTTTGAGGCCGTTGTAAAGTTTTTCGGGTCCGATTTTCTGGCCGATTTTTGCCATTCCTATATTGCTGGATTTAATCAGGACCTCTCTGACAGTTAGATTGCCGAATCTGTGGTTCCTGTATTCATTGACTCGTCCAAAACTTCTGCCATAGTAGTCGCCGTTTTCACAAAATATCTTTTCATCCTTTTTAATGACGCCGCTATCGACCGCAATCGCTGCAACAATCGGCTTTATCATACTTCCGGGCTCAAACTGGTCGGTTACCGCGCGGTTTCGGAAGGTGTTAGGATCGGACGAGGCGATTTGTTGCGGGTCATAATCAGGCAGCGAAACCATCGCCAAAATTGCGCCGGTCTTGGCGGAGGCGACAATCGCAATGGCGGCCTCGGCCTCAAAGCTTTCGTATTGATTTAAGAGTTCCGCCCTTGTGAACTGCTGTATGGCAGAATCAAGGGTCAGGATTATACCAGCACCGTTACTTAAAGGACTCTTTTGCTGGCCCATCCGCACCGGCCTGCGAAACGCATCGGCGAGAAAAATGTTCTGGCCCTCTGAGCCGCGTAGTTCTTTGTCGTATTGCAATTCTATTCCGCTTAATCCCCAGTTATCGCGGCTTGTAAATCCAACGGCGTGGGCCGCCAGGCGTCCTGTTGGATAGCTTCTTTGCCAATCGGATTGGACGCCGATGCCGAAGATTTTCCGTGCTGCAGCGCACTGCGCGGCCGTTGCGCCGACCTTGATTCTTACAAAACCGGGATTTTTGCTTTCCCTGATTAGTTTTATTATGTCGCTGGCATACATATTTAAGATTAGAGCAAGTTTTACGGAAGGATTTATGGGATCCTTAATAATAGCCCTTGGCTCGGCAAAAATGCACTGTACCCTGTTGCTGGCGGCGAGGAGCCTGCCGCAGGAATCAAGAATCACACCGCGTTGAGGCTCCTTGATGAGACGGCCTCGCTGCTGTTTGGTGCTGAGGTCGGTATAATATTGGCTCCTGAAGTGCTGAAGGTAAACGCAGCGTGCCGCCAGTGACAAAAAAGCCACTATAAGCAGAAAAGAGAAGATAATAATCGTGCGAGCACTTCTCACGTTCATTGTATCTCGGAATACATGTCAACCATCACGTTCCCCCAAGACGTTCAGAGACCGCAGCGGGATTTATTAAAGTCTCCACCTGAAGCTGCTTGTTCGTAAGCTCCTGTATGAGCCAGTTTTGTTCGGCCTGTTGAGTGTAAATTTGGTAGAAGATGCGATTGTTGGCACTACGCAGATAAACAGCGAGAATCAAAACGGCTGTAAAGTAACAAACAACAAAAACAAAACGAAATTGTGGCCTCATAATTTAATCATTGTATAGTGTTCAGTGGGTTGCGGACAGCTTTCACTCTTCTTCTACTCAACTCTGCGGTTATCCCGTGTTTTTATCGAGGTGGTATTTTCAAAGTCATTCCGACTGTCAGGCTGTCCTCATCGGATAAAACATCATCATTTAGTTTTGCTACTTCGGTATACCGGCTTCCGTCTCCGAGTTGATCGGCGGCAATTTTCCATAAACTGTCACCCTCACGCACCGTGTAGGACTTTCCCTGCTTTTGGCGTTCCGGTTTTTTCAAAGCCAGATGCTCTCTGCCGATAGATGTAACCTTCTCAAAAATAGAACTTACAAGACCGTCCTTATTTTTCTCTTGAGATGCCGAATCAGGCAGAGGCGGTATGATTAATTTTTGTCCCACTTGAATTTCATCGGCGGCCTTCAGAATATTACGGTTAGCCTCGAATATCTTCATGATGTTGACCCTTTTATTGCCCTCTACGTCACCGTAATACTTTTTTGCAATGAAGGCCAGATTGTCGCCATCAGTAACTTCATGAATTTTCGGCAAAGAAGGCCCGGGCTTGACCGTCTCGGTCTTCCTGACATTGTTTATCTCATTTTCAATCCGTCTCGTATTAATCATCTTTACCATATCGCTATTGTTCAGACTGGAAGCATTATTTTTGGCGAGAGCAGGTCCCTGAGGTATGTCTGTTCTAAAGCGAATATTCGGCTCTTCCGGGAGGGGGTACACAACACTAAAGGGTTGTTTTTCGATGGAATCCGTCCATTTGATGACATCGCGCTCGTAGGCCCCAATACCGGGCTGCCTATTAGGTGGATTAATCATTGATTTAGTCAGTTCGTTGCCATCGCCTCGAAAGCTCGGCAGGCCATTAATTACAAAGGCAATCATAAATATGAAAGCCAACCCCAACAGCAATCCAATTTTGACATCGCGAGTCATGGCAAAACTCCTTTTTCACTATTACCTTTATTTTCTTTCAGCGATCCTTAACTTCGCACTTCTTGCCCGTTGATTTTTTGCAATTTCCTCCCTTGACGGCACAATGGGCTTCTTCGTGATAATCTTATAAATGCCCGCTTTTTCATTTTCCTTAAAATTGTTCTTAACCAATCTGTCTTCCAGGCTGTGGTAACTGATAACCGCAATCCGACCTTTTTTGGCCAAAATGACCGATGCCGAATCAAGCAGCCTTTGAAGGTTTTCCAGTTCGTTATTGACGGCGATTCTTAAAGCCTGAAAAGTCCTTGTTGCCGGATGTATCCTGGTCTTTCTTTTTCGGTCGGTACTTCCCAGCGCCCTGCAGACTATCGCAGCCAATTGACCCGTTGTTTCTATCGGCCTATTTTTACGCCGGCTTACGATAAACCTTGCAATACGCCGCGAGGCTCTTTCCTGGCCGAATTTGTAAATCAAATCCGCAAGACTTTTTTGGTCGGCCTTATTAACAATATCGGCAGCACTGGTCTTTATTCTTTTGTCAATTCTCATATCAAGCGGCATATCGGTCTGGAAACTCAGCCCAATATCAGGATCTGTAAGCTGACTTGAGCACAGGCCCAAATCCGCCAATATGAAATCAACCTTCTCTACTCCCTTTTGACGGACAAACTCGCCAATTTGTGAAAAATTGCCGTATATGTAGAAAACCTTGCAGGCAAGGTCTTTGGTTTTAATTTGGGCCCCTTGGATAGATTTTTTATCAACATCGAGAGCGAAGATCACACCATTGGGGCCCAAAGTCCTGCCGAACAGTAAACTATGACCTCCGTGTCCTATGGTCGCATCGACCATCACCCCATCCCGGGGTAAGTTTACGTGCTCGACCAGCGTCCTTGCTAATACCGGAATATGCTCTACTTTCGAGCTATTCACCTCCATTGTGTCTCTAATTTCATATCTCGTCCCGATATATCAAGGCCTGAGGCACAAGGATATACCGGCGACACACTATTGATTAACCGACGGTTACTTCCCTGTTCCTGGCTTTAAGATCCATGACCTGGGGCGAAAATGTAACACCATCAAAAATCCTGTCTACTTTCTTAAGATGCTCAAGCCTTTCGGAAAGAACTTCCAGTGAGTCAAATGTTTGTTCATCAACAACTCTGTCTCCGGCAAGGCTCTTCTCTACGATTTGATAATGTTTAGAATCCGATTCAATCATTTCACCTCCTGTCAAGAAAGTTCAAGTTCATCGTTCTGTTTCTGTAAGACGACCTGGCGAGCCTGAGACATCTGCTTCTGGTATTGTGCCATGTGGTCGGCCAGGTACTGTTCCCAGTTTTCGTTGTTCCACAGCTCGATATGGTCCCGGACACCGACGAGTGTAATTTGTTCTTTCAATCCCGCCCGCTTTCGAAGTCTTTCATTGACAAGCAACCTGCCCTGACCGTCAAGCTCGACCTTGCTTGCCAATGCAAAGCTCATCCTCTCGAAGGCCACGGCCTCATCCGGTGCGGTGGCATCGGGTGCGACCGCCAAAACAATCTGCTCGAAATATTTCTCAGGATACAGACACAGAATTCCGTTTGCACCGAGTACCAGATAAAAATTGCTGCCGTGTTCGTCGACATCAATTTGATGCCTGAGCTTGTTGGAAATGAGAACTCGGCCTTTGCCATCGATAACGTGTTGATATTCACCTGTTAATAACAGCATGGCCTTAATCCCATTAAGCAGAACAACTGTGGGGAATTTTACCACTTTTTACCACAAAGTCAACAAATAAATCCACATTTTAAAAAAAAAGTGCAAATTTTCTTATAGGACGTGCTCGTCGGCAAGCTAATCCCCGCCAACAAAAGTGCTTATGAAAATTCGATGGTCTTCTGAAAGCGGTACTTTTTTTTATATATCTCCGGCTTTCTCACAATTCTCCGTGAACTTCTTACGTGGGGTTTGACCGTTTCAACGTTTCAGACGTATCGAGCATCCATCATCTCCATAGTCTAAAAGGGCTGCCAAGGAGGATGCCTGTGGGCGGAGTATTGAGAATCCAACCTGATCCGCTCAAATATTAATTCCGGTATTGAGGTTTCCGTGTCAACCGTAATAGCCGAGAGTCGTCCTAATATAATGAGCAGTGGCAATATCGATTCCTGCTGTCGAGTTGGAATTAAATGAGGTTTTGTTTTGAAAGGTCGTTGAGATGACAATAAATACGAATATCTCATATAAATTTTTTCCGGTATTAGTTATGTTGTTACTTTCCGTGCCAGCGTTGGGCAGCTCGTCATGCTGGAAGTTTAACGAGGGAGCGGGTGAAACGGCATTCGATTCGCTCGGGGGCAGGCACGCTAAAATTCGCGGCAATCCCGTCTGGGTAACCGGTACGTTCGGCAAGGCCCTTCATCTCGACGGGGATGGTGACTATCTCGAAGTCGGGCGGATACCCGGCCTATCGTCCGAGCAGACTAAAATGCTCTGGATATATATAAAGTCTATTACCTCCAGCGGGGCCTATCTCATCGACGAAGGCAGCAGCGGTAATAATAACTGGGTGGAACTGTACGACCCGAATGGCGACGGCAATCCATACATCAGGGCCGGCTTCGATTCATACAACTACATCGACGGTAAGGCCAGGATAAAGATTGGGTGTTGGTATCATATCGCTGTTGTAACAAAGGCCTCGGGCAATCTGGCGATTTATATAAACGGGCAACTGGATAATTCCGCATCCGAGATGTCTGCGGATACCAGACCACAGGCAATCGTAATCGGCGCCGATGCTGCAACCAAGACGGGATGCTTCAACGGCATGATTGATGATGTGGCAATCTACGACAGAGCCTTCACGGCCGGTCAGGTCAGAGAGGTTTATCAGGAGGGCTTCGGCCGGTACAGGCACACCTTTGACAATACCAGGATTGTCATCAAGAGAATTGAGGAAACGATAGCGGCCAATAACAAGGCCGTGGCACAGCTCGACGAGGTCTTTAATATAGCCCAAACAGCAGTTCAGGCACTGGTCACCGTCCTCGCAACCGACTACAATCCTCGTTCCAACGAGGGCAGCGAGATGATTACGGCCCTGCAAAAAGTCCAGGCCGTGATGATGAATCTTGAGCGGTCGAAAGAGTCGCTGAACATGTGCACAGAGCAATTGAATGGCGCCCTACGCCAGTTAGGGCATTTCCTGCCAAAATCTGAAATTCCGGATTCCTGATACCGCCTTCTCGACACTAAATATTTCTTGCCTTCACACTTATTTCTCTGCAATAATATCACCAAATCGAGGTTTGTTTCAAAAGATAAGAGATACGAAAAATTGTAGGCTGGGCTTTAGCCCAACAAATCCGAATCGTTATTTGGGAACCATATAAAAAATAATTGGGCTATTAATGAATGTTGATAAGAAAATAAAAGAGCTTGAAAAAGCCAGGTGGAAATCGCGTATGGCGATACCTGTTGTAGGCTGTTTTCTACTATTCATCGTTGCCGTTATGTGGCTGTTGAATAAGTTTATCAATATTCCAACTTGGCTTTCCATGACTGTCATAGGCATGACAGCATTTGGATTCATTGGCGATGTGATAAACTATTTTTACTGCGACTGGAAGCTAAAGGCTTTGAGACATGGAAATGGCGAAGAATAAGAAGTACATACACTTATTTTTTGTTTTGAGAAAGAACAATGAAAAGAAATCTGACTTTATTTCTGTTGGTTTTAATTTCAGGCGGCTGCCGGGCTGACAGGGCTCCGAACAGCAGCGCCACCATCGACTATATCCGGCAAACCGGGCGGCTGTGGGGCGTCGCCGAAGTTTCTCTGAATGAAAACAGCTCAATTACCCTCGTCGATGCCAAAAGTTCAGGGGTCGGATTAAAGCTGATGATGCGTGATTCGAACAACAAGGTTGTTGATTCTGTAACCTTGAAGCCCGGCCGGTCATGTACATTGTCTGATGGCCATCATGTGTTCATAACTTACGAGTTGAGGGCAATAAAACAGGGCCGGATTATCATCACTGTGACCGATAAGTTCGACGCAAGAAGTTTCGGCGATGGAATAAAGC
>Ga0209427_10005917_pt1 | contig 14009 bp, 10 predicted proteins | sample DeeMarSWOR136_30_FD_187465 | JGI IMG/M metagenome (GOLD analysis project Ga0209427, IMG submission 187465) | Marine sediment microbial communities from White Oak River estuary, North Carolina - WOR-1-36_30 (SPAdes) (version 2) | ecosystem: Environmental > Aquatic > Marine > Intertidal zone >... | reverse complement strand
CCATCTCTCGAAGGCAAAATCTGTTAGTCATCAATCCAGGTCCTCAATCTTACGAGGATTCCTTCTATTCTCAAAGAACATCATCATTCCATGAGGAGCGCCATCACACCTTTTTGCGCATGCAGTCTGTTGTGTGCTTCAGGATAGATTAACGATCTGGGGCCATCAATAACTTCAGAAGTGACCTCAAAATCTCTGTAAGCTGGAAGACAGTGCATGAAGTAATACTCCTTTTTTGCATGCCTGACGAGTTCTGCATTCACTTGATACGGGTTGAATTTAGCAATTTTTTCCTTTCTCAATTTTTCATTCTGGTATTCCGGATCACCCATGCTTATCCAGGTATCAGTAACTACGACATCTGCATTATCAACAGCTTCTTGTGCATTGGGTGTCCAGAAAATGTCTGATTTCTTATACTTCTTTATGTCATTCCATACAACCCATGAAGGTTTATACTCTTCTGGGGTAGCTATTGCTAAATCTACATTCAACTTTGCACACATATATATGAAACTGTGACACACATTGTTCCCATCACCGCACCAGGCCACCTTCATGTCATCAAAATGCCCTCTGTGCTCTTTTATAGTCAGAAAATCAGCTAATATCTGACAGGGATGATTGAAATTCGTTAACCCATTAATCACTGGAATATCTGTATAGTGCGAAAGTTCTGTAACTGTGGAATGCTCGAACGTACGGGCCATAATCCCATCACAGTACCCTGATACAACTCCAGCAAAGTCCTTTATGGGTTCTCCTTTACCTATGTGAGTATCTTCTCTGGACAAGAATATAGCGTGACCACCCAGTTGTGTCATTCCCACTTCAAAACTGATTCGAGTTCTCGTAGATCTCTTTTCGAACACCATGGCCAGGGTTTTTCCTTCCAGTTCTCTGTGTTCTTCTCTCCTTTTCAGCTTCTCTTTTAATTCTTCTGACTTTTCAAAAATCTTTTGTATGTCTTGTTCAGTCAAATCGTTTATGGATACAAGGTCTTTCACTGATAGCTTTCCCATTTTTTTCCCTCCATTGGTTTTTTTTCCTTTGTATTTTTAAGCTCATGAATTTTTCTACTCACTATTGGGTATGAAATCGGGAATCTTTTTTGTTGAAAAATCTTGTATGGCAAAATTACAATGATAATATAAAATAAAACATTAAATAATTCATAAATTAAATATTAAAACATGGGAAAAGTAAAAAAATTGTAAATATATTATAATATGTAAATATATGTATCGTATCTCCAAAAATAGAGATTTTTTCTGAATACAAAAGAATGAGGATATAAAAAATACAGCAAGATCTACATCTTCTCTGGCACCGAGATTCCAAGTAGGTGAAGAGAATTTTTCAACGTTTGTCGAGAAGCATTCACAAGCGCAAGTCGCGCTTTCATCTTGGCTCTGGTACCAGCTTTTAAGACAGGACAGTTATGATAAAACCGTGTAAAAGTTTTGGCAAGATCATATGCATAGTTAGCGAGAATATGGGGTTGATACAGTTCTGCTGCCTTATTCATTACCTCTGGAAACTGAGCTATATCCTCTATGAGATCCAATTCATCCTTTTTCAGGTTTTCAAATTTTAAGCTGTCCAGATCTGATGTAACTCTGTTATTATTAGCTTTTTCCAAAATTCTCTCTGCTCTCACACAGGCATATTGGATGTATGGTCCTGTATCTCCATGAAAGTTGACAGATTCTTGTGGGTCAAAAACGATAACCTTGTCATTATCCCTGATAAGAGAATAAAGAAGAGAAGCAACACAGATGTCCTCGGCAATTTCAGTTTTCTCCTCCTCACTGATTCCTGCAAGATGAGCTCCAGTTGTCCTTTCTGCATTCTTTACCTGATCAAAAGCTAGCCCAAATACAGCATCCTTCAATTCTCTGTACAAAATGACATCTCCTCTCCTTGAGGACATCTCACCTTCAGGGAGACGAACACGCTCGTAAGAGAGATGGTAGCATTTCTGGGCTTGTGGAAATCCCCATATTTCCAGAGTTTTGAATAGTTGTTGGAAGTACATCTTTTGCTCAGAACCCACTACATATATTGACCTATCTATACCATGCTTTTCAAATTTCACTTTTGCCAGAGCTAAATCTTTTGTTGAATAAAGAGCTGTACCATCTCTTCGTAACACTAAAAATACTCCGAGATCAGCCTCTGCTAAATCAACTACTAAGGCTCCTTCGCTTTCTATTGCTATTTCATCTTCTTTCATTGAGAGAGCTATTCTCTTCCCTTCATCTTCTACTTCACTTTCATAAAAGAGTACATCAAATTTTATCCCCAGCTCATTGTAGATTCTCTCAAATTCTTCTAGGCTCCACTGTCTCGTTTTTAACCATAGATTGTAGTACTTCCCCTTTCGAGTCTCTAATAGCCTCAAAACACCTTCAACTTCTTTTTTATAGTTCCACAAATAAAAATCCTTTGCAAGGGTTTGATAATTTTCCAATTTTTCTTTGACAAATGGTTTTTTTTCATTTTCAACTTCTCTCTCAAGAACCATGTACAAAAACTCTCTCAGTTCGATGAGAAGAGCATCATCTATTTGCTCTGGATCCCAGGGTTGGTGATAGGTTTCTCTGAGAAGAACAGCGCAGTCTTCGATTTTGGAGGAATCTGCTCTCATGAGTCTCACCACGTGCGACGTAAATTCCTCACAAATATCTTCATCTTCCCGGATAATACTCTGCATCCAGTCAACCACACTCTGGCGAAACTTTTCAGCATCATCGAGTTTTTTCACTGCTTCAGCATAGATTCCCCCAAGCCATTCCCCTTTAAACCCGGTGGGCTGTTCATTTCTGTGGAATTTATAGTAGCACCACAAACACTTTGCCACATGTGAGCCTGTGTCACCGAAGTAGTTTGCTGCAACAGTGTCATATCCAGCAAATCGCAGAATATTGACGAGAGCATTTCCGATTGCTGCATTTCTTAGGTGGCCAACGTGGAACCCTTTGTGTGTGTTAGGCTGGGAATATTCCACCATGATCCTCTCTTTCTGGGGAGATCCCCTGCCAAAATCATTTTCTTTATCGAAAACCTCTGTGAGAAGCTTTTTAGTGAAACTGTTCAAATCCAAATAGAAATTCAAATATCCCTTGATTGCCCTCACTTCTTGAAATTCTTCTGGTACATCCATTTTATCCTTGATCAGCAGTGCAATTTTCTGTGCCTCTTTTTCTATTATTTTGTTCCACTGCTTTTCAAGTTCTTTCTTTTTTCTTTTTTTCTTAGATTTGGAGATTTTTAAATTATTGATTTCCTCTTTTTTCTTCGAAAGCGTTTCTTGTTCATCCTGTAGTTTGGTGTTTAACTTCGTGACTATTGAATAGGATACTGCAGTAGAATAACCCCATGCTCCTGAAAGGGGAATAGGTGTTAGCTCTATTTTGGGCTCAACTCCCCATTCTGAAAGCGTATCAGAGAGTGCATCTGTCAGCCTTTTCTCCAGTTGTGGATCCATGGGTTCACCCTGTTTCTACTATTTTCACGCAGATTCCAGCTCCTATGGTTTGGCGCATGTCACGAATGACAAATCTACTCATTCTTGCTGATTCTGAAGATTCTTCAATAATTATGGGCCTCACTGGTTTCATTCTGACGATTGCAGTTTCTCCGTTTCTGATTTCTGTGGGATTTTTAGTGATTTCACCTGTATGTGGGTCAGTCTTCTGTACAACCTCTGTGAGAGTACATGCGACATGGTCTGTGTTGACGTGTAACGTGGGTGTGTACCCTGTATAAACTGAGGTGGGATGGCCGAAAATGGTCAAATTTGCCATGAATTCTTTCACATTAGCAGGAGGATTTTCCATACAGCAGAGTACATCTCCTTTGTGTATATCTCTCACAGCAATGCCTCTCAGGTTGATACCAATGTCATTTCCTGCCTGTGCTGTTTGGATTCTCTGGTGGTACTGCTCTATTGTTCTGACTTCTGATTTGATGCCAGAAGGTACGATCAAAACAGGATCATTGACGCTGATTTTTCCGCAATTGACAACTCCTGCAACCACTGTTCCTGCTCCAGTGACGTGGAAAACATCGTCGATAGGCATTCTGAAGGGCCTGTCCAGTTCTCTTGTTTCAGGAATGAGTGTGTCCAGTGCTTCTAAAAAAGTAGGTCCTTTGTACCACGTCAGGTTTTCACTTTTTTCTACAACATTATCGCCATGAAAGGCAGAAACAGGAATGAAGGGAACTTCTTCAACATCCCACCTGAGCAGCTTCAACAATTTTTTGACCTGTTCTTCAAGCTGTATGTAGCGCTTTTCATCGTAATTAACCAGATCAATTTTGTTTACAGCCACAATCAATTGATTAAGCCCCATGGTTCTTGCTAGTAGGGCATGTTCCTTGGTTTGAGGCATGACACCATCGTCAGCTGCCACAACGAGGATTGCTGCATCTGCTTCTGAAGCACCAGTGATCATGTTCTTCACAAAATCTGAATGACCTGGAGCATCGATGATGAAGATTTTGTTCTTCTTCGTTTCAAAGTCCTGGTGAGTAACTTCAATGGTGAGTCCTCGTTCTCGCTCCTGTTGAGTCTTATCCATGACCCATGCGAACTTGAAGGTTTTCCCCTTCTCACCCATTTTCTCATATTTTTCAATGGTTCTTTTGTCAATTCTCCCAGTTTCAAGTAAGGTTCTCCCCACTAATGTGGATTTCCCATGGTCTACATGACCTATGAACACCACGTTGATGTTTGCTTTTTCTTCCATGATATCCCCTTTTTCATTTTCATGCTTCTATTCTATTATTTTGGTGCATTTTCCAAATCCTTCAATTCCTATTCCAGAACGTATTACGAATCTACTGAGCCAAGGAAGATTTTCACTTTCTTCTACTGCAACCGGTCTGAGGAGACTGAATTCAACTCTCGCTTGTTCCCCTGATCGAATAGATTTTACATCTGCAGGGTCCCAATCGCCATCTCCTTTTCTCTTTTCGAAAATGTCTGAAAGTGTTGCAGGAGCTTGGTCTACATGAACATTCAACGAAGGACTGTGCCCTCGTAATATGGGGGTTGGATGCTCAATCAAGAAAATTTCTGCTTCAAATTTTGTAGCTGTTTGTGGAGGATTTTTCAAAGTACCAGCAACATTTCCATAATGCTCGAGCAAAGAATGAAGATCAAACTTCGGGTGCTCTGTAATCAAAGCCCCCACTATGTTTCTTGGCACTGCTCTTTCAATGGGAATACCTGGAGTTGCCTGAGCTTTTGTGAGTTGCAGTGACCTCACTCGAGTTCTTATGTCCTGTTTTAGTATTTCTGAAATTGGCTGAAATATAATTTCATTGTCTCTTTCCAGTGCACCGGATTCTACTGTCCCTCTGATAGCGAGTCCTCTACCTGGAATTGTATACACTTCAGAGCTGTATACTGTCAACCTGAGCGGTTGTTCTTCTCTCTCTACATATATGTTGATGGATCCGAGAACATCTTCAAAAGTAGGACCATCAAACCATTTTATTTGAGAGTACTCTCTTATACCTTCACCATGAAGGGCTGCAGTCGGGAAAAAGAATATGCTGTCAGTATCGTAATGCAGGGAACCTAACAGACTCTGAATCACATCGACACATCTTTCATATTTTTCCATTGAATAATCAACTTCATCCATTTTGCTGATAGTTACAGCCACTAACGGAACTTCAAAACTTCTCAGTATATGCAAAGCTTCAATTGTTCCAGGTTTCACCCTCTTTTCAGGTTCTAGTGCTTTTTCCTTAATATTTATTTCATCAGCTTCCACCACCAAGATAGCACAATCTGATTGAAAAATGCCATATATTTTATTCTTTTTGAACATTGGATGACCTGGAGTGTCGATGAAGGTAATGAGCTTGTTAGAAATCTCTACTCTCGCATGAGACGTCATTACAGTTGACCCTATTATTCCTCTTTCCGAGGTTTTCTCAATTTCTTCTCTGCCTCGATGAAGGATTAAAGAGTACACATGGGTTGTATCTCCTATAATATCTCTGGCCATTTTCTTATATTTTTCCATTTCTCTATCAGAAACTCTCCCAATTTCCCAGAGAAATCGTCCCAATATAGTAGATTTTCCGTGCCATGTATGTCCTACAAGTGATAGGTTAACTATTATCTTTTTTTCTTCCATTTCTATCTCCTCGCAACAGGCATGCTCATACATCGTGGTCCTCCTCTTCCCCTTACGAGCTCAAAGCCATCTATGCGGTGTACTTTAACACCTTTTTTCTCAAGAACTTCGTTTGTTTTCTCATTTCTCTCATAAGTAATGACTATCTTCGGGGATATCGCTAATGTATTTGTTCCATCACCAAACTGCTCTTTTTCACTGTAGCGAATATCTCCTCCACCTGTTTTCAATGCAATAACACTGCTACCAAGTATATCTGGCAATTCATCTATGAGTCCGAATTTTTCTTTTTCTCCCCTTGCAATGAGTCTTCCATACATCATGGAAGGTCTGTATGATATCATTTCAATTGTTTCAGAGAGTGCATCTGGGTAGAAAACAACAATATCTTCACTGATTACGGAAAAAACAGTATCCAAATGCATATACGTACGTTTAGGTGGTATTTTCACTTCGTATACTACATCGACTATACCATGATCAAACAGGTTCTGAGCGAGTTTCTCAATACTGTGGGGTTTTGTCCTTTGGCTGTTACCAATAGCTACTGTATCACTATTCAACAGAATAATGTCTCCACCCTCAATCGTGTATGGTCTGTCCTCTTCTTCTTTTTCTCCGTACCAGAAAGGTGAATTTCCTCTGAAAAATGGATGAAACTTGAAAATGTACTTCATAATAAGTGCTTCTCTAGTTCTTGCAGGAAAATGCATTTTGCACGATACAACCCCGTTTTTAATGATTGCACCTGGATCTCTTGTGAAGTAGAAGTTTGGTATGGGAGGAATCAAGAACTCTTCTCCCTCTTTAGTCATCTCTCCAACTAATTTTTTCTCCCACTCGTTATAGGTTATGCCAGCAAAAAGAATCTCAGCAACATCTTCGGGTTCCATTCCGCTCAAGAACTCCTTGGTCTTCAAGCCACGGCACCGTTCCAATTCCATACATTCATTGAAGAGTCTTTCCCTAATCTTCTCATCCTTCAGAATTTCTATCAGCAAGTCCCTAACTTCCAACGGTTCGACCCCGTACTGCTTAAGTACTTCAACAAATTGTTTGTGTTCCCTTTTCATTTCCTTCAAATAAGGTATGTCATCAAAGAGCAGCCACTTTCTATTAGAAGGTGTAAGCCTTTGGATTTCATTCCCAGGCTCATGCACTATTACAGTTTTCAGCTTCTCATATTCTGAGGTAATATTGCATCTCATAGTGTAACCTCCAGTAGCTAGACAGCTCCATCTAGCGCTTCACCTACAATTTCTGCAATATCATAGACGTTTTTTTCGCTTCCAAGTTGTCTCAAAGCTTCTCTTAACATAATATTGCAAAAAGGACAGGCTGTCACTATTGCTTTTTCTTCATGGTTGCCTTTTTCGAGGCAGTCTTCGAGTTCTGCAGCTCTTCTTTTTCCCACGTTCAAAGCATTTTCATGGAAAGCATTATTCAGTCCTGCACCACTGCCGCAACAGTGAGATCTGAACCCATGGTATATGGGAACCTCCATGAATTCAATGTTTGGTATTGCTTTCAGAACCTTCCGAGGCCCTTCAACTACTTTTTCAACTCCATATTCATTGCCTTCCAATTGGCGAAACCTCGCAAGATGCCTTACAAGATGGCATGGGTCATGGAAAGTCACTGTCATGGGAATTGGAAATTCTCCAAGGGAAATTGTGCCCTCGTCGAGTAATTCTACCATTTTTTCCACGAGGTGCACAGTTTTGATTCCCAAATCTTCCATCTCGTCTTTGTAATCTTCTGCAAAAGTCTTGGCGCAGCCCGGACACGCTGTAATAATTTCTTGAATTTCAAGCCGTTCAAATAGATCCAGATTCTTTGTCATGCATTCTTCAAAAGAAGACCAATGAGGGTTATGTGCAGTTACAAATCCTGTCCTCTTGAGGATACCTCCACAACACATCTCTTCTTTCCCAAGAACACCAACATCTTGATCAACACTGGACAATATCTTTGCAGCAGATTTTACAATATTCCCCAGAGGGAAATCAGTGCTTTTCGCAAAAGATGCTGTTGTACAGCCGACATAAAGAATGGAGTTTACAGAATCTTTTTCAGCATCCTTCATTCCAAGACCTATCAACTCTTTTGCCACATTTTTTTTGTCTGTTCGACGAGCACCTTTCCATGGGTTAAAGTGGTTCTTAATCCCTTTGCAAAGTTCCACATCTTCTTCAGGAAAGATACCATTCTCCACCAATAAAGCTCTTATCTCTTCAAAAATCTGCGTATTTCTTACTGCAGCCTGGGAATCACTGCTCGGAGCACATATGAAGTCACAGTACCCACACAAAGTGCATGCAAAGAATTCTTTTTCCAAATCATTGGGAGAAAACTCCGATAGATTAAGAATATCTTCATCTCTTCCTTTTCTTAGATTTTTAATGAGTAATTTCTTTCCTCTGCTAGTATATGATTCAAATCCAAATTCTTTGTACATGGGACATTCAAAAGTACAAAAGCCACAGTGTGTAAGACTACAGGATTCCACTGATTTATCGACTTCTGCCCAGATATCTTCTGTAACTGCTTCTGCTTCAATCATGCAGTCACCTCCTCTGGAGGTATCCAGGGTGAAGGTTCAAGACCATATTCCTTGCCAGTTTCCCCAAATTTTTTCCCTGGATTCAATATGTTATTCGGATCAAAGATCCTCTTTATATCACACATGTATTCTCTGGCTTCTTTGTGTTCAATCTTGTTCAGTGAAGAAGTCACCTCTCCATCGCCAGGGTACGCAGACATTGACCCTTCCAGCCTGACAGCCAGCTCTGACATTTCACGGTGATACTTGTAAAAATTATCTACTTCCTCTTGTGAATCTCCCACTTTCACTGCAAAGCTTATGCTCACATGTGTTGCATTTGGAAGCTGGAAATAGACGTTCATCCCAAATATTTCCAGGTTGTATTTCTTTGCAGTCTTATGGAAGTATTGATAGGCCTCCGGTATTCTTCCGATTGGCAAACTCATGCCTGCAGCTCCGAATCTCTTCTTTCTTTGAAGAATTGGCCAGTTTTGTTCAAATTCTTTGAGACCTCTTTCTTCCAGACCATTCCTGGATTCATATTGAAGCTCTGGTGGTTCAACAACCACGTGTTTGTGATCCCACCAGTCATTGCTCGCGAGGATAGAATCTTTTCTACCTTCAGCAAGTGAACGTCCTCCTCTATCCTGAATGATCTCACCCATTTTTTGCATCGAACAGGAAACAATTACTTCCTCTCCAGAAAAGGAGTAACCTATTCCAAAGTGCCCTCTTCTTATATCCACTGTACTACCTGGATGTGAATAGTTTATCAACCGCTCTTTGTCCAGAATATTTACAGATTCAGGAAATATACCCCTCCGATGTGCCTCAATGACGCACTGCACCCCTTTTTCTAGAGAAGGAACTTGCATCAATGCCCACATTCTCATAGGTGGTCTGGGAATGATCCTGAGTGTTGCTTCTGTTATAATCCCAAGAGTTCCTTCACTGCTGATGATCAGCCAGTGGAGATGGTACCCTGAAGAAGAGATTAACGTTTTATTGTGGCCTACATCAATGATATCGCCTTTCCCTGTCACTATCTCACAACTGCAGAGCCATTGCTCAACCTTTCCATACCGAATTCCAAAGGTAGAGTCTGACCGCAATGCAATGTTTGTACCAATAGTTGTGGTCGCCTTGCTTTCTGGGTCCAGGGGGACCCAGTATCCTCTCTCAACAAGTGCTTCATTCAATGTCTGAATTGGAATTCCCGCCTGAACTGTTACAGTGAGGTTTTCCTCATCAATCTCCAGTATTCTGTTCATCTTCCGTGTATCTAGGAGGATACCTTTTCGTGCCACAGAGCCCCCTGCCATACTGGTTCCACCTGCTCTTGTAAACACGGGAATTTTGTGGTTATTTGCAATTTCTACAATTTTTTTGACGTCTTCTGTATCGGGAGGCTGTACAATTATGTCTGGCAATTCAGCAAATTCTCCTGGTACTGGAAACCAGTTTCTAGAATATGCCATAGCAGCTGTTCTAGCTGCTGTCCACTTCTCATTTTCGGGGCCAAGAGCCCTTTCAAGATCCTTTTTAATTTCTTGCAGCTTTTCTTGTCGAGGAATGTTATCACCTCTTGTTTACTTCCAGACAAATACCTGCTGCTATAGTCATGCCCAAATCCCGTACTGCAAACCTGCCCAATTGAGGTATTTCTCTGAACTTTTCTATAACCAAAGGCCTTATAGGCCGCACCTGGACAACTCCTATATCACCTTTCTTGAGAAAAGAGGGATTCTCCTCCAGTACTTTCCCTGTTCTTGGATCAACTTTCTTCAACAATTTCTCAAATGTGCACGCTACTGTTGCTGTATGACAGTGGAAAACTGGCGTGTATCCTGCAGAAATCGTACCTGGGTGCTGAAGAATAGCAATCTGTGCTACAAACGTTTTTGGCACTTGGGGAGGGTTATCGATTGGACCTGCTACATTTCCACGTTTGACATCGTTCTTGCTTATTCCACGTACATTGAACCCAATGTTATGACCGGGATAGGCCTCATGCAGCGGCTCTCTGTGCATCTGTATGGATCTCACTTCACCTGTTTTACCAGAAGGCTGGAATATGACCTTATCACCTGGTTTGAGCATTCCACATTCCACACGCCCTATAGGAACAGTGCCAACCCCTGTAATGGAATAGATCTGCTCTACAGGAATTCTCAGTGGAAGATTTGTAGGCAATTCGGGAGCTGAAAAGGTTTCAAGTGCATCAAGTAAGGTAGGACCTTTAAACCACGAAAGGTTGGCTGATTTTTTTGTAACATTATCCCCACATAGAGCACTTACAGGAATGAATTGAACATTGTCCATTTTGAATCCTGCTTGTTGAAGAAGAGTTTTAAGCTCTGTTTCTAGAGAATAGTAATACTCTCTGTCGTACTGATTTTTCAGCCCATCCATCTTGTTGATCGCAACAACCATCTGATCGATACCCAGTGCTTTTGCCAGAAACGAGTGCTCTTTTGTTTGTGGTTTAATTCCCTCTGTTGCAGCCACCACGAGGAGTGCTGCATCAGCCTGGCTTGTCCCCGTTATCATGTTCTTGATGAAATCTTGATGTCCAGGCGCATCAATAATTGTGATATAGTATCTTGAGGTATCTAATCGCATATAGGAAACATCAATGGTCAATCCCCGCTCCCTTTCTTCCTTCAAAGCATCCATAACCCATGCAAGTTCAAAAGTTGCTTTTCCTTTTTCCGCAGCCTCTTTTTTATACTTTTCAATAAGATGAGAATCGATATATCCTGTTTCCAGTAATAAACGACCAACCAGTGAGGATTTTCCGTGATCCACATGGCCGATCACCACCAGGTTCAGGTGGGGCTTATCTCCGGATCCATGTCCTTTCTTTCTGATAGAGTCTCTTACTGCCATAGGTTTACCTCCTAATACATTTTTGCTACAGTTATGACCTGCTTTGCAGGACTGCCACATATACAGGTGCCTTTGACTTCTTTCTCTTTTTCATAGGGAACTCCCAGAACATCCACATACTTGGAGAGCATTTCAAGACAGACATTGTCTCCACAAACTGGAACTTTCACTATGCCACCATTGTACTCTCCATGGTCATCCAAGAGAACATCGACTGCATCTTCTTGTTCCATTGAAAAAAAAGACGCAACTGAGTGAGTATTGGCATTCTGATGTCTCCATGCCTTTTTTCTCAAGGTTTCTTCCAGGTTCTCCAATTGGTTCTCAATTTCTTCTTTTAAATTATCCACAGATGCTTCCACTCTGTCGAAAGTATCCCTTCTCACCAGTGTGACTGCTGATTTTCGCACTTCTCTCGCTCCTATCTCAATTCTAAGAGGAACTCCTTTCAATTCCCAGTTGTAGAACTTCCGAGCAGGCCTCTCATTGCTGTTATCTAAGAAAACTCTGAAATGAGAGCTGAGACTCGCATAAACAGTGCGGGCAAATCCCTCGACTTCCTCCATAGAATCTTTGTAGAATATGGGAACAATAACAACCTGTACTGGTGCAACACCTGGGGGGAGTACCATGCCGTGATCATCTCCATGGATCTGTATTAGGCTTGCAATAGCACGTTCTGAAATACCGTAGCACGTTTGGCTCACGTAGTGGTCTTCCCCTTTGGTGTCTTTGCAGGTAATATTGAAAGCTCTGGAAAACGTTTCTCCCAGGTTGTGAACTGTACCGATTTGGAGTGTCTTCCCTTCTGGAAATATAATATCAAAAGAATATGTATAATCTGCCCCAGGAAATGTGTCAAATTTAGGCCTTTTTGACACACAATAAGGAAGACATAATGCATCAAAAAACTTACTGTATACATCAATTCCTTCTTCCACCTGTTTTGCAGCTTCTTCGTACGTTAGATGTGCTGTATGAGCCTCCTTGAATGTGGTCACTTCTCGAACTCTCATCATAGGCCTTGTGGTTTTTGTCTCATATCTGAATACACTGACAACCTGCCAAACTTTCAAAGGGAGATCAGCATGAGTCCTTATCCATTTAGCAAACATACAGTACATGGGTGTTTCACTTGTGGGTCTGATGACCAATTTCTCATTGAGTTCGTTAAGTCCACCGTGGGTAACCCAGTAGACTTCGTCTTCAAATCCTCTGATAAATTCAGCTTCTTTATTGAAAATGTTCTCTGGAACTAAGAAAGGAAAGTACATCTCAACATGCTCCGTTTCTGCCAGTAGTTCTCTTATGATTGCTATTGCATTATTTCTTATAGACCATCCATAGCCCTTCCAGACACCACAGCCTTTCAAAGGGTATGAATAGTCTACTATGTCAGCCATATCCAGTATTCTGTTGAACCATTTTCCCAATTCGCGTTTTTCTGGTAACTGATTTGGTTTTTCTATAGTTTCTCTCTTCAAAGAATCACCTCTGCACTGCCCCCAACAAAACGCGAAACATATTGTAGGCAGGTTTTCAATGCCCACAGAAGTTCCAGAGGCGTGACTCCTGGAACACCATCAATGGTGAAGAGTACGTCTGTCGTTTCTTCTGAAACCTTCGTCATTTCGGCATCTCGATACGGATAGAGACTAATTGGACCATTCCTATCTCTCACAACAATTTCCTTACCAGATAATATCATGGGAGATTCCATTCCAATTCCAGCAAATTCCTCTCCTTCGTGAGCAAAATCAATAAATAATGTTTTCCCCTGAATTTTCTCAAGATCGTAAGCGCACATGGGTAGGAGAGTTGATACAGAAGCAATGTTGTAGAGATCAACAACTGCATTTATTTGAGGAAGCCCTTCACCGCTAATCACTCTCCGGAGCAGAGCTTCATTTGCAGGTCTCATTTTTGTGGGATCCAGCCCACTATTCCAGTAGAAAGTTCGATATGTCTGAATTCTTCCAACAGTATGCGTGTTCTCAGCTGCATATCTTTCTCTCACTTTCGAGAATACCTCTGACATGAAGGCTCTTATCTTATCGGTTTGCACATCAATGGTATTATCAACTCCATAAAGACAGCCCATTGTCATGAATATGCCTTTATGGTTCTTGAGAACATCTTGTGAAATCTCCATTTTCATGAAACATCCCCTCTTAAAAGAGTATAATGGGACCGTCCAGATTTGAACTGGAGTTTCGGGCTCCCAAAGCCCGAAGGATCGACCAAGCTACCCCACGGTCCCACCACAATTTTACTCATTGAAAGCACTATACAATCTATTGAGAATTCAACAAAATGGGACCGTCCAGATTTGAACTGGAGTTTCGGGCTCCCGAAGCCCGAAGGATCGACCAAGCTACCCCACGGTCCCACCTCTTGAGCATTTGGAACACCAGAAG
>Ga0209427_10005911_pt1 | contig 14016 bp, 11 predicted proteins | sample DeeMarSWOR136_30_FD_187465 | JGI IMG/M metagenome (GOLD analysis project Ga0209427, IMG submission 187465) | Marine sediment microbial communities from White Oak River estuary, North Carolina - WOR-1-36_30 (SPAdes) (version 2) | ecosystem: Environmental > Aquatic > Marine > Intertidal zone >... | reverse complement strand
GACATTGTGATGTTGTAGACCGGGGAAAAGAAAAGGTAGTGAGCGTGAGAGTTCTTCAAGAGTTCGAAAGTTTCAAGCAAGGTCGGGATAGTGTAGGTTTCCATTACGCGTTTGAACCGATGCTTTCCGCTGCTCCACTTGCCAGTTCGACTTGGCAGATACTTAAGGTAGCCTATCACACGGTCATCAGGGTGGTAGGGACCTACGACACAGAAGAGGAAACCTTCCTTCGTTCTTAAGAAATCCCGGTCTCTATACCATCGAGCACTCAAGAAAATCACTTTTTCAGAATCATGAAGTCTGTAGGCTTGCCCCCTAGAAGGAGCCTAAAATAGGACAGTCCGTCCTTGTCCTGTACTTCTTCAATCTTTCCCTCTGCAATCACAGTCTCTCCTCGCCTAGCCTGCTCACAGAACCTCCCTCGAAAAGACGCGATTTCCGACACAGCCTCTCCCAGCTTTCCCTTGAGCGCCTGCACATTATCAACAGAGTAGCGACAAGGAGTAAGTATGGCATCCAGATCGCCAGAAACCCTAGCCCTTATCCGTGCACGCCCAACTCGCTTGTAAACCCTGTCACCATAGCGTTCTTCAAGTTCGTCCCAATCCTTGATGCACCTTATGAAAAAGTCGCGTCCCAAGAACGTGCCTTGCAGAACTTTCCTACTTTCGGTTGCCGTGAAGTCGTCAAAGGGAACCTTTGTGTCTCGGTAGCGAAAACCATAAAGAGTTCTCAATCCGCTTCTTGTGTAGACCTTAACCGAGCTTGCTTCGTCTCTGGTCAGTGCTTCCAGAGCTTCGTAGAGCTTCAAGGAGCTCTTGACTCCATATACTATCGGGTCGATGTCAGACTCTAAAGTGTGCATCTTGACTAGAAGTGAGCCAGAGATGCCCAGCTTATTCCAAGCTACACCTGAATGCTTCTGCAGCAACTCTAGAAAGCTCAAAGCAGCAGATTCTAACTCATCCGACTCTTCCTCGTCACGCATTTCCTGCAAGCGAGCCGTCGGCGTGTAATGTCGCTTCACGTCCTTGCTTGGGACTTCGCAAAGTCTTTCGCCGAAGATCGGGTCGAAAACCAAGTAGTTGGGAAGTTGGCTTTCCAAGAAGCCATACCGTTCTGAAAGGGCATAGACCTTTCTGTAGGCCTTTTTTCCTCGCCTACGGTTTCCACGGGCGTCAGGGACAAACCTTGGAAAGGCGACTACTTTCTCCGGAGGATGAAGCAAGCCTTTTACATCAAAGACAATCTGGTCCCGAGTTTCAAGCAGATCTCCTTCGCGAGCTTTCATTATTCCACTCTGCTTACAACCACAAAGAGCAGTTAAGACTATAATCTAAGCCTTCGACAGAAGCTCATCGAGCAAATCTGCATATCCTGCCTTTCTCATGCTGTAGAAGACTGGTGTAGCGATGACAGCAACTAGAATTATCGCCACTATTCTCTCTATGGGATAAATGGGCATGATGGAATACCATATTTCAGGCACTAAACTTGGTGAGAAATACCACATCGCTATCGCACTGCCACTTATATGGTCAGCCAAGACTCCCACAAATGCGGCTATCACAACGCCGAAAATCGGCCTTGCAGGCTTTGACGCACTAAAGGTTGAGCCAGCTAGATAGGCTATTGGAGAGAAGGCAACAATCATAGCAACGATATGAAGCCAAGGATAGACGAAAACTTCACGACCAAATGGATGCGCATAGAAAGCCAGAATCGAGACAAGAATCACGGCACCCGCTACGTATCCTCTTTTGATCTTGACGCAACCAGCGCTGAATGCCCCCAAGAAAGGGGGGAGAACCGTAAGAAAGCCGAACAACGCGCCAGCAGGATTCAAAAAGACGCCAACAAGGGAGCCAACCAAAACGGCCACCCCTCCAAGAAGAGGCCCTAGTAGAATACCGATGAGAGACCCACCAATAACACCAAGCGTTATCTGCCCAGAAACACCTATGGTGATCGTGAACGGAAGGACTGAAAGAACAACCTGCAGAGCCGCAAAAACACCCACTAAAGCAACACTCACTGCGGATAGCCTTGTCAACAAAACCACCGTGTGTAATCTTTTACTTAGCTGTGTAGATTTTTACACAACGTTAATAAAACTTGTGACAAACTTTTAAGGGGCTGTTCCATGGACTCAGACGCCCAGCGAACCGCAAAGCATGTCGCAAGTTGCCTTCAACTGGGAATACTTCTGGAAGTGAGTGCTCACAAACCCGGGAACGTTAACAGAACGCGAGGGTTCCGAAGCACACGCTATGAACACTTCCTAGCGTCCGCTGTGGCCGTGGAACCAAGTCTTGAGTACGCTGCAGAACGGGGGCTTATGGTTTCTGAGAAGAAATTGAAGCCAGAGGACATCGGAGTTGGAAGGGCCATAAAAGAAGCAGTGGCAAACGCAAATCGTTGGCAACACGGTGGCAACACACTACTTGGCACTATAATCTTACTGACCCCGATTTCAGCGGCAGCAGGAATGACTATTGCACCGAAGGAGGAGCTCTCGATTTCAGAGCTGAGAAAAAACATTGGCGTCGTAGTAGAATCGACAACACCTTCTGATGCAGTGGCTGCCTACGAGGCGATAAGGCTCGCAAACCCAAGCGGGCTGGTTGACAAGGCTCCAACCCTCGACGTGAACGACCCCGAATCTACGAAGAAGATTCAGGAAGAAAACGTGACTCTTTGCGACGTTTTCAAGATCTCTGCACCGTACGATTCGATCTCAAGGGAATGGGTGGAAAACTACCCTATAACTTTCGAAACAGGACTGCCATACTTTGAGGCTAAGCTTAAGGACACGACCAACCTAGACGTCGCAATCCTTCACACCTTTCTTAGGGTGCTTTCAGCAGTTCCTGACACCTTGATTGCCCGTAAGACCAGTCCGGAGAAGGCGCGAGAGGTTTCCAGGGAAGCTGGCACAGTACTCAAGTTGGGAGGCTTGACGACGCAGTCTGGCAGAGAAAAGCTTGAAAGCCTTGACAGGCTACTGCGGGAGAAAAGCAATCAATACAACCCAGGAACAACTGCCGATATTGTTGCTGCAGTTCTATCGATAAGTATCCTGAAGGGCTTCCGTCCATAAAGCTTGGAAAATGGTTGCCCCTAAGTGGAAATCTGAGGTCATCGCTGCAGAAAGAAATCTTGCACACATGCCGCCTTAGAAACCTAGGAAAGCTTAATTGTCATGGTGAGTAAGTTGGTTTCGGGGAGCTCAGGAGTGAATAGATCAGGGTTTGTTCTGATGCTGACTTTGCTACTTCTCGGTATTTCCACGTTGCCCTGCACGGCGTTAAGAGACGGTTTGAACGGTGAACCCCCTGAGCAATGGTTGGAGGTGAATATTGGCGAAAAGCCCGATGCTTCGAAAACTTGGATAGCGTTTGATGACACCTGTTCTCCTAAACCTCCAAGCGTTAGAATTCTGGAATCCAGTCAACAGAGGTGCGTCATTGACGTTACGACTTACGGAATGCGTAGGGAAATCGTACATGAGGCAGGTAGAATTTTCGCGAAGATTTCCCTTCCGAACTATGGTTTTACTGGTGAGGTCGGGAAGCCACAGTTGCCTGCAATAAGAGGACTAATCGAAATACCTCCGGGGAAAAAGGCGCGCCCGAAGATTACGGAAGTGAACTGTTGTGAGCTTTCAGATTGCGTAGTGTACCCGTCTCAAGGCTCAACCACTAAGGCAAACCAAACAGCTGACAAACTCAGTTTCACAATTGACATGGAGGCATATGCTTCCAACTGCTTCTATCCTAACTCCGTGGCATCAGTAGGAGTCCCAGGCTTACTGCGGGATCGTACTGTGACCCAGTTGAGCGTCTGCCCAATCAGATTCCACCCAACTCAACGCAAACTAGAGGTCGCCACGTATGTTCGGATAGAAATAGAGTTTTACGGACACTATGAAGCACAGGCACGGTTAGAAGATTTGTCTTCAACGGCTTTCAACGAGGTCTGCAGCGCAGCTGTTTTGAATTCGAAACCAGATGGGCTGAAGACCAATGAAGAGGGGTCGGTGGGATACCTCATAATCTGTAATGCCACCTTCTATTCAGCTTTGACCCCGTTCACGGCTTGGAAAACGGCAAAGGGGCTCAACGTCACTTCTGTGAGGCTCTCAGACATAGGCAGCGACATAAATGCTACTGATATACTCAACTTCATAAGAAGCGCCTTCTACAATTGGACTCCCCCACCCACCTACGTCTTACTTGTGGGCGATGTTGACTATCTTCCAACAGGGAAGGGCGTGGTCAGTCAGGACGATTGGGAGACACCCGTGCCATCAGACAACTATTTTGCCTGCGTCCACGGCAACGATTCCTTCCCAGACCTTTTCGTAGGGAGGCTGCCTGCAAAGAACGTCACCGAACTGAACAACATTCTTGACAAAACAATGGGCTACGCAGGTTTCCCAGAGGCACGCGTTGCATTCCTGTCTACATTCGAGTATCTTACTGACTGGTTCTACGATTTTGCTAAAGCCCACGACTACGGCGGAAGTCGACTCTACGGAACATATGGAAACGCGACCATCAGCGACCTAATATACACCCTCTCAAGGCCGCACGCAATCCTCCACGTCGACAGCCATGGATGGATCACCTATTGGGAAGCAAGCGGATTCACCTCCGAAAACGTCACCAGCCTCAACCCAGTACGTTTTCACAGATATCCAATATTATTCAGCGACGCCTGCGGCACAGGCAACTACGAACACGAGCACGACTTGGGAAATCCTGAAATCGACTGCCTCTGCGAAGCTTGGCTAAAAATCCCGAACAAAGGAGCAGTAGCTGCTCTAGGTCCCTCCGACGTTTCTTCGCTGGGCGAAGGCGATCGCTTATTCAGGGGATTCTATAGCAGCTTCCTTGAGGATAACCTGACCGAGTTCGGACCGCTGACCGTCGCAGGAAAGCTCTACATGTACAACTATTACGGCGACACCCTCAACGTTCAGAGACACTTCGACTTGTTCAACGTGCTCGGAGATCCTCAACTAGAGCTTGACCCCTTCCGCCCTCGAAAAGTCCCAGAAGAATACCCAACAATACAAGAGGCCATAAACCAAGCGAGAGGGGGAGAACGAATTATCGTCGGGGAAGGAACTTACCCCGAAAACATAGTCATCAACAAGACCCTAAAAATATCAGGAGCAGGCGAAACCGCTTCAAGACTAGTCGGATCCGGGTATGGAGCGGTCGTCACAATCGCAGCCATGCACGTCGAGATTTCAGGGTTCACGATCACCAGTGACGAGAACCGCTCAGATTATGGCGTGCGTGCGTATAGCACGGGCACGTGCATCACGGACAATACCATAGCAAACAGCAATTACGGTGTTTATATGACTGCAAGCGGAAACACAATAACGGGCAATACTGTAGAAAACAATAGCTGTGGAATGTGCCTTCAAGCCTCGGGCAGCAACGTAATCTTCCACAACAGCTTCTTGGATAACACCTTTGACGCTTCCCTAACGAATTCCCACGGTAATGTTTGGGACAACGGCTGCGAAGGAAATTTCTGGGCAGCCTATAATGGAACCGACTTGAACGGTGACGGAGTAGGCGACCAGCCCTGCGTCATTGATGGGAACAACGAAGACAGGTATCCATTGATGAATCCCTACTGGAACCCAGCAGACGTCAATCATGACCTAAAAGTCAATATCTACGACGCAGTCCTGATTTGCGACGCCTACAAATCGAGACCGGGAAAACCCAAGTGGAACCCCCACTGTGACATCGCAGAACCCTACGGAATCATCGACATTTTCGACGTCGTCATGATGGCCGGAAGCTACGGCGAAGAATATAATACCTGACATGAAGAGCCTTGTGGCGCACCATGTGCGTGCATGCACACGAGGCGATCTTAACCCAGATGAGTGAGGAGCCTTGACGAGAGAGACCTTTGGAACTGTCTTCTCACATTCTCTACAAGTTCCCCGATCACAGTTATCTCCTCCAAGTCGCACGTTCCGAGGCCTTTCTCTTCTGCTAGGACCAGGTGCTTAACGTCAGTTGGCTCTATACCCATAACTGAGGCTCCCACTGCATCCACTGCTACCGGATCAGCTCCAGCGATGACTAGATTCATCTCAACGGGGCTTTCGCTGGTTTCATGCCCTTCACAGCCCACAATACCATCGACAACTGCGAGGCTGGGTGTCAGAATTGACGCCAGGTCAGCGATGTTTTTGCTGAGCCTTCCTCTATGCATCGAGCCCTTGGAGGCCAATGCACCCATCATGTTCTTCAAACTCAAGGTGACCGTGGCTATCCTGTGAAGCTTCAGCTTCGGAACGCTGACTATGGTGCTTTCTAACGCGGTTTTCGCAACCCTAACCTTATTCAACGCAAGTGGCTCGGGTGGATGCACCTCGATAAACTCGTCTTTGTTGAGGTCAACGAGTCTCACACCCCAACGTCTGGCCACATCGTCAACTCCCGCGACTTCGAACGCTTTAAACGTATCCTCAAAACCGGCGCCTTCACCAATGACAATCTCCCTTGAACCGTGCTTCCTCAAGAACTTGACAACTCCCTCCACCACTCTGCCGTCAGTCGTGACCCCCGTCGACGGATGTTTCGAATTTATATAGTTGGGCTTGATCAGAATCGGCCTCTCCCCAGATAGAGCTTCATGGACCTCAGATCCAATCTTCTCGAGAGCTTCAAAGGTCATTTCGACCGGGTCTGACCCCTTGACAATGGCGACTCTGCTCATTCGCAACACTTTGCAGCCCAGAACACCCTCGAAGGATTTGAACTTTTCCTCTTGCCAGTCATTTAGAGATTCCAGGTCAGCTGGAGGAGAAAGCGAATTAACTCGAAAGTTTTTTATCGTCTAGTGACCCGCAAACCTAGTCAACATAATTGCTAGAGCTGAACGTCACGTGGCCCAACAAGCTTCAAACTCCCTCTCCCCTGCTAACATCGCTTTTGTAGGCCATGTTTCGATTGACAAGGTAGAGAACATTAACGGAACGAGAACCCAGCCCGGAGGAGCCGCTTTGTACGCTGCAATCGCTGCAAGGGCTCTAAATTGCAGGGCCGCTGTAGTGTCAGCGATTGGCAGGGATTTCCGATTTACAAGTTGCTTCGAAGGCTTGGACTCCACATGCGTAAAAGCCTACGACATGCCCACAACAAGATTTTTGATTCGTTACAATCAGCAGTGGGAGGCAAAATACGTTGAAGTCAATCCAGGGGTCGGAGCCAGAATACGTTCTTCGCTGATTCCAAGCAGGTTTCTTCGCCCGCACGGTCTGATCCACCTGTCGCCAATGAAGCCCACAAAAGTGGCTCGAATCGCGCACAAGGTGAGACAGAGGTCACCCCAAGCGGAAGTGTCAGTGAGCACTTGGATGGGATACGTCGAAGAGCCTAGATATAGACGGATTCTGAATAGGCTTGCCTCGGAAGTTGACTTTTTCATGCTCAACGAGTTTGAGGCAAAAGCGTTGGCTCAGACTAGCTCCCTATCCTTGGCTTTGCAGCGAATAAAGGCGAAGAGGTTGGTTGTGACAATGGGAAAGTTAGGAGCCATAATAAGTGGATCCGACGTTGAGCCTCAGATGGTTCCAGCCTTGAGCGTTCCAACGAACAAGGTGGTTGATACCACAGGAGCTGGAGACACGTGGAATGGCGCCTTCTTGGCAGCATACAAAACAACCGGTAATCTCATGAAGTCTGTTGCAGCTGCGTCAATAATCTCAAGCATAAAATGTTCAGGGTGGGGATTTGAACCGCTTCTGGAGTTGACTTTCAAGAAGCCCTCAGACGTGGTTGAATATGTTCTGGCGCTCAAGGAAGGGTGGATGCAGAAGAAACTCACGGAATTCGTCACCTATAGAAAGGGAAAGCGTCGGACGGAGACAGCCTAAGCGTGTGCCTTCAGGCTAGAAGGAAGTGAGTTTAGTGTATTGGTAGCCTCTGATCGCGTCATAAATGTCCTTTGCTGAGTAGCCTGATGGGCTCAGAATGTTGGAAGCTGCCGAGTATAGGAGAAGGAGATATTTCTTAACGTCAGAATTAGCGTCGTCTTCAATCAGTTCTTCTGCTTTAACTCTTCGGTTGTACCGCTTGTTTTCTGCACTTGTGAAAAGAAAACGAACTTTCTTTCCAGCAGGAACTTTGAAGCCTTCCTTCAAAAGTTGTTCCGCAGCGATCACTTGACTAACCTTCTGCGTGTAGTCTTCAGGGTTTTTGGAGAGCCGCTTGGTCACGATCAAATCCCAAATTGGAACTTCCCCATCTAGTAGTTTCCTTCTGTATTCCTTGACCACCTTCAAGGCATCGGGTATTTTTTTGGCAAAGGTTGCTGAGTTATCCGCTGTAGCCAAAACTTTAATCATTTCCATCTGGGCGTCGTAGACGTATTTCGGCGTATCCCTCCTTCGAGCATCTATGCCTCTAACCTTGATTCTGCCATCTTCCTTAACGCCGTAGTAACGATTCAACACCGCGACGTTAGGATGCATTTTTGAGGGAAGGAAGGCTATCCACTTGTAACGGCCCTCAAAATTCAAGGGCACCCCCACTTTCTCACTTATCTCTCCGCATAAGCTTACGTATTCCTGCGTTGTTGCACCTTCCTTCTTGAGCCACAACGAGTCGACAATGCCATGAACGACGTTAAACCCTTTCTCTTCAGCGATATGAGCCGCTCTTAGAAACGCTTGCCTACCCAGAGCACAGACTCCAATATGCCCGTCAACGGTGCCGAATTTTGCGTTCCTGTATCCAAGGTAGCCAAAACATGTCACTAGGATCCACTTCAAGGCGCCTTGACGGCCCTCATAGACTTCCTTTAGCCTTGCATCGTTGGTTTCTCTCATCAGCCTCTTGTAACGCAGTCTCTTTGCGATCGCAAAACTCAAGGTTTTAGGCACAATTCCAACCCGTTTCACACAGATATTGTAATCAAGCTCTGGGATTCGTAATTCAGAGTCTGGGCAGCATCTGCAGAGAACAGTTCCAGCCGATATGTTGTTCTTAACCATCAGAGAGGGGTACATTGACGAGAAATCCACTTCGCCAACCGCGTCGTGGATACCCATTCTTGGTTCATAGACAAAGCCGCCGCGATCTCCAACGAGGAGTTCGTAAGCTGATTTGAAAGCCTCGGGAATGCTTTTATTTCGAGGGATCAGAACGTCGTCTTTTATGGCTTGGCAGAACTGGAGGGACGACATGCTGGATCCTATTGAAGAACGTGAGGCTCTATGCAAAGGCACTCTGCAAGTCCTAGCGACTTCAATTAGCCCCTCGATGCCACATTCGGTAAGGATGAAAGTGTTGCTCACATCAATGTGCACTCTGCCGTAGAGTCTTCTCATCGGAGCTCGATAGTACGTCCTGCCATACGAGAAGAAAGTTGTTCCACGTCTCAGCTTGGCGCAGAGAGGAAAGTCCTCTCTACTAAGCACAAACCTGTCTAAGACCCCGTTGGCTAACGCTCTTCTTGCAAGGTAGGGAAGGATGTAAGAGTCTCCGCCTCTTGTCAGCAGTATATCTGGGTCAAGTCTCTTAATGGCCTCTATGAACTGCAAGAGCTTATCTTTCTCATCACTAGAGTCAAAGACCTGTCTCTCACCATTCTGTGAAATCGCTATCTCTCTCAACGGGTCGTCTAAATTTGCCATCTTTCTCTTCTTAGCAACATCAACTTGAAGTTTCATGATTCGCAAAGGCGGGATTGAGTAGTCGACGCTTTTCACAGAGTCTAAAAGATGGTATCTCAACTTATGCCTCTGCGCTTCAATCTCAACAAAGGCAAGAGGAAAAATGTCCCGGTCATAAAGATAAGCCTGAGCGCTTTGCAGGTCACAGTTGTGAAGTTGAAAACGTAGATAATTGCCAGTTTCCAGAACATTCTTTACAAAGAATGGGATCTCTCTGCAATCATCCAATGCAACCTCTAGAACTTTTGACTCTTCAGTGTCGCTTGGGTTAGCGTATTTGTAGACGAAGTCAAGTGAGACTATGGATTTGTTTGCTAAGAATTGGGTTGAGAGTCTCTCCAAGTCTTTCTCTTTGCCAGAAATGTAGATTTTTGGCTTGAACTCATCTATCAATCGTACTCTTTTGCCGTTCTCTGTGATAATCCAGATGCTCATCTGTCCAAGAGCTGAAGGATAGAGGTCTAAGATCCAACCTTTCGCACCGTTAAGGTTGGCTGCGTTGCTTTCTAATTGCATCTAACTCTTTCTCTATCTTGTTCAAAGTCTTCTGTTGATGCAAGAGAATAGACATGACCATGGGTTCGAACATAACAGGACGCGTAGCGTTGCTTCCTGCAGACGCATAGTTTCTACAGGTATCCATAATGTAGTCGAAAGCTGCCCTGTCCTCCCTTCGTAAAGCCCTTGCAAACCCGCTCCATCTTTGAGATTCCCTATCCAACGCTATTCGGTATGATTCAACGGTTTTTCCCACTTCCATTCCCCCATGAATTTAGTTAGTGAAAGATTTTCTGAAGGAAAGCAGGTGTTTCTTAAGCTGAAAACCGGATGCTTCTCAAGGATGAACTGCTGACTGTGTTTAGATTCTCTAACTGAAGCTACGACATTGGCGCGTCCACTAGCCATTTCTCTGAAGAAAGCATTCAGCTTGGACGAGGAATGAGGAAAAAAGGTTGCAACCACTATTACGCGGCGAGTGCGCGCAAAGTTTGAGAGATAGACAGTTAACTGATTGAAAACTTCCTTAGCCTCATTCTTTGGAACGTCCTTATCAAGATATAGTCCAGCAATGTCTGATATTATTACAAGCTTTGAATTATACTTCGTAACTGCTGTTTGCAGCCTGTCAAAGACTATGGAGGTCATCTGATACGCTGTGAAGGCACGAGAGATGAAAATCCGTTCTAAGGCGTCCTTCGGATAGAGCTCGTGAAGCTGAGCAATGTACGAGGCGTCATAGAGTCGGAAAGTGTTTCCACCGTCAACAAACACCGCGTTTGTCCTTAAGCCACCAAGCTGGTGGGGAAGCTGTGCTCTAACGCAGAGAAGCAGGGATAACGGCAAGATTTTAGGCGAACCGTAGAGGACAGCAAAGTCGCCTAGAGAAAAGCCTGGGAAAACGTCATCTACATTCTCAATGTTAAAGGATAAGCACGATTGATAGGGGGAGGTCTCTAGTAATGCTCTTAGTGGCAATCTAATCTACTTTCTCCTATCGTTGGAGTTAAAACAGAGGATTCCAATGTTCTTAAAGCTTAAGAACCATTAAACTTCAAGAAGGGGGACACTGGAAGGTGAAAGTGAAAGCAGTTATGAAAGCTAGTCACTCCTACTGTAAAAGTGAATGAGAGGACAAAGGTTGACAGAATACCTTATCGGAACCGGTGGTTGGAGCTACTTCCAGGCTAGAACAAAGCCCGTGCTAAAAGCCTATTCAGAACACTTCAACTTCACAGAAGTCAACTACACCTTCTACAAATATCCCAGCATCAGAATGGCCGAGAGATGGCGCCGAACTGTGCCCCACGATTTCACATTCACAGTAAGGTGCCATCAAGACCTAACCCATCGTTACAAGTTAAAACCAGTAGACGAGGCCTTCGCAGCTGCAAGCCGAATTATAGGGATTTGCAGAGTCCTTGAAGCACCCTTTCTGCACTTGTTGACGCCTGCAAGTTACGTCTTCGACGACGCGAATACAGGGCAGGCCCGAGATTTTTTCTCATCCCTCAACTTGAAGGGCGTGCGACTTGCTTGGGAAGCCAGAGCGCCAGTAACAGTGGAGCTTGGAAATCTAATGCGGGACTTCAACATAGTGCACTCAGTTGACTTATCGAAGGACGAGCCAGTCTGGAAATCCGACGTTGTGTATACTCGGCTATTCGGAAAAGGAGAGCACAATATCTACCAATTTACGGATGAAGAACTAGTGGACATCGACCGCAAAGTGCTGAAAGCTGAAGCCAGAGTGGCGATAGTTGCCTATCATGGCATACGCATGAACACCGACGCTTTGAGATTCAAAGCGTACAAAGACTCTGGAAAATTCATACCTATCACAGCCTTCACAGGGATCGATTCCGCCAAGACAGTTCTTCAAGAAGATGCGAGGTTTCCGTCGACAAAGGCAGAACTAGTTAAACGTCAAGGATGGAAAGTTATAGACTTGACGGTTGACAAGAGGGTACACATGTCTGAACTGCTTTCAAAACTGCCCGAAAGGGTCTACAGTAACGTTGAAGAAGTAATTGAAGAGTTGGGGGCCGTTGTGTGAGCAATGGTAACATCGTGCTGGGTACTTCAGGCTGGAGCTACAAAGAGTGGGAAGAGTCATTCTACAGAAAGGGCGAAAAAACCAAGCTTCGAGCATATTCGCGCATCTTTTCAACCGTTGAAATCGACTCAACCTGGTATCGCTATCCCTCGAAAGGAATGGTGATGGGCTGGCTACGATACTCGCCTTCAGACTTTGTCTTCACCGCAAAACTGCCGAAACTCATAACCCATCAGAAGAAGCTTGGGCTCAAGGGCGATGTGCAAGTTGACCTGAACGCTTTTCTGGATCTCATGCAGCCCCTCCAACTCAACGGAAAACTTGGCTGCCTCCTCATCCAGCTTCCCCCCAGCTACGATTATAACCCTGAAAACCTTGAGGCCTTCTTCCAGAAGTTGTCACCTCAATTCAAGTTCGCCGTTGAGTTTCGACACCTTTCTTGGATGCGAGAGGAGACTTGGGAATTGCTGCAGAGGTATAATGTTGCTTACACAAACGTGGATGAACCGTTGTTGCCCCCTGAGGTCCACGTTACTGCTGACTTTGCGTATTTCAGGTGGCATGGAAGAGGAAGAAAGCCATGGTTTAACTATCTATACAAGAAGGAGGAGCTTGAGCCGTGGGTTCCGAAGGTTTTGAAGGCATCGGAGCAGGTCAAAACTGTGTACGGCTATTTCAACAATCACTTCCATGGCTACGCCCCGGAGAACTGCCTCGCTCTTATGGAAAGATTGTCCTCTCTTTCGCCAGAACAAGAGGAGGTCAAGAAAAGGCTGAGCAAAAGGCAGGTCGGGTTAGCTTCCTACTTCAATATTTGACGAAACGTGTCAGCGTTGAAGGCTAGGAGGGCGACCGCAACTCGTAGCTGTCGCTTTCTGGAAGGTATCTTAGCTTCCCGGTTTTTACGGATTGGAATAGTCCCATTTCAGCTTCATCCTGTGTGAAGTGGCGCAGCCCAGTTCGTGCAGTTGAGATTAGCCATCTGCGAGGGTATATGAAGCCAGGTTTGACGTTAACCATGATTTCCTTCACGCATTCATTGAGACTTCTTGGGGCTCCAACTCCTGGCTCGCTTGGCATCATTCTTTGCTCTCTAGTCAGGGGGGTCGAGGGTATACGCAAGGTTTTCCATATCCTCCTAGATAACGTGCTTTTTGACTGACGGTCGCCATGGCAGGTGAAAACCATCTTTGGCTTCGCCTTCTCCACGTAGTCAAGCAAGCGATAGAAATCCGAATGGTCGCTCAGACTGAAGGCTTTTCTTCTCCCTGCGAACCTCGAGCCCCATCCGGAAACAAATGCCACATTCAACTGGTCTTGGTTGGTCACGCGCGCATTCTTTGGCACGATCAACACGCATTCTTTGCCATGCTGGATTTCCTGTGCTTCTTCTGAGGCTGCGTCGACATAGACCAGTCTGTGTCCGAACTTCTCGTAGACTCGACTATAATTTGAAACTCTTGGATGTGTGATCACTGGAAGTTTGGTGGATCTGTTTAGGAGGGCGATTAGTTCTTGGGCGTTCCCCAAAGCGTCTGTCTGGAGAGTGGGGATCATTCCGGTCTTGGTCGAATAGGTTGCCCACTCGACAATTCTTTCGTACATGTATTCTCTGGAGGGGAAGTAGCAGGGGTTTCCATACGTTGATTCAATGATTAGCAAGTCGCATGGGACGACCTCCGCCCGTTTTGTTATCAAAGTGTCCCTGAAGTTAATGTCGCCCGTATACACGACGTTTCCCAAGGGG
>Ga0209427_10005910_pt1 | contig 14017 bp, 10 predicted proteins | sample DeeMarSWOR136_30_FD_187465 | JGI IMG/M metagenome (GOLD analysis project Ga0209427, IMG submission 187465) | Marine sediment microbial communities from White Oak River estuary, North Carolina - WOR-1-36_30 (SPAdes) (version 2) | ecosystem: Environmental > Aquatic > Marine > Intertidal zone >... | reverse complement strand
TTCGTTTCGAGCACGAAGGACGCTTACCCATAAACTTAATAATGCTCCGCGTTCTAAAGCTTTGGAATCCGTTCGTCTGCTCCCCTCCCACTTCCAAACACATTACGACACAGTCTCAGCAGGGAGAGGGAGGGCGTAAGGGGAAATTTCAAATATTTTTGCCTGGAAATTGGATTAAGCGTTTTGAAATAAGAAACCGGAGAGAGGATATTCGGGTCTACCTGATCCAATCTTAGATGAACTTATGGAAAGTGTGCCGCGATCGATTTACCTAACCTCAATAGCCAAGGTATACCGTTGAACCCCTTTCCCACCTTCGCTATCCGAAACCTCAATTTCAATGGAATGGGTTCCCTGATCTTCCTTTTTAATCTCCCATTGAATCAAACCTGTCTGCTGGTCTATTTTCATGCCCCTCGGCCGTGATTTTAACGTAAACGAAACGGGATCCTTATCTGGATCATTCACTTTCACCTGGTAAGTATAAGTTGTCCCGTCTACCGCCGCTGGAGGCGAGGATACGATCATGGGTGGGCTGTTGGAGATCGTCACGGGTTCTGATTTTTTGGGCGTCCCCATGATTTCTTGGTCATCAGGAATAATGGCCACGGATATGGAGTCCCCTTTTTTAAACTGTCCACGCTGCAATATTTCTCCTCTTTCATCCGGGAGGGCGACTCCGTTTTTCTCCCATTGATAGGTGAAATAAATGGTATCCCCATCGGCATCCTTACTCTTTTCATGGGCCTTTAAATCCTGCTCAATCGTGGGCATCCTGGGTTCAATCCATACCTCGCTGATGACGGGGGCAGCGTTCTGGATCTTCACCAGATCGGATAGAAAGGGTTTTCCATCCTCCTTCCCGTCTGAAGGAACGACTTTGACCTGAATCACATCCCCCTTTCCGAAGTTCCCGGCTTTCAAAATACTCTCATTCTCCCCGCCTATCACCACATCATTCCTGATCCATTGGTACCGATACGTCACCATGTCTCCGTCTGGGTCCTGACTCTGGATGACTAAGCTCAATTGATTCTCCAAGTTGGGTCTCTCGGGTAGGATCGTAACCGAAGTGATGGCGGGTGGGGAATTGGCCTTCTTTTGGGAGGGAGCCCCGGTTCCCTTTTGACCTTCGCAAGATAAACTGATGACACTGGGAGCGAGAAGAAGAAAGAGGGTTATGATTTTAATAAATGACCCTGCCCTCTGGAATCCTGCCTTGCTATTTGATAAAAGGGTAACGATGCTTCTCTTTCTCATCGATATATTTGGGAAGGAGATAGATTTTTTGGGCCACGATCTTCTTACGAGCTCGATCTTTAGCGCCTTCGATATACACCCACGCCTTTGCCCTGAGGTTCTCCCGGGGAATGGGGGATCCTTTTTGGTTATGGACGATGGTATTCTGGTCGAAGGCAATCGACCTTTCATTCACGACGATCGTCTTTTTATCCCAATCCAATGCCATCACAATGCCTTGAAGAGTCACTATAGCTTTATCCGAGGCAAAAGTCAAAGGTGAAATGAAAAGACTGAGAAAAATGGCAAGCAGGATGCTTCTTCGACAAAGAGTTAATGTCAACACGATCTTCCTCCTCTTAGAATACGATTCTCCAGCTGACAGGGATAATGGTCCTTGTGCTGAAGAGGGTGGGCCTATAAACGCCACCTCCCACACCCACATACCCTACGGAGGTCCCACCGATAAAGGTGATGATCACTCCGGATGGAATGGCAGAGCCTATGACCATCGACCGGTCACTCCGTGAAATGACCGTCCCTTCCGTGTCATTCATAAGGTCGAAATTAAAAGCGGCATTTCCGCTCTTGTATTTGAGTGCGTAAAGCCTACTGGTGCCCTCGCCCACAAAACAGGGATCCTCTTCACTCCCCTGGGTGGGTGAAAAGGTGGTGTAATAAGCAATGCTGTAAAAGACCACAGGAGTGGAAAGGCATTTTTCCCCCGGGTTTTGGTCCAATTTAATGAACCAGCCGTTCTTTGCTTGCAATTCGCTGAGAATATTCATCTTTTGAGTAGTTGAGGCATCGGGATCCTGTAACAAATCCGAGGTCACATCAACCAGATCATTTTCTGCCATGGACACAGAGGGATTCTTGTCCTTCACTGCATAGAGCCTGTTGATCACCGTTGTTACCTTTGGATGTTCCCGATCACCGGTTCCAAATAATAACATCTCATAATCTCCACTGTCTTTTTCAAGGGTGACATCAGGGGGGTAAAATATCTTCCGGTGGTCACTCGTTCCTCCATTGGCGTTGAAGATCATCTTTCCCGTCCAATTGCTAACGCTTGGGTCTCCAATATCGAATCGCCACATCCGGCCCCCTGTATCCCCGACATAGAGCCTGTCGGTCTTTCCATCCCCGTTTGTATCGACACGAGCCACATCGCTGGGAATGGAGTAAGTCATTGCAAGATCATTTACATCCGCATCTGGATCATTGGCATAACTCCAGATGCGACCTCCTGTAAGAATGTCAACCACATAAATGGCCCTTCCCATGGTATCGTTGGCTGGATTCGTTTTGTCCTGATTCGCATCATACCCTCCGCCGATAAAGGCAACCCATTTCTCGCCCGAGGCCAACTCTATTTTCCCTATTTGGGGTGTGCTCCAAGTCTGGCCCAATTGTCCGAATCCTGTCTTTGAGGGGTCGATCTGCCACAGAAATTTCGGCGAGAGGCGCTCTGTGATATCCAGGGCGACATAAGACCTGCCACCTCGCCGCAGCCCGAAGATCAGAATCTTTTTACCAGTCCCGAGATAAACTTTGGGGGCCCCATCGACTAAAAATTCGAGGGTATCGCCATTCAAATTCTTTAAAACAGGCAATAAAGTTGGAGGGATGAAGGCCCAGAGTTCTTCTCCCGAAGCATCATCAAAGGCATGAAGCATCCCGTCATTCGCCCCTGCATAAATGACCGAATTTGTTTCATCGTAATGAATCACCACAGGCCTGGAGTGAATAAAAGATCCCAAAATCCAATCCCTCTTTTCATCATAGATCGTATTTCCGTTTTCATCATAAGCGTCCAACCCGTGAATGAAATTGATGATCTGGTTCCTCCCTGCATCGTCGAATGGATTTGGCAGGCCTAACACGGATGGCGTAATATCACTGTTGGTCAGTTGGAAGGCGTTCGATGAATCGGTCAAATTGGTACTGGTACTCGTTGCTTCCAGATAGGTATAGATGTTTCTCGAGACGCTCCTGTTTAACAAGACCTCCCCCACGCCCCCGCTCTTGACATGTTCCCCATCCGGTGCTGAACTCCAGTAAGACTGTGCGTCTTCTCGAATCTTATTCCCTGAATCCATCACGGGAGTGTCATAAACGTCGAGAATTTCTCCGACTTCAATGGATCCTGTCTTCACTGTTGCAATTCCATATTTCTTGATATTCCCCTCCCAGAAGCTTTTCATGGTGGGTTTGAACATGGCGAGGTACATCCGATTCCCGGCACTCGTCTTTTCCATCTGGCTGATGGGGACAACAGGGGCGACATACGAAGTCGATTTGGCAAGGATCTCGTCGATAATCTTTTGCATCGCAATGATGAATTCCTGGGCATTATGGCAATAGAAATATTTTCCGCCTCCGTATTGGGCCGTTCGCTCCAAGAGGGGAGAATTGAACGTGAACCCAACCGTATAGGTCTTGATATTCTGCTTATCCATCAGGCCCGGATTGAAATCATGTTCATTAAGAATCTTTGCCACATCATCCAGATAATCCGATCCTTCATTTTCATAAGGGACCTCATTGGCCATACCCGGTTCTCGCTCATCCTGGTTGGTATCCCCGACGGCGGTGCTAAGGATCGCGTTCCTGTCTTTTGTGGACTCTCCATCCGTGATGACGATGATATAACTTTTTTGACACCAATATTGGAGCGGAGAAGTATATTGAATTGGATTCCCGCTGCCATCTTTGTTGAAGTAACTTTGTGCACCCTTGAAATAGAGGCCTGCCTCATAGAGTGTCTCTCCCAGGGGGGTCCACGTCGTTCCGCTAAGGCCACCGATGGCCGAATGGAGGTCTGCACGATTGAGAGGCGTCATGTCCTTAACCTCTTTCAGGATACGACCTCCCTCGTTATCATTGAAGATCATGGCGCCAAAACGGACGCCGTCTGTCGTGTTGATATAGCTCTGGATGATACCTTTCGCGAGTCCTAGTTTGGGTTTATCGGCTGGTCCCCCTGTTATCTGCATATAGTTTAAGTAATTCCCTGTATTTAAATTGACATTATTGCCTCCACAATCAGAACTCGCAAAACTGATTTGCCCGGTATACAACCCATAAGTTTGGAGAGCTGTTTTCACAGGGGCACAAATGATGTCATCGATAGAATTTCTGTAGAGATTCCAGTTACCACCTCCGGTTCGGTAGTAAACCCTATTGGGATAGTCCGTGACGACAAAAGGATAGATCGTGGCCGGATCATAAAGCATCCCGGAGATGAGTTCATTCATGCTGGATGAGTTATCAAACATGATCAGAACATTGGGAGCCACCTCCGCACTTGTCACAGCGTAGAGATCGGTGTCCGCGGCCATGATCTGAGAAAACGGGAAAATAAGAATAAATCCAAAAATAATTAATAAACCTATTGTTTTCATGGAGCTTAATACCCTCCTTGTAACGTAGGCACAAGCCTCACCACTTTCTGCTCTATTTCGCAGGTCGATTTGATGAGGCTCAAATCCATCCGGTCCTTACCCGTTGAATCGATCACGAAATGCTTGAACTCAAAACCGATGGCGCTGAAACCCGAACCTCTCGGTGACCCCTCTTGAGTTGTGTCGTACTGGATGAGCACTTCTGCATTTGTGGGATTGGGGTTATTTGGATCGGTGAATGGATCATATTGATTGTCGACATATTTCCCGGGAAGGCTGAAATTTTCCACGTTGGCCACTACGACTTGGATCCCACTGTCTGCGGAATAGAAGGCATCGGTGGATCCCCTTTTATTGCCCGAGAGTTTCATCTCAAAGGTCGACGTGTAGGTGGAGGCCAGGCCGATCAGCGTGAGAATGACCATCATGATCAAAGCCAGGACCAGGGCCACACCCGATTGATCTCTGAGTGGGGTACAGATTTTTTTTGACATCATAGAAAGCTCCCTTCGTTTTTTTACCAATCGCTCTAGGGTATCTATCTAATCAGGCACGAATTCCTTAACGTAATATTCGAGACCAAGGTCCTTGGAGATATCATTCTCTGATCTGGATTAATCTGGACAGGTCTGGCGGTCAGGGCGACGCGCACAGCCACGACTTTCGATATTCCGATGTCTCCGGCCGCAACCCAGTCTTCTAATGATCCATCTTCGTTTACATCGACTCCGTACGTGAAGGTCAGGTTATCGACATTCTCTAATAAGGTCTCTTGAGGGCTCGTCACGCCATCGATGGTCAATTGCCTGATTAAGCTGGAGGAGGCTCCGTCTCTCCAGTAAGCTACTGTGTGTTCTTGAAACTGGGCCAGGGCCGTATCGTAGTACTCATAGACTACCGTGATGGAGGTGTCACTGAGATTGGCAATGGGGCTAACGATGCTGATTGGCGACAGAACATTATCACTATCAAATCCGGCCATTCGGAGATCCCTTAGTAAAATCTCCATGGCGCTTCGGACGCTCTGCTGGACCTCCATCACTTGGTCTTGAACGGTATAGGCTTTGCTCTGGGCGATAAAAAGCTGATAGACTCCAGCAGCCACAATTGCAAAGATGACCAGAGCGACGAGTAATTCAATCAGGGTGATTCCTTTGGTATTTAATCGATTCTGATTTTTCATCTTCTTAACACTCCGTAATCCCAATCTCATGAACCCTGTGCTATTGGGAGAGGACCGATACAAGGCTGATCGAATGACTGGTGCGGTCATTCCAATTGATGGTGATGGTAATCGTTTTTAAGCTGTTGTTGGTCGTTACATTCCAATTTCTTGTATAATCGATACCTGTTGAACCATTCTTGTGATCCGTGTGGCTCCCTTCTAGAATGTCCCCCCACCGCATCGACCTTAGCTCTTCCAATTTATCCTGAGCGAAGGTCGCCGCTTCCGTGATGTGGCTTCCATAAGCATTATTCTTCGTTGTGGTCACCATTAACCCGGCAAGGGCCAACAAGGAAATAGAGAGGATAATCATTGCTACTAAAACTTCAATCAATGTAAACCCTCTGCATTTAACAATTAGATTCAATATCCACCTCCAGGAAATTTCGTTCTGGAAGTTGGAGTTTGCAAAACCTATACCAAGAGATTTTGAGAGAAAAAGAAAGGGAGGAGCGATTACAAATTATCTAGGTATTTTGAAAGGTTGTGACTTTGAGAAATATTTGGCAGGGGATACTAACTGAAAATTGGAGAAGCAAGTTATGAAAAAAATTAACCCTTTGGACAAAAAGGGCACTTGCAATAAACAATAATAATTTCAAGTACTTAAATGCCATCATCACCCTCTATCGAAGGCAAAGAACCGGTTAGCGTAAGGTTGAATTCAAATGGAGGAAAATGACGCTAACCACTTTTTTAAGAGTCATAGGTCGTCCTCCACGATGCCATATTCTTTGATTTTATATAATAAGGCCCGGTGACTTATTTCGAGCAGTTTGGCTGCATGGGTATGATTTCCTTTTGTCTTTTTCAATGCCTTCTTGATGAGATTCATTTCTAAGAACCGTGAAGACTTTTTGATAGAATATTCTTCCTCCGCCAAGGGTTCCAATTGAATCTCTTCCTGAAAGTTTTGAACTTCGAGAGGCAGGTTTTCCATCTCAATGTTTTCTCTATCTGCGAGCACAACCGCCCTCTCAATGGTATTTTCAAGCTCCCTGACATTCCCGTACCACTTATAGTTCATCAGGGCCTCCAAGGCCCTGGAATCGATGCCGACCACGGGTTTATTCGTTGCCTCGCTATATTTCTTAATGAAATGAGCGGTCAGTAAAGGGATATCTTCCTTCCTCTCTCGGAGAGGAGGAATATGAATCGGAAGGACGTTGAGCCGATAAAATAAATCATCTCGAAACCTCCCTTCATTGACCTCTTTCACCAGATCTTTGATCGTGGCTGCAACAATCCTGACATCAACTTGAATGGATTTCGACTCCCCGACTCTTCTGATCTCCCCTTCCTGGAGTACACGGAGTAGCTTGACCTGGAGTTGAGGAGGTAACTCCCCGATCTCGTCTAAAAAGAGCGTCCCTTCATCGGCCTCCTCAAAAAGGCCCTTTTTGGTCCGAATGGCATCGGTAAAGGCTCCTTTGGCATGGCCGAAGAGCTCACTTTCCAGTAAATTCTCGGGGATGGCCCCACAATTGACGGCCACGAAGGGATTTTGTGCCCGGTCGCTATTGTAGTGCAAGGCCCTCGCGACCAACTCCTTTCCAGTGCCACTCTCTCCCGTGACCAAGATCGTTGATTTATACTGAGCCACTTTTGTAATGACTTCAAATATTTTTTGCATCTGTTTGTTTTTGCTGATAATATTCTCAAAACTGTACTCTTTCTTCACCTCCTTTCTCAGCAGTTCATTTTCCCTTCTCAGACGTTCCCTCTCCTCTGCTTTTTTCAAAGTGAGGATGATCTCATCTGGCTTGAACGGTTTGGAGATGTAATCATAGGCTCCCAGTTTGATCGCTTCAATCGCAATATCCACGGTCCCATAGGCAGACATCATAATGATCGTCGAATCGATGCCCACCTTTTTGGCTTCGTTTAAGAAATCCAAGCCGTCCATCTTTGGCATCCTGATGTCGCAAAGGATCTGGTCATAAGGAGAAACGGTGATCTTTTGCAAGGCCTCCTCCCCATTCGAAGCGGCCTCCACATCATAGCCCTCTTTTTTCAAAATGACGGATAGCATGTGTCTAAAATTTTCCTCATCATCTACAACCAGAACTCTTTTGGGAATCATTATCTTTCTCCTTATTTGGACAGCAATTATCGTTTATCGTTGTCGAAACTCGTATCGTTATAAAAGGCTGCGTCTGACGGTATTGGTAAGGATGCCCGTATCGTCATAAAAGGTAACGTCTATCGTCTTTTTTTGAACCTTCTATTTTGCTCCTTGTTTAACGTAACCGTTACCCTTTGCCGAAACGGGCCTCTTAACCCTAACCCTTACCGTACGACAAAACCAGTTTCATGACCGTCACCCCCTTCCCTTGCCCCACGCGATGCACGAGGCATTATGTTTTTAGCGAGTCTCAGATCGCCAGGAAATAGAGTTCGAAGTTCGATCCTTTTCCGACTTCGCTCTCCACTCTTATTTCCCCTCCCATCGATTCCACAATTCTCAGCGAAATGGATAACCCGAGACCTGTGCCTTTGTCAGGAGATTTTGTTGTGAAGAAGGGGTCAAATATCCTCTCCAGGTCTTCTTTTTTGATCCCCACCCCTGTATCCGAGATCCGAATTCTCACCAATCGATCCCCTCTCGAGAATTTGGTCAGAAGGGCAGCAATGGGATCGGTTTTTCGTAGATGGAAATAATCCGACTCCACTGGGTCTCCCTTACGTCTGCGAGCGTAGGGACGAGGCACACGACTCGGGCTCGGGAAGGAGTCTCCGACGATATACTCTCCGGATTGGATCTCCAGAGTGCCGCCGTCTGGCATGGCGTCAGCCCCGTTTAGAATGATATTAATGAGGACCTGAGAGAGCTGGGATTCATCCCCTTTGATCATTGGTAAATTCGGTTGCAGATTCAACTGGGTTTGAATGTTTTTAAAATTCTTTTGGTAGGAGATGAGGGAAAGGGTGTTTTCAACGACTTTATTCACCTCCAAATCCCGAATCTCAAATTTGGAAGGGCGCGAAAAGTCCAATAATTCCCGTACGATGCGATTAATCCGTTCAATTTCTTTCTCAATTCGCCTTAAATAATCTTTTGATTCCTCCCGGTCGATCCCGTTCTTCAGCAAAATGCCGGTATACCCGAGGATTGCTCCCAAAGGATTCCCGACTTCGTGGGCCACTCCTGCAGCGAATCTCCCGATGGAGGCTAATTTCTCGGTGCGAATCAATTCTTCCTGGGCCTGTTTTAGCTGTCGGTTGGCCGCTTCCAGGGAATCCAAATGATTGTCCAGGCTCTCTTGGTTTTCCTTTAATCTCTCAATCATCCGGTTGAAAGAAGAGATCAATTGTCCAATTTCATTCCTCGAATGGACTTCTATCATTTGACTAAAATCGCCTTCACTGATTTTTTGGGTTAATTGAACGAGCTCTTTCAATGGCGTCACCAAAACACGAGAGAGCAAAAAGCTCCCAAATACGATCAGAACGACCGCATCGAGGATCACCCAGATCAATATCATCCTTTGAGATTCCATTAAATGCATCATGACATCCCCGATGGGAATTCCCATCTGAATCCCTCCGGCGATCTTTCCACGGAACCATAAGGGGGAATAAAGGATCAATGTCTTATATTGCGTCGATAAAAACCCCCCTGACTTTTCGGTCTGAGTTTTCAGCTGACCCGATTCAATGGATTGAGCCAGAAAGTCATTGGAATGACGCTGATCTACCTCCTCTGTCCTCAGGCTGGCAACGATGTAAAGGTTATGATCTGTTATGATTAAGTCACGAAACACTCTTTCCTTGCTGTAAACTTGAATGAAATCCTGAACCTCCTTCTTAACAACGGGATGGATCAGTGAAAATTCTTTTCTATTTAGAGCGATATAGTCGATCATCACCTGGAAGTCCTGCACCATCCTTTCACCGCTTTGTTGTTTTTCATAAAGTATTCTTGTCTCGTTAATCTTGGAGATGGTGAATCCTATCAAGAGGATGGCCGCCAACATGAGCAGAGAAATATTGATGATAACCTCCGTTCTCACACTCAGTTGTAGCTTCCTGAATAACCAAGATGGTTTGCGCATCGCGTCTATACTCTAGGGGCATGGCAAAGATGCCCATATCACTAAACAGGCTACGTCTGATGGTAACGGCAACGATGCCCGTATCGTTATAAAAGGTTACGTCTATCGTCCTTCTTCAAAATTTATGTTTTACTTGACGTAACCGTTGCTCCTTGCCGAAACGGGCTTCGTAACCCTAACCATTACCGTTCAACAAAACGGGCTTCTTAACCCTACCCTTAACCTCCATAACAAATTACTGATTCAAATAAAGATACCACCTTATTAGATTCTCTCCATAAAAGAGGGAGAGAACAGCCCCCAGAGAGAGAAAGGGTCCAAAAGGAATGGCATACTTAAAATCTTTCCCTTTAATGACCATGACAATCACACCGATCATGGATCCAATGAGCGAACTTAAAAGAATGGTGAGAATCACAGATTTCCACCCCAAGAAGGCTCCGATCATGGCCAGCAGTTTAACATCCCCTCCACCCATTCCTTCTCTTTTAAACAACCATTGATAGAGGGTAGCTACCAGAAAAAGGCTACCCCCTCCCAAGAGAACCCCTATCAGAGAATTTAAGAATGTCAGTTGGGGGAGGATGAAGGAAGCGATGAGTCCAATGCCTACCCCGGGCAGGCTGATCACATCAGGGATAATCTGATGATAGAGGTCTATGACGGTAATGACGACTAAACTTGCTAAGAATAAGAAATAGAAAAGATAACTCCAGGAGATCCCGAACCGACTGAACAGAAGAAAGGAACTGAGTGCGGTCACCCCTTCCACAAGGGGGTACTGTATAGAAATAGAGCCCTGACAATAGCGACATCTTGCCCTTAGGAGGAGGTAGCTGACCAAAGGGATATTGTCATAAAAAGGAATCGACCGTTGACAATGTGGACAATGAGAGCCCGGAAAGACGATCGACTCCCCCCTAGGGATTCGATAGATACAAACATTCAGGAAACTACCGACGATAGCCCCAAATATGATTGAAATAAAATTTAACATAGCTAGGTTAAGGTTAAGGCTAAGGTTGAGAAGCCCTGCCCACCGGCCAGGCCCTGAACCTAACATGGTACAGGGCAGGCAGGCGTTTCCGCAACCGGTAACGGTTAGGGTTACGAGGCCCGTTTTGGTAAAGGGCAACGGTTACGTCTAATGAAGAAGAAAATAAGAAATTTTAAAAGAGACGATAGACGTCACCTTTCAACGATACGGGCCTCCTAACCGTTAGACGTAGCCTTTTTAACGCAACGGGCATCGTCACCCTTACCTCTAAACGACTGACTTTCTATTGATAGCATTCTAAATCCTGGATCATCCATCTTAACTCCTCACCTTTGACCTTGGCTCGGGGGGCTGCCTCGATGCCCCGAGAGTAATACTGTTTCCCCCTCTCGATATCCTGCATCCGGCTTATATATATGTTGCCAAGTTCCTCATAAAAGGTGATCACCCCAGGGGCCAATTCGATTCCCTTCTTCAGTTCTGAAACAGCAGCTTCGTAGTTTCCCATTTCCTTATAGAGAATCCCTAATCGATAATATAAGCTTGCATCTTTAGGTTTTTTCGAGATTAACTCTTTCAGTAGCTCCTCCGATTTCCGATACTCTTTTTGCCTTTGGTAGAAGATAGAAAGGTTAATCTTGATGATGTGATACTCAGGCTTTAAGAACATGGCTGTCATGAGCTCCTGGAAGGCCCTTTCGGGCATGTTGAGCCTTTGGTAAACAATCCCAAGGTTATTTCGAGATTCATAATCAATCGGCAAGATTTGGACTGCCTTTTCGAGATATTCCGCTGCCTTTTCATCCATCCCCAAATCCATATAGACGACACCCAAAAGGGCATTGGCTGTATTACTCTCGGGATACTTTTCGACCGCATCAGACCATAGGGTGTAGCTGTTTTCCCATACCCTGTTCTGTCGGATGGTCATGAAGGAATAAATGGCCAGCAGGAACAGAAAAATGGCTACGGACAGAAGTTTGAAAAACCCTCCAGAAAATTTTTCATGCCTCATGGAATATAATTTATCGAATCCAATTCCCAGAAGGAAACAAAAGGAGAAGGAGGCAATAAAAACATATCGATCGGCAAGGAGGGTGCTGATGGGAATGATATTCAGATAAGGGAGTAACGTCACAAAGAAGAAAAAGAACGAGAAGAAGAAAACCTTATTCTTTTTCAAGGACCAAAGACTTGAACCGAAGAATAAGGAAACAATCAAAACAACAGAGAGAGCTAGAAGGTTTAGGGGAGGGAAAGGGACACGGAGGGCATAATCGGCCGCGTAGTTAACCGTAAACATGAGGAGCTTGATATTGTACAGGAAGACATACATACTCACCAGTAAATTATTGAAAAAAGTGCCTCCGTGGTAAGGTTTGATACCGCCGGCATGGAGCATGACCCGGATCAATATGAACGCGAAGATGCCGGAAACGACGGTGGCAAGTGAGAAGAAAACCCAGTGCCTTTTGATAAAATCGATCCATTGATTCCGTTGTAGAGCGATCTCATAAATAAGTAAAACAGCAGGGAATACAATGGCTGAAGGTTTTGAAAGTGTTGCAAGGGAGATGGAAAAAAGCACAAGAACGAACAAAATAACCCTTTGCCAGCCTTCCCTATCTCTCCCGATGAGGTAGAGATAGAAAGCAGAAAAGAAGAAGAACCCCTGAAGGACCTCTTTCCTAGCTGCGAGCCAGGTCACAGCCTCTACATGGACTGGGTGGGCAGCAAATAGGAGTGCTCCAAAAAGCCCCACACGGAAATGGGAACTGGGTCCCCTGCCCTCTCTCAAATGAGTCGAGATATGTTGAAGAGTCATAAAGACCATGATGCAGGTGAGGATATAGAGGAGGATATTGGTAATCCGATAACCCATGGGGTTCAGTTTCCAGAATTTATAATCAATCGCATAACTTAATATTCGAACTGGCTGATAGGTCCCCCCTTTTCCAACCTTGAATATTTTTTTAATCCCGTCCCAGTCTAAATGACGGACGTTCGGGTTTTGGTAGATCATCCCGTCATCCCAATTTGTAAACTGGTTTCCAAGGGAATTGAGATAAAGGAGTCCAACAAGAACGGCTACGATGAGGCAGCTCACCAATTGTCTGGAAGAACCTCGCACACTCCATTGTTCAAAGACATTCAAACGATCTACCGTTTCACTTTCAGCGCGCATAAGATATGAAACTACCCTTTCGGTCTATGAAAATTCTGAACCATATCTCTAAAAAGAGAAGGGACCAGATCCCTGCCGCATGGTCTTAGCGCAAAACCAGCGGCTATCCATATTCCCCTCCCATTCCCTTAAAATAAACGTGGCGGCCCCTCGCCGGGGCAGAGTCGACAGATATCCACGCCAAGCTGTTGACTGAACACAGCATTTCTGAACGCTCTGAGTCTCGGGCCATTCCATATCTCTTCCAAAGACTGTTCTAGCAGATTACCCACAATGCGGTGACCATGGGGGTCCCTGCAACAAGGAACAACATTACCATCTACCTGAATGGTCATCGAGTAATAGAGCCAGGGACAAGAGTTTTTGGGATAGTTCTTTTTTGGTAACAAACATCCTTCCTGTTCAAACCTCTCTCTCTCATAAATCCAATAAGCATTCGATTGAGGCAAAAAATTTAGACCTTGTTGGGTGGTTCTGACACAGGGGCTGATAATATTTTCCCGATCTACACCCATACCCTTGGCAATTTTGAGAAATTCTTCGATCTCACCTTCATTATGGCGCATAACGATGAAGCCAAGTTCTACTTGATGTTCCTTGTTTTTTCTACCTCGAAGACGAATGATTTCAAGGTACCTGGAGACATTCTCCATCACTCTGGCGAGGTTGCTGTTGACTCGATAGATGCTGTGAGTCTCCTGCGTTATTCCACCGATCTGAAAACTAACTAGGTTAATTCCTGACGCATACAGACTTTCCGGATCTACGACATCGCCGTTCGTACAGGTCATGGCGTACAAACCCATGTCTCTTGTATATCGAATCATACGGTAGATTTCCTTGTTTAGAAAAGGTTCGCCCATGTAATAGAACATGACATGGTTGGCACCAGGGCCCACCTTATTTATG
>Ga0209427_10005907_pt1 | contig 14021 bp, 8 predicted proteins | sample DeeMarSWOR136_30_FD_187465 | JGI IMG/M metagenome (GOLD analysis project Ga0209427, IMG submission 187465) | Marine sediment microbial communities from White Oak River estuary, North Carolina - WOR-1-36_30 (SPAdes) (version 2) | ecosystem: Environmental > Aquatic > Marine > Intertidal zone >... | reverse complement strand
GTCTTAAGATACTTCATCCAAATTTCAGTGATAAATCGAGAATAGCATTCTTAGTAACGAGGTAATATCCCCAGCTTGAATAACACGCACTCTCTCATTCTGGACGATCGAAGACTGAATTATAATTAAATTTAATTATATCTAATTTATCAATATGTCCTTTTAGAATAAAATACAAATAAAAAGAATAAAATACAATTTAAAAATTTATTTCACTTTTAATATACGAGGTAATAAGGTTAGGGTGTTTGTAGATTTTTCTTGTTATTAAGGTTTTAAAAGCAAAAATAAGGTTATTCAAGAGCAAATATTGAGACTGACTTCAGATACAGGTGAACAGTTACTCTATTTTTATTCTTTGTTAATCCTCTTTATCTCATCAAGAGCACTTTCCGCTGTAACTTGAAGATCAATATCTCCAGATTCGTCTACAATTTTTTCTAGAAGTGGTACTGCCTGCTTCACATACAAATCTCCTAACATCCCGACCGCGTGCGACCTTACACCTGGCTGGGCATCCTCGGCGCAATTCATCACAACTGCATGTAATTTCGGATCATGAGGGGCACAGCTTTTCCAGGCATCCAGCGCGCTATTCCGAATATGCTCATGATATTTCTCGTCAATAAATGGTTCGATATCTGGCACCAATTGTTTATCACCAATTATTTCAAAAGCTTGCAGACATGCCAGCCGAATTTCATCATACCAGGCTGGTCGGTTGATTTGCTGACGGATGAAATCAACATTGGCATCTGGCTTTGTTCTGGCGAGGGCGACAATTGCCGTAGCAATAACATCGGTATGCGTATCCTTTTTGATGACATTTTTCAATATTTTCTCAGCAAAGTCCAACCTGAAATTGGGCAACGCCAGAACTGCTGCTTTTCGAACTCGATAGTCGGGCGATTTCAAGGCTGTCTCTATTTCTTTAACTGCTTCGGGCGTACGAAGTTCGCCCGATAAAAGAGCCGCTTCGGCCTTCAATCCCCAAAAGCATTGACCTGATAAAATATCTGAAATCGTTTGCAGTGTTTTTGGATGGACAGGATATTTTTTTGCCATTTGCCTCAACGCCCAGATACGGCCAGGAAGTTCATCATTATTTATTTGATAGATCAATTCAGGCAATGATTTATTGAATCTTACTTCTGCAACAAGAGCGCCCTTGCCATCAAAACTGACCATTAACGGCTTTTCATCACAGATCAGCAGAAATTGATCGACTTTGTTCTTTACCCAGACTGTTTCCTTTTTCGTCCCTTTTGAAGTGGCAATCATTATCTCTACAGGTAGCTTAAATAAATCCTGTCCTTCAATAATCGGCTGGATTTGTTTAATGATGAGATCAACGAGTTTTCGGTCGCTTAAATAATTATAACTGACTTCAAAAATGGGGTAGCCGCCACCATAAATCCAATCATCAAAAAACCAGTCTAAATTTTTGCCAGTTGCTTCTTCTATGGCTATCTTAAAATCGGTGCTGATGACATTAGAGAATTCATGTTTGTGAAGGAAATAACTCATCGTCCGAAAAAAATCTTCATCGCCCAGAATATTTCTTAAGGTGTGAAGAACCAGGGCGCCTTTGAAATAAGTGATTTCAATGTTATACATGTCACCCGGCGCATCATAATATTCATATTCCAAAGGACGAATCACATGATTTTTCGCCACATAAGTCAGATATCGATCCAGCGCCTCCCGCCTGACCAGGTGAAATTCATCTCTGCCCAAAGATTGTTCATACCAGAGCATTTGACAATAGGTAGCAAAACTTTCGTTCAGCCACAGGTAGTTTAGATTACGACAGGTCAAATTATTGCCAAACCAGTGGTGTGCCAATTCATGAGAAATTACGCCTTCGGAGGTCCAGACAGTATAATACCGCTCAAAATCAGGAAGGCTATAATTTAACGGAGCATTCTCATCTCGCAAGACTGAGGCTCGTATACCGGTAACCGACGTATGTTCCATCGCTCCAATCGAATAATCAGGAAAGGCAACTTGATCGTACTTATCCCAGGGATATTTATAATCAAATTTATTGGAGAAAAACTCCACCATTTTGGTCGTGTTGCGGAATACATAAGCCCCTTCCTCTAATCTTCCTTTCGGCACCCAGTAACTAAGTGGGATTTTACCAAAAGCAAGTAGTAAATCCCCTTTTTCGAATTCACCCACATAAATAGAGATGAGATAATTGGAATGTGGCAAATCCTGTTTCCAGTGAAAAGTCTGTTCTCCTGAATTGTGTTTTTTTATGTTTATTAAATTCCCATTGGAAATAACGGTATAAGGCTGAGGTACAGTGACCACCATTTCTGTTGAAAATTTATCATTAACGTCATTATAAATGGGCAGCCAATTGGCATGTAGCCCACCTTCTCCATAACTGTAAACATAGAATTGACCTTCATGTTCATAATCCTTTAAGAAATACATGCCAGCATTGGGGTGGGCAGAGTAAGCTACTGATATGGTCAAAGTATCACTGGGTGAATAATCTTGATCGAGGGTTATGTTCAAATTGTGATCATGTTGATCGAAGGTTAGTGGCTGAGTTATGTTTTTCTGAATTAAATTTATTTCATCAATTTTAAGCCTTATTGCATCCAATGGAAATGTTTTAGACTTGAATAGCGGTCTAAGAAGAATTGTTGCTTTCCCTGCAACTTGCTTTTCATTAAAATTAAAACTCAATTCAGCTTTGTAATGAATGATATCTATAGTTCGTTCTCGAACTCGATGGTATTTGCCCTGAGGTAAGCTTTGTGCGAAAAGAAAATTTAACAAGTTGATGAAAAAGAGAGTAAATAAAAACCATATAAAAATCTTTGTTCTGATCATTATCCTTCTCCTAATTGGAATAGGTTCGATCCAGTTAAAAGGTCGACTCGAGCTTCAACCAATTTATATGTCAGGAACCTACTCAAAACAAACTAATTCTCACTTCGTTTGTAAAAAGTATAAATATGATAATATCAAAAATGTTAAGGGAGGATTATAATATGACACTGACAATGAGTTCATCAACATACGATTGATTCTCGTTGGATCCCTTCCTCAATCCAGTGCTTGATGAGGTTCTGGTAGCTAATATTCTTTTGTCGAGCGATTTTTTCTATTACTTGAAAGAGTTTTGGCTCCAGTTTAATCGTAAACGCTTCCTTCTTGCGTCGGTGTTCATGTGCTGTAGATTTTAAAGGATCGCCGACTTCAAATTCCACCTCATTAAGCTGATCCCAAATTTCAGCCACACTGTGTGTATCCCAAAATTCTGCCTCATCCTTCACGCTGGTGAATTCTGGTACGTCGTCTAAGGATTTTAGATATTTTATTTTCTTCTTTTTTGATCGTGCCATTTTATTTTCCTCTCCTATAACCGAATCGAATATAAAAAATAATCAAGTGATTGTCAAGCTACTTTTTTATATAGATGATACCTGCGAAAGAATGCGCTGAGAACTTAAGAGGTTAGGCAAGAACATAAATTTAATTAATAACAGAAACTCCATCGCTCTTACGGCAGCGACCTCGCCACCCGAAAACCAACAAACGATTGACCCAAATAATTGAAATCAGCCTGGTCGGGATAGATTCCACGAAAGGCGGATCGACAAAACTTGGACGAAGTGATCCAGGAACCACCTCGCCAGAGCGCTAATTTACCGGGAAGACGACCAATGGGCATCGCAGGACCGGGACCGATTGGATTTTGTGCAGGACTATTAGCGTAGTAATTCTCATCATAGACATCGAACACGTATTCGGCAGCGTTTCCGCTCATGTCATATAATCCGTAAGGATTCGGAGCAAAGCAGCCCACTGGTGCTAAGCCATCATAAATATCGTTTCCACCAATACCAGCATTGTTAGCCAGATCGTGACTGATACTACCATCCAGAGTCCCGTACTCCAATTGTTGATCCCCACGAGAGGCTTTCTCCCATTCGGCTTCGGTTGGCAAGCGAAATCCATAAAAAGCACAAAAAGCAGCCGCACCGTACCAATTTAACCTCACAATAGGAAATTTTTCAAACCCTGGTTTGGCTTGAAATTCGAAGATACCGTGTTCAACTTCAACATACTCGATAAATACATCAGGAAAATCCGGGACTCCAACGAGCCGACAATAAACCAGCCAGGCAAAAGGTCCTTTTCGCCCGGTAACAATTCCTGATTCGAAGATAACTTCTCCGACAGCAAGTGCCTGGTTCAGGTATTCAGCGTACTGTTCATTGGTGATTTCGTACTTACTTATTTCAAATGCATCAATGTAAACCTCATGGGCGGGTTTCTCATTGGGTAGACCATTGTTATCCCCCATGATGAAACTCCCAGCCGGAATAGTTATCATTTCAAAGGTATTTTCAATTGTTTCCTGCACCTGCACATGACTTTGTGCCGATAGTGCTTGATATTTTCCAATCACGGTTTCAGCTCCATTCAATCCGGCAATCGAATGAAATAAACCATTGCTATCAATCGTGGCAACAACTCCAGGATTCACAGACCATTCGACATTTTTGGTGACACACACCTGACTGGCATCAAAAAAGTCCGCAATGGCTTCAAATTGAATACCCCTTCCAGATTGGATAGAAGTTGTTACTGGCAAGATCATTAGTGATCTGGCACGTTGGGTAATTTCGATTCGCGCAGTATCGGTCACACCTTGATAATCCGCACGAACAGTTACGATTCCAATTAAATCCATCATCGCGATGAAAAGCCCGGCTTCATTTATAGAGCCTGCATATTCTGGAGAAATGGACCATATCGCCTCTGTTGTAACCTCGCTGATTGTTCCATCGGTAAAACCAGCAATAGCAGAAAACTGCAATGTGCCTCCAGAATAGATGGAAAACGCTGGTGCAGTGATTTGAAGCGAGATCGGAGTTTTGCCGGGTTGGGTTGGTTTGTCACTACAATTAATGAGAAGAAGGGGGATAAAAATAACCAGGGATCGCATGAATGATTTTTGATTATCGAAACGCATTATTTAAGCTCCAATGAAACTTAATAATTATGAAATGTGAGATGACAGACGGCAGACGTGAAACGGCAAACGGCAGATGTGAAACGTGAGACGGCAAACGACAAAAGTGAGACGTGAAACGAAAAAGGATCAAAATTGGACTTTTCACTTTTTTTACTTTTTACTTTTCACCCAATACTTTTCACGTTTTACGTCTTAAGTTTCACTTTTCACGTCTTACGTCTCACATCTTACGCTTCACTTTCGTCTCTAACAATTTCTTATTAGCAAAAAATATTAAAAATAAATTTTATACTTATTACGGGTGAGAATTTCATAGAATGCTGTCATTGCGAGCGAAGCGAAGCAATCTCATAACTATCTGTAAACCAGGAGATTGCTTCGTCGCTTCGCTCCTCGCAATGACATATACAATCATGAAATTTTAATCCGTAACGAGTATACGACAAACTTCAACGAACCTCAAACTCCCCTCCTTCCCGCTTAAACGGAATTTTAAGATAATCTGGATGGAGTTCCTTAACATCGGACCCTATGCTTTCTATCAATCCCTCTGGTATCGTTTCGTGAGCGATGAGAAGAAATGGAATGATTTCGTATTTAGAAGGTGGAAGAGGATTCAACACCAGGTTGAAAGTCATATTTAAACTCCGTGACGACGATCCAACTAGTAATTTATTACTTGTTCCGGTAATAGGAACAGACTTATAAATAAATACTTCATGGGAATCAATTTTCTTGACGAAGATAGCGCCCAGCATTCCACCAAGGGACTCTGGAACAATAACAGTTGCAGAATCGATGGTAGCTTGTAGCGCAACTTTTGCTTCGATAGAACCAGTATAATTTGCAGAAACCGAGGCTGGGGACACTGAAGTGTTTATACGAAGGAATCGCCGCAGGATTTTGGTCTCATAAATTTCACCATCTTTGTTGATATCCCCTCGTGAATAGGCAAATTCACCGTCACGGACAACGACTTGAGACGAGGCAAGCTTATAATTAGCGATATAAAAATATAGGTCAAAAGTCCCGCTAACACCTCCTGATGTGCCTTGACTTGATTTGGGAGGTAGATTCATCTTAAACTCGCCAGTTTTGTTAGCATAAGTTCCGATGTTAAAACTCGATAACCAGATATAAACATTTTCAGGACTGGAACCGTCATGTAATTTAACCTTGCCTCTGATTTGTCTATGTCCTGATGAGATATCATTGCTGCCAAAGGGGAGTTCGGCACAGTTAAATATAATTAATATTAGTATTAACAAGAACAAAAAACAGACTGGAACTGGAATTTGAGTGATTTTCATGTTTTTATAATCCGTTTATCTTCTCAATATATCATTCATATCCGTTTTTAATTGTCAATTGTTATTGTTAATTGACAATTAATAAATGTCAATACTGAACTCCCAATGTTAAATAAAATCTTCGATCACGAATTGCCAGCCCCTGAAGGTTTACTTCATCATCATCCAATAAATTACGACCACTGAAGTTTAAAAATAATTTAAACTTGCTAATATGAAAAGTCTTGCTCAAGTGCAAATCAAGGTTTGAATAATCTGGTAGCGTTATTTCAGCAAAAGGTATAAAGCCAGGCAGAAACATTGGCTCGGTCAACAGACTATGCTGACGGATCCATCCCGTTTGCTCGCCTTCTTTGAACCAGTGAAGCTGAAATGAATAACCAGTATGGTTGACTATGAAATTCATTGTGCGCTTGAAGTCCGATTTAAATGGAAAAGCAGATTTTTCAGATATAAAATAGCGTGATAGACCCACTTCGACAGTCACTTTCTTACGGAAAAAGAAAACGCTCGACTTGGTTTCAACTCCAGAAATTCGTGCATTTGGAACATTATCATAAAAAGGGACAGGAAAGCCAGGCGATGTGAAAATTCGAAATTTGTTATCATAATAGTTCTGGAAAAAATTACCAGAAATTTGCCAGCCATAGATGCTCCCTTCTCCACGAATATCTCTGGCGACATCAACACTTAATTCCAAACTGGTGTTTTTTTCTGGACTCAGATTCGGCTGGGTTGCGGTTGATGTCACTAATGCAGGTGAGCAAATCTGTTGAAACAAGGTCGGAAACCTGGTATTGATACCAAAACTTAGATAGAAGTTGAAAGCAAGATTTTTACGATATCCAGGAAGCTTCAAAGCAAACTTAACCATTGGTTTTTGCCAGTTATTGTTGTTGAAAAACCCAACGATCTCAGCTTGGTCAGTTTCGAGCGTATCGCTACGGATTACTGGATTCGCTTGTTCATCCTGTACCAGATCGTATCGAAAACTAACATTGAGATCAACCGCCTGTAAAAAATCCGAAGCGATGTCTCCACGTAATTTAGCGATGGACACGATGCCGTGATGCTGACGATGAAATTGAGCAGATTCCAATCCGATATGATGTTGCTGAAGGTTTCTTCGTTCATCAGAAAATTCGAGATCAGCATACTGAAACTGGTAACCGAATAATAGATCCACTTGTCCAAATTTGAGTCGTTTATGTGCATTAAAATGTACGGCACGATTTGCGATATTCCGATGAAGCGAACCGGTGCCGCTTGCTAAATACCGTTCTTCCTCCAACCGCTGCAGCGATACAGAGAGATCGAGGTTCTTTAATTTAGCAACATCTCCGTTGTACTTGAATGACAACAACTCGTTAAAATTAGACAGGCTTTCGACATCTCGCTGATTATCGTGTTTTAGAGAGGTATAAATATACATGGCGCCCAAAGAATTAGCTGTCGCTCTATCAGAGTTCTTAGAAAAAATATAGTTGATATTAGCGGTATGATGCAATGAGGTGTTTTCCAACAGTTGCTTGTCAGGAGGTTCGTCGACAAACCTCCGTTTGGTAGTGCCATGCTTAAAACTGTATGATCCTGATAAACGATTGAGCTTATGATAGAGATGCAATCCCCAGTTTCCTGAACGGTAAGTGCCAAGCCGCTGTTGGAATCGAATATTGTAATCGTGTTCCATCTTGGGGACAATGTTAATTACTCCCGAAAATGCTTCCGAACCATAAAGCGCGGTATTGCTACCCTTGATAATTTCAAATCTTTCAACATCTTCTAAATCGATTAGCGACATATCAAAGACATTGTCGTAAGCGCTATTCATCTTGATCCCGTTATACAACACGATAACTTCATCTGGATTGCCGCCGCGAATCGCTACCGTTTTTTTTCCGCTCAGTTCTTCTTCCACCTGAACGCTATGATCTGTCCTGAGCAAATCGCCCGCGTCGATATAACCGCGAATTTCAAAATCTTTTGCTTCAATCATCGATATGGTTTGAGGAAGATCTTTCTCTATCTCAAGAAGCTGTACTCTCTCTTCCTCGATCATCGTACCTTTCAAAGGAATCACACGCGGCTGCAGATAAATGTCCTGTTTCTTCAAGAGTGATTCAAAAGAGATCTCCAGTGGTTCATAAGCAATATGTCGGAAAACGATTATCAATTGTCCAGTAGCGCCGCGTATGCTGAACAAATATCTGCCAGCGACATCACTGCTGGTCCCGATTTGTGTGTCTTTAATATAAATATTGACATTACTAAGTTCTCGGTGGGTGTTTATATCTCGGACAATGCCAGTAACTTTTACTTCTTGTGCTTTCGCCACAGTAGCAGTTAAAGTAAGAAAAAATATACTGAGAAAGAAGATTGGTAATTTTAAAATAGCCATGTTTGGAATTTGATTTTTTGGTTATTGGAATTTACCTGCTCCGTTAGATAATGTTCATAAATAATATATATTATTTTTATTCTCAGATCAATTCATTTACTTCTATCTTCTGATATTGATCCTATCTAAAGGAGTGAAGATTTTGTTTTTTGAGATTTGGAATTTTCTCTACTATCTCAAATAGCGTTCCCAATTCTCATCCCGAAACTCACCGCGTTTGGTAGAGTGAACCAGCTCATAATATCCATATCCTAAACGATCGACAAACACAAATTCTACACCAGCTTCGATTTTATGATAACGCCAGATCTCGTAGGGTTTGCTTTCTCCCATACTGGGATATCGTTCAATATCATCTGGTTCACCATGAAGAATGAAAACTCTACCGCGATGGGTACGCCAGCCCTCTTTTCCCATCTCATGATATTTTTCGTCAGCAATTTCCACAAGCTTTAAATAGTCGGAACGTTTAATCGGAGACCGATCCAACCGTCCTCTCTCAATATTAGTCCAAAAATTTACCAGGAATTCACGTTTCCCGGTTTCGGTATCGAGTTGTTTAAACATCGTGATATCTTCGTCTGTGGCAATGTATTTTGCCTGATCAAATTCTTTTTCAAGGTCTTTTTCTGATAATCCATCCAATTCGCTTGCCTGGAAAGAAATGACAGGCTCTGTAGGAGCTTTTATATGTGGATTATAAATATAGAATGCTTTTTCTGAACGACTTATTTCACGTGAATCCTCGTCAAGAAGAACGATCTCAAATCGATATTTTCCTGACAGGAAGGAAGTTAATGGGATTGTACCAACCTCTACAGTATTGCTTACATTATATTCCCTCTTTTTTGATGATTCTCTTACAATGTTCTCATTAGAATCAATGATAAATATATTTACAGTATAGGTTTCTTCAGGATCAAGATTGTATAACTCTAAATAATTAAATATAACAGGATATGCAGTAACGCCAAAAACTAATATTGGATTCGGTACAACCTCCAACGAATTCTTAAAGAAAGGATTTGTTCGCTGTTTAGAAGACTTAATACTGCCACATAATTCCAGATCGCTACATGATACTCCATCGGGGTATGCATCAATATGAATGTCCAGACTGATGCTATCTCGACGTGAGGGATTGAGTGAATCGATAGCAACTACCTCCAATGTATAATTGCCAAAAGGAACCGCATAGCCAGACTGGCTGACGAACGGATATTTGAAAGAAGCTTCGCTCGTATCAGTTATAGCAACAGGCAACAATGCTCGTTCATTTAAAGTCAGCGTTTGGGTCTTGTGCTCCTTTAAACTTGTCCATAATTGCACTCCTGCTTTATATTTACCTTCCGACAATTGGTAAGTTAGTAGAGAGGGATAAAAGCCGTAATAAACTTCTAAGTAACCAGTCTGATCATTATTGCGAAATCTTGCGTAATCCACATTGAGTGCAAAAGCGCCAGTCGGAGTGATAGCTTGTGCTAAAAGATCAGCACCAGAGAAAGCAATGAGAACAATCAGGAAGAAAGATTTTTTCATAGCTAATATCACCTTCTTTGTTTCAATAAGTTTTGATTATTAATTAACAACATCATCAATAAGAAATGAGATTTGCGAGTAATCTGAATGCTCCTGCATGAATGTTCATCCACTGGTGATTGAGTGCCAAATCAACGTAAGTTCGTTTTCCTTTACCTTCTGTTAATGTAACTACGAGCGGTATGCCATGTGATTTCAATCTTACAGGTAGTTCTGCATCTTCAAGTATAGAACCTGAGATAACGTTATATCCTCGTCTAAAAAGCCAGCCATTCCAATCATTTGAATTGATAATATTAGGAAATGAGATTAATGAGTGTGTTGAATCTATTTGAACCGGCACATCTTTATCGAATGAGAATGTCGGTGTCAAATGCATTCCGCCCCAGAACGGATTAGCGTTCCACGATGATGCATCCTGTGCCAGAACAATCAAATGACCACCCTTATTAATGAACTTGGTTATTTCATCTTTATAATTTATAATTTGTGGCTTCAATGTTAATGCTCTTCTATCAATTATGAGTACGTCCAATGAATTAATCTGTTGCATAATTTTTCGATTTAACTTTAAGGTGGAGAATTTAACATTCAACCGACGAAGAGCGTCTTGAATAGGGCTATGGCTTAATCCTGTGAAAACCGCAATTCTCTTAGACGTATCTATTTCAGTATGGAACTTTCTTGCTGCAAAATTCGCAACGGTTATATCATCAATCTGTACTGGAATCAAATGGGTTCCCTCATCTGGGTTGCCCTTCCAGGTGATAAGTAGTGTATCAACATGGGAGCTTTCTTTTGTGCTCAAGTGAAATACACTTTCTGTTGAGGAAGCAATTGGATTGTCAATTTTAATCGTGTCTGCAACACCATCTCGAGAGAGATTTGTAAGCCGAACAACAATCCATTCTCCTGGAGTCATGCGAACGATAGGCGTCAGAATCTCGGTAATGAATCTTGGACCAAACGAAAGCTCGATCGTTGTGCGGTGTACAAAACTTTGTTCTTTTGTTGGAGCGTAATGAAGTATGAAAAAGTTAAACTGCTTTCCGACTGTAGGGGAATGAAATTCCTGAAATCCAGGCGGCAATGTATATTCTAAACGTGCTGGACTGAGCAAGCGGTATTTCTCGTTGAGGTCAAGCGGTAGTTTTCGTTCCAGTTCCTCATTGATTGCCCATCCTTGATCAAGTCCGGCAAAGAGGATTTTTGTATAGCCTTCCTCTGTAGTTCCTTTCACTCCTTTTATTGTTAAAAAAGTTAATTGTCGTTCGGTGAGTGCGGTATCGCTAATTGAATATTCTACTTCCACACCAAGCAGGGTACAACGAAGATCTTCCAGTCCTTTTTTCCAATTTAATAATGTCTTTATCTCGCACTGTTGTAATTTATACTGTCGGGCAAGATAATAATTAACAGAATCCATAATAGCAACCAGTTGCTCTAATTCACCTTCTTTCTTTCCGCTTTTCGTTGAATTGGTGAGTTGTCTGATCTGGTTTTCTATCACCTGAAACCTGGGCGTAGTCGGTCGAGGTAACCCGGCATCAACCTCGCTAACTGATGGTGGAACCACTGAATAACCGAGATGATAGGATGGTTTGCTGTCTCTCAGCCACAAACGTCTTTGAATTGCCAATGAATGATACAATCGTGCCGCTTCTTCGCCGATTTCTCGATAGGTTTTCTTCCAGCGGGGATGAAATTTGTCAACTGGAATAAAAATATCTTTTTGTTCCCCATCATCAGCGACAATACGTTCAACAATCCAGAAATTCTTTGAATCAGGTCCAACTAATTTTTTATTCGGATCAACTGGAGCGATCTTTTTCACCGATGTGATTACATCAGAATATAGAGCTTCCCATCTGGGACTCTTCCCATTTGTTGCCCAATCACGCGCTAAAATGATAATATCTGGCTTAAACTGCAAAAATAGCTGTTTTAATTTGGTCTGAAGCGTGTCACGTTGCCACAATTCCCTAAGCCTGGCAGAGTCCCTTGCAGCAGCAATATCTGGCAAATTCAGAAAGTGAACTTCACCATCTAAATAGGATAGAGCATTTGAGGCGTCTTTTCTGCGACTGGCAGCGAGATATGGTGGATATTGTGCCTGGATATCACTTTCACCAGATTCGCCGTTTGTGACATAAGCACTCATTATCGTCGCACCTCTACCAAGCCGAAAATAGGCTAAGGCTGAGAGATCCTCATAACCGGGTTGAATTGCAATAGAGAGTATATTAAGATTACCCTGCAGATCGAGAGAACGTTGATAAAGTGCATTTTTACCTGTTTCAGGAAAATAGCTTTTCGGGGATGACGGTTGCTCACAGCAAAAAAAATAAGCAGCAAGAATAACGAAACTAAAAAAGAATAATCCTCGGTTGCAAAAGAGAGATCGCATAATTAATCTCATTTTTTAATTGTAGGACAAAATGCCATTTTGTCCTACTTTCACTTTCCAGTTAATAATAGAAAGGCTGTCCGCAGAAAAGACAGCCTTTCTTTTAAGATGTAGACTTATCGGAACGGCGATAAGCAATTTTTAGCAGCGAGGCTTAGAAACCAAACTTAAATGAGAATACTGAATTGTTGTCAAAGTATTCGACCTGCCTCCAGGCATAATCTATTGTGATGTTCATCCCTGGTGCAGCATAAGAGACACCAAAACCCAGAGTTGGACCAAAAATATTTTCATCGACATCTGATGTCTCAGCCAGTTCGATGCCGCCTCTGCCAAAAAATTGTAATTTATCCATATTGTAGCCGACTTCACCACCGATGCGGTATCCATCAAGAGCCAGGTTATTATTGGCGAAGGCGCTATTAACACTTAGCTTCAAGTTTTCGCTATAATTATAATTATAAGTTAAACCAATTTCCAGCACAGATGGCAATTCATAGCTTGCTGCTTCGCTTCTATAATATTGCTCTGGACGTCGTCCATCAGTGGCGACAGCCGCGCGTAATAACCCGGTGCCACCGAATTTAACCTGGGGACCGAAGTTTTTCAGTGCAACACCGAGATTGAGTCCGCGAAATCCCCCAACACCATGGTATTGCACACCAAAGTCTAATGCGAATCCTGAACCATTTGCCCGGCCCATTTTCTCAGAGATGACTTTGATGGTCCCACCAGCCGTGATGGCATCGGTGAACGCTCTCGCCCAGCTTAGACCGACAGTGATAAAAGAAGGTGAAAAGGTTCTGCCTGAGGTGCCTTCAGGATCGTCATTTGTTGTAAGGGGAATGTTGCCAAATCCTAAAGACCTGAAGCTAAGACCTACCACTCCGAAGCCGCCAAAGGAAACGCCCACCGCGCCATAATTGAGATTAATGTCAGCTATATAGGACATGGTGGAAAACAATCCCTCTGCTGATGTCGCCAGACGTCCCAGACCGGCAGGATTCCAATGAATCGCCTCAGTACCTTCACAGATAGCAAGGCTGGCTCCTCCCATGGCAAGGTCTCGCGCACCAACTGGAATCAGAAGCTCAGTCGCAGCAGCACTCCCGATCCTTCTGTTTCGTGTCTCCTGCGCATTCAGGCTGCTAATCATTACCGCGATCACCACGCAGAGGAGCACTAAGGAAAACATCATTCTATTTTTCATAGTACTTTCTCCTATTTCAGTTAGTTAATTCAATCTCAACGTGGTATTAATAAACATCAAGCACTTCTTGTTCCTGAATGATTGCCAGCTTTAACACCTTGGTAACTTTGCTGCCATCGGCTGGCATGTTCATTTCAACATGCGCGATGTAC
>Ga0209427_10005906_pt1 | contig 14021 bp, 10 predicted proteins | sample DeeMarSWOR136_30_FD_187465 | JGI IMG/M metagenome (GOLD analysis project Ga0209427, IMG submission 187465) | Marine sediment microbial communities from White Oak River estuary, North Carolina - WOR-1-36_30 (SPAdes) (version 2) | ecosystem: Environmental > Aquatic > Marine > Intertidal zone >... | reverse complement strand
CCGTGGTAACCGAAGGAGGGAGGATGGCTCATGCGGCTGTTTCTCTTCCCGGATTATGAGCCTTAAGCATACTAAAACAGATTTCCCCTGTAAAGGTAGGAAAATTCCTTGTTTTGTATGTCAGTAATTATATTGATTTAATGGTGTTAATAAATATCACTCATAATCACGAATACGAGCTTTCTTGCGTAATTTGCCCAGAGTCTTTTGGATTTCCGAGTCAGTCATTCCTTCAATTTGGATTGTCTTATATTTTTCATTAGCTGCACCAATTAATCCTCCAAGTATTACGCCAATGGGTACCAAAAAAGCCGTTCTCGCAGCCATTTGCTGCTCTTTGGTTAATATCCCTCTTTCCTTCGAGGTTAAAACACCCGCCACTATAATGCCTTCCACTATTAAAAATCCAATTATACTTCCGCGTGCTTTCCGTGCTTTCTTTGAAATCTTAACTTTAATGTATTTAATCTCTTTAATGTCAACAGACACATCTTTCCCTTCAGTATCCAATAGAAGAATTGAATTCTGCTTAACAGCAATGAGTTCACCCCTTATACCCGATATAATAGATGTTTCCCATGGTGTGCTTTTCAATTTTTTTATTTTTTCTGGTGGATCACTTTTTCTCTGGATAATAAGTGTAGCGCCTCGTCTTTCTTTAGCATATAGATTTACAGAAAGCATCATTAAAGAGAAAACAGGGAACAACGATATGAATTTTTTACCTAAGGGATTCATTTATCCCCCTGCTGACTTATATTTGTTTCGGTTTCTGCTGAATAATTATTAGCACAGGAAACACTTTAAGTCAATTTCTGAATAAATTGACGCATTAGAATGCGCAACACAAGCGCTGGAGGAAAAATTTGAACTAGAAATTTTCTTGTTTTCAAGATATATTTCTAAGACACAGTTTGTTTTTAAGATAACTGTTTTGATAGATGAGCTGAATTGAAAAAAAGCCTAGGATGAAGAAGTTTCAGCAATTCGGTGCTTCGGGCACAATGAGAGAAAACAAATCAAAGTGGCTTGGCAGAAAGCGGATATCCAGGAGTTCCCAGGAGGCTTTGAAAAAAGAGGAGTGAATCATGAAGCTGCTTAGGTTGATTTCGATCTGTGCCCTTTTTTTAGGCTCTTTCTTGCTGCTGACCGGCCAGAACCAGTTAATCGTCTCCCTCGAGCAAATGCTGGCCATCGGAGAAAGCTACGATGACCTGTTGTACCAGCGGCCCGGCTTGACAACTGATAACCAGGGAAACATCTACATCACCGATATGGAGAACAACCTGATCAAAAAATTCGACCAGAACGGTGAGCTGATCATAGAAACCGGACTCAAATATAAAAGACCGGCAGGACTCCAGGGGCCGAGCCTTATAAAGTACCATGACGGAAAGATCTATGTTTCCGAAGTCTACAGCGCTGGTATCCTCATCTACAACGAAGAGCTCGAATACCAGTCGAGGATCCCGATCCTGTTCACTGTGACGGATTTTACTATCCTCCCTGGGGAGCAGATCGCGGTGACAGCCTTGAGAAGGGATTATGAAGAGCGGAATTTCATTTCCTGCATCTATATCTTTGATTTTGAGGGAAAAGAGCTGGATAAGATCGTCTATGCCCGGGATAGCAGGTTGACGATGATGAACATGGTCAATTTTCTCGTCGACAGAGGAGAGGAATTTGTCATGGCTTATACCTGGCAGGATAAGATCGAAAAGTTGGCTAAGAAAAAAGCGGCTGAAGAAGCTGAGACAGAGGTCGAAGAAAGTGAAGAGGAGAGCGATGGCATAGAGCTCCTCTGGACTCAGAATCTGCTGGAACAGAGGAAAGTGAGAATAAAATCCGAAAATGATTCAAAAGCCACCTTTGGGGATTATCCCGCAGAAGCGGCCTATAAGTCTCTCGCCTTTGATAATCGGGGCTATATTCTCGTCCTGGGCGGACATCTGTCTGAGAACAGGAATCGGGATATTTACATCTTGAGAGGGAACGGACAGTATCTGACAACCATCACTCTTCCAGAACCGGCCCATGCCATTCATGTCGACAGGAATAATTTTCTCTATGCCCGGTCTGCCAAGGGAGCCTCTTTCCGCAAATATGCTTTGAAATATTTTTATGAATAGGAAAAGCATCCCCCGTCTTTTGAATACTTCTCAGGTTCTCAAATGAACTCGAAGCAACGCTTCCTGGCAGCTTTAAACAGGAGTATCCCGGACCGTCTGCCTGTCACCACCCACCATGTCATGCCTTATTTCCTGAAGACCTACATGAACGGGATCTCCTGCCAGGAATTCTTCGACCGCTTCGGTCTGGACCCCATCCACTGGGTGATTGCCCACAAACCGGATAAAGCCCGAGGGGAATATTTTGATCCGAATCAGGGAGACCTGGATTATCTGGAAGCGCCCCACATCTGTTCGGACAGGTGGCAGATCAAGACAAAAGACCTTTCCGACCCTGAATACGAGGCGATTCGTTATGATTTTGTGACGCCTGAGAAGACCCTCTCCATGGTCTTGAAGAGCAACGAGTACACAACCTGGGTCACAGAGCGGATGATCAAGAAGAAATCGGATATCGATATCTTCGCCAAATGCGCCCCGCTTCCGTTATGTGATGTAGAAGAGGTCAACAGGCAGGCTGATTCCTTCGGAGAAAAGGGAATAATCCGCGGCTCGATTCCCGGTTTCGATGTCTACGGCCAGCCTGGCTGCTGGCAGGATGCAGCGGTCCTTTACGGGATCCAGCAGCTCATCATGGAAACCTTCGATGACCCGGAGTGGGTCCACTCGTTCCTGAAAATCCTGCTGGAAAGAAAAAAGCATTTTCTCCGGTCCATGGCCGGAGCCAGGTATGACCTCCTCGAACACGGCGGAGGGGATGCTTCGACCACCGTCATCTCACCCAGGATCTTCGAGGAATTCGTCGCTCCCTATGACAGTCAGCTCATCGAACTAGCCCATCAGGTAGGGCAGAAGGTCGTCTACCACACCTGCGGAGGGATGATGCCCATCCTGGAGATGGTCGCGGATATGAATCCGGAGGCCATGGAGACGTTCACTCCCTCAGCCATGGGCGGCGATGTGGACCTGAGAGAGGCCAAGCAGCGGATCGGGGGCCGCGTATGTATTATCGGTGGGTTTGACCAGTTTCATTTTTTTAAGGATTGCAGCCCCCAAGAGACCCGTCAGGCCGTCCGAAGATGTTTTGAAGAGGCAGGGGAAGGAGGCGGATTCATCCTGGCTCCCTCGGACCATTTCTTTGATGCGGATCTAGAGCTTCTCGCAGCCTATGCGGATGAAGCCAAAAAGTGTGTGTATTAAAAAAAAAGGAGCTTGGCTCCTTATTTTATCGAAGTCATCAGCCAGAGCAAAAGGATGATCACTCCGACCAGAACCCAGCTTCCGCCAAATCCCAGAAAATCGGTCCTGTTGGGTTTGAGGATCTCCCAGTTCGAGCCGGGAAACAATTTTTCTTTTTCGAATTTGCCCGGATTCCTGTAGGAATCCTCCAGCGTCGCCTTCTCTTCCTCCGGAGTCTTCTGCACGGGCGTGTGAAGGGTGGCAAAGAACCTGTCCAGATGAGGCTTGGGAACAGGCCTGGTCACGAAGGAGAAGAGGAAGAGCAGAAGAAAGGGGAACAGGGCATCGAACAGGAAGCGAATGGCCACCAGCTGGGCTTTGGTGCAGTGGCTGAAGTCGATCCCGAACCAGCTCAGGACCCAGATCTCCGCATGAAATCGTCCCAGTCCTTCCTGGGGTGAAGAGGGATCGTCCGGATCAATCCGGGCCACCTGTTCGAAGAAGATCCCGGCCGGCTCGATCGTGTGTTCTCTTTGTATGGGCTGACCGATGTGTTCGGCTCTGGCCTTTTCCACATCCTCCTTGAGAGCGCTTACGGTCACAATCAAGGTTTTGGGCTTGGTCTGGAGAAGAAATGACGCGTTGTGTCTGGACCAATTCAAGGTCTGAAAAAGATTGGGGATGACAGCGTAGATCAGCAGACAGATCACCACCTGGGTGAACACCGCTGACTTGGTCAGCCTTCGCCAGAGGAAACCCAGCCAGATGGAAGCGCCAAAGATGGCTGGGATGGAGATGATGTACTTGAAGAGCACCAGCAGATTATCAATCAGCAGGGCCACCGCGATGCCGCCAAAGAGGGTGACGGCAATGGCCACTCTGCCGACCAGGAGATAGTGTTTTTCTGACTTGTTCGGCCAGAAGGGCTGGTAGAGGTTTCTGATGAACAGCGCCGAATAGGAGACAGCCCCGGCATCCAGAGTGGACATGTTGGCCGCCAGGATTCCGACCAGCATCAGGCCGATCGCCCCAGGAAAAAGCAGGTCCTTGGACATGAAGCCCCAGATCAGGTCCGGGTCGTGCAGCATTCCGCTATAGAGCCCTATCGCCAGCAGTCCTGCCAGGGCCCAAAAGATCATGATGAATCTCTTGAGGTACATGCCGCCGATCATCCCCAGACGGGCGGTCATCTCGTTCTTGGCAGAGCCAGCGGTTTGCATGCCTGTGGTCACGGCGACGATGGAAACCAGGTTGGCGAGGACCATGGCCAGTATCGTGTACCAGGCATACTCGCTCATGGTGACCGAGCCGAAGAGTTCGAACATGTAGTCGGGAACAGTAGCGTGGAGACCGGAAAAGCCGCCGATCTTATGAAGTCCGATCGGGATGAGGAGGAGGGAGAAGATTATGATCAGAAAGCCCTGGATGGCATCGGTTATGGCCGCCGCCCGGAACCCTCCCAGCATGGTGTAGATGGAGACTATGATGGCATAGATGAAATAGAAGAGGAGAGGATCGGTGTAGGAGATGAATGAGTGCAGCTCACCCCGCTTGTTCTTCTCGTTCAGCACATCGTAACGGGCTCTTTCTTCCGTAGTCAACCCTTCGTCCAGTCTTGACCTGAGCTGCTGGTATTCTTGAAACTGCTCGACGCTCAGCCGTTCCTCGTAGCTGCACTTCTCCAATGGCTTGGGCGTCATGGCCATCATCGTCTTGGCCGCTACCATGTAGCCGACTCCGCCGCCCAGGATGGACAACAGCAGGATAAAGACAGCATAGCTTCCGCCCAGGGATTTGCTTTTGAAGCGCTCGGTGAAGTAATCGCCGATGGTCGTCAGGCGGATGCGGCGGAAGAAAAAGGTGGAGAACCAGTAGAATGGGGTCAGGAACAGGACCAGGTACTGGATCCACATACCGCCGATTCCCTGGCGGTAGATCTCCCTGGAAACGGCAACGGCCTGGTCCGCGTTGGTCGAGCAGCCGAAGTTGAGGAAGAACTGGTAAAATTTGCCCAGTTTGCGGCCGGCGAGGAAGAAATCACCGGTATCCTTTGTTTTCTGGGCCGCGCGTTTTCCCAGCCAGAGAATAACAGCGACATAGAGCAGGATGACCGCAACATCGATGACATGGAGTCCCCAGATCTGCATCCGACCGTCCTTAGTCCATAGTATTTACTTCGGTTAAGACATAAAGTCAATCTTTAACCAAGGTCACGTATCTCAGATATTAAGCTAAAGCAGTTGGATTTTTTTTGAAAATAGGATAAAAGTAGGGATGACTCAGGGAAAAAGGATAATTCTCGTCTCCAGCTTAGGTCAGGGAAGCATGAAAACGAAAACTCAGGTCAGGACGGGAAAACCCGAATTCGACCGCTTTATCCCCAGAATCCGGTCTTTTCTTGCCCAGGACTCCCTCGACCTGGTCATCGATGGAAAGAAGGTTCGGGGCTACAGGACCCCTGACACGAAGTCCATCTGGATCAGGGATTACAGCGATATGCTCAGGGGAGTGAAGTACTTCGAGAAAGACCTAAAAAGCACGATCGACCATTTTGCCGAGACCCAGGCAGAAAACGGCCGCATCTTCGACTATTTCACCACTTTTCCTGAAAAGCTTCCCTGTGAGAAGGAGAACTGGACCAAATATGTGCGGATTCCGGTGGAGGCGGATGTGGAGTACAGGTTTGTAAAAGCCGCCTATCTCGCCTGGCAGGCCAGCTGCGATGACCAATGGATACAGCGGCTTCTGCCCAAGATGGAGAAAGCCCTGAACTATGTTTTCTCCCATCCCTGGTACTGGGATGAGGAGAAAGAGCTGGTGAAGCGGGCCTACACCATCGATACCTGGGACTTTGCCTACACGGCCGGAGCCCATGACTGGCTGCAGTTTCAGATCACGCCTGATACCTTCTGGGGAATCATGCACGGGGACAACAGCGGCTACTACGAGGCTTTCCGGATAATGGCCTTGCTCTTCGATTATTTTCAGGATAAGAAACAGGCCAGATTCTGGAAAGCCCGGGCGGATGGCCTGCGGGCCAGTATGAATAAGGTCTGCTGGAACGGCCGGTTCTACACCCATTTTGTGAAAATCTCTCCTGTCTCCATCCCGGATGTGGATGAGTCCGCTCAGCTGAGCTTGAGCAACCCGATGGATATCAACCGAGGAGCGGCCACGCATGAGATGGCTGTGTCTATCATCCGGGAGTATCTGGAGCGTCGAGAAAAGAGCAGTGCCTTTGCTGAGTGGTTTTCTATAGATCCTCCGTTCCCTGACGGCATCTTCGGGGACGAGAAGCTCAAGAAGGGAGCCTATGTCAACGGCGGCATCATGCCCCTGGTAGGAGGGGAGCTGGCCAAAGCCGCCTTTGACCACGGATTTGAAGAGTACGGAGTGGATATCCTGAAGCGCTATTATGACCTGGTCTCGACCAGCGGAGAGACCTATCTCTGGTATTTTCCTGACGGGACTCCCTCCACTACGCAAACCAGCACCAGTCCGGAAGCCACTCCCTCTGACGGCTGGGGTTCGAGCGCCATGCTCTACGGCTTCCTGGAAGGCCTGGCCGGAGTGGAAGACAGACTCAGGCTCTTCGAGAAAGCCCGGCTTTCTCCTCGCTGGCCGGCTGCTGGAGTTGAAAAAGCGGATGTTCAGGTCAGCTATGAGAGTTCAGGCGCTTCGATCAGCTATTCCATCGCTTATGAAGAGGATCATATCTCATTGGAGGTCCGGACGTCTTCTTCTGAGGTTTTTTTCCATGTTTTGCTGCCCGAGCGTTCAGCCGCAGGCTCGGTTTCCGTCAACGGAAAAGATGGGAAATTCAAGAATATCAGAGTAGAGAAGAGCCATTATGTGGATTTTGAGGCCAAAATAAATAAAGAAGCAGAGATAAAGATTCATCTGTCATAAAAAAAGTGAACATGAACAGAAAAGGAGGGGAAGTTGACAACCGTTGAGAAAGAACAGAAGGTTTATGAGATTTTGGACAGCCTGGAAATCCCCTATACGCGGCATGAGCATCCTCCTGTTTTCACCGTGGAGGAAGCTGTCCAGCACTGGGAAGGCTTAACCGGAGCCCACTGCAAAAACCTTTTCCTGCGCAACAAGAAGGGAAACCGTCATTATCTGCTGATTATCGAGCATACCAAGAGGGCAGACTTGAAGATCCTGACCCAGAAGCTGGGTGAAGACAGGCTCAGCTTCGCCTCAGCAGAGAGGTTGATGCGCTATCTCGGGCTGGAAGAGGGTGCTGTGTCTCCTTTCGGGCTGCTCAATGACAGTCAGAGACAGGTTCAGGTGGTTATCGATAAAGACCTCAAGGACGCAGAGAGAGTCAATTTCCATCCCAATGTCAACACGGCCACAGTCGGGATCTCATTTTCCGGTTTTGAGAAGTTCCTGGAATACTGCGGCAATCCGGTGCGCTATCTTTCAATTTAAAATGGGGTCAGGCTTCAGTAAGTTCAGTAATTTAAGGGCCTTGGGATTAAGCATTATCAGGAGGTCTCGATTCAAAATATGAGTCCTTCACTGTTGGTAACAAGATTAATAAGGTACGACCTCATTATTCTGTTGTTGAAGTTACTGAAGCCTGATCCCGTACAATAAGAAAAAAGGCGATGGCTTCGAAAATCTCGATAGAACCTTTCCGCGGTGATATAGAAGGCTTGGAGAGGATGGCCCTGTCCTCCTGGCGGGATGAATACGGGATCGAATCTTTTCCCAACCTCTACCGGCCTGACTTCCTCAGGTTTCTGTTTGACCGCCTCCCTGATAAGACTCACCTGATCGCCGCTTACCGCGGCGGCGAGATCGTCTCTTTCCTGGCCAACCTCCCCCGGCTGATGAGTTTCAGAGGGAGGACGTACCGCTCTGTTTATACCTGTCTCCTGGTAACGCGGAGGGAAATGCTCCGAAAAGGAATAGCGACAGCCATTATCCAGGAAGCACTCAGGCTCAATAAGAATTATAAATATGACTTTTCTTTACTCGGTCTGGAGAGAGGCCACCACTCGACTGTGATGGTTAAGAAGCTGGAGGAGAGCGGCCATCCGGTGGGCTGGGTCAAGCAGTTCAGTGTCGTGGCCCGCATCCTGGACCTGGAACGCGTCTTTGCTTCAGAGGAGGTGAAAGCTTGGGAACGGGCAGCTCTTCGGTTGCTGAGAGTCCACTGCCCTCCCAAGGAAAGATGCAGGGTCCGGTTAAGGGAATACCGGAGCGAAGATATAGAGGCCTGCCTTGCTCTGCTCAATCAGTATAAGGAGAAGATCGAGCTGGCCCGAGTTTGGGATAGACAAGAGCTTGCCTGGGAGCTCGATTATCCGGGAGTTTCTCAGACGCTGGTTTGTGAGAGGGAGGGAAGTATTGTAGGACTGATCAATTTCATTCTCCACGATCACCACGGAAAAGTTAAAGAGCGTTGGGCCTGGATCAACCATGTGGCCTATCCGCACCTCAATCCCCGGGAACGGTATGAATTCATCCAAGCATTTCTGCGCTACATAAAAGAAGCTGGCTGTATCGGAGCGGTCGAATGGACGCGGGGCTATTATCCGATGGCACCACTTTTCCGGTCCCGGTTCTTTCCTTATTTCAGAGCTGTAAATCTTGTTTCCTGGACCTTCAACCCGGACCTTTCGATTCAGAAGATCCCAGCTGTCTACGAAGTTCAGATATAAGAAAAATCAGGCAAGTCCCTGTCTCTCTGATGACACAGATTCCTACCAAAATAGAAACAGAGTGAGAGTAATTGGATGGGATCTTGTTCCTTTTGTACGGGCAATGAGCAGAATATACTCGGGAAGGGCCTGGATTCCGTTTCTATTTTTAGCCCTATAATTTCTTGGTAGAATCTACGGAATGGGTTGACTGGACCAGTTGCTTGAGTGTTTGGATATCCCTCTGCAAGCGACCCATGCAAAGGCGGGGCCATTCTTTGCGGTCAGTGATGTCCAGCCTGTCGGTCCGGAAAAGCTCTTCTGTATCCTGGGAGAGGCTGACCAGACTCGAGAACTCCTGGACCGTGAGGTCGGGGAACTTAGCCAGGAATTCCTGGTTGAATATGGGAAGATGGAACCTTCCTCCGTGGTCTTCGATGGAGAGGTTGATTTCCTGAGGAAGAGCGGCCAGCTTCTCGACAATTTTCCGGATGTCGATGATTCCAGTTCCGATCTCCGCCGGAAAAGTGACAAACCCTTCTGAGGTGAGAAGGATGGCTCCGTCTTTGATATGGGTGCTGACCACCCAGGGCAGTATCCTTTCTGTCGCCAGTACGGGATTTTCCATCATAGTCAGAAGGTTCATCGTATCAAGGCAGATCCCCAGGTAGTCGTTCGGTTCGGCCTCGCAGGATTCGAAAAGCCGGAGTAGCTCATGCGTCGTGAACTCGAAATGCGTCTCTATAGCCAGGATGACATTGTGGTCCCTGAGCATTTTCCGCTGGGCGCGGAGGCTTTTCGCTGTTTTTTTTAAAAGGGATTCTGTGGAAGGGCTTTCCGGGTTCCAGCGCATCAGCCCCCCTGAGCAGGACCTGATAACCCGGACTCCCAGGGTAGCGGCTTCCTCGGCTGCGGCACGGTTGATCTTAGCGATATCCTTCTTTTTCCAGGTCTCCATGTCCAGGGGAATGTGCTGTCCTCCGCCCCATTCGAGATACATGTTATTTGCAGACGCAAATTGAGCCAGTTCTTTCAGGTAGGAACGGTCAATCTTTTGTCTTTGTTCTTGATTGAGGCCTGAGAACTGGACGCCCTCGGCTCCGCTATCCCTGGCCCATTCCAGGACCTCAAGTGGGCCTAGCTGGAGAGGATCCAACCCGTAATTGTCGATTCCGACCCGCAAAGTCTTCATTTTGATCCGCTGGATGATTTCTTAATCGTTGTAAAGGTTAGATTTATCTTGAAAACTTGTCAAGCATGCTCTGAAAATAAATCAATTACATTTATGTCTTCAATAATGTATTAGGAATGAATTAGAAACCGCTGGAATCCCTAGTACACTCTTCTGTAAAGTTCATCTGGGGAATATTTATTTCTGTTCAGATGCGGACATAAATTGTTCGATAATGGACATACAATCCTCAATAAGTATTCGAAAATCCCAGGATGTAGCATTGGCACATTTATTGCTGTCTAAAAAAAAGAATATAGGTTGAAATGCCAATTTTTAAAAACGCATGAAAATGAGAGGCTACCATGTTTAGCAATTACATCAAGATTGCTTGGAGACATCTTAAAAATCATAAAATCTCTTCGGCCATAACCATATCTGGTTTGGTGCTGGGGTTGGGAGTTTTTATTCTGTTTGCTCTCTTGCTGTTCTCTCAATTAAACTTTGACTCATTTCATAAAAATGCTGACAGGATCTACTGTGTTGTCCAGGTTGTTTCCAGAGGTATGGAGAGGGACCACCATTCAGCCATAACACCAACGCCGCTAAAAGATGTTTTATTAGCCGAATTTCCGGAAATCGAAAAGGTAGCAAGATTTTCTCCCGCAGGGAGATTGGTTATCAGGCACAAGGATAAATTATTTTATGAAAACAGGATTCGATTTGTCGATGCTGATTTTCTATCCATTTTCTCGTTTAATCTCATAAAGGGCCAAACCGAGACGGTTTTATCCAAGCCCTATTCCATAGTTCTTACAGAGACTTCAGCATTAAAATATTTTGGGAGTGAGGAACCCATCGGCAAAAGACTAACTGTAAACAATGATTTTGATATTGTCGTTACTGGGATTATTGAAGACATTCCCGAGAATTCAAGCCTAAGTTTTGACTTCCTCGTGTCCATGGAAACAGCCGGTGCAATGAATATCCGGATGGATGACTGGAGAAATAATAACCAAGCGACATTTCTGCTTCTCTCGGATGGCGCCAGTTCCACACAGCTGGATGCGAAGCTACCTTCTCTTATTCAGAGATATTACCCCGCTTCTCATGAATCTCCCCAGCGTCTCTATCTTCATCCCTTGCAGGACTTTCGCTTGAATTCGGCTGAGTTCGACTGTTATTGGAGTAATGCTCGAATTAGCTTTATCGCGATATGGATCGTTGCTGTTCTAGTTTTAATAATCGCCTGTATCAATTTCATGAATCTGTCAACAGCTAGTTATACCATTCGTGCCAACGAAGTGGGGATGCGTAAGGTCATCGGTGCCAAACGCGTGCAGTTGATAAAACAGTTCCTGGGAGAATCGATTCTCATGGCCTTTATTTCATTACCTCTGGCTATGCTGTTCTCCGAGCTCGCCCGTCCTGGAATGATTGCGATTTTGGGAGGAAACTTCATAGCTTCGATCTGGGAGCTTCCTTATGTATTGATTCTGACATTAGGCGTGACCATACTCACAGGTTTTTTTGCGGGCAGTTATCCCGCTTTCTACGTATCGGCTTTTCAAGCGGTTCAAGTTTTTAGAGGAAAACTCATAAGAGGAAAGAAAGGAAGTCGATTTCGTAAAATACTGGTTGTCACCCAATTCACATTTTCCATTATTTTGATTTTGATGACAATAATAACCATAAAACAAACCAATCATAATCTGAATGTTGATCTGGGGTTCGACAGGTCAGGGATCATTGTTGCAAATTTGAATCATGAAGCCAGGACTGAATTCGACGTTTTAAAAAAAGAGTTGGTAAAGCATGCAGATATTGGTTCCGTCTCAGCAGCGGCCGCATTACCTATTGAATGGGACACAGAAGAGCAGGTCGTGCCCGAGGGAGTGGCTAAAGAGGACGCATTGAATATGAATACCTATGGTGTCGATTATGGTTTTATTGAAATGTTGGGAATAAAGATACGGCAGGGGAGGAGCTTTTCTCAAGATTTCGCAGATGCCAACAGCTTTATCATCAACGAAACAGCTGCCGAGCAATTGCAGTGGGAGAATCCGATCGGAAAGCAATTGGTCATCGGAGAAAAAAAGGGCATGGTCATCGGCGTCACCGAAGACTATCATTTCAAATCGATCTATTTAAGTAAAATTACTCCGGCTGTGCTTTATTTAGATCCCGATGGCCTCAACTTCGTTTATGTAAAAGTTTCTTCTCCGGATAAAATTTCCGGTGCCACTGAATACATGAAGAAACAATGGAACATTTTAATTCCGAACCAACCTCTTGAGTATGAGACTCTGGAGAATGCATTCCAAGACATGATTAGTGGCGACAGAACGGCTCAATTGACAGGTGCTCTGGGTTTAATGGCAATATTTTTGTCTTGTCTGGGATTATTCGGGCTCTCTTCCTATGCCGTTGAACGAAGAATAAAGGAAATCGGCATCCGAAAAGTGCTCGGGGCTTCGGTCTCTGGGATTGTTCAAATGCTCATTAAGGACTTCATGAAACTGGTCGTCATCGCCAATATCATTGCCATCCCCATTGCCTACTTTTTTATGAATTGGCTTATCCATTTTGTTTACTCCTATCCAACAAACATCGGGGTCAGTATTTTTATTCTGTGTACTATCCTTTCATTGTTGGTTGCCTTCTTGACTGTATCCTATCTGACCATAAAATCGGCTTTATTGAATCCGGCAGAAAGTCTGAGATATGAGTGAAGATAAGAAACCCAATCTTTAGTATCTCACAGCAAGTTTTCATTGCGCAGATTGCTGTAACTAAAAAAATCTCTCTCAGCTTTTGACATTTTTAATGACCAGGAAGAGTTAACACATATACCTTTTTTATCTGAACCGAAAAGTATAAAAGTCTCAGTTGTATTTATTTTTAGGAGTTTAACAAAATAGCCGGCAATTCATATTGATATATAAAAGCGATTGAATATATAAGAGTTGACTTCTAAGGGAGAGGCTGCTCACTTTAAGGTGTAGAGAATGCGGAATGTCCTGCCGTTTCTTTCAATGGTGACTTCAAACCGGCTTTCATCCTTGAACCTCATGTAAAGGTCGAACAGTCCTTCGACACTGTTCAGTTCAACATCGTTGATTTTTTTGATGATGTCATTCTTTCTGATTCCCACTCGAGAGATAACACTCTGGCTCGGCAGGTTGATTATCCGGAATCCGCTGACTATCCCGCCCTCCATGTTGGGGACAAACCTGGCTTCCTTCATGATCAGAGGCATTTCCTCTTCGATCCTTTTTTCCATCTCAGCCCGGTCGAATTCCAGTCTTATTACGCGGCCCTCTGCTTCTTCAACTCCTTCGGGTCCAATCTCCGGTTCAGGCGGGCTGACTTCAGCCGGAATCTCTGGCGGCGGCTCATGAGCCTGGGTCATCCGGCCTCTTCCCAGGTAAATCTTGAATGTTTGCGTGCCTCTCTTGAAGATGACATGGTTCTCCAGAACCTGGCTTAACGTCAGGTCCAGTATTTTCTCCCCTGGGTGAAGCATCATTGTCTGGCCGGTCTGCTCGTTCTTCAGGATGGCGATCGAGGAGGAAGTGTCCTTGGAAAGGACGACTCCGACCAGGGTCAGAGCAGGGAGAGGCCCTCCCCGGTCTTGCCGCGGAGTCGGTTCCTGGTAACTGTGAGCCGCAAGGGAAAGAAAAATTATCACCAGGATGATAGTGATAAGTCCGTATTTGCGTTTTTTTAAAATATCCATCATGCTTACACTTTGCCTCTGACTCTAGAGGTCAATAGTCGCCGTGTCTCCCCTTATTCCTATTGTCGTTTTTTTTCATCGTCCTTGCCCCATTTGAATCTAGCACAACCGGGAACTCCGGTCAAATGAAGAGAGAAGGCTTAGGA
>Ga0209427_10005904_pt1 | contig 14023 bp, 9 predicted proteins | sample DeeMarSWOR136_30_FD_187465 | JGI IMG/M metagenome (GOLD analysis project Ga0209427, IMG submission 187465) | Marine sediment microbial communities from White Oak River estuary, North Carolina - WOR-1-36_30 (SPAdes) (version 2) | ecosystem: Environmental > Aquatic > Marine > Intertidal zone >... | reverse complement strand
GTTGAATTTCTCCAGGGCCAGGTCTTTGTAATCAATCTTCAGCGGGGCCTTACAGTTTATAGTCACAAGTTCTTTGCTGAGGTACGCCTGTTCTTTAAAGCTGCGGAGGTTTTCGCCCCGCTTGCCCGTTACTTCATCGGCGTGTTTATATAGCTTATCGAGAGAGCCGTATTGCTGAATTAGCTTGACGGCGTTCATTTCTCCGATGAGCGGAACGCCCGGTACATTGTCGGAAGCATCGCCCTGCAAGGCAAGAACATCGATAAAATCCCTGGGATGAATCTTATATTTTTCAAACAGTGCATCATCATCGAGCACCTCACCCTTTTTCATATCGAAGATATAAGTATGCTCATCGACAAGCTGGTACATGTCCTTGTCTTTTGCGCAGATGTAGGTTTCGATACCTCTCTTCGCCGCCTTTTTTGCAAGCGTGCCGATGATGTCGTCTGCCTCGAAGCCATCCAGTCGTAATATTGGAATATTCATCGCCTCAAGAATCTGTTCGATACGGTCAATCTGGGCGGGCATATCATCCGGCATCGGCGGACGGTTGGCCTTGTATTCGGTGTAGATTTCCGTCCTGAAGGTCGGGGCCTTGCTGTCCAAGGCGACAGCGAGCATGTCGGGCTCGTGCCGCTGGATTAGGCCGAGAATGGCCGCGGTGAAGATGTAGGTGGCCTTTGTCGGCTCGCCCGACGGGCTCGTCAGCCGCTGGCTCATCGGGGCATAATAGGCGGCGTAGATGTGGGCGTGGCCGTCGATTATGTAGAGTTTCTTTGCCATCTCCGCCAATTTACGTCCGGTACTCGCCAATGTCAAGCGATGCTTAGAGAAACGCTGCAAATGTTGAGCACCGGTTTCAGCGCCCCCTGCTTCCTTTTCCCTGTTCCTCCCTGGCCTGTTAGAAGTAAGATGTATGAGCCTTGCCTGCCCTCGAATGTTGACATTAGTCGGCTTGCCGACCTTAGTCAGGCAGGTTCATAACTCACGCAAAATGTGGGTAATCTCACCGTATAACATGAAGGGGCCGCTTAATTCGTATTTATCATCGATAATGCTCACTTTATTGAAAACGGTCGAGACTATTCCCTCTTTACTCCTGACCAGAAGTCTTCCCGCTTCGTCGACCTCCCATTCTGCCTCATTTGGATTGTCATATTCCCCGATAGTGCCGTCTGAATCGAGCCTGAACACACCATTTTGCTCTTCGCCCCTGTTGTCCTCGATATACAGAAACGCGAAGCGTTTGCCCGACAGCTCCGGCTTCGTCAGTTTCTCACCCTCCAGAACTGGTAACTCTTTTGATATTGAGTTTATCTCCTGATAAGCCTTTATCATATCCGTTACACCGTCATTCTGAGCGGTTACTTACGTGCCTATAAGGCACCGAAGAATCTCGTTTTGAACATTTGTTTTTTGGTCATTCGAATTTGTTTAGAATTTAGTGTTTAGGATTTCGGATTTCAGTGACGTTTTCTGACAACCGGTAACTGGCAACTGCTCTCTCACCTGTTCCCCTGCTCAAATCCTCCAATTCCCCTAACCCCCGGCCCCTGATCCCTGAACTTTTCTAACTTTTCACTTCTCACTTATCCCTTATTTCTTATCTCTTGCCCCAATTATCCACGTTTACCCTGTGGGATCTTTTCTTCAATATCTCACTGGGGCCGTCCCGGCCACAACCGGCTATATACTAACGACCAGCGACTAACGACTAACCAAATTCCGCCCGAAGGGCCGCAACTTCCGAGATACGATTCACGCTTCACGAGATACGAATCCAATCTGTGGTTAAAATCCTCTTATCTACCAATTCTCTAATCTCTAATTCCCTGAACGCTATACGCTCTACGCTAGACTATATGCTGTCCGCTCTACGCTGCTTTTACCGCCCCCAAATTACCCCAAAAGCCAAATTCTGTCAACATAATAACTTCCAGCAATTTCCATTCGCTTGCGCATTCACTCATTTACGCATTCACCGTCTCAACGCAGCGTTTGCACAAATCGGGATGCTTTTTGTCGGCACCGACGCTTGGCCACAGGTTCCAGCACCGCTGGCATTTCTTATAACTGCTCTTCTTTGCTGCAACGTGCGTTTTGTCGGCTCCTTTTTGCAGTGTTACCTCGCTTACGATGCACAAAGCCGCAAACTGCTCAAGACCGAATTCGTTTAGAATCCCGACCAGCTCCTCATCACTACAGTAAACCGCCACGCTGGCTTCCTGGTTACTCGCAATCTTCTTCTCCTGTCTCAATTCCTCAAGGACACGCAAAACCTCATCGCGCAGGCCCATCAGCTTCTGCCATTTTTCCTCATCAGCTTTCCAATCGATGTTTTCATCGACTTTCGGCATTTCCGCCAGATGTACACTGTCGACCTCTTGTGACTTGTGCTTCAGAGCCGCCCACGCCTCCTCGGCTGTATGCGCCAGGATGGGCGCAAGCATTCGGATAAGGCTGTCCGCTATCTTGTGCATTGCGGTCTGGGCGCTTCGGCGGGAAAGGCTGTCTGCTCCGTCACAGTAGAGTCTGTCCTTGAGCACATCCATATAGATACTGCTCATCTCGACCGTGCAAAAGTTGTAAAGCAGTGAAAACACCCTGTGGAAAACGAAGTTCTCGTATGCCTCCTTGACATTTGCAATCAGCTTTTGCAGTTGCTGCATAGCCCACTTGTCTATCTCGAACATCTTATCATATTCCACCGAATCTTTCTCCGGCTCAAAGTCATCGGTATTGCCGAGCAGGTACCGAAGGGTATTCCTGATTTTCCTGTACGCATCCTGCGTCCGCCCGATCAGCTCATCCGTGCAGCGGATATCCTCCTGATAATTCACGCTCGCCACCCAAAGCCGCAGAATATCCGCCCCGTATTTTTTCACCTCCTCTTGGGCCACAACATAGTTGCCCAGCGACTTCGACTGTTTCATCCCGTTCTCATCGACGGTAAAGCCGTGCGTCAATACACTCTTGTATGGCTCTTTCCCCGTCGCCCCAAGCGCCGGCAGCAGCGACAACTGAAACCACCCGCGATGCTGGTCTGACCCTTCCAGGTACAAATCCACCGGCACGGGCCAGCCCGCTCCTTTCGCACAAACGCTGTACCAACTGCAACCCGCCTCGAACCAGACATCGAAGATATTTTCTTCCTTCTTCAGGTCATCAAATGAAAAGCTTTCCGGCAATTCAAACTCATCGCCTAGTATTTGATGCGGCGAATCCGTAAACCAGCTATCCGAACCTTTTTTGCCAATATACCCGGCCACCGCCAACACTGATTCCTTCGTCAGCAAGCTCAGCCCCTCGGAGTTCACAAACACAGGCAGGGGCAGTCCCCAGCTTCGCTGCCTGCTAATGCACCAATCCGGCCGGGTTTCAAGCATTCCCTCAATTCGTTTCTGTCCCCACGCGGGAATCCATCTCACTTTTGAAACACTCTCCAGCGCAAGGTCTCGCAGGCTCTTATCAAGGCCGGGCAGTTCCTTATCCACACTGATGAACCACTGCTCCGTTGCTCTGAAAATCACCGGGCCTTTGCTGCGCCAGCAGTGTGGATAGCTGTGCGAAATCTGGCCCTCGGCATAGAGCAGGCCCACCTCTTGCAAATGATTGTTGATGGTTCTGTCAATCTCCAGCACCTTTGATCCCCGCAGCCAGTCCGGCACCGTATCATCATATCGACCGTCATCAAGTACCGGCGAATAGACCGCAAGCCCGCATTTCTGACCGGACATGAAGTCCTCCAATCCGTGCCCCGGCGCAGTATGTACCAATCCCGTCCCATCGGCCGTCGTCACATAATCAGCCGGGATTACCATATAGGCATCCTTATTCGTCGGATTCTTTTCCACGAATGGATGCAGATACCGCAGTCCTTCGAGTTCACTTCCCTTAACCTTATTTTTACCGACGCGACACTGTCTCTTTTTCAGATTGCCGGCCTCAACCACGGCTTCAATTCGTTCGGTCGCTACTATCGAAACAAACCGTCTAATTCCTGTCTTCTGTCCTCTGTCATCTGTTTTCTGCTCATAGCGTATCGCTGTGTATTCCAGATAGGGATGGACCGCTATCGCCAGGTTGGCCGTCAAAGTCCAGGGAGTAGTCGTCCATATCATAAAGCAGACTTTGGCGTCCTCTGTTTCTTTTTCTTTAATCAGGCCAAGCTCGACCAGTCGGCCGATGCTGTCCTCGGCAACCGGGAAATTTACGAATATACTCGGCGACGAAATGTCTTTATATTCCAGTTCGGCCTCGGCCAGCGCCGTTTCGCAGCCAATCGACCAGTGAATCGGCTTCAACTGCTTGTAAACCAGCCCTTTATCAACCATCTCTGCGAATACTTCCAAAATTCCCACCTCGTACTGCGGCTTGAACGTAAGATAAGGATTCTCAAAATCACCGAATATCCCCAATTCCTGAAACTGCCTGCTTTGTATCCTGACGTATTTGCTCGCATATTTCTGACACGCCTTGCGGATTTCGGGCTTGCTCATTTCTCGCACCAGGTCGCCGAGTTCGGCCACGACTTTTGCTTCGATAGGCAGGCCGTGGCAATCCCAGCCGGGCACATACGGCGCATCGAATCCCGACATAGTCTTATACTTAACAACAAAATCCTTGAGCACCTTATTTATAACGTGCCCCATATGGATATCGCCGTTGGCGTAGGGCGGCCCATCGTGCAGTATGTATTGAGGAGACCCTTTCCGCGCCTTTTGAATTTGGGCGTAGATGTTCTTCTCGGCCCATTCCTTGCGAAGCTGCGGCTCACGCTGCACGAGATTGGCCTTCATCGAAAAGCTCGTTTTCGGCAGATTCAACGTATCCCGATAACCCTTGGTTTTCTCGTCCTTATCCGACATCAAACAAATCCTTAAATAATATTAAACTCGTTATCCTAAAATACGATAGCGGCCTCTGTCAAGCATACAGCCTGTTTTTGACTTACTTATGTGCTAACACGACCAGTCTTTTTGCAGTATGGTCATACGGCGAACCGCTCAAATCGCCGTAGACATCTACCTTTCCGAATCCACAGCCTTTGAGCAACTCAACAAGTTCGGCAGCCGAGTAGAGTCTTAATGTAAATCTGCACTCATCCCGCATGCCGTCGGTGATGATAATCCAGCGGCTGTCTATATAGCTCCAGTCTTCACTGATCTTTGCTTCTTCCAGAACGATAAGGCCGTCTTCTTCCCGCCATCTTTTTTCCTGGAAGATTCTCGCCAGCACTTCCTTTCCCATAATATCTATCAGGAATATGCCGCCTTTTTTGAGCGATTTATATACGTTCTCGATTACCCGCTTATCGTCGGCCGCATCTTCGAAGTATCCAAACGATGTAAAGACGTTTATCACGGCATCGAAGGCATCCGGCTCACAAAACCTTCTCATGTCCTCCTGCACAAATCGAATATTTAGTCCCTCCTCATTCGCCTTTTTCTTCGCTTCTTCAAGGTACATGGCGGTCCTGTCAACACCCGTTACATTCAATCCGTGGCGTGCTAATTCCAGGTTGTGCCTTCCCACGCCACAGCACAAGTCACATATTTTTTCGCCCGGCTGTAATTTAAGCAGGGACAGCATCTGCTCAACCTCTTCTTTTGTCGACAGCATACGTTCGCTTGTAAAAAACACCGGCGCAACCATCTCCCAGAATCCATCCTGCTCATACCACGACTTTTTCTTTCTCTTGTCCATAATAAATTCTTTCAAACAGGCAGCAATTATTCATCCTGCCGTGTTTCCATAAACACAGTTTCCAGATAGGGCGTGAATCCCATCTTGGCCCAAAACGCTTTTGACTGTTTATTGGCTTTTGAAACGCGGGCCTCGATGCGACGGATACCTTTGTCAGAGAACCAGTTCCGAGCTTCTTCGAGCAAGCTTTGACCGATTGCCCTTCGCTGGTATTTTTTCGTAACACCAAGATCCTGAACAAGACCATATTCGGACATTTCCAGAACTGGTGGGTATTTTTCGATGAAAGCAATGCAATATCCAACGAGATTTTTGCCCGCTTCGGCCACGAATATGGAGGAAGTCTCACTTGTAATATGTCCTTTTACATAATCTGCAAAGGCTTCATGGCCTGTAGCCGAACGGCTGAAAATCCGGTCACGGGCTTTGTGGAAATCCATGAGTTCCTTCCACAATTCAACAATTGACGGAACATCTTCTGCAATGGCTTTCCTTATGGTTATCTTTCCTTTCATAATCTGTCCTTTTTTATAAATAAAAAAGCCTTCCGGAACTTGCTGCTCCGGAAGGCTCGATATATAACTAATAAAGCTCTCTCAGGGCAGCTTCATTTTGTCCCTTATAATGACGATAATCGCGATGTTCATAGCGTTATTCATAACAAACCAAATCCTTCTATCGGGCCTTTGGGCCAGCTTTAAATTCCCAATCTTGCGCTACTTATCATACTACTCGGCAGTTGTCAAGGGAAAGTTAAAAAAAATCCACAAATTTGAGTGCGTAAATGCGTATATGAGTAGATGCGTAAATGAGTTTACCTAAAACGGGATTAGGATGTGCAGATTCCCGGTTATTTATTGTGGCGTTTTGGCCTTTTTCCTGCTACGTTCCTCTTTTAGCATAAATTCCCATTGATCTTCGCTTTCAATCATCATAGCATCGTTTTTTTGGGCCCATTCGATGAAACCGTCGGGCGGATTCTCGACCTTAAATATTTTTGCGAATTTTATGCTTTCGATATCTTCCCAGTTTCGAATATTCCAGAGGTTTGTTTCCCTAAGGTAAGCCCGAGAAAGGTCTGCTCCCTGAAGGTCTGCTTCGGAGAGGTCTGTATTACAGAGGTTTGCATCATTCAGGTTTGCTCCAGAGAGGTTTGCTCCTAAGAGACGCGCTCTCGGAAGTTCTGCACTAGAGAGATTTGCACTCTGAAGCTGTGCTACAAATATGTCTGCCAAGAACAGGTTTGTTCCAGAGAGGTTTGCTCTCTGAAGGTCTGCTCTGGAAAATTTTGCTATTTTCAGATCCGCCCCGGCGAGATTTGTTTTACGAAGTTCTGCCCCTGAGAAGTTTGCGTTTTTCAAGTCTGCCCCAGAGAGGTTTGCGTAGCTCAGCTTTGCGTATTTTAGATCAATGTCGGGAAGGAAAGCGTTAGATATATCCACACCGTTAAGAGAAACCCTGTCTTCATTCAAATCCCGTAGGGCATCTATCCTTCCTCCACTGCCAGGTTTTCCATGAGCAAGATTGATTACCTGCCAGGCCTGGTAGTGTTTTGCCTTTCGCTGATTCTCTGCCTGCATTACCCGTTCGTCGGCTTCCATAACATAAACGACTACTCCTAAAACAATGGAGGTGAGAATACTGAAGCGACCGACATACTTTAAGATGTCAAGAAAGGCCCAATGTTCTAAACGATACGAGAGCCGCTCACAATGCCATTCTACGTAGACGAACGGAGTATGCAACTTATGTTTAATATCTTTACTGCGTTCCTGCCAGGAACTTTTCGGTTTTTCGGTCTTTTCCATAATCTTTCAACCCCGAAAATAGATGTTACTATTTGTTTCTCGATGCTCGATGTTAGATTCTCAAAAGAAGATCGTGAATCTGGGAGCCACTCACCCACGAACGAATAATCGGGTCATGACAGTGGTATATATTTTAGCAGAGCGAGCAGGCCGGCACCGCCTGAGCCGAGAAGAACGTGCATAACCGGATTTTCCAGGAGCGATGAAAATGCACCTTTCTGAATGGAATTGATTTCCTCAATCATGGTTTCAAGCTGTTTTGTATGCTTCGTATCGCCGTCACCTGCCGACTTGACTAATTTTATCTGGAGCCGTTCGATTGCCGCACGCCGTGATTGTTCGGCCACGCGTCGAAGCAGAATCGCGCTGACAAGCGCATAAGTAAAATTCACAAGAAAAATTATGATTAAAGATATTGGGAAGTCCCAGTTATCAAAATGCCGATTCCTCGCCAGCAGCATAATCAAAAGAACGATAAAAGGATAGTAAATAAGTTTCCCCACGGCCTCCGTCTGGAAAGCAATGAATTTGATATCAAGCCATTCGGCAAGGCCGTCGGCTTTCTCGACCTCGAAGTATTGAAATACCTGATCCGGCCAGTCCGTTACGGATTCTTTCAGCTTACGGATTAGTTTACGAGAGAGTTGTATCGCATCCAGGACAAAAAATATCAGAAAGATCATTAGAGATACACTGGATATCAAAAGGACCCTGTCTACACAAAGACTGAAACCGCCGCGATAAGGCGTGTTAGGTTGTTTCAGGATGAACATCAGGAGGCCGGCTATCAGGCCGTACGTGAAGCTCATTAAAAATACCCGGCAAATTCGCTTAGGGAAAGTTCCTTTGCGAAGATAGTGTTTCCAAAGCACCTGTCCCTGAACTTTTTCATCGTCGTCTTCCATGCTAAAGAGTTCGTGTATACAGAAGGTTATTTCCTCTTTTAACTCATATGTCTTCTCCGGATAGAACCATTCACGCAGTCTTTTTTCGTTTTCCTTTAGTTCATACATTGATTTTAAGATAAAGCACAGACTCAGAATGACGACTAACAGGCGCAGTGCTTCGCCGGGCCAAATACTGATTCCCTTAAAAAGCGAGAAGAGTTCACCTGTCGGTTTGTAATAATGCTCGTTAATCACTACGTAAACGAACAAAATCACCGCCAAAATCATAACCGGCGAGAAAAGCTTTACCGTAACGCCGACTATGTCCCATTTGAATGGGTTAATACCTGCCGCAACTTTTCGTACCCTTGAGCTGAACTGAACGAGCAGCAAAACACACAGCACCAATGCCAAGCTGATTAGCAATATGAGCATTCGCAAATTTTTGGGTATAATTCGCCTTGGAGGATGAATATCCACATCATCGATGCTCAGGTTTACGGCGCACTCGCGGCCAATCTCGAACAGTCGCGGGTGAGAGATAACTTCTGTCAGCTCTTCGTTGGTCATATCACGGAATAACTTGCCATTGCTCGCAGCAAGATCCAACGCTGTCCTGCATGAAAAGAAAAGTGCCGTCTGGTAGTTGTCACGGAACGGTGGAAGGCTTCCTTTATCTCCATGATACATCCCGTACTGGTATTTCTCGTTGAGCTCCAGACCGAAATTGGATGCGACAATGACGTTACGGGTCCATTTACACTGACTGCGATGCATCATTCGCGTGTCCAAGTCGATTGTAAATATCGTAACGCAGCCAAGCTGCTCACGCAGCGCCTGGATAAGGAGAAGTTTATCATAAACATCCGTTCCTACCACACCAAATGCCTTCACTGTATACTCATCACTTAGCTTTTGCGCCAGTCGTCTGATGTAGTCTAACTGACTGCGCCCGATTGTTAATTCCGGGCTCTTGGTAAATTTGAATTGGGATGTAATATCTGTTTTCTCATTTGATTTCTGGTCTTCGGATGATTCGGATTCCGGTAACCTTCCGTCAATGCCGCGGAGGTAGTTGAAGGTATATACCTTATTCGGAAAGTTACTGTCGCATGCGGGTATCCTTAAGTGCAGGTTGTTTGCATATCCATTCCAGTCATCCGGCTCTTCCGTGTTGGGATCGATATTGTCCATCATTGTTGCGAAGGTCAGTGGAAATGCTTTTCCATAAAAAGTGTCCCATTCCGAAATCAAGGCCACACGGTCACTTCCCTCAATGAGATTAATTCCTCGACGTTTGAGTTCCTGTATCAGGTGCATTACTAAAAGGTCATCCGAACCAATCGTGCGGATAAACTTGATTCCAATCTCGTTGAAATCCTGATGAATTACATTATAGACCTCAGATATGGAATTCCTGCTTGAATCACTAAACGGCCAGGATTCCTTCGGCCACAGTAAGGCCGGTGATGCAGTGGACCAGGGCGAATAAATTGTAAGGCCGTTTAACATCGAATAAACGTCAACAAAATTGGAATCATCGACCTTTCCCCTGCTGTTTTGAATTGGATTGACCTCCCTGAGCATATTCCGCAATGTTCCCGAGTGTGAAGGACCAATTACGTCGATTCGGACACCTTCGCTGCGGGCATGAAGTGCGTCAATGACTTGTGCCAGACGCGTCAGAGGCCGATGAGAGAAGTCAGTTTCTGGCAGCCAAACAACTAATACATGTTCAGGAAGATTGCCTTCTCCGTTTTTTCTTGTTCCTCGATCGAGCTCTTCTCGTACAAACCATTCGAAGGGAAAGATTAACGGCTCTAAGCTCCTTTCATTAATGTTATCTATTTTCGGCACCTTCGTGTAGTTGTTTTTTTCCAAATCGTTGTTTTTGGTCCATGCCAGTCTGAAATAACTTATATATTGTGTCTCCACTGGAGCGAATCCTGACGAATGTAGAGCCGTTAGCATTGCATAGCGGTTTCGAAGCCGTCGTTCGTGGTCTTCAGAATACGGGCCGCCACGCACCATCGTCAGGAGCATCTGTATATTCATATCCGGATCATTAGTGCATATTAAGTCGGTGATTTGGTTTACACAATGATCAGAGGTGCATTTCGGTGGTTCTCCATGCATGGCCTTTTTATGGTCAAGAGCGACCTTTACAGGGTCCTGCCACAATCTCGCCTCGATCTTGTCTTCTTCTCGCACCGGCTGCCTTAAGCCGGGAGGTGCCTCCGGACGGGGGCTTTCCATTGGTGACCGGGATATATAAGCTACACCGAATAATATTGCAAAAATGGCAATAATCGGCAGTGGAGAAGCTGTCTTTTTTGGACTATTAGCCGCCATTTGATTCTGACTCCTGATAATATTATGGCAAAACAGTTTTGACCTTCACCTCGGCCCTTAATTGCAAAATGAGCCCGGCCTGATATACTGCCAACCTCTCAGATCCCTTACATTACTGCGAATCCCCGATACCCACCTTCGTGAGCACATTCTGCGACATTCAAGGGCAGGCACATTGTTACACTAAATAATAGCCGTCTGTGGGGGGTGAAATGTTGATAAAAAAATCGTATCTCGTGAAGTGTGAAGCGTATCTCGCATTTAGTCGCTAGTCGCCGGTTACCAGTCGCCAGAGGCCAAGAATAAGAGCACAAGGCACGAATAAAATTAAAAGTTTAAAGTGGAAAGTGTAAAACCACAGCTTAAAATAAAAAATTGTGGAGGCCCCTTCGACTTTGCTCAGGGCAGGCTCTTCGGGTGGGCTTTTATTTATTGACAGGAATTTTAATCGCGGATCCATTCGACTTCGCACCCTTCGACTGTGCTCAGGGCAGACAGGACAAGCTTTGCGAATTTGCGCGGATTTTGTTTCAGTCGGTCTTGTGTTCTACCCGACGTCAATCTTAAACATTATCATTTTGTCCGAAGCCCTCGTTCTTCGTGTATGCGCCCAATTAACCAACACACCAACGAAACAAAAATTACCTTGATGCAACTAACAAATAATATGTATAACTTTGATTGCCGAATTACCAATTGTGTAACTCACATAGTAGTGTTTGTAAGTTGCGCTCAGCTTGACAACGTGTGTCCTTCCCTTCTCAATCTATTCACACAATAATAACAAATACCAAAACATAATGGGCAAGGTTTAAGTTCTAGATAGAACTTCCGTCCAATAGTACAGCTACTTTACTCTGAACACGATCATAGAAGCATCGTCGTGCGGCCCAGCCTCAGACTGAAAGTCAGACAGCTTTGTTTGGACCTCATTTATTATGTCAATTGCTCCCTTTCTTGCCACCTCAACAATTGCTGTTTGCAATCTTTGCATTCCAAATTCCTCTATCTGTTCACCACGTCCTCCCTTCGCTTCAGTAATACCGTCTGTACAGAGAACAACAATATCTCCTTGCCCTAACTTAACATCATGTGTCGCGTACATTGTGTCTGCCTCGATACCAAGTGCAAGCCCGGAAGACTTTTCTTCTATCTCTTCGAAACGGCTGCGAGGTGCCCTATAAACCAAAGGAGGCAAATGACCGGCACAGCAGTATCTTATCAACATCTCTCTCGTATCTAGCAGAGCGTATACAAGCGTAACGTACATCCCTGTCTCCACACATCGATGTATCAGGTTGTTAAGCTGAAACATAATCTCACTCAGCTTGCATCCTATGTTCATCTCTTCCGTTACGAAATGAACAAAGGAACGGACAATTACCATTATAAGCGCTGCACTGAGCCCCTTACCGCATACATCGCCGATTAAAATTCCAACTTTTTCACCAGTCAATGGGATGAAATCATAGTAGTCGCCCCCTACTGTATTCGCAGGAATGTAAATATGGGCCAAGTCTACATTTTCGATAACGGGTGCCTTCTTCGGCAGAAGCTGCCGTTGAATCCTGGCTGCTTTTTCGAACTCATATGTAACAGCTCGATCTCTATTTAGTTGGTTAGCCAGTAAGCTGGCAACCACCTCAAGGATCTTTCCTTCATCTGACCCGTACGTTTCATAAGTATATGGCTCTTTGACTTTCTTGTTGCAACACGCGATGATTCTCTTGGCACCGTCGTCCAATGCGAAGGGGGCGGCAATAACTGTTTGGATTCCTAGGTCTTTTGCATCTATGTCCATATTGTCTAAGCCCACCGCGTAGAATTCTTGATCTTCAATCACAGCATCCCAAATACTCCCTTCAGTATAAGTAAATGATTTTTGAAAAGGACAATCTAAAGGAAATACATGCTCTATTACTATGTTTCTCTTTTCTTCCTCATATTTGCCGACAAAAGTGTATTCGGATAAGAGAATATCTGATAGGGCTTGAAGCACACGCTGTATTTTATCCTCTTCGGGAACATTATCATGTATAGCAATATTATAGAGGTTAGCGATGAGTCTGGCTAATAAGGCGAAATAGTACTGCAATTTAGATATCTCTTCAGATTCCATGTTCTATCAATCTCCAATTGCTCTGTAGTGTCAAGATATCTCGACCGTTTCACTATTCGGTTGTATGACTGCTCGTAGTTGTTTGGACAGCATCAAAGAATTCCGTCCATGCCACGGGCTTTCTTAAGATACCAGCGGGTTTGAGCATTTTTATCTCTCTTGTAGAGCGAGGGTCGACTACTGCGGTCAATACGAGTAGGGGGATATCTGCATTTTCTGCCACATTATGACCTGCAACTCTGCCTTGTCGAAGGGCTCTGGCGAAGGCAATGCCAGACTTCTTTGGAGACACTTTTTCATCTATGATTCCGTTATGTGGTAGCATAATATCCAAAATAATCAAGTCATACTTGTGGATAGATAGTAGCCTTACTGCTTCCGTGAGATCTTCAAGCAACTCAACGTTGTAGTCCTCGAATTCGTTAAGATATTTAACAAAGGCTTTTACAGTGAAGGCCTCGTCCTCAATGAATAATACTCTTTTCTTCATTATTCTTCGTCCTTTCGTCTTCCTTATGGAGAGGAAGTTCCAGTTCAAAAACTACTTTCCAGCCCTCTTCTCTATAACCCCTTCCGGGTTCACTTGGACCCTGTTTGCAATCAATCAGACGCAAATCACCCTCATGATCCTGAGCAATCCTTTTTGCTACTGTGAGTCCTATTCCCGTGCCTGGTATGAATCGACGAGGATCTCTCATAATCCTGCCCCGACGAAACTTCTGAAATATTGCTTCATATTCACCTTTGGCAATTCCAACACCAAACGAGTTGAACCGTACCAGAAACCTATTACCAATTTCATCGAGTAGTGCTCGTACGTAGACTTTTTGCTTTGCGTGGCTATATTTTATAGCATTATCCAAAAGGTTATTGATGACAACTTCCAACTGTGTCCAATCAAAGAGTGAGCGCCTGTAACATTCCCGATCAATCGATTGCTTGATTTCAAGCAACCGCTCTTGGGCAAGGTGAGAGTAATGCTCGATGCAAAGTTCTAAAAGCTTCCCCAGCGGATGCATTTTCATATTGTATGCAATACCTTCTCTGTCCATGGTGGCGATAATTGTATAATTTCGAGTTTGTGCATCAAGAAAATAGAGGATGTCCTCAATCCTTTCGAGAGACCTCACTATCTCAGGATCAAAGTC
>Ga0209427_10005903_pt1 | contig 14023 bp, 9 predicted proteins | sample DeeMarSWOR136_30_FD_187465 | JGI IMG/M metagenome (GOLD analysis project Ga0209427, IMG submission 187465) | Marine sediment microbial communities from White Oak River estuary, North Carolina - WOR-1-36_30 (SPAdes) (version 2) | ecosystem: Environmental > Aquatic > Marine > Intertidal zone >... | reverse complement strand
TTCCGCTAACTATTAAAGGACCGAATATTAAAAAAAATGTGTATTGTGATGCACTTGTAGAGCTACAAGATTTAACCTCAACTATAATAGATTACGCAGGGGCAAGAATGGATGAGGCAAAAGATTCATTATCATTAAGGCATATCCTGGAAGGTAATGGCAAAATTCATAGAAAATATCAGATTTCTGCACTCGATTTATCTAAAGTGGGTGTAAAAGAATGGAAAATGATTACTGATGGTGAATACAAGCTTGTTGTTGAAAATGGAGAGATATTTCGATTATATAACTTGAAAGATGATCCTTGGGAAAATAACAATATTTCTGATAAAAAACCCCAAATTCTTAAAAAACTGTTAAAGGAATTAAATTCAATCTATTCAAATACCTAAATCTTACTAAAACTAGTAATTTTAACAAGAATCTTTAATTATTTTTATAAGTGGATTAAAATGAGTGAGAAAATGAATGTTTTATTTATCATTACTGACGCGCAAAGAGTAGATCATCTGGGTTGTTATGGAAACAAAATTTTAAAAACACCTAACATAGATAGGCTAGCTAGTGAGAGTTTAAGGTTTACTAACTATTATTGTACTAATCCAATTTGCATGCCGAACCGCGCAACGATGTTAACTGGGCTTTATCCAAATGTACATGGTGTGAGGAGTAATGGAATAAATTTACGGGAAGATATTCAGACGATTACTCATACTCTTCGAAACAGAGGATGGCATACAGCAGCAATTGGAAAAATACATCATCAATTCTGGATGGCACCTTTTAAACGTAAGACTTTATCTGCTGAAAACTTAGCTAGTTGGGTTGACCCTAAAGGAAGAAAAGATCCTGTGAGAGATAAGTTTCCAATCCCCTATTATGGGTATGATGAAGTAGAAGTAGTGGTGGGAAATGGTAGTATCTGTTCGGGACATTATATTGAATGGTTAGAAGAGAAATCTCCTTCTGTGGCAGAAGAGGTTAAAGAAAGGTGCATGAACTATGATTATCTATTCAGTCTTTATTGTGATGAAATTCCTGAAGAGTATTATAGTACAACCTACGTTCAAGAACGTACAATCGCATTTTTGGAGCGATATGCGAAAGGAGATTATGGAAACAAGCCATTTTATCTACATTGTTCATTTCCAGACCCACATTATCCGATTATACCTCCTAAAAGATTTCGGAATATGTATAAGCCTGAAGATATAGAACTTCCAGCGAGCTTCCATGATGCCAAGAATCTGTATAATCACGAATTTTTAGGACAACATATGAAAAATCCTCCTTTTAAAAAAGCTTTTATACGGGAATCAACTGACGAGGAAGTTCGAAAAATAACTGCCTTAACATATGCTTCAATTGCGTATGTAGATTACAGCGTAGGACAAATTTTAGCTTCTTTAGAAAAGCTGGCCCTATCGGATAATACTATTGTAATTTACACCAGTGATCATGGAGATTTAATGGGCGACCATGGACTTTTATTTAAGGGACCTTGCCCGTATAACGGTGTGTTGCAGCTTCCCCTAATATGGAAAGTTCCCGGATTGACAAAACCGGGAGGAAATACAGATTCATTAGTAAGTACTATCGATTATCCTAAAACGATCCTAAATATATTAGGAATAAAAGAACGGTACCATCCGCCAGATATGCAAGGATATGATGTTACCCCTATTTTAACAAATCCCGAAACAAAAATAAGAGATTGTTGTTTCATTGAAAATGATGAGGAAGTGGGGCCTCTTAATTCCCGATTACGGCATTTAATAACAGAGGATTATAAGTTGACGGTGTATGAAAGTGTACCTGGTTTTGGAGATATTTATGATAGAAAAAATGATCCTGATGAAATAAATAATCTATGGTTTGATAAAAACTTCAGAGAAAGGAGATTTGAACTTCTAGATAAACTTTTACACGAAAATCTTAAGGCTCAGACTCCTTATCCTAAAAGAGTTGCTGGCTCTTAAATTTATATTATATTAAATAAAAAATTATTAGCTTAGTTATATGACCGACTTAAATATAATTTATATCTATTGTGATGAGTTAAGAACAGATGCTCTAGGTTGTTATGGAAATAAATATGCAAAAATGAAAACTCCTAATATCGATCGAATAGCTAAAATGGGAGTTAAATTTGAAAATTGTTTTTGCAATTCCCCGGTCTGTATACCATCTCGCGTAAGTAATTTGACTGGTTTATATCCGGAGGAAATAGGGGTATATCATAATGAGGCTGCTCAAATTACTTTTCATTTAGATAAGAAATACGATACTATGCCCGAGGTGTTTGCTCGAAATGGATATAACACAGCAAATTTTGGTAAAGTTCACCTTCCCCAAGAGCTTTATAGAAATAATCAGGGAAATACAATTTTTCACCATTCTAATGTAGAAGGATCCCAAATGCTGCATGTTAAGAGAAGCGAGCTAAAAAACATGATCGCACCTCAAGGTTTTAAGACAGGACGGAGAATGTCTATAATCGGGGGAAGATTTCCGAAAGATAAAGCCTATCCACCTGAAAAGGTAACGAATAACACGCTTGAATGGTTAAAAAAACAGAATGGTCCTTATTTTGTAAGAATATCTTATCTTCAACCTCATACTCCCGTTTTAACACCTCCTCCATATGATACTCTTTATATAGGTGAAAATTTTCCTAAAACAATAAAATACAAGGGAGAATTAAGTGAATTTGAACAAAGATTTGCTCAAGTTGTAGATGCTGCTAAGATGACAAAAGAAGAGATATATCTTGCGCAAGTATATTATTATGGCTTGGTTGCCTGGATAGATGCCCAAATAGGTAAAATTTTTGAGTTCTTAGAATCCTTGGGTCAACTTGAAAGCACAATTATCGTATTTAGTGCTGATCACGGAGTTTCGCTTGGAGAAAATGGGTGCTATGCTAAACAAATTTATGCTCCTCAAGTTCATAGAGTTCCATTAATAATATCTGGTCCAAACATTAAATCTAAGGATAAAATTAGGGAAGATATTTGCGAAAGTTTGGACTTACCAAAAACACTTTTCAATCTAGCTGGAATTGAGACTCCAGAACAGTTTAAAGGTCGAGATCTTTTCTCTTCTCATCCTCCGGAAGCTGTGTATTCAACAATCGGTTTTGGATATTCTTCTAGTTTTACTTTTCCTATGAGGTTACATGGAAATTATTTGAATGGAAATGGATGGCCCAGGCGGGCTTGTATACGCACCAATAAATTTCGATTGGATAAAACTGTTAGAATGAACGGAAAGGTTATACCAAGAGGAAAGGATGATCGTTTTCTTGTAAACTGGAAAGATGATCCAGAAGAAATTCATAATTTAGCTGGAGATCCAAGATGGAAAGATATTTTAGAAAAACTTTCTATAATGCTAGATGATCATATTTCAAATTGTATTGAACCTCCAGAAGAGCAGGTTATTCTTAGAAAATAAAATGTTTTTTTTTTACCAATTTTTTGCTATTAACAAAAAACTTTATGAATTTCACCTTTAAGACTTTATAATTTATTTTTTAATGAGAAGAGATGTAATCACGCAATTTAATCTATAAATTTCAAGGAAATTTAAAAGAAAATAAAAAAAAATATTATATTGTTTAAATTTTTAATCTTAGAGGCCCATTTGCTTTAATTTACTTTGAACATCCTCTATCTTGCTCGGAGTTAAATCATAAAATTTCCAGAAAAGTAATGTACCAAGGAGAAGAATTATTGCTGGAATAATTCCAATGTGTAATTGTATACCCCATTGAGCTTGAGCTGACTGAGTATCTGCACCTTCTACGAATCCTGTCATTGTATGTACAGTAGCAAATATGACTACTTGAATAATTATAGCCACACGATTAAAGAACATGAATATCCCACTGTATATTCCTTCTTCCCGTTTTCCAGTATTCACCACTGCTTCATCCACCACATCACTTAAAATGATCCGATTTAATGCCCAAAATCCCCCAAGTCCTACACCCCATAAAATAAATAATATAATAAGGATGAAATAATTAGCAAATAATGAGAGTGGAATCGAGAAAATAACTAATATAAAACCGGCAATCACATATACTTTTTTATTATCGTTTAGTTTGTTTGCTAATTTAACCCAAATGGGGACTGAAATGATGGCACCTATGAGAAATCCAACCTGCAAGAATAATTGGGCACTAGCTTGCATTTTAAGAACAAATCGCATAAGATAAGGAATCGAAGCTTGAACGCAAAACGTTAATACTTGCCAAGTTAAATATATAATTAATAAAAGAACCCATGATCTTTGGTGGAACGTGTTCATCATAGATTTAAAGAAGGATTCTTCTTCTTTCTCCTTTTCATATCTTTCGAGATATTTCTCAACAGAATCGGGATCATCGCGCCAACCGGGGATACCAACGATCAGCATAATGAGGGAAATTATGGAAACAACACCAGCTTGAATAATAAAAGTGCTTGGAACACCATACGTAATAAGTAGAGGTGGTACGATCCCTCCAAGGCTTATTCCGACGATTCCTATTGGAGTAACGATTCCGGTAGCAGTCCTACGCTCCTTAAGGGAACGAAATTTATCAGGAAAAAGAGCGTAAAAATTTACCCACCAAATAGAATTAAACGTGTCAAACAAACATGTGGAAAATACAAGCCATCCAAAAAGAATCCATGCTCCTGATACCGGGTCAACAGCAGGTGGAGTAAAAACAAGAATATATGTAGCAATCCAAGGAACTCCTCCAATCATAGTCCAGGGAAACCTTCTCCCCCATTTTTTAGTGAATTTAAAAGGTCGATTGGTTAAGTAGCCTACAAGTGGATCGTTAACTGCATTCCATATAGCAAATACTATGTACCCAAGAGCGGTTATCCAAACGTTTAGGCCAATTTCCCCTTCATAAAAATAGAAACCAAACGCGACAAATGCCATTCGAAAGAATTGATTTATCGCAGCTCCCATACCATAAGAGGCCATAATAGCCTTAGAGTGCGTAATTTCTTCTTTTGAATTTACCATTTAAATACCTTTAAATGCAATTATTTAATTACTTTTTAACATTAGGTTTAACATTGTATATAAAATTATCGAGTAAGATCTATTAATACCTTCTAACAAATTTGGAAGATATCATAATAGGTTAATTATTACGTGATGGATAACCGATGAGTGAAAGATTGAATGTTTTATTCATAATTACCGATCAACAACGTGCTGATCACCTTGGTTGCGCTGGAAATCCTGATTTAAAAACCCCTAATTTAGATTGCCTTGCTGCTGAAGGCATTAGATTTACAAATGCTTATGTCGCAAATCCGATCTGCATGCCTAATAGATCCACCATTTTTACGGGTAAATATCCGAGCATTCATGGGGTCAGATGTAACGGCATAAATTTAGATCCAAATATACCCACTTTGACTCAAACTTTGCTGGATTGCGGATACCATACCTGTTCTATCGGTAAAATTCATTTAAATTTTTATGGAACTCCTTTCAGTAGAAATTATGATTCGGCGGAGCAAATGATACCCTTTTTATTTACACCCAAGAATGAACGAAAACCTATTCCTAAACCTTATTACGGATTTGACGAAGTTGAGTTAACTATCGGACATGGAGATTCTGTTTCGGGTCATTATTTGGATTGGATTGAGGAACGTGCCCCTGAGTATTTAGATGTTATTAAGCATCGGGCTCCCAGACTTTTTCATGAAGTTCTTGCCGATTCACCAATTCCGGAAGAAATTTATCATACAACTTATGTAACGGAAAAAACAATATCATATCTTAAAAGATTTTCAGAAGGATATTATGGAAAAAAACCATTTTTCTTACATTGCTCGTTTCCCGATCCCCATCATCCGGTCTGTCCCCCCGGAAAGTATAAAAACATGTATAATCCAGACGACCTTGAATTACCTTCAACCTTAAATGAGATAAAACCCCTATATAATCATGCTGCTTTAGGATCGTATGTGAATCTTTTCAGACGTATAACAATGCGCGAGACAACAGAAGAAGAAGCACGAAAATTCATTGCCTATACCTATGGTACGATTTCAATGATTGATCGTGGTATTGGTCAAATCTTGGCTGCGTTAAATTCATTTGGATTAGAAAAAAATACAATGGTTATTTTTACCAGCGATCACGGAGATTTTATGGCAGATCATGGGATTTTACTGAAAGGTCTTGCCCATTTTCAAGGAGTTCTAAAAGTTCCGTTCCTATGGAAAGTACCTGGAGTTACCAACCCCGGGACTATTACCAACTCTCTCGCTAGCTCAATTGACATTCCCACGACAATTTTAAACTTGTTAAATATTAAAGCAAAAGATCAGCCTCCTGTCATGCATGGAAAGGATTTATCGCCAATTCTAAGAGATCCTGGAAAAAAAGTGAGGGATCACTGCATAATTGAAGAAGATCAAGATTATCATGATTCTAAAGATTCGCATAAAATGCCTTCGATGAAAGTCCGGACAATGATAACCGAGAATTATAGAATAACCGTTTATCAAACTAATGAACACGCTGGAGATTTATATGATTTAAAGAACGATCCGCATGAAAGACATAATTTATGGGATGATAATAATTCACGAGACCTTAAAAACAAATTATTGAATAAATTAATTCATGAACTCATAAAACTTCAAGATCGCGTACCTCGAAGGCAGGCCCGAGCATGAAATATTTAAGATGCAAATAAATAAATTTAAATTTAAAAAAAAAAGTAGGGATGCCCCATAGGGGCTAATCTTATTATTTATAAGCCTAGGTCTTTCAGCTTGGCTTTAAAGACCTCAACATTATCAGGCGTCAATTCATACCATTTCCACCAAATTATAGTCCCGATGAGAATAAACACTGCCGGAATTAATCCCAAATTGATATGAATTCCCATGACCGCGCTGGCCGATTGTGTGTCTGCTCCCTCTTGAAAGCCGGTAAGTGATTGTACTACGGCGAAACTAAGCGCCTGCAATACTATCGCAAACCGGTTAAAGAACTGCCGAATTCCTAAGTAGACACCCTCTTGGTGCTTTCCAGTTCTAACAACGGATTCATCAATAACATCACTAAAAGTAGGTGTTAATAGTACCCAAAAACCTCCTACGCCTATTCCCCATATGAGGAATACGATAAAAAGACCGATTAAATTGCCTACAAAGAAGAAAAAAACTGTGACGATAGTCGTAAATACACCTGCAACCGTCATTACTTTCTTATTGTTGTTTGTTTTTTGAGCATACTTGACCCAGATTGGAATTGAAACTACTGTGCCTATAAGAAAAGCAAGCTGAAGGAAAATCTGACCTGTTGCTGCCATTTTCAAGCTAAATCGCACGAGAAATGGAATTGATGCCTGAACTGAGAGCGTTAGGGCAATGAATAACATATATACAACCATATATACAACGAAAGATCTCTGTTTTAATGCCACCTTAAATGATTTTATGAAAGACTCTTTCTCAACTTTCTCTTCCATTTTTTTAAGGACTCGTTCAATTAATTCTTTATCTTCCCGAATACCCGGAATTGTTAAGCTTAAAAGTATGAGCGCACCTATAACAACAATTCCACCCTGCATAACGTAGGTTTGAGGTACTCCGTATGTAACGACTAGCGGTGGTAATACACCTCCAAGAGTAGTTCCTATTACTCCTACGGGAACGGATATTCCGGCAGCAGTTCTACGCTCTTTATGAGTACGGAATTTATTAGGAGCAACGGACCAAAAATTTATATCATAAATTGAAGCAAAGGTGTCATTTAGACATGTGGAAAACACGAGCCATCCGAAAATAATCCACCCACCGGATACCGGATCGACATCGGGAGGAGTGAATATAAGAATATAAGTGAAAAGCCATGGAATCCCTCCCATCAGCGTCCAGGGGAACCATTTTCCCCACTTTTTATTGAACTTGAATTGTCGATTGGTTAAATATCCAACTAGGGGATCGTTGAATGCATTCCATACGGCGAATATCACGAATCCTAAACCTACTAGCCACACATTCAGTCCGACCTCTGCTACATAAAAGTAAAAACCAAAAGCGTTAAACGCCATTGTGACAAATTGCCTCGTCGCTCTCCCGAAACCGTACGATACCATCACTAATTTTGATTGTTCAACTTCAATTTCTTTATTTTCCATCATTAATTCACCATAATTTTTACATTTAAAATTGAATTTGCTTTAATTAATTTTTGACAAACTTATTTATATATTTAACTTGAATAGAAATTTATAGATGATATGGTAAATAAATCCACAATATTCGAAGAAAGAAGAGTACGACTGAAGCAGTCTTCTCAAGTAGATATATCTGGAATAAATAAATATCTAAGTCTAATTCGTGAAGAACTCAAACCTGAAATTGAAGTAAATAATGGAAAAATTATCTGCGTCCTTCAAGGAATCGTTGGCAGCCCTTCGAATGAATTTGTTCAAATTAACCGTTTTCCGGACTTATACACATATCAACAGATGCAAAATATATTAAATAATAAAGGTGCATCGTTACTACAAAGTAAAGAAACAAGACTTTTTAAATCAATAACTTCACGACCTAAAGATCCATTGCCAATCGAGGACCACCGCCCAATATATTCCGATAGACGATTTTTTCTTCGCAATTATGATGTAGAAAAATGTGCCGATTTATCTGAAAATTTAATTTGGCCTCTTTACGAAGCTTGGGGCGTTCGTGTTTTAGGTCTTTTCACTACACTTTTAACAAACGATATTCAAGAAGTTATAATGTTTGCTGGATATAATTCCATAGCTCAATGGGAGGAAACACGGAATATAGGTTTTGCTGCCAGACCAAAAAAGATTTCGCAAATGATTTGGAATGAGGGTAAAAAAGCTGTCATCAAACGTGCTGAACTTACTTTAAGAAGTACTGTATCGTTAATGAAAGCAATTTATTTAACGAAAAATTGATATTTATAATTTTATTGTGATTTTAATGAGTGAAAAAATGAATGTATTATTCATAATAACCGATCAACAACGAGCTGATCATATGGGTTGTGCTGGAAATCCTATTTTAAAAACCCCGAACATAGATAGTATTGGAAATGATGGTGTAATGTTTACTAATGCTTTTGTAGCTAATCCTATGTGCATGCCTAATAGAGCCACTCTACTTACGGGATTATACCCTAATATGCACGGACTTAGAAGCAATGGAATTAATTTACCGCTGAATGTTCCAACAATAACTCAGACTCTACAAAAGAGAGGTTATCATACGATAAATGTGGGAAAAATGCACCTACAATTTCATTTTCCTCCTTTTCGAAGAAAATCTAAAGCTGCCGAAATTACTCAATATTGGTTAGCTGATGAAATTGGGGATAATCCAATAAGAGAAAATTTTCCCATTCCTTATTATGGATTTGATGAGGTAGAGATTGTGTTAGGTCATGGCGATCATTGTGCTGGACATTATACTGATTGGCTAGAGGAACGAGCGCCACACCATGTTAAATCAATAAAAGAACTTTTTAAAAAGGGATATCCAGTATTTCAATCCATAATGCATAAAACCGAGTTGTCAGAAGAGCTTTTTCCAACTACCTATGTTACAGAACGTACAATTGCCTTTCTAGAAAGGTATGCTCGTGGAGATTATGGAACCAAACCTTTTTTTATGCACTGTTCGTATCCTGATCCTCATCATCCCGTCTGTCCTCCAGGAAGGTATTATGAAATGTATAAACCAGAAGATATTGCACTTCCTCCAAGTTTTAACGATATTAAAAATTTGTATGAACATAAATTTTTAGGACAGTTTTTGAAAAAACCAGTATTTAGAGGAGCTTTAGTACGTGAATCAACAGAGGAGGAGGTACGGAATTTCATTGCTCTAACTTATGGAGCGATATCAATGATAGATCATGGTGTAGGTGAAATCTTAGCTTATTTGGAAAAATTAGGACTAGCAGATAACACGATGGTGATTTTCACAAGTGATCATGGTGATTTGATGGGTGATCATGGATTGGTATTAAAAGGACCTACTCCTTTTAATGGAATATTGCATGTTCCCTTATTATGGAAAGTTCCAGGATTGACGAAAACTGCAATCTCTGACTCTTTGGTGAGTTCTATTGACATTCCTAAGACAATCTTGAATCTTTTGAGTATTAAAGAAAAACTTCAGCCTCCAGATATGCAAGGATATGATATAACTCCAATACTAAAAGATCCTAATAAGAAAGTAAGGAATTGTTGTTTAATTGAGGAAGATGAAGAAGTTGGACCGCATCAAGTAAGATTAAGACATTTAATTACAGAACGATATAAAATTACTTTATACGAAGATTTGAGAGATTATGGGGATATTTTTGACAGAAAAAACGATCCAGACGAATTACATAATTTATGGTATGAAGATAAAGAATTACGATACAACTTGGTAAATGAGTTATTTCATGAAAACCTTAAAGCTCAAAGTCGTTATCCTCATAGAGAATCTCTGACATAAAATCTTCCAAGGTATATTTATTTGATGATATGATCAGTTTTAATAAGATTTCATCCCAATTTAATAATATTAATAAAATAGATAGAAAATCAAAATTTCAAATTTCAGTGTAGTATAAATGAGTGAAAAAATGAATGTATTGTTCATAATTACTGACGCACAACGAGCAGACCATCTAGGATGCGCAGGTAATCCTGATATAAAAACTCCAAATGTGGATCTTCTTGCTTCTGAAGGAGTAAGATTTACAAATATGTATTGTGCAAATCCAATGTGCATGCCAAACAGAGCCACTATTTTTACGGGTAAATATCCAAGTATTCATGGTGTAAGATGCAACGGGATAAATTTAAATCCTAAAATTCCTACTTTTACTCAAACTTTACACGAAGTTGGATATCACACATGCTCAATGGGAAAAATTCATCTTAATTGGTATGGAACCCCTTGGAGCCGGAAAAATTATTCGCATGAACAATTAATTGTCTCTATATATACTCCTAAGGATAAACGGCGCCCTATTCCAGTACCCTATTATGGATTTGAGGAATATAATTTGACATTGGCTCATGGAGATGCTGTAGGAGGTAATTATTTAGATTGGATTGAAGAAAAAGCACCTGATTATCTCGAACTCATAAAAAGTAGAGCTACTAAACTGTTTGACCAAATACTTCATGATTCACCAATTCCTGAAGATATTTACCATACGAATTACGTAACCGAAAGCACTACCTCTTTCCTTAAAAGATATTCAGAGGGACAATACGGAGACAAGCCGTTTTTTTTACATTGTTCATTTGCCGATCCGCATCATCCTGTGTGTCCTCCAGGAAAGTATAGAGATATGTATGATCCGAATAAAATTCAAATATCTCCTACGATAAATGATATTAATAAATTGTATAGTCATAAAGTTTTACGAAATTATATTAATATTTACCCAAGAGTCAGATTACGTGAAACTACAGAAGTAGAATTACGAAAGTTTCAAGCCTATACTTATGGAGTGCTCTCATTGATTGATCATGGTGTTGGTCAAATTTTAGCAGCACTAAATACATTGGGGTTAGAAAAGAACACAATGGTTATCTTTACTAGTGATCATGGAGATTTAATGGGAGATCAAGGTTTATTATTTAAAGGACCGGCGCATTACCAAGGATTAATAAAAATTCCATTAATTTGGAAGATCCCGAATTTAACTAAAGCTGGTACAATTTCTAATTCTCTAGCCAGCTCGATCGATTTGCCTACAACAATTTTAAATTTATTAGGCGTTAAACCAAAATTCCAACCACCTGAAATGCAAGGATATGATTTAACACCAATCCTAATGGATCCTTCAGTTAAAGTAAGGGATCATTGTATAATTGAGGAAGATGAGGATGCTCATAAAGCAACAAAACAGGATCAATATAAAAATATAAGAGTAAGGACAATAGTAACTGAAGATTACAGAATTACGGTTTATCAGGGTTATGCAGATGAGGGGGACTTATTTGATTTAAAAAATGATCCTCTTGAACAACGAAATCTATGGCATGCCAAAAATTATGGTGAAGTTAAAAAGAAGTTATTAACTAAAATGTTTCATGAGATCTTAAATCTTCAAGATCGTTTACCCAAAAAACAAGCTCAAGCCTAATTCCAATGTCTTTTATAATTATTAATATTTAATATTTTAAACTAAAACTAAAGGGTATTATAATGATAATCACGTTTTTAGGAACTGCAGGAAGTTATATGACGGAAAACAAAAGTTTTCCCTCAATTTTAATAAATAATGACCTTCTTCTCGATTGCGGCGAAGGGTGTACTCAAAAATTATTACAACTAAAATCTATAACTACAATTACTACAATTTGTCTAAGTCATTTACATGGAGATCATTTTTCGGGTTTATTTTCCCTACTCTGGTATTACTGGCTCAACAATAGAACTGCCGATTTAACTATTATTGGTCCTCCTCAAACAAAAGCAACTACTGAAAAAATATTTACTTTATTAAATGCTCCGGGAGGATTTGAAGTGTTTAATTTCAAACTTTACTTTAATGAGTTATCTGATATAAATGATATTCAAGAAATTAAAGGAGATTACAATATAAAATGCGCGAAAATGGAACATGCTATACTTTCATTCGCTTATCGTGTGGAAAAAAATAATAAAATAGTTTGTTATTCTGGAGATACTAAACCTACACAACAATTAGTTGAATTAGCAGAGAAATCCGATGTTTTTATATGTGAATCAACATTTCCAGACAAATATGATAAATTGGCTGATGAGCATGGACACAGTACTCCATCTGATGTAGCGAAAATGGCAAGAGACGCCAAATGCCAAAAATTAATCTTAGTTCATCTTTACCCGCTCTTCGCGAAATGGGTAATAAAATCCAAAAATAAACTAAAGGAAATATTTGATAATGAGATTATAATTGCGGATGATTTATTAACCTTAGAAATATAAAAGAATTAATTAATCACCTATAGAAATTAAGTTTTGATCCCTCCTGGAATCATAATAAACAGGAAAAGTTTTTCCAACAAGTTCCTGCTGTTCTAATTTTAGCAATACATCAGAATTCTCTTCAATAAGGGCAAGTGTACGTTGACCATTTTCGAGACGTCCGATTACAATTACTCTTTTAGGTTCTCCATTACGATTATAATAAATTGTATATGCTTCAACGGTAATTTGGTTATGTGCCTCTTCGATTGGATCTGGTAATGCTTTTGAGAAGATGGATTGTTGTATTTCGGAATCATCACGCTCGTCCCATGGAATTACAGGTGGTTTAGTTCCATATATTCCAAATGATTGTTTTGTATTATATCCTCCATTTGCTACTACCATTATTTTTTTAGATGGATCTTCGCGAATAAGATTAACTGCCGTAATAATGGCGTGCATAGTATAATTATTCATTGGTCCTCCAAAATAGGGAAGTCCCCCTGTTAATGTGAGATCCCGAGGATCGTCAATAGAAAGCCCTATTTCATTCATAATAATTTGTACCATGGAAGGGAAGCAACTATAAATATCAAATAAATCAATGTCATCAAGTTTGAGACCTGCTTGTTTTAATGCAAGTCTCGATCCTTCTTTTGCCGCTGGAGAATCATAGAGTTTTGGTCGTTTAGTAATATTGAGTATATTTTTAAAATCAGCACCACCCATCGGATAGATCCAGAGTTTTGGGTCTACATTTAGTGTCTGAGCTATTTTTTCGCTTGTCATTATCAGCGACGCTGATTGATCTACAAACATATTTGAACACATACGTTTAGTGTAAGGATGGAGCACATAACGATTTTTAGGAGATGGAGTATAAATCTCTTCAGCGGTATAAGCTTTTTGACTCCACGAATAAGGATGTTTAGAAGCGATTTGTGAATAATGTTCAAAAAGTCTCCCCATATGCTTTTTATGTTGTTCCAGATTTCTATTCGATGCGGCTCGAACAGCTGTCTCAAACATAGCGTATGTACAAGAAGGAT
>Ga0209427_10005901_pt1 | contig 14032 bp, 12 predicted proteins | sample DeeMarSWOR136_30_FD_187465 | JGI IMG/M metagenome (GOLD analysis project Ga0209427, IMG submission 187465) | Marine sediment microbial communities from White Oak River estuary, North Carolina - WOR-1-36_30 (SPAdes) (version 2) | ecosystem: Environmental > Aquatic > Marine > Intertidal zone >... | reverse complement strand
AAACCAGCAACATGCTTCAAACTGGCCTTAAGGGCACTTATGCTGCCGACGCCGGTGTTGAAGAAACCTTGTGGGCGCTGGTCAACGGCGAGACACCACCCAGCCAGCTATCAGAGAATATCAATGGTATGCCGGTTAACATACAGGTGGTAGATAAGGGGACCCACACCATATATTTCGGTGAACTCTTACCTCTGGAAGGTCACACTGAGTACCTTGATGTGACCAGCAATATTACCTGGGACCCGGGAGCCGACGCTTATAAATACACGATTACGGTTATTTGGCAACCAGGCAGCGGAGAACCAACAATACATATAGAGGAAGTTGGCGCCAGGATTCCTGTTAACTATAGTTACCAGGAGCTATCAGCGGCCAATTTCACGGAAAATATTTCTACTGACGAGCCGGATGAAATCCTGGACCCTCAGGGCGCGTACCTGCTGAACTGGGTTATGGGACCACCATATCCCCAGGTAGGTGAAAATATAACGCAGCAAACCCAGATGTTCTACATTGAAGGCTCAGGGCAGCAAAAGGGTTATTACGCATGGGTTCGTGCTCGTCGAGAGGATATCGGCGCCGTGGGTGAAATCAACAGCACAGCCTACGAAATCACGGCGACAGCCACTAATCAACAGACTAATAGAACCACGGCTAAAATTACTGCGAAGGCAGCGTTATGGGATGAAGACATATATATTTCGTCATGGCAGATACACAATTAGCCTACGAATTTAAGGAGTAAACAGTGAAACTGAGTAAAAAAAGCTGGATGTTTATCTCAATCGGATTGTTTCTCATCGGCATGGTGGGCCTGTGGATGGTCTACTCAGAGCAGTCCGCCGTAGAGAAACAGCTGAAAGAAGAGCTTGCCCTGGTTAATTCAAAGGTCGATTCGATTGAGCTGGAGCAGCTCGCGCGAAAGCCGGGCGAACTCGAGCAGCAACTGGACAAAACGCTGGCGCAATCTCAAACGGCCCGGGAAACGCTTTCTCAGCCGATGAACAGCATCATCATGAGCGATATACTGTTCAACACGGCCGAAGCCAACAGCGTAAATATCGACGCAATAAGCTCTTCAGCCGCGAACAAGGTTGACCTGGATGGTGTCCCCTGCCTAGCACTACCTGTCACCGTCAGCGTTAAGGGAGGGTTACACCAGCTGGTTGATTTCGTCACGGAGCTCAACGGCAAGTACCCCATCGCCGAAGTCAATACTTTTAATGTCCAAATACCTTATACGGCTGGTAATACAACTCTCTCCGCCAGCATAAATATGGTAATTTATTCCTACGAGGGAAGCTAGCTATGGCACAGAAAGTAATCACTCTGTACATTGATCATGCCCGCATCCGCCTCCTGGAAACCAGCGGCAAGCGGATAAAGAAATGGGCGGAGGTAGCTTTGGAACCGGGCATGATAAAAAATGGAGAGGTTCTGAAACAAGAAGAGGTCGCCGCTAAGATAAAACAGCTTTTCCAAGCCCGAAAGATAGACTCGAAGCAAATTACCCTTGGCATTAGCGGCCAGTACTGCCTCACTCGACCTATAATCCTGCCGCAGATGCCAAAAGAAATGCTGGAGGAAGCAATCAGAAGGGAGGCAAACCGGGTGCTTCCGGTTTCTTCCGAGCAACTTTATCTCCAGTGGCAATCCATTCCCGCACCGGAGGGAAAACTACAGGTCTTTCTGGTAGCGATTCCCCGAACCGCCGCTGATGCTCTGTTCAACACGGTGCGACTGGCTGGTCTCAAGGTCGATGTGATGGACATGAAGCCCATGCTTCTGGCCAGAATGGTAAATGACACTATGGCCATCATCGTGGACGTTCAGCCCAAAGATTATGACATCGTCATCATGGGTAACGGGATTCCACAGCCCATCCGCACCGTGTCATTTTCCAAGGAAACCCTGCCCTGGCCGGAGAAGATTTCGCAGATACAAGATGATGTGACCCGGACCATTGAATTCTACAACGCCAACAACCCTGAAACGCCTATTGCCACCACACTGCCCGTCCTCGTCTCCGGGGAGCTGGCTGGTGAAGCCAAACAGTGCCAGGTGCTATCAGAGGGGCTCAGCCGAGCGGTTCAACCTCTGTCGCTACCTCTCGAGAGCCCGGATGGACTTGACCGGCATCTTTACATGGCAAATATGGGCTTGGTCCTCAAGAAAATAGCGCCGCTAAACGGCTCCGGGCTTCTAGCCAACGAGCTTAATTTACTGCCTGCGGTGTATCAGCCGGAGCCCATTTCACTCACCAGGATCCTGGTAATTCCCGGTGCGGTCATCGCCATCGGCCTGCTTCTACTCCTGGCATTGATGATACAAAACACATACTCCGACATTTCTGAAATGCGGGGGCAGTTGAACACCAGCAATAATCTTCTGCAGCAGAGGATGTCCCAGAGGCAGATATATGCTGATGATATCGCTGAACTCCAGAAGGAAATCGCCAGTGCCGAGACCTCCGGCGGTAATTTCGCCCTGGCCGTATCCAGGCTGGAAACGCAAAGCGAAGCGGTAAATGGCAATCTTTTAGTGACAGTCAACAGCTTGCCGGACACGGTGAGCCTTACCAGTATCAACCAGAACCGGAAAACACTGACTATCTCCGGACGTGCCCCATCCGAAACGGAAGTCCTATCATACCTGCGAGTTCTGGAAGACAGCGAACAGTTCTCCAGAATTACCATAACCAATCTCAGGAAAACGGCTGATGGTGACACAGCCTTCAATGTAATTCTTGACGGGGGAGTGTGAGCTCATGGATATATTTGCCCTAGTTAGATTGGCGGCCGAGAGAGGTGCCTCGGATTTGCACCTGGTGGCGGATAACGCCCCCATTTTCCGCATTGATGGCCTGCTTCATCCCGAAGCTGACATGTCACCTCTGACACCCGATGACATTGCGCAGGCCTTCGAGCAGATTACAACGGAGAAAGAAAGAGCTGATTTTCACCAATACTTTGAACTTGATTTCGGCTACACTCTACCCGATGTTGGCCGGATGCGCTGCAACGCAGCCAGACAGCGCGGCACCCTCGCTCTCGCCATCAGGCTGATACCTCTGGTCATTCCCACGCTTGAAGAGCTGGGGTTACCCGGTGTATGCAAAGACCTTATCCTGAAGCCCAGAGGGCTGGTGGTTGTCAGCGGGCCCAGCGGCAGCGGAAAGTCCACCACGCTGACCGCAATGATAAACTATCTGAACTCAATAGAAAGCAAGCGGGTGATTACCCTTGAGGACCCCATTGAGTACGTTTATGCCAACAACATGTGTACCATCACACAACGTGAACTGGGTGGCGATACCCTGTCGTTCGCAGACGCGCTGAAGCATATTCTGCGGCAGGACCCAGATGTCATTCTGGTGGGCGAGATGCGGGATCTGGAAACAGCCGCGGCAGTGCTTACCGTGGCCGAGACCGGCCATCTGGTCCTGACCACCGGTCATGCCACAAGCGCCGCGCAGGCTGTGGAGCGAATAATCGACCTTTTCCCAACCCACGAACGACATCTTGCTCAGACCCGGCTAGCTTCCCTGCTCATCGGCATTTTATGCCAGTCCCTGATCCCCAGAATTGACGGAGCAGGGAGAGTTGCCGCCGTCGAAGTCATGATGGCCAACGCAGCCGTCAAAAACATCATCCGGGAGGGTAGAATCCACCAGCTGCCCAATACTATCGTGACGCAGACCCAAGTGGGCATGAGGCTCCTTGATCACGCTCTGATAAACCTTCACCGCAGTGGCGTCATCAGTGGCGACAGCATGTTCTCCTTCTGCAACGACCGCGAAGAAATAGCCAAGCTTATGGGCAAGGCGGCGGTGGAATAACTCAAGGCCTGCCTGACAGGTAAAAAAACGACGTTAATTCCAGCCGTGTTTATACACGGTCGTATCCTTATCTTCACGTCCCCTCCTGCTCTCCCGGGAGGGGACGGTCTTATTCGCACCTTGACGAACGGAGGAAAAACGCTCAAAATACGTCGAAATGGATACCGCGCTGGTTATCATCTTTGCTCTATTCGGCACGGCTGTGGGCAGTTTCCTGAACGTATGTATCGACCGTCTGCCCATGGGCAGGTCTATACTTCACCCCCCATCACACTGCGACTCGTGCCAGCACCGGCTGTCGCCCACTGACCTGGTACCAGTTCTCAGTTACCTATTTCTGCGCCGCCGCTGCCGGTACTGTGGAGCATTCATTCCCTGGAGGCCTTTCTGGGTGGAACTGGGCACGGGCCTGCTCTTCGCCCTGAGCTACTGGTACTTTGGATTGAGCGTTCCGTTTGCCGTGATGGCCTTCTATGGTTGTCTGTTTCTCGTCATCGGCATCATAGACCTAGAACACCACCTTATACTGAACAAAATCTCCTACCCTGCAATGGCGCTGGGGTTGGTCATTGCCGTCTTTCAACCTCCGCCAGAGCTGATTTCCCTGAGCCTTGGCTGGCCCTGGGCGGGTATTGTCAGCAGTTTGATGGGGGGAGCTATGGGGCTTCTATTCCTCCTGCTCGCCTATTTCTTAACCTTCGCCATCTACAAGAGAGAAGCAATCGGGTTTGGCGACGTCAAACTGGCAGCACTCATCGGGCTGGTCACCGGCCCGCGCCTGGTGTTTCTGTCACTGACGCTGGGCGCGATGCTGGGCGGGGTGGTGGGCATAGTTTTGCTGCTGCTCAAGCTTAAAGAAAGAAAAGAGCCTCTTCCCTTTGGCTCCTTTTTGGCCATATCCACCATGCTCACCCTCCTCTGGGGGAGTGCTATCCTCAACTGGTATCTTGGACTTTTACGCTTCTAAATTTTCGCCTTTGCCACAATCGCCATTGCCTTTTTCAGGCACCACCCTATTGACAAATGACAAAATGACTAGTACAATAGTCGTGCCTACAATGTAATGGAGGGTAGCAGTGAGGGTAAATAGGCGGCGCTCTGACGTCGAAATTATTGCCGATATGCTTGAGGTCGGCGAAAATGGCGCGGGCAAGACCGAAATAATGTACAGCGCCAATATGAGCTATCGCCAGATACAGAAGTATCTGGGCTTTCTGGTGGCTAATGGCTTCATTGACCAGATGAAGATGGGCAATCCTTCTGTGACCTACCAGATAACGGACAGCGGCCTGAGGCTGCTCCAGCTGATAAACAACATCAAGGAAATGCTCGGCTTGGACGAGGAAGGCAGAATATAATTTATGGGTTTTTGATTTAAACTTCGACCTGAGGACAGCGGCATCTTCAGGTCTATTTTTAAATCTAGAAGTAAGGAGATGAGCGTGGCAGATAAAAGAATGTTAATCGTTGATGCCGATATTGCCAGCAGGATTGAAGAAAACCGCGGCGATATGAGCTATTCAGAATTCCTGAACTTTCTGATTGACAGCCAGCTGAAAGAGCCGGTCAGCAGCAACAATTACGTTGACAAAGACGAATTCCAGCATTTTGCCACCGGCATGAAGGAACTGCTGCGCAATTTCCTTGAGTTCTTCCTCAGCTACGGACTGGAACTGGGCAAACAGCCCCAGGACAAAACCTTTGATGAACTGAGCCAGAAACTGCAAGAACTTGGTAGCTCTGGCAACAAGAGCAAAAAACTCTAACCACCCCTCCCCCTTCTCTTATATCTGAACCGCAATCCCCTATCTGCTTCACTCCACGCCAGAATAGAACTATGTTCTAGAACACAGTCACTTCCCAACCCAATTGATACGTGCCATAGTCAATTGGAAGTCAAACTGGCTTGGGAGGTGGCTCGTGCCAAAAGCGGTCGAGCTTTTACAACAGGGCAGGAGTGAAGAGCTGTGGCAGATGTGCTGTGGCTACCTCAAGCTCTCTATGGAGCAGTTTATGACCATACAGAAAAGGCTGCTCCTGGAACAGATAAAGCTGCTCAATGGGTGCACGCTGGGCAGAAAGCTCATGCATGGAGCTACTCCGGAAACGGTGGAAGAGTTCCGCGAGCAGGTGCCATTGACGACCTACGACGACTACTGTCCCGAGCTCAGTGATAAAAGAGAGGCACCGCTGCCTGCCGACCCCGCTTTCTGGGTGCACACATCCGGGCGTTCCGGCGACCATCCATGCAAGTGGATCCCGATGACACGGGCCTTCGCCGATGAAATGAGCCGGATAATGTACGGCGCGGGTCTTATCTCCAGCTGCCGAGACTGGGGAGACACCTCCCGGATAAACAGTCGCCCCAACATCGTTTATACCGTAGCGCCCCGCCCCTACATGTCCGGAACCATGGCAGACATGCTCGGCATGCAGTCACCGATTCATTATCTGCCATCGCTGAAAGAGGCCGAGGAGCTTGCCTTTGAAGACAGGATAAAGCTCGGTTTCAGCCAGGCCCTGTCGGAGGGAATTGACTTCTTTTTCGGGCTGTCCATGGTGCTGGTGGTGGTGGGCAATAAGTTCAGTGAGTCAAGCAATAAAGTTGATATCCGCCCCCTGCTCGGCCGCCCCAGGGCATTGCTGCGCCTGGCAAAAGGTATGACCAAGAGCAGGCTGGCGCGGCGTTCGATGCTGCCCAAGGATATATGGTCGGTGAAGGGCATCCTGAGCAGTGGCCTTGATAGCTCCGTCTACCGGGACAAGATAAAGGAGCTCTGGGGTAAATATCCTCTGGACCTCTACACCGGTACCGAGTGTGGTGTTATCGCCACGCAAACCTGGGACTATGATGGAATGACATTCGTTCCCAGCCTGAATTTCCTGGAGTTTATACCGGAACAGGAACACTTCAAGTGGCGTCTGGATCCCGAATATCAACCCAAGACGGTTCTGCTCGATGAAGTGGAGGCCGGTGAAAACTATGAAATCGTCATTTCCAACTTCCACGGAGGAGCGCTGGTGAGGTATCGTCCCGGCGATATGGTGCGAATCACCTCGCTGCGCAACGAGAGCCTGGACATTGACATCCCGCAGATGGCATTTGAGCGACGTGCCGATGACCTACTTGACTTCGTCTTTGTACGGCTGACCGAGAAGACAATCTGGCAAGCCATTGAGAACACCGGCATTGCCTACGAAGACTGGACCGCTTTCAAAAAAGATGGACAGCCGGTGCTCAGTCTATATCTTGAACTGAAAAATGGCTACCAGGGCGGTGAGGCGGAAATCGCTGCTGCCGTACGGGAACAGATTCTAAGGTCTGACAGCCAATATAAAGACACGGAAGCACTGTATCGCGATGAGTTTGCCACCATGATTGACTTCAAGGTCGAGGTGAATACGCTTTCACCCGGAGCCTTCGCTCATTTCACCGAGCAACGGCGGGCTGAAGGGGCCGACCTGGCACATCTCAAGCCGCCGCACATAAACCCATCCCAACGGGTGCTAAACATGCTGACAGAGAAACCGGAAGAGGCGGTCAGGGCCAGCTCTGAAACCACGCCTGAACCGGCGGCGGTCCGTTAGTACTTTAGTCCGCCTCACTTTGGTCAAACGACTTTAGTGTTGCTTGACAGTACTCGTGATTGACGTAATAATTACCTCGTAATGAATATTTACGCCTTATTCCCATTAATCGCAGTCATTGCGTATATCCCGCTGTTGATTACCACGGTGAGCAGCCGTCCCTGGCAAAAGCGTCATAAACTGTTCTTCTTATTCCTCGTCGCCGCCGTGACTTGGAGCACCACCGATATTTTCTTACGCAGCAATTTATTTCCGCAATATAACCGCGCTTTTCTTGAGCTTATCCTCATTACTTATACTTGGACGTCAGTTCAATTCTACGTTTTTGTCTCTTCTTTCTATGCCCCTGGCCAAGGGCGATGGTTACCAGTTGCCTACATTTCACTGATAGTAGTCAGCGTGCTGGTAGTATCGGGGTATGTCGCTGAGGGGGTTACCGCTGTCAACGGGGACAAGCTCCATCTTGATTACGGAAGAGGAACTATTATTTTGGCTATTCCCCTTCTGACTCTGGCAGGCAGAATGACCTACGTTTTCGGGAAAATGCTGAGGATTTTAGATAATCCCGTGCTACGCAATCAAATCTTTTCTCTACTGCTCGGATTATTCGTTCTGTTATTCTTCACTTCGCTTACCCTCATCCCCTGGGGAAGGGAATTTGCCATAGCACATTTTGGCAGCATTATTATTGCCTTTATTCTCAGCAATGCCGTGATTAGACACCAACTGGTGGATATCAGAATTGTGCTCCGGCGCAGTCTGGGATGGGCTATTCTGGGCATTATCGGTATTGCTTTTTACGGAACCGTACTCATTGTTTTCAATAACGTAATCGGACTCGAAATTGATTTGGCCAAGACCTCGCTAGTGACGGCAATTGCAATCGCTATCGCCATAACCATTTACAAGCTGCGCAACTACCTTTTTGCCACACTTGGTAAAGCCATGCAGGGTAAGAGCTACAATTACCGCCAGCAGCTCTCTGAATTCGCCAGTAAAATACACAATGTCTTCAGCCTGAAAGAGCAGGGCGGTGAACTTCTCTGGCTGGTTACTAAAGCGGTTGGCTGCAAAAGAGCCCGTCTCCTCTTTCTGGAAACTGGCGGACAGGATTTCACTACCCAGTTTGTTGAACCCAGAGGAAAAGACGACACCATGTACGAATTCCGGTTAAGCGAGAATAGCCTGATAGTAGAGTACCTGGGGCGGGAGCGCAAGCTGCTGACCAGAGAAAGTCTGGCGATTCTGCCTGAATTCCGGGGCCTGTGGGAGGAGGAAAAGGCAGAAATCAGCTCTCATGAGATAGAACTCTTCATGCCGCTGATTAGCCGTGAACGACTCATTGGCATAATGGTGCTGGATAAAAAAGCGTCCGGACGGTACTCCCTGGAAGACCTTCACCTGCTTGAGGAGGTTGCCAGCCAGGTCGCGGTCAGTATGGAGAAGGAATACCTCCGCGAACAACTCAAGGACCGAGAAGAAGAACTATCGGTGATAAACCGCTGCAGCGCTATCATCACGTCCAGCCTCGATATTAAGGAAGATATTGAGGGAATCTACAACAACTTCATCACCGAACTGAAGAACGTGATTGAAATTGACTGGGCATCTATAACGCTCATCGAAGACAGCCATGTAAGGATTCTGGCATTGTATACCGAGATTGGCTCGGCCTGGAAACCCGGGGAGCAAATGCCCCTCAGGGGCACGGGTACGGAATGGGTAACCATTAATAAAAAGGCACTGCTGGAATCTGACCTCGCCCAGAGCGGGCAGTTTATCACCGCAAAATACCATTATGACCACGGAGTACGTACCATCGCCTACCTCCCGCTCATTGCCAAAGGGATAGTCATAGGCGGCTTTATTGTCGCCAGCCGCAATCCTAATGCCTACTCACAGAGGCACATAACGATTCTAGAGCAACTCGCTTCCCAGATTGCCATGTCCATCGAAAACTCGCGCCTGTATGCCGAGGCCGAAGAGAAAGCACGGGTTGATGAAATCACCGGCTTGCTTAATCGCCGCTCTCTGGATGAGCTTATGAGCACCGAAATCAACCGGCATTCGCGCTATGGCGGCGTCTTCTCACTGATCATCCTCGACCTAGACGGCTTCAAAACCTTTAATGATAGCTACGGCCACCCGGCTGGTGACAAGCTACTAAAGGAAATCGGCAACGTTCTGAAGGCTGCCATACGTAGCACTGACCAGGCTTTTCGCTACGGAGGTGATGAGTTCGCCGTTCTACTGCCCAATACCCCAATCGATGCCACCAGTCATGTAGCGGACCGTGTCCGCCGTCAGATTGCCCTCAAGACAAAGGCCGGTCACATTGCGATAACCGCCAGCTTAGGGCTGGCAAGCTGGCCAGCAGATGGCGTCACTCCACTTGAAATAGTAGCCGCGGCTGATACTGCGCTTTATCGCGCCAAGCGTGAAGGTGGTGACCGCACCTACTGCGCTTCCGGAACCCTGCTGGAACTGGAAGATACTTCGCTCGGTGTAATGGACAATAACAAGAATGGCGACACGTTGAGCGCCATATTTGCACTGGCGGAAACAGTTGACGCTAAGGAGCATTATTCCGACAGCCACTGGAAAAGAGTGAAGGAGTTTGCCGCCCTTCTGGCTAAAGGCATTGAACTGGACGCGGAGGAAATACACAAAATTGAAACCAGTGCTTTACTGCATGATATTGGCAAGATAAGCATCAGCGAAAAAATATTGAATAAACCGACCCCGCTAACGGCCAACGAATGGGAAATAGTTAAAACGCATCCTCAGGTGGGAGTGAACATTGCCAGTCGTATTCCAGAACTGGCCCCCTGCCTTCCCGGCATTCTACACCACCACGAGAAATATGATGGTACCGGCTATCCAATTGGCCTGAAAGCCGAGGAGATACCACTGGAAGCCCGCATTCTAGCGATAGCTGACGCTTTTGCTGCCATGACCGCGGTTAGGAGTTATTCCGAGGCCATGCCCGTTGAGGAGGCACTTGAGGAATTGAAAAGATGTGCCAATATTCAATTCGACCCGAATCTGGTGGAAGTTTTTCGTAACGCCATCCAGAGCACCATGGAAACGTCAGTGGGTATTAAAAGCAAAAAGGGGGCCTCATCTGAGGCCAGCCCTGAAGATAATTAATTTACTGAAATGAGGTTACCAAAAATGAACAAAATACAGGTTATTGTTATCAGTCAGCAGGTGTTTCTCCGGCAGGGAATAGAGCAATCACTCTCCAGAGTACGTGACATTACCATTTCCGCCACGGCTGAGGCTTCGGATGAAGTGCTCTCCATAATCGACAACATGCCCCCCGATGTCGCCCTTTTGGATATCGATACCCCTGCAGATACCGGCTTGAAGCTGGCGCGGCGAATAAAACTGCATCTGCCGACAATCGGTGTGGTGGTGCTTACCTCCAGCCCGGATGATGCCCAGCTCTTCCAGGCACTTAAAGCCCAGGCGGTCGCCTATCTGAGCAAGGAAGTTAGCGCCAACGAATTGGTTAACACCATAAGGCGTGTTTCTCGCGGCGAGCACCCGATAAATGAAAGCCTCACCACCCGCCCCAAGCTAGCCGAACAGGTGCTGAAGCAGTTCCAGGAGCTATCGCTACGCAGCGAAGCGGAATCGTTCATCGCACCGCTTACCCCGAGAGAGATGGAAATCCTGAAGTACATAGCTCAGGGCTATCTGAACAAGCAGATTGCTGGCGAACTGGACATCAGCGAACAGACGATTAAGAACCATGTTACCTCCATTTTACGCAAGTTGAATGCAAATGCTCGCACTGAGGCGGTAGTCGTCGCCATCAAGCAGGGACTGATTTCCCTCGATTGATGCCCATCTTATCTCTCTGCGAGAGCGACTTCTGTCATCTCTTTGTAATGTGATTCTTTATGTCTAGTCTTGACATCGGGCACCCTGCAAATTACCATTGAAATTGAAGCTATAGAGGAATAAGGCTAGAAAATGCGGTACAGATACGAAAAAGAAGCATATCAGTTCCTCTCCGTTTACCGCTTCCTGTCGTATGCGCTGGCAGTGCTTTTCTCCCAGGTAGCACCAGCTATGAGCACTATGCCTGCTGCCCAGCTTTACATCATCCTGGGCACGCTGGGCGTATATACCGCCCTGAAAGTTTTCTCACCTCTCCGCTGGCAGGCCAGAGGTACCATGACCTACTTGATATTGAGCGGGGATTTTATCCTCTGTATCCTGCTCGTTATCTACACCAACGGCCTTAACAGTGTCTTCCTGCTCTACTCCCTCACTCCCATCATGACCGCCGCCCTGCTATTTGAAGAGAAAATCTCGCTCGCCCTTGCCGCCACCGCCACCTTGGCTCTTTCACTCACGCACCTGTTCTTGAGCCAGTTCACAGAACGATTCACCTGGATTTTGCAGGGATACAACCTGACGTTGCTCATCGTTTATACACTCTTTTCCTTCGTCGTCGCCACTGTGCCGTATCGCATAAACCTGAACATACGGCGCCGAATTGAAAGGGAGGCCATCATTGAAGAACGCCGCCGTATTGCTCGTGAGATTCATGACGGTATCGCTCAGTCATTAAGCTATCTCAATCTGAAGACCAAGTCGGTAAGTGACCTGCTCACGTCAAAGGACACTGTGCAGGCGCTCACTGAACTCAATGATATACGCCAAGTGGTCCAAGATACCTACGAGGACATCCGGGAATCAATCGACCAGCTGAGTACCGAAATAAGAAGCGTTTCCGTTCTCTCCGCTCTTGGCAACTATGTAAATGAATTTAGCAACAATAACGGCATCCCGGTGGAGTTTAACGTCTCCAAGCCCTTTATGCAGCTCTCTCCGGTTGTGGAACTGCAGCTGTTGCGCATCGCGCAGGAGGCATTGACCAATGTTCGACGTCACGCGATGGCTAGTGCTGTTGAGCTAACGCTGAGTAACTCCGGAGATGAAGTGGAGATGATAGTGAAAGACGATGGAAAAGGATTCAAACTTGAAGAGCTGGAGAAACACACGCCCGGCTACCACGGTTTGACCATCATCAAGGAACGGGCCGAGGGCCTCGGCGGTCATGTCCTCATTACCACTGCCCCCGACCAGGGTACGGAGGTGAAAATTAACCTGCCCGCGGAGAAAGTGAGGTTGTGAAATGGAAGCGTTGAGAGTGCTGGTGGTGGATGACCACGCCCTCTTTCGTCGTGGCATCGTCACCGTGCTGGCAAACCAGGATAATATCAACGTGGTGGGGGAGGCAGTGAACGGGCTGGAGGCGATAGCCAAAGCAGAAGAACTGGCACCTGATGTTATCCTGATGGACCTGAACATGCCCCAGTGCAGCGGGCTGGAAGCTACGCAGGCGCTCCAGGCTAAAGCGCTTCAGGCTAAAATCCTGGTGTTAACCGTCTCCGACAATGAAGCAGACCTTTTCGCCGCCATCAAGTTCGGGGCTACCGGTTATATTTTAAAGAACACGGAACCGGAGGAGCTCGTTCAGGCTATCTATCATATTGCCCAAGGTGGCGTTATAATTTCCCCTGTTATGGCCACAAAATTGCTCGCCGAATTCAGGGATGCAAGTACAGGGGCCAGAACCGAAAGCACAAACAATGAAAAGGACAATATGAGCCCCCGCGAGGATGAAGTGCTGCAACTGGTGGCTCAGGGCGCCACCAACAAGGAGATTGCTGATTCCCTGTTTATCTCAGAGAATACGGTGAAGACGCACCTGCGCAATATCATGGACAAACTTCACCTGGCAAACCGCAGTCAAGCAGCTGCTTACGCTGTGAAACGGGGACTCGTCTCTTATAACCGTAAATGACTCCGTAATAAGCGAAAAATCTTATGTCCACTCACCCAAAAGAATTAGTACCGGCGTTTTGAAATCACCTCTTCGCAGGATTGTAAGTGGACTTGCCATGTTCTAAGATTCTAATGTTGCCTAGTAGTCTCTTTTATTTATGATGAGGTAATAATAGAGAAGGAGGAGGTAAAAAATGAGATTGCCGAAAAGAGGCGAGAAGGGGTTCACACTAATCGAGCTGCTCATCGTGGTCGCCATCCTGGGCGTGCTGGCCGCCGTGGTCATCCCCAACGTGGGACGGTTCATCGGCCGAGGTGAAAGCGAGGCAGGAGAGACCGAGTTTGCCAATGTCCAGGCAGCGGTAGTCGCCATGATGGTTGACAACGCGATAAGCACACTGCCGACGGCGGTAAACGCTACTGCCACCAACAATATGAGCCGATTCCCTGATACCAGCGCCGTTGGTGCCAAGGGAACCGATGCCAATGGAACCAATTTCTCAGCCGGTGACGGAATCGGGTTCGTGCTCTACAGGCACGACATAACTGCCGATGGCTCCAACCTGAGCGCCGACCTGGTCAATTATGTCGCCACTCAGTACACCAAGGGCACCTACACGTGTGATGCGTCCGGCACGGTAACCCAGGTGACCACCGGTTACGAATAATCTGAAACTAACAATTAACCAACCACCTATAATAGTGAGATGAGGAGGAGGTAAAAAATGAGATTGCCGAAAAGAGGCGAGAAGGGGTTCACACTAATCGAGCTGCTCATCGTGGTCGCCATCCTGGGCG
>Ga0209427_10005900_pt1 | contig 14034 bp, 15 predicted proteins | sample DeeMarSWOR136_30_FD_187465 | JGI IMG/M metagenome (GOLD analysis project Ga0209427, IMG submission 187465) | Marine sediment microbial communities from White Oak River estuary, North Carolina - WOR-1-36_30 (SPAdes) (version 2) | ecosystem: Environmental > Aquatic > Marine > Intertidal zone >... | reverse complement strand
TCCGCAGACGACCGCATCAAAGTGGCTGAGCTGACTAAAACCAAAGAATTCACTAATCTAATCGCGGAAACAACCTCAGAAGAAGCGGATCAAGCTGTCTCCAGTTTGGAGAAGCATCTTTACGGCGCCGACAACAACTCGCCTGTCCTATATTCACTAAAAGAGATCGAAGGCATTGTCTATAACCGAGAAAAAGACAGGGAACCAAGAACCGCATACCTGCTGCTCACGGACAAGTATCTCGCTGAATGCAAACAAAAGAACAGGATTCACAGGTTACTGCAGATAGCAAAGAACAAAGAAGTGAAAACAAGAATAATTAACGCTGAAACCCCGGCAGGCAACCGAATCAGCCAATTCGGAGGCATAGTTTTCTTTTCTACTCCAAACAAGTAAAGGTTTGATTAATTTTCAGATTTTATGTTTTAATCGATAAGCTGTGCTTTGATTAATGTAACCTCTTCTAGTGGTCGGTTGTAGGGCTCTCCGTCTGTTTCCACTTTTACGATTGCGTCAACAACGTCCATTCCTTCTATTACGTCCCCAAAAACTGGATGAACATCATCAAGGTGACTGTTGTATGCACCATTAATGAAGAACTGACTACTTCCCGTGTTTGGGCCTGAATTTGCCATGGCTATCGTGCCCCTTTTGTTCTTGTTGTTTTCCGAGTTTTCCGAGAATTCATCAGGTATGGCAGGTATCGACGGGTCTCCTTCCCCTGTTCCCTTAGGGTCTCCTCCCTGAATTATGACTAAATTTTGTGGTAGATTAACTACTCTGTGAAAGATAGTGCCATCATATACCCCTTGCTGAACTAGATTCTTGAAATTTCCTGTCGTAATCGGCATGTCATCCCTTAACTCAATCACGATGTCGCCCATACTCGTAGTAAGCAAAACCTTGTTGCTGCTGGGAAGATTCTCGTTTGAAGCGTTATTGCCTAACATGTTATACGCCACTATAATCACTGCAACAGCAACCAACAAAGCTACAATCAATATTAGTTTTTTGTTGCTTTTCTTTTTACGCGGTCTACGTCTGCGAGATTTACTGGGGCTCATAATCCAGCAATTATAACATTCGTTAATTTAAGCTATCGGGATATAACTCCTAAAACATGTTAGGCGAACATATTCTGTTACGCTAAATCTCCAGTTCTTTTTCAACCTCTTTTTTTCCGTGTTGTAACTCCTCAACCTGCTCTGCATCTTCTCTCAACAGCAAAGTCTGAAACTCACCCACATGTGTCTTCTCTTCCCTTGCCACATCCAACAACACTTCACGAATCGCCTCATTCTCAGTCGCCGCAGCCAACTGTTCATATAAAGTCACAGCATCCAACTCTGCGATAATCGCCAGTCTCAAAATCTCACGATCAAGAATTTTCTTACCAACTTTTTCGAGTTTAATCGGCTTTTCTGCCAACATAATTTTATCCCCTCCTCTATCTACTACAATATACAATACTTCATAACATTTGCGTATAGTTTCACACTACTAATGTTGCCCAGAACGCATACTGATATTACTAAAAAGGGAAGTTACCACACAGTCCACTTCAGAACTACGTTAAATAGTTATTCAGGCAACATTTACTAACTGCTACGCAACCACTCTGTAATGAGGTCCTGTGAATGGTCAGTAAACCATTAGTTTCAATCGTGTCAGCAGGATTATCCAAGTTTGGGCGACTGGATGGAATGTACTGCAGAGAACTTTTCGTAGACGCTGCAAAAGAGGCTTATGATAGATGCCCTAATCTGAACCCAATAAAAGAGATTGAGGCTCTTTTCGTGGGTCACATGGGCGAATCCTACGAGCATCAAGGACACACCGGACCTACATTAGCTGACTGGACTGGGCTGCTGCCAAAACCTGCAGTAAGACTTGAATCCGCCTGCGCCTCGTCAGGAGCTGCCCTAAGAACCGGAATACTCGCTATACTCTCTGGCATGCACAAGGTGGTGATGGTTGGCGGGGTGGAAAAAATGACTCATCGAACAACAGCTGAGGTAACAGAGTTTCTGGCTATGGCCTCTGACATGCCTTTCGAACAGTGGCATGGAATAACTTTTCCGGGACTGTATGCCCTCATGGCTACGGCTCACATGCATGATTACGGCACAACCGAAGAGCAGATGGCTCAAGTGGCAGTGAAAAATCATCACAACGGAACTTTGAATCCAAAGGCTCACATGCAGAAAGAAATAACTGTGGAAAAGGCTATGGCATCAAAGGTTATTGCATGGCCCCTAAAACTTTATGACTGCTCCCTGATAACCGACGGAGCCAGCTGTTTAATTTTGACTCATCCGGACCTTGCCAAAAAGTTCACTGACGCACCCGTTCACGTTATCGGTTCTGGACAGGCTAGCGACGCCATTGGTCTTTATGAGAGAGAAGAACTTACGACGCTTAAAGCTGCTAGACTTGCGGGGCAAGAGGCTTACAGGATGGCTGACGTAGAGCCGAAAGATTTGGATGTTGCAGAGGTTCATGACTGCTTCACCATCGCCGAAATTATAGCCTACGAAGACCTCGGTTTCTGCAGTTCTGGAAAAGGCGGAACCCTGATAGAAGAAGGAACAACTGAGCTTGGAGGGAAGCTTCCCGTTAATCCAAGTGGAGGATTAAAATCGAAGGGGCATCCTGTTGGGGCAACTGGAACCGCTCAAGCCTACGAAATTTACTTACAACTGACAGGACAAGCTGAAAAGAGGCAGGTGGAGGGAGCCGAGATAGGCTTAAGCCACAACGTTGGAGGCTCCGGAGCCACCGCATGCGTACACATTTACAGGAGAGATTAAAAGATGTCTGAGAATACTCCTTTCACAGTATCAAACTTCTACAAGTTTGTAAGCGAAAAGCGGCTAATGGCAGCCAAATGCAATGAATGCGGAACTGTGCTTCTACCCCCAAAACCAATGTGCACCAAATGTCTTTCAACAAATCTACAGTGGATAGAACTTGAAGGTGCCGGAAAGCTGCTCAGCTACACAATTATCCATGTTGCACCAGAACAGTTTCAGTCTATAACACCCTACACTGTTGGCATTGTAGAATTTAAGAACGGTCTTCGCCTACCCGGAATGATCCGTGACGTAAAACCTGAAGAAATCAAGATTGGAATGAACCTAAAAATTGACTTCGACACATCAACTTCATCCCAGTGGCCTACATGGACCAGATATTTTTTTAAACCCCTTTGATTGTCTCTAAAGCTACTCCTTATCAAATCGATAGGATAGTCAAATTAATATTAGAGTAACAAATTTGATAAATCAGCTTAATGACCTTACTAAGCTTGTTTGTTAAGTTGCAGCATTAGGCTTAGTATGTCATTGGCTGAAGAGGCGATGTAGTGAGCGCCCGAACGGGTTAACTCTTCTATAGACGAAAGACCTGTCGTCACCCCCACAGCAAGAACATTAAGTTGGATAGCGCATTCAATATCTTTGACGCTGTCTCCCACTAACACAGCTTCCTGAGACCCAACTTTCAACGCCTCCAATACAGCTTCTAGATGAGCCGGATGAGGCTTAACCTCTGAAACAGATTCTCGCGTGAATACTGCATCGAAAAACAGTTCAAGATGAAAGCGATCAAGAATGTAGTCTGTTGCCTTCTCGCCGCTTATGGTGCACAGGGCAATTTTTAGTTTCAGGTTTTTCAAGGCTTCGAGGGTTTCAGGTATGCCCGGAAACATTTCGGTTGTTCTGGCAGCTTCCAACTCGAAGCCCTCTACGATAGAAAGCACTATCTTTTCGATCTCTACGAACTTCTGGTCTTCAATTCCTTTCGCTATCAGGTATTTTTTCACTTTCACTAGCATGTCGAAGGCAGTTTCTTTCATTGAGAATAGAGATCGGGGGAAGCCTCGTTGGGTGAGGTGGTGTATGATTTCGGTTCTGCAAGCTTTAACGTCAAGCTTAAAAGCTACGAGGGTTCCGTCAAGGTCGAATATCACTGCTTTGATCATGGTCTAATCAGCCTCTTTTATTGCTCTGAAAGATTCTATTGGCGCCGTAAAATTGCTTTTGGTTTTGGAAAGTAACCTACGAACTTCGTCAAGCAAAGTCGGAGGCAAAAACAATGGATCTCTAAGAGGCAGCGGTACTTATTTTTGATCCATATTCTCTGTTCGCAAATGCTTTGTGTGGCTTCAATAGAGAAGTTATGTGAATGTGGTTGGCATGCATCTAAAAACGCTGATATTTGCCAGCGTTCTGGTTCTTGTGGGTCTAGCCTTGTTTTTTTACGGTACATCTATGAGCGATCATGTGATGTACCCAGAAGGCCTTATCTCAGGAACATATCTTGTCGTGTTAGGAATTTTTCTTGCAATAGCGGGTTTTCTGGTGCTGGTTTCTCAAATATTTCGGGGTCATTCAATACTCTACTGAATATGCGAAACGTGACAGTTAAATCAGGTGAACTGCCGAAGCTTTGAATGTAAGATAGACTTCAGAGCCTACATTTAGGTTCATTTCAATTAACGATTTTTTTGTTATTTGAACACTAAACTTCTTTACTGCGTCAACAGTTAATCGAGCAATAGACCCAACATCTGTGATTGCAATGATTCTTCCCTTGAAAACGTTTCTTGCACTTGATTGTAGCGGTTTAGTTGAAAGTAGAATATCTTCAGGTCTCACATGAACCGAAATTTTTCCAGATCTATTAAATGACGCCTCGATACTGAGATTTTTATCAACATGTATGACTGAAGTACCGTCTTCGCTGATTTCTGAGATTCCTGAAAAAACGTTTTCAAGACGCACAAAACTCGTCAAATATTTGTTTGATTTACCAAAGATTTCTTGTTTTGTTCCTGTCTGCTTCACGGTTCCCTCAAGAATCAACACCACTCTTTCGCTGATGGCTTCCGCCTGAAACATGTTATGGGTTGCCACGACAATTGTTGTGTCCTTTTCACGGTTTACGCGCTGAATTGTTTCTTCAATTATTGAAACGTTTTTGGGGTCAATATTAACAGTTGGTTCATCTAAAAGCAGAAGTTCTCGGTCAAGCACTAACGCGCGGGCAAGGGAAACTCTCTGCTGTTCTCCACCTGACAATTTTTTTGCGCGACGCTTCTCAAAATCTTCCAATCTTACTAGCGCCAGAGCTTCTCCAACTTTGTTGCTGATTTCTTCTTTCGAAAGGTTTTCTTTCAGTTTCAAGCCGTAAGCTATGTTGTTGTAGACTGTTGTGTCAAAGAACACGGACTTTTGAAAGACTAGGGTAGCGTTTTGCCGAAGGCTATTCTGGGTATCGTTAGTGATCGCACTGTTTTTGTAAAAGACTGTTCCCTGCGTAGGGCTTTCCAAGCCTGCGAGTATTCGTAGAAGTGTTGTTTTTCCTGATCCGCTTGGTCCTAGCAGAGTTGTTATTGTTCCCTTGGTGACTCTTAAATTAACATCTTGAAGTGCGTTAACCGATTCGAAAGATTTCCAGACGTTTTGTAGTTCTAAGAAGTCAGAAATTTTTTAGCGCCTCCTGAGATAGTTGATGGTAATATTTAGTGTGTAAACTATTGCCAAAAGTATGACGCCTAACGCGATGCTGAACGGAATGTCTCCTCTGTTGGTCTCCAAAGCGATAGCTGTAGTTAACAGTCGTGTTTTGCCATATATGTTGCCGCCGACCATCATTGCAACCCCCAACTCTGCAAATGCCCTATTGAAAGCGGCTAGAATCGCAAGTATTACACCACCGGAAGCTTCTCGTAGAATAGCTATTGACGCTTGGATTTCTGTTGATCCCAGCGTTCTAGCTAAATCTCTAATATCCATGTCAATAGATTCAACTGCGCTTGTTATGAAGCTGACAAGTATGGGGGTTATCAGGATTGCTTGTCCGATGCTGATTATTAAAGGCGTATAGAGAAGTCCGAATGGACCTAATGGTCCAGATCTTGAGAACATCAAAAAGAGTATGAGACCAAGCACCACGGTGGGGAATCCGATAAAAGCGTTAAATGATCCACGGATAAAGCGTTTGCCGCGGAAATTTTTTAAACCTAAAATTGCGGCTATAGGCAGGCTCCAAAGTGTAGCCATGGCTACTGCTAATCCTGAGACGTACAGTGATCGAAAAACTATGCTGTAAACTGTGGGATCAAGAGAAAAAAGGAGCTGGAATGCTTTGATTATCCCATCAATTATTGGACTTATCAATTAGCCGTCTCTCTTTTTAGTAATGGAATAAATACCGCATTTAAGAACGTTAGGTCGCCTGCGTTGTAACGTTTGTTTGTTGGGCATTCTGTCCCGTATATGAATGCGGTTTCCTTAATCCAGCCTGCTACTGTGGGATCAGTATTTTCTGCCAAGACTCTAACGGCTGGATTAAATAATGTTAAACCGTAATCCTCAAGACCAAACTCAGCAAGAAACTCTTGAATTTCGTCCGACACAAGGAAGTTAATGAATTTCATAGCTTCATCGAATTTCACGTGTGATAAATCCGGATTCTGTGGGTCACATGCTATTACACTGTAAACGTTCAATGTGTCGATGCTTCCAGTTTCAATCAGGACCACTAAGTCGATGTTTCCTGGCACAAAATTTTTCAGATAGCTTCCTTTATCACATAATGTATATCCCCTCTTTTCGTTTGCCATAGCCAAGGTTGCTGTCATGCCTGAGCCTCGTTCTAGGTACCAGTCTGTTTCTCTGAGTTCTGTTGTGTCTTCTCCTCCAGCAATCCACAGTCTCTTCTCCATTGCATGTGTGCCTGAATCGTCTCCTCTGGAGACCCATATTGCGTTACTTGCTTCGCCAGCAGACTTTATTTTTAGTAGAGCCGCCACTGGATCAAGTCCTTCTATGCCAGCTGGGTCGTTTTCTGGACCGACAATAACGAAGTAGTTGTAAGCAATAATTTTTCTGTTGACGCCGTAACCGTCTTCAAGAAATGCCTTTTCTCTAACTGCGTCGTGAACAAGGATCATGTCTGCGTCTCCTCGTTTTGCTGTTTCTATTGCAAAGCCTGTTCCCTGTGAGATGAACGTAACGTTGAGGTTTGGATATTTTTCTTCAAATTTTGTGTCGAGTACGTCTAGTAATCCCGTCTCGTAGAGGCTAGTTGTAGTGGAAACTGTCAGTATCACTTTGTCTTGTGGTGCATTGAGTGCCCATGCGGCTATGCCGATCCCAGCGATTATGATTGCAACTAGGATTATTCCGTAATATTTTTTCATATATTTCACCGTTGTGTATGTGAAAACATATCGAATATTTAACTCTTTACATAAATCTCATGCGCTACACCCAACAGGGTTTTATATCCACAACAACGATACCTAATCTTGAAGCCCATGGTCACCAACAGCAAGCACAAAATTCTATGCAAAGTCTGGCTCGAATACCGACGAGAGCCCCTGCTTGGAAAGGGCGGAGCAGAAATCCTAGAAACAATCAAACAGGTAGAATCTATTTCGAAAGCAGCAAAAAAGGCTGGAATGTCCTATCGTTACGTCTGGAATTACTTAGCAAAACTAGAGAGAAGATTGGGCGAACCGGTGGTAAAAACCTTCAAGGGCGGCAGCAAAGGGGGAGGAGGAGCCGTTCTCACAGAGCTAGGAGCAACTCTGCTGAGAGAATATCATAGGGCTGAATGCTACATGGGTGAGATAATGGGCGACGAAACATATTGGGAGGCTGTTGGGTTGAAAATAAGTGCACGAAACCGATTGAAGGGAACAGTTCAGAAAGTCGAAAAGGGAATAATAACCGCAAAAGTCAAGATCAAAATAGAAACACCAGTCACTGTAACGGCAATCATATCAAAAGAAGCCGTCGAAGAACTGGACGTAAAAGCTGGAGACAGCATCGAAGCCGTAATCAAGGCAACTGAGGTAATGATTGCAAAAGAAAAATGAACTGCGCCGTTGCTGTAATGCGGTGATTTCTAGCGGAGCGGATACAAAAGCATCAACGCACTTTCCTTTCAGCAGCCGGTGCTCTCCGAAAAAGCGCTTGCTCTCTTGTTTTCGAAAAGATAATATCCTTTCCGCTCTGACTTAATATTAGATGAGTGCAGTATGCCCGCTAATCTTCCTGCAGAGGCTAAACAGAAATATCGAGAGGCATCTCTAGCTAGGAACCCTGAGGAAAAAATCAAGAAACTGCAAGAGTTCATGAGCCTGTTCCCTAAACACAAAGGCACAGAAAACCTTCGAGCTCAAGTCAAAAGGAAGATTTCGCTGCTAAAACAGGAGATTGAAGATAAAAAGCAAAAGCGAACTGGTGTAGCAACTGGACCCAAAGTTTTTGTAGAAAAAGAGGGAGATGCCCAAATCGTCATTTTGGGGCCAACCAACGTTGGACGAAGTAGCTTATTGTCCACTCTAACTAACGCGAAAGTGGCGATCTTAGGTTATCCATACACCACAACGGAGCCGACGCCCGGCATGTTCAACTATCAAGACCTGCAACTGCAGCTGGTTGAGACGCCAGCGCTCATGGAGGGCTCAGCGGAGGGGGGTGCTTGGGGACTCCAAACCTTAACTTCTGCCAGAAACGCTGACGGTCTTGTTTTAATGGTGGATTTGACGCAGAACCCAGTCGAACAGTTCTCGCTTATCTCTCGAGAGTTGGAGAAGTCAAAGATTCTTACTAAAAAGCCCCAAGCTCGTATCGAAATTGAGAAGAAGCATATGGGTACCAAATTGAAGTTCATTGTTTTGGGGCGACTGGTTGATTGTTCGGTTAAGGACCTGGCGCGGCTTCTGAAAAGCTATGGGATATGTGATGCCACTGTTAAGATTCGGGGCGAAGCTACGCTCGATGATGTTGAAGAAGCCATCTTCGAGGGCAAAGTGTATAGGCCAGCCATAATTTTAGCCAACAAGGCAGACCATCCGATGGCTGCTGAAACATTAGAGCAACTGAAAAAGGCTGTAGGAGATGAAATGAAGATTATTGCTGTATCATGTGCAACAAAGGCTGGAATAGAGGAACTTGGGACTGAACTGTTTGGTATGCTGGATATAATTCGGATCTACACCAAGGAACCGAATAAGAAAGATGCTTCCAAGCGACCTTTCACCATCAGAAAAGGCTCCACAGTCTTTGATTTGGCAAAGCGTATTCACAGCGACTTCTACACGCAGTTTTCGTACGCGAAAGTGTGGTCAAAGAGGCTCCGTTTCAGTCCACAAAAGGTCGGTGGAACCTTTGCTCTTGAAGACGGCGATATAGTCGAAATCCACACAAAATAGTAACCAACAAAATTGCGAATATCTTCGAAGCTTATATACCACAAAAATTGCTGGAACTGGTGTTGTTTTTAAGGTTAAACAGATAGTAGAATTGTCCATTTTGGATGTCCTTTTTTCTGGTAACAGTAATTTTTTGGTGCTTAGGTTTCCTGAAAAAAGCTGTTTTTCAACAATGAAGTATTATTAGTCTCCTAATATGATTGTGGACACAACTTTGTTTTGAGATTTCTTCAGAGATAAACTGGAGTAAAAAAGACGAAAATGGACGAAATCAAGATTTATTTAACTTTATATTGTAAATCTGTTAGACGCGGCATATTCAGTTTAACGTCTTTTCTGTAATGGACACATTCTGAAACAGTGAAAGGCATAACGAATGCAACCGTAGGTCTCCTCAGAAAATTGGAGATTTGCGGCAACGTAAAATGGGAAAATTCAAGCTAAAAAAATGAGGAAGTCCACTATGGTAATTGTCGGCTAGTTGTTCTGTTTTCATTCACCGATTGTCTGCATGATGATTGTTCTTCGTCGGGGGTAGACATCAGTTTCCACGAAAACTAGGGACTGCCAAGTGCCAAAAATCGCTTCACCGTCTATGACGGGCAAGGTTTTGTCTGGGCTCAGAAGCATTGATCTGAGATGTGAGTGGGCGTTTGATGGATGCCTGTAGCCGCCATGTTTAGGAATTATTTTTTCCAGAAAATCTTTAATGTCTCTGTCTAGGCTTGGTTCGTGTTCGGTTAAGATGAGTATTCCAGTGGCGTGGGGAGCAAAAACGTGAATCAACCCGTTTTTGATTCCGGATTTTCTCACAACATCATGAACCTTACCAGTTAGGTCAACGAAATCTATTTCGCCCTTGGTCGAAAAAACAAGGCTCTCATTAAAAACCTTCACTTCGCATCTCCTCCATGCAATGAAAGGGTACATCAGTTAAGAGTAAAAAACGTTATCGCTGGATTCGCTTACTGTCAACAATTATATAGTAAGTCCTGATCATTACGTTCTCCGAGGCTGATCACTTGAGTGCCGCTAATGAACGAAACGGGTTTGTGGTTTTTGAAGGCGTATCAAAGAGATACCAATCTCTGCTGGCTCTGAACGATGTTTCCTTCAAGATACAAGAGGGCGAAATCTTTGGTTATATCGGTCCCAACGGCGCAGGGAAGACAACCACGATAAAGATTATGGTGGGTCTCCTTCGGTCAACCCAAGGAACATTGCACATAGGTGATCATCCGATGCCTGAGGAGAAAAGTGAAGTTTACAAATTGCTAGGTTACCTTCCCCAGAACGTTGCTTTTCAGGAATGGCGCACAGTAAACCATGCCCTCAGAACTTTTGGAAAGCTTTCTGGGCTCAAGAAAAACGAGATTGAAGACCGCATCGAAGAAGTTTTGGAGTTGGTGGCTTTACCAGATGTGCGGAATAAGAAAATCGTTGAGTTATCTGGGGGTATGATCCAAAAGTTGGGTCTAGCTCAAGCGCTTTTACATAATCCCAGGCTCCTTGTTTTAGATGAACCACTGTCTGGACTGGATCCCGAAAGCCGTTACGAAGTTAAACAGAGCATTAAGAAACTTGGCAAGAGCGGAACCACTGTTTTCTTCTCTTCGCATATACTGAGTGACGTTCAGGATGTTGCAACCAAGATTGGGATACTTAACTATGGGCGAATAATGCGGATTGGCACATTGGATGAACTGAAGTCTGGTTTTTCCATAAAACACGCCGTGAATGTAGTGTTATCCCATGATTCGGGACGATGCAGAGAAGTGAAATCCCTCAGAGGAGTAAAGGACGTGGAACAGCCCGCAAGTAACAGTCTTCTGGTGCACCTTGACAGCGAAGCAGATGTTGACGAAACCATTCATGAACTTATCCAATCTTTAATAAATCTTGGGTGTCGCATCCGAAGCATAACTCCAGTTTCTCCCACTCTGGACGAAGTTTACCTTCAGTACATCAGAAGAGGTGAAAACGCATGAGCTTATTGCTATTCAAAGATGAGCTGACAGGATTTTACAAGTCCAAGGTAATGATTTTTCTTTGGATTGGACTGCCGTTAATGGCTGTGCTCCTTCACCTATGGTCCCCGTATACTGGAGAGGAAATCCCGTTTACGCTGCTCTCAACCCTTTTAGTATCCAGCATAGGCGGCACCCTTGCTGCGGTAATGCTCGCCGTATCTATTGTCCATGAAAAAAGCCAACATGTCTATGATCTGTTTCTAGTAAGACCCCTTAAGAGATGGAACATTGTCATTTCCAAATTCTTCGCCGTCTATACGTGTATAGCTATTGCGAGCATCTTGACTTTGATATTTGGTGTGGCTATCGATTACTTTGTCATGGGCGGAGCTCCTGCCGCGATTTTGAGTGGTGCAATCGAATCGTTGGCTGTCAGTTTGTCCATGATGGCGGTGTCAAGTTCGGCTGGGGTTTTGATAGGTGTGGTGGCTCCTTCTGTGCTTGTTGGAGTTATCTTGATGATCTATGGAGGAAACCAAATCTCTGTATTACCTATGCTGCCGAACATGCTGAACATATCCAACCCAGTTCCATTCACACTTACTTTAGGAGTCGTGACATCCTGCGTTCTGTTGCTCATAGCCGTTTTCCTTTTCTCTAAAAGGCAGTTCGAATGAGTTGAGGGAAGTGCGTTGATGCTTTTGTATCCATTCTCCTGAGTAGAACTCGCATATAAGATGTGGTTAGTCATTTGAAAGTGAGCAGTTTGCAGTTTCACCAGTGTCTTTGGTGCGTCAATCGTGAAATTTGTGTCCTGAAAGGACGCTGTTTTAGGCTTTGATTTTGAGAGTGGGGCTTTGTGTAGCGCATGACGTAGGCAAAACTAGCCACTTTTCCCTCCTGTTGAAGGTGTGTTTAGACACTTTGGTGACATTAGTGAATACAGTATTACTGACGTAAAATAGCCTCACTAGCGCTAACTGTGGCTCCGAGGAGAGGTATAATCGCAATTTGTGCATAGGGACAGATCGAATGTTTTGAGCAGTTGGTTTTTTTGCGTCATTTGGAAAAGGCTGAAATGGTTTTCTCGTTAAACAGTCTGCTTAACAGTTCTCGTCAACTGTTATTTTTAAATACTTGAGCAAATATACAGTCCTCTGTGCGGTAAATAAGATGTCTGATCTGACTTTACCCGAAGTTGAAACTGTGAGGAAGCGAATAGAGTCAGCAGCAAAAGACGAGGCAAAGTTCTGTTTGATGGCTGCCTACCTGTTTTGTGCGCGGGCCTCAGAAATAGTAGGAGCAACAAACCGTTATGACATAGCATATAATCAAACTGTGGCTCGTGGCCCAACCGGACAAGACGTTAAACTTGAAACCTTTGAACTCGGAGACATCAAAACCGAAGCCGCAATCTTCACAGTCAGAACCGCGAAGCGTGACGGAAAAATAAGAAAGATTGCCCTGCCACTTGAAAAAACGTATGAACCATGGACAGAACCGCTTTACAACTATTACCTTGAACATGGAAACGACAAAGTCTTCCCGTTCACGAGACAGAAGGCTTGGGAGTACGCACAAGAGACTTTTTCGGGTCTAAGCTATCCGATAGAAAAGTATAGCCAGTATGAGCCTGAAGACCCCAAACCTAAACCAGTTAAGGCACACATGAAACCGTTCAGAACACATGCCCTACGCCACTTACGAGCAACAGAATTAATCGAGACTTTCGGATTCACAGGCTTTGATCTCTCGGTTTATGGCGGCTGGACCCTACGCAGCATGGTCGGCGTTGGCTCTGCCCTGTCCAGGTATGCCCACTTGAATTGGCGAAGATACTTCCCCAAATTGCTAAAGAAAAGGTTTTAACTTATTCAAACAAAACGCATTTTTAGTATCAATTTCCTGAGCCTTTTCTTACTTCAAGCTTCTGCGCTCCAAAAATGTCAACATCTGTTAGCAATTGAGGAAAAAATAAACATTTTAGTATCAAAACAATGTTGAATTAACAGTTTCGTCAAACTGTTAAATCGTGGAGTTTTTGGGGAGAACAAAACCTAAACAACCACACTTCAAACCAAACAATATCGTGTTCCGGCGTTAGGCTACGCGTTACGTATAGCTTTCTAACATAACTGAAATGTTCCAGAGCCAACAATAAACCCTAACACTTTTTACACAAAAAGGGTAGGCTTTTTGACTAAAAAGATGTAAGCTTTCACCATAACCTGAGCCCAAACAACAAGAACTACGGCTCAGAACCCTTCACAGAAGGCTACTAGGAGCTGTGTGGATACAATTTCATCACCAAAACCTCAAAGTTTTTCCATATTTTTCACAGTAACCATTATCGCAAAAACAAAGCTGACGATTATTTAGTTAAGTCACAAAATCGGCAACGGCATTCATCAAACTATTGTACCAAAACGCTTTCAAATACAAAGCGTCATTAACTTTGAACAACCTTCAGTAGGGAGAAAAGGAAGTGAAACAGCTTCGGTCTTTCCATGACCTTATAGCCAAATGGGGCGACAGACAATGAAAGAGAAAGTTGTTGTGGCTTCAGGTTTATGTAGGCAATTCGAAATCGATGACGTTATTGTTGAAGCTGTAAAGAACATAGATCTCACTGTTGAGGAGAACGAATTCATTTCAATCTATGGGGCTTCCGGTGCAGGAAAAACAACTCTCCTCAATCTAATTGGAGCCTTGGATAAACTAACAAGCGGAAAAATCGTTGTCTTCAACCATGACCTCGGAACGTACGACGAAAACTTTTTGGCGACCTTCCGCGCTGCCTATATCGGATTTGTTTTTCAATCCTACAACCTAATT
>Ga0209427_10005899_pt1 | contig 14036 bp, 11 predicted proteins | sample DeeMarSWOR136_30_FD_187465 | JGI IMG/M metagenome (GOLD analysis project Ga0209427, IMG submission 187465) | Marine sediment microbial communities from White Oak River estuary, North Carolina - WOR-1-36_30 (SPAdes) (version 2) | ecosystem: Environmental > Aquatic > Marine > Intertidal zone >... | reverse complement strand
AGGATCTCCACTCAAAAGAGCAATTAGAGCAGTATGCTGAACAGATTCTTACCCGTGAATTTATTCAAAAGAAGGGCAAGCTCTACAAGGTGCTCAATTTTGTCCAAAAGGACAACGGCCTTTGTCTCCTCATCGAGGTTACAAGACTTGAATATCTCGACCAGTTTTTTCTTTCCGTCCCTTTTGCCGAAGAGATTGTGAAGTATTTTTTCCTCAATCCTTATGAAGGTCTCAATGTGGTGGATAAGGAGGGCATCGTTCGATATTTGGGCCCACCCCATGAGAAGTTCTTGGGCTTTGAACATGGGAAAGCCATCGGCCTGCATACGACTGAGGTCCTGGAGAATTCAAGGCTCCACATTGTCGCTAAAACAGGAAAGGCGGAGATCGGCAAGACCATGAAAATGAGGGGTGCGGAAAGGATCGTGGCAAGAATTCCCATCCGAAAAGACGGCCAGGTGGTCGGGGCTATTGGAAAAGTCATGTTCAGAGACCTGTACCAGTTGAGAGATATTACCAGAAAGGCCGAGTCTCTCAAAAAGCAAGTCGATTACTACAAAAGAGAACTTACAGACCTGCGCCAGACGACCTTTACCATTGACAAGCTGATCGGCGTGTCTCCCCTTCTAGAGAGATTGAAAGAAGAGATAAGAAAGGCAGCTCACGTGGATTTGCCGGTTTTTGTGTATGGGGAGACGGGCACAGGAAAGGAATTGGTTGCCCATACCATTCACAATCTAAGTCACAGAACAAAAAACCCCATGATAACAGTAAATATTGCTGCTATTCCCCCCGAGCTTTTTGAGTCGGAGCTGTTTGGTTACGAGCCTGGTTCATTCACAGACGCGGACAAGAAGGGGAAGATAGGTAAGTTTGAATTGGCCCATGGCAGTTCCCTGTTCCTTGACGAGATTGGAGATCTGCCCTTCGATGTGCAGTCCAAGCTGCTCAGGGTGCTTCAGGAGGGGTACTTGGAGAAAATTGGTTCCAAAAACCTGGTGAAATCAGATTTTAGGCTTATCTCTGCCACGAATAAGGACATCGATTCCTTGCTGGAAAGCAATCGCTTTCGTCTCGATCTTTTTTACAGAATCAATGCCCTCACCATATATGTTCATCCTCTCAGGGATAAAAAAGAAGACCTCCCTATCCTTACAAAATATTTCACTGATGAGTTCAACCGGAAATACGATACGCAGGTAAAGGGCGTATCGGATGAAGTTATGGAAAAATTCAATTTTTATGACTGGCCCGGAAACATACGGGAGTTGAGAAACGAAATTGGTCGAGCTTGTAGTTTCACAAACAGAGATATTTTGAGCTTGGAGGATTTCTCAACGCGACTGAGGGACGCACCCATTCGCAAGCCACCGTTAAATAACGACCGATTCTCGCGCAAGAAGTTGCTGGACAACACGGAGAGAGAACTCATCATCGAAGTTCTCAAAAACACCGGGGGCAACAAAGCCCAGGCAGCAAAGATACTTAATTTGTCAAGGACCATGCTGTACAAAAAGATAAGAACTCTGAGGATTGATTTGTGATGTTGGCGATGAGGATTCAAGCGCTATAGACATCAGGTATTGAAGGATGAGGACGGGCGAGGCTTTCGCCAGGGATGGCCATGACTGCTTTTGAGGCGCCCTTCGACGGAGCTCCCTTCGATTATACTCCCTTCGAGTTCCCTCAGGGTCTGCGACAGGGCAGGTAAGGCATAAGGCTCAGGGCTTTTATCCGAATGCGGTCCCAGTCTCTTTCTGAAAGAGCATCTCCCCAAAAAGATTCCTCCGAAGTGCGCGCTGGTTTGATCTTTGAGGGTTCCTGCCCGCTTGTGCCTAAGTTGATTTAGGCTGAAAGCCTTTACTTGTGCTCCGCGCGCTTAGCTGCCGGCGTAACAACCGAGCGACTCGCATGGCAGGCGGGGGCGCCTGCTAAGCCCTGGCAGAATTTCTTGTTCCAACGTCCACCTCGGTTTGTGAAACCCTCAAAGATCAAACCAGCGCCTCCGAAGATGATGGAGATGCTCTCGAAGAAAGAGATTGGGACCGCGAAGGTCATTCTCATTAGAGTTTTCTTTCTGGGGTATCGCCTTTCGGGGAACAGCCATCCCCGCTCCGCCAAAACTTGACATGGATCCGCCTCGGGCGGGTAAATGTTAAGATCTTGAGCTTTGTAAAGAGCTGGAGGCGGTAAGAAGAGCGCGTAAGAGAAACAAGGGGTCACTTCCTTACTCTTTTCAGAAAGGGCCCTTTTACGAAAAATGCCAGCATGCCCTGACCTTTGGCCGGAGAGCTTCACGGGGTAGCATGGCCTATCCCTGTTTCCCGCAAACCGGCGTCAATTGCAAAATGTAAAATTTAGTAAACATGTAAAGCCAACTTGCCAGTGAAGGACCGGTATGAATCACTTTAACCTATTGATTTTCTGGTACTTAAAGCACTTTCACCGGCTGGCACGCTTTTTTCATTAGCCCTACAGGGGAACAACCTTTCGCAGATCACTTTTGATCGCTTTCTAAGGGAATTTTGGTCCACAGTACGCAATTCGCAAACACATCACCAAAGTCAATAAATCTAAGAACATTTAAGGAGGTCGCAAAATGGCTAAAACGTTGGAAGAGAGAGGATACCCGGTCATAGATGTGCACGGCCATCAGGGCAATCTGAAGGGGTTGATTGACGGCACACCAGGGATGCTCCCGCCCATTACAAAACATCAGATTGCGCTGGAGAAATACTTCAGGCACCATGAATTAACCGTTGATGAATTGCGAGATAGACTCCACACAGAGGAGGAAATGATCGCAACGTTCAAGAAGTACGGGGTCCATTTCTGCGCCTGCGCATGGACGGCGCCCGCCGGTCAAGGAGAGATTGGACAGACCAACGACTATATGTATGAGCTGTGGCAGAGGAACCGTGACATATGCCTGGGTTATTGGGCGTGTGTGGACCCCTGGCTGGGGGAAGCGGCCTTAAGGGAGGCTGAGAGAGCGCTCAGAGATCATAAGGCTCTGGGAATCAAGTTTCAGCAACCCACCCAGAAATTCCATCTTTCCGATCACCGTTTCTATCCTTTGTGGGATTTGATTGCCAGTTATGGGGGTTTTATCCAGTGGCATGGCGGGTACACCGGGGTAGGGACCGGGATGCCGGGAGGTGGAGGGATTAAAGTTCTGGAATACACCAACCCGGTCGATGTGGACAATGTGGCCGCCGATTTTCCAAACCTCAGAATCATCTTGATGCACATATGTGATCCTTTTACAGAAGCTGCGGAGCTGGTTTGCATGCACAAGGGGAATGTGTACCGGGAAACATCCGGCGCCTTGCCGAAATACATCCCTGAAAGAATGCTCCATGACATCAATACGCGCCTTAGGAAAAAGTTTATGTTCGGAAGCGAGTATCCTTATTTTCGACTGCCAGAAGACATCCTCGATGGGTGGGAAAAAGATGTCACCTTTCGAGATGGGGTAGAGGAGTTGTTTTTCTACAAAAATGCCCTTGAAATTTTGGCCGACAGGTTCGAAAACGCAGGCGCGGACCTCAGCCCCTGGAAAGGCCTCATTTGAGGAAAAACAATGAAAGAAAAGAAGCTTCAGGAGCTTGTTGAGCTTGAAAAACAGGTGAAGCTGGGCGGTGGTGAAAAAGCCACTGAAAAGCAGCACGCGAAGGGAAAGTTGACCGCTGATGAAAGAATCGACGCCCTTTTTGATAGGGATACTTTTGTGGAACTGGATATGTTTGCGCAACATCAGTGCCATGAATTTGACATGCAAAGCAAACGCCCCTTTCGTGATTGCGTCATAACCGGTTTTGGGAAAATCAATGGCAAGAGGGTTTTTGCCTATGCCCAGGATGCTACCGTTATGGGGGGTTCGGTCGGTTTCACACACGGCGAGAAAGTCGCAGAATTAAAGAGAATGGCGGTACAGACAAAGGTGCCGGTTGTGGCTTTGCTAGATTCTGGGGGGGGTCGGATACAAGAGGGGAGCGGCGCCTATAGCTTGATCTTCTATGCAGACATCATCACGTCGGGGATCGTTCCCCAAATATCAGCGGTCATGGGCAACTGTGCCGGAGGAGGCGTGTACTCTCCTGCCCTTACTGATTTCATTTTTATGGTGGAAGGCACGAGCCAGATGTTTATTGCCGGCCCCCGTGTCATCAAAGAGGCGACTGGAGAAGAGATCAGTATGCAAGAGCTCGGGGGAGCAAAACCTCACAGCGAGATCTCAGGGCTCTGCGATTTTGTGGCTAAAGATGATCGAGAGTGTTTGGAAAGGGTTCGGGAGTTGTTGGGATATCTCCCTTCAAGCTACCTCGAGAGGCCTGAATGGGAAGATACGGGAGACAAACCGGACCGGTGTGATGAGAGCCTTATAGATATTATCCCTGAGAACCCGAGGACCCCATTCGATATGCGGCAAATCATACTGAAGATCGCTGACAATGGTGAGTTCATGGAGGTCAAGAAGGGTTTTGCGAAAAACATTATAACCGGTTTTGCGAGGCTTGGTGGTTACTCGGTGGGTATTGTTGCCAATCAACCCATGGTCTATGCGGGGTGTCTGGACTGTGATGCATCGGACAAAGCGGGGAGGTTTTACAGGACGTGCGACTGTTTCAACATTCCCATAATCACTTTTGCCGATGTGCCTGGATACTTGCCTGGCGTAAAAGAGGAGTATAAAGGGATAATCCGGCATGGGGCGAAGATGCTTTACGGCTTTACCGAAGCAACGGTACCTAAAATAAGCCTTGTGATAAGGAAGGCCTACGGCGGTGCTTTTGCTGCAATGGGTTCCAAGGGTATGGGCGCAGATGTGGTTCTTGCTTGGCCCACAACGGAGATGGCGATCATGGGACCGGAGGCAGCGGTGAGTGTTCTTTACCAGAAAGACATTCAAGCCCTAAAAAATGAAGACAGGGAAGGATATACAAGAGAAAAGGTACAGGACTACCGGGAAAAATTCAGCACCCCGTACTTTTATGCCTCCAGGCGACAGATCGACCTGATTATAAAACCCCACGAAACGAGGCCGTATCTCATCAAGATGTTAGAAATGCTAAAAGATAAACAGGAGTTCAGGGAAGGGAGGAAACACGGGAACACGCCCTATTGATTCATGCCTGGAAGGCGGCGTTCGGGTTTTTTCATCTCTTCGTTGGGCTCTTTTCACGTATCGTTTCAGGGATTCTAGATTCGCCAGGCCCAAGAAGCGACGTATCGATAATCCAGCAGAAAGAGCTGGAGCTCAGAACAAAGGCAGGGGAGGAAAACATGGACTTTGATCTAACGGAAGAACAAAGCCTCTTCCGGGATGCTATTCGAGACTTTTGTGAGAAGGAGATCGCGCCGTTGGTGGACGAAGCTGAGGAAACAAATGTCTTCCCAAAGCAGCTCTTTAAGAAGATGGGGGATCTGGGCTTCCTATGCCCCAGATACCCGGTAGAACTGGGCGGGGGCGGCGGAGACAAGATTATGGACTGCATTATGGCAGAAGAACTCAACAGGATCAACGCAGGGATTGCTGCTTCCCTCATGGTTCAGGGCGGGTTAAGCACACAGCCGATTTATCGTTACGGCTCTGAGGCGCAAAAAGAGAAATTTCTCGTCCCTGCCATTAAGGGAGAGAAGATCGCGGCCTTTGCCCTTACAGAGCCGAATTCCGGATCGGATGCCGCTTCTATAAAGACCCGGGCTGTTCGCGACGGCGATGGCTTTGTCCTTAATGGGAGCAAGATATTTATCACCAACGGCCCTATTTGTGACTTTGCTCTGGTTGCGGCTTATACGGATCCTACCAAAAGAGGGGAGGGCATCAATCTGTTCATTGTAGAGAAAGGAACCCCAGGATTTTCTGTGTCCCGTAAGTTGGACAAGGTGGGAAACCGATCCATTGAAACCGGTGAATTGGTTTTTGAGGATTGCAGGGTCCCGGCGGCAAACATGATTGGCGAAAAAGAGGGCGGTGGATTTGAGCAAATTGGGGATACGCTCATATCAGGCCGTATCACTTACGGCGGTCGGTGTACAGGCACTGCACAGGCCGCGTTTGAATTGACCGTACAGTATGCCAAGGAGAGGATTCAATTCGGCAAGCCCATTATCAAATTCCAGGCCAACCGATTCAAGTTGGCGGAGATGGCCACGAACATAGATATTATGCGTTCTTACACCTATCGCGTAGCCTGGATGTACGATCAGGGGAAAAAGGTCCGAAAGGAGTCTTCTATGGTAAAACTTTTTACCGCAGAGACATTGCAGAAAATCCTTGCGGATTCCATGCAGATTCACGGGGGCTACGGATATATGATGGAATATCCCATTCAAAGATATTGGCGGGATGGGCGTCTCTTTACCATTACCGAAGGCACCTCCGAAATTCAACGCTTGATCATCGCCAATGAGACCCTGGGTTGATCCAAAACCTGGGGATTCTTGGAAGGAGGATTGAATATGGAAATAAAGAATGTTGCTGTCATAGGGATGGGAACCATGGGTAGCCAGATAGGCATTGTTTGCGCCAGGGCCGGTGTGAAGACATGGATGGTGGATAGCTCTTCTGAATTGGTCGAAAAGGGGTTGGACAGCATAAAGTCCTTTTTCAGTAAGCAAGTCAAGAAGGAGAAAATGACCGAAAAAGATAAGGAGAATATCCTTTCCAATATCCTGACGACCACCAATTTGGATGAAGCCTTGTCCAATGCCGACTTGGTCATTGAGGCTGTCTATGAGGAGATCACCCTCAAAAGGACGCTTTTTGAAAAAGCGGATGCAAGCTGCCGTGAAGAGGCTATTCTGGCGAGCAATACGTCCACACTGAGTATTTCGGAAATGGGTGCTGCCACCAAAAGGCCGGAAAAATGTATCGGAACCCATTTCCTGATCCCGGCGGCCTTAACCCCGCTGGTTGAGGTTGTCAGGGGTGTCGAGACCTCTGATGAAACGCATGACGCGGCCGTGGACTTTCTCAAGAAGTGTGGCAAAGAAACCGTGACGGTCACCGATTCCCCCGGGTTCGTTATTAACAGGCTTTATCTGCCCATGGTCAATGAGGCTTTTTTTGCCCTGGAAACCTCTCTTGCAAGCGCCGAGGAAATCGACCGGTCTTGTGTAAAAGGCCTCGGATTCCCTCTGGGCCCTCTTGCGGCAGCAGACGCTTTTGGTCTTGATATCCTTCTTGCGTGCATGAATACCTTTCATAAAGAACTGGGCGACAAATATCGACCGGCCCCGCTTCTGATTAAACTGGTGAAGGCCGGGCGATTGGGGAGAAAGACTGGTCGAGGGGTGTATGACTACAGGAAGTAAGGTTATTCACACTTTAAAAGCCACTCAAGTTGTCATTTTTCAGATCTATGGAGGATAAGGATGGAAGATGTGGTCATTGTAAGCGGTGTCAGGACACCGATCGGGGCATATGGAGGAACATTACGAGATATCCCGGTTTACAGGCTGGCCAGTGCGGTTTTGAAAGAAGCGGCTAAGCGAGCCGGAATTGATCCTGCTCAGGTTGACGATGTGATCATGGGGCAATCCTACCAAAACGGCGAATGCGCCAATGGTGCCCGCATGGCTTTGCTGGATGCCGGATGGCCGGATTCGGTTCCAGGGCTCACGTTGGACCGCCGGTGTTGCTCCGGCTTGGATGCTGTTTTTTTCGGTGTGATGAAGATCCAAACGGGCAACGCAGATATCGTGGTTGCAGGCGGCATGGACAGCATGAGCCGGGCTGAGCTTTATATTCCCGGAGAGATCAAGTGGGGACTGGGAGGAAAGAAAGACGAGAAATGGGGTTTTATGCCGAAGGGACACGGCGCGCTCGCTATGTGGGGTATTCCCATTTATGACAGGATACAGCGCGCCAGGGTCATGTCTCAGCCCATTGATCGATATGGCGAACTCAATTCCATGATGACCTGGGCTGAAACGGCAGCGAAAAGAGAGGGCATATCTCGCGAAGAGGCTGATCAATGGTCCCTAAGAAGCCATCAAAGAGCCATCGCTGCCATAGATTCAGGAAAATTCGCAGAAGAGATTGTTCCCGTTTCCATTCCACAAAGGAAAGGCGATCCAATAATCTTCGACACCGACGAGACGCCGAGACGAGAGACCACGCTGGAAAAGCTCGCCAAATTGCGCGCGGTTTATACGGACGGGGTTTGCACTGCGGGCAATTCATCCAGTGAGAACGACGGGGCTTCTGCGGTTGTACTGATGTCCGAAAGCAAGGCCGCACAAATCGGTGTGGAACCCATGGCCGCTTTCCGGTCCTGCGCTGTTGCAGGGTCAGACCCGACCCTCACCTATCCTGCTGTTCCCGCTTCTGTGAGCAAGGCGTTAGACAGAGCAGGAATCACCATTGATGCAGTAGACCTCATAGAAATACAGGAGGCTTTCGCAGTGCAGGCGCTCGCAGATGCGAGGCTCATGGGAATAGCTCAGGCCGATTTTGATAAGAAGATCAATGTCAATGGTTCGGGTATCTCCCTTGGTCATCCCATTGCGGCGACCGGTACCATGAGATTGGTGACCTTGCTTCATGAGATGAAGAGACAAAATGCCAAGTCTGGGTTGGAAACCATTTGTGGCGGAGGGGGCCTTGGCATTTGTGCCATAGTGGAGAGAACCTCTTAGGGAGGGAACCCAGGCTTACGATGAGCTGAGGAGGCCATCTATGGAGCTTGAATACGAGAAGGAAGGCAGGATCGCTATTTTCACGCTCAACCGCCCTGAGGCACTGAATGCTCTGAGCCCCAACCTGTTTCAGGAATTGCACGACGCGTTCGAGGACTTTAAGACGGACTCTGAACTCTGGGTCGGCATTGTCACAGGTAGCGGCGAGAAGGCGTTTTGCGCCGGAGCCGATATCAAGTTGTGGCTTCCCTTTGTAAAAGAATGCAAATCAAAGCCATGGCTTCTTCCCACGACACCCTTGCGTGGAATGCAATTGTGGAAACCGCTTATCGCGGCCGTCAATGGCCTGGCCATGGGAGGGGGCTTAGAATTGGCCCTTTGTTGCGATATCAGGATAGCCTCGGAAAAAGCTCGGTTTGGTTTTCCGGAGGCGAGATTGGGACTCCTCCCCAGACTGGGGGGCACCGTGAGATTGCCCCGGACCATTCCATGGGCCAAAGCAGTGGAGATGTTGTTTTTCGGCAAACCCATAGACGCTCAGGAGGCTTACAGGATCGGTTTGGTCAATAAGGTGGTTGAATCAGATCAGGTCATGGGAACAGCCAGAGAGTGGGCTGAAGGGTTATGCAAAGTTGCACCTCTGGCCGTAAGGGCCATCAAAGAAGCCATCGTAAAAGGAGAAGCTTTGTCTATAGAGGATGCGCTCTGGATAGAAAATGCCTTGGGACTCCCTCTGTATGAGACCGAGGATTATGAAGAGGGACGGGCCGCCTTCAGAGAAAAAAGGGAACCTGTTTTCAAAGGGAAATAACGGACCCTCTTAAAAAGGAGTCAGGATATGGACATAAGACATGTTGGAGTCGTTGGCTGTGGAACAATGGGTTCAGGCATTGTGCAAGTATGCGCTCAGTCAGGGTACCAGGTGGTGGTCTTAGAAGTGAACGAGGAAATCCTGAAAAAAGGCCTGTCCTCCATCGAGACTTTCTTGAGTAAAGGGGTGGAGAAAGGGAAAGTAACGCCTGAGCAAAAGGATGCGACCCTTGCCCGGATCAAAGGAACCACCACGTATGAGGATTTTCGCGGCTGTGATTTGGTCATCGAAGCCGTAAATGAGGACATGGATCTTAAGATAAAAATATTCAAAGAGCTGAATCGCGTTTGCCCTGACCATGCCATTTTGGGTACCAACACGTCGACTCTCTCTGTTATTGATATGGCCTCGGCAACGGATAGACCTGAAAAAGTGATAGGGTTGCACTTCATGAATCCCGTGCCGCTCATGAAGCTCATTGAAATTGTAAAGAGCATTGCCACGAGTGAGGATGTGCTGGAGACTTCCAAAAAATTTGGAGAGTCCTTGGGAAAGACCGTCATCATTGCGAAGGATAACCCTGGGTTTATTGTGAACTACCTTCAGTACCCTTTTCGCCTGAATGCCATCCGAATGTTGGAATCGGGTATGGCCACCAAGGAAGACATTGATAATGCAGCCAAACTGGGATTGGGGCATCCGATGGGCCCTCTAGCGCTCCAAGATCTGGTCGGGCTCGATGTCACCTACGCGGGATCGATGGCGGTTTATGAGGCCACAGGAGACCCCAGGTTTTTCCCTCCGGTTCTGATGAAAAAAATGATTGCCGCAGGGTGGCTCGGCCGGAAAACAGGAAAGGGCTTCTACGATTACAAGAAAGAAAAATAAGGGTTGAGTTTCGGGGTCAGAATGGGGTATTAATGGGACCAAATTCAAATCACGACCAATTTCAAGACGTTGTGTTAAAAAAAGGGGGTGAGAGCCAGAAAAGATCAAACCTGTTGTTGGATGAGAGGGAGGTGCAGTCTCCAGAAGCTTCAAACTCTTTTAGCAAGGAGGTAGCAAATGAGATCAAAGACGATAGGCCTGTTTGTTACAGTTTTGTTGGCATGTTTCTTTCTAACTGCTTTTACTGCCCATGCCGTAATTAAGGTCGGGGTGACCGGCCCTCTTCAAAAAGAAGCCGGCATTGGTGACAAGAACGGCGCACAATTGGCCGCAGATGAGATTAATGCCGCAGGCGGCATCTTAGGGCAGAAAGTAGAGCTGTATTTTGTGGATGACGGTGCCCGTGCAGAAGTTGGGGTTAATGCCGCAAAGAAACTGATCTATGATGACAAGGTCGATGTCATCACAGGCGGGTGGCTTAGTGGTGTCGGATTGTCCCAGTCCCAGCATATCTTCGACGGGAAGAAGTTGTGGCTTAGTGTGGGGCCTGCTACGCCAAAGCTCGTGAATTTTGTGAAACAAGATTACGAGCGGGCCAAGTACTTCTTCCGCGTGGGCTGCGTCAATTCAGACATGTTCGCCCTTGACATGATTATCTTTGCTAGGGACCTCTACAAGAACAAAATGGGTTTGAATAAGCTGGCCATTATGCCCGAGAGTTCGGTCTGGGCCAGGGAAATGGGTGCATACCTCGAGAAAAATCTGGGCAAAGAAGGCTTTGACATTGTTTATATGGATGTGTTCGACCCCAGGCAGACCGATTTTTCGCCTCAGTTCGCCAATGTACGAAAGTCCGGCGCACAAATACTTTTTACAGTCCAGGCCGCTGCACCCGGCGTCCCACTGACCAAGCAGTGGGCGGATACCAAACTGCCTGTCCATCAGGCCGGCTACAGCCTTGCTGCTCAGGTCTTCAATTTCTGGGATAAAACCGGCGGCAAATGCATGTATGAGGTCACACAGTGCATAAACGGTGGGAGGGCCCCCATAACAGGGAGGACGATTCCGTTTTTTGACAAGTACGTGCAAACCTTCGGGATCAGCCCTACCTACACCGCATTCGGATGCTATGATGCGCTTTACCTGTTAAAGGCCGCTGCGGAAGAATGCAAGTGCCTGCCCACGGATGCAGCAGGCACTGAGAAAATGATCAAGACCATCGAAAAAATCAAATTCCCCGGCACGGGCGGACTCATTGTTTTCGACCAGTATCACGAGAACGTGTATGGCGAAGATGGAAAGCAGCCCGTGTGGGTGCAATGGCTAGGCGAAAAGAAGATGGAGGTGATTTATCCTTTCAAGTGGAAGACCTCTGATTATGTCAGCCCTGCTTGGATCAAGTAGAAGGCCTGGCGCGGTACTCTGAAAAGTCGGGGCGTTCTTCATGAACGCCCCGAAATAGCAAATTTCATAGCAGCGGGTGTGCAACCATGGTGACTTTTCTGGAAATTTTGGTCTACGGAGCGGTACAGAGTTCAGTATATGCGATGCTGGCCGTGGGATTTTCTTTGATTTTCGGTGTGGCCGGCGTTGTGAATCTCGCTCATACGGCATTCTACATGGTGGGAGCCTATCTCATCTATACGCTTTTTTCTCTATCCGGGCTCAATCTGATCTTTTCCCTGGTCGTTTCGGTGGTGCTTACCGGTATAGTGGGGATTTTGGTTCAGCATCTCTGTATCAGGCCCCTCATTAAATCCGAGTACTCGGTGATGATTATCACCGTTGCTCTGGCCATGTTTTTTCAAGAGGTCCTTCTTTCCACTTTCGGGCCTGTGGATCGAAATCTCACCAACTTTTACGATGCCACTTACAAACTTTTCGGCATGGTGACTATTGATGCCCAGCGGCTTCTGACTCTGATTGTCGCTATCATTATCATTATTTGCCTGTGGCTTTTTATTAAACGCACAAAATTTGGCCGTGCTATCCAAGCCGTTGCACAAGACAGGGAAGGGTCGGTTTTTATGGGTATTAATCCCAACCGGGTCTATCTGCAAGTTATGTTCATTTCAGCCTGCTTGGCAGCTATTGCCGGCGCTTTCATTGCGCCCACACTGGGAGCCCGACCCCACATGTGGGAACACCCCCTTGTCCGGGTGTTTATTTGTGTGGTTCTGGGTGGTCTGGGAAGCTTCGAAGGGACCATATTGGCCGCCATCATTATCGGCTTTACAGAGGTTGTGGTGGCCTTCAGCTTGTCCGCCTACTTGGGTGAACTTGTGGCTGTTGCGATCATCTTGTTCGTACTGTGCGTTCGACCTACCGGTCTGATGGGAAGGAGGGCAGCATGATGAATCAATTACACGGTCTTGAGCAGAGCTTGCCAGCCAGCCCATTGCACTGGAAGAGATTTAGAGCCCATTTTGCTATCGTCATTTTACTCTTACTCCTTCCAGTTTTCGTCAAGTCCATTTATGTCATAGACTTGCTCATTGTTTGCAATGTCTGGGCTGTCTTTTTGTCCAGCTGGGACCTTCTCACCGGTTACACAGGCCAGATCAGTTTCGGACATTCCCTTTTCATCGGCGGAGGGGCTTACACGGCCGGCTTTTTGAGCTTCTATCTTCATGTTCCCTTCTGGATAACGATTCCATTGGGCGGGTGTGTGGCCGCTATCTTGGGCTTCGGATTGGGATTGCCCGCCTTGAGACTTAAGGGGCCTTATCTGGCCCTGGCAACGTTTGCGGCTTCAGCGGTCCTCCATGGTTTGAGTGCTGTGTTCTGGCTGTATTCAGGGGGGGAGGACGGGCTTTACGGGGTAGGCCCCCTAACCAGGAACTATTTCGTTAAGTATTATTGGTCTGTCGCCTTAATGGTTGTGTGCAGCGGTTTTCTGCTTTTCTTGGTCAATTCCCAGTATGGCCTTATTCTAAAATCCATTCGGGAGGACGAATCCGGCGCTGAAGCTTCCGGCATCAACGTGAAAACCCGAGGCGATCAATTGACGCCACAGGAGGTGCTTCATCTCAGTCAGACCATCAGGTGAGAATACTCCGGAGGAGAGGATGGATACGGCACGACGCATCCGTGAGTTGAGAAAGACAATCGAAGGGGAGCACGTGGACGGGATGCTCATATCGAGTGTGGCGAACGTCACCTATTTGAGCGGGTTCACCGGCGACGACAGCCTCGCACTGGTGACGACAGACCGTCTGCAAATGATCACCGACTTCCGGTACGTGGAGCAGATAGAGCAGGAGTGTCCCGGATGGGAGGTGGTCCGGCGCGAGAAGGACCTCTGGGAGACGTCTGCCGGTGCGTTCGCCGAAAGCGGGGTCAAGCGACTCGGCTTCGAGTCCGCCCACCTCTCACACCGGAATTTCAGCAGACTCGTCACGAGCGTCGAGGGTGTTGAACTGGTGCCGCTCGAGGGAAAAGTTGAAGGGCTGCGCCAGGTCAAGGAGGATAAGTTTCGCTACTTCTGCGATACCAATGCCTTTTATTAAGTCTACTGCACTGATCACACCGCCTTTAATCCCGAATTTTTCTTCTATAGTAGAAAGTGTCAAGCTTCGTCCCTGTCCCCAGAGCCATAAAGAAGTCGCCTGTAGTTTTTTCGAAGCTTTTCTTTTTTTATTTACCAAGGTATCTTTAAGAATGTCCCTGCTGTGCTCCATGATGCTGATTA
>Ga0209427_10005898_pt1 | contig 14036 bp, 13 predicted proteins | sample DeeMarSWOR136_30_FD_187465 | JGI IMG/M metagenome (GOLD analysis project Ga0209427, IMG submission 187465) | Marine sediment microbial communities from White Oak River estuary, North Carolina - WOR-1-36_30 (SPAdes) (version 2) | ecosystem: Environmental > Aquatic > Marine > Intertidal zone >... | reverse complement strand
TTCGCGTACATCGTCGCGCGCAAGGTGAACCGGCCACTGCGCCCAAGAAATTACGCTTCCTCCGCAAAGGCGTTGCCGACATTCCGCTAAGAGCGAAGGTATCCCAGGAAATCAACAATCGCCTTTCACCTTCTTTTGGTTTCTTAACAAAAGGTGCATAAAGAACAAGTGCTTTCGTGAGTTTTTGTTTTTCAAAGGAGCCAATTACGCAATCAATTGGATAATGATATTGTTTTATTATTTTTGATAATTTGTTTTTGATTTCCTTGTCTTCAACATCTATAAAGACTTTGTTGTTAAAAAATAAAATTCTTTTTATGTTGTTCAGTTCTTGCTGGGAGATATTAATCAGTATATATGATACTAAATCAACTGCTTTAGCTAGATCTTTAGGAGTCGTGGCCATCTCCTTAGTTCAATTGAAACTATATTAAAGAATTATAGTTCGTTTGTAACTATAAAAGCTTTTCCACAAAGACTTACTAAAATTTTATAAGCAAAGAGTAATTAAAATCCGACAACTTCAAGGAGGAGTGAGTTGAAAACTTACATAAGTCAGCTAGGATTAAGAGGTTTTAAGTCATTTAATCGCAAATGCGACCTTCCTTTTGGATCCAGCATGAATTGTATTATTGGTCCAAATGGTTCTGGTAAAAGTAATTTAGGTGATGCTGTTTGTTTTATACTTGGGAGACTTTCTTCAAAGGATTTGAGAGCTGATAATTATTCTGAACTTGTATTTAAGAAAAAGGGTGGGAAATCAACTGGTGAATCAGAAGTTTATCTTCAATTAGACAATAAATCAGGTGCATTTGCAATAGATGCAAAAACAATTGAAATTAAAAGGAAAATCAAGAAAAGCGGGCAAACGCAGTATAAATTAAATGGCAAAAACGTTACCAGGCAACAGGTTCTTGAACTATTAGCACCTTTAAGGATCCATCCAGATGGGCACAATATAATCTTGCAAGGAGACATTGCAAGGTTTGTTGATATGCGGCCTGTTGAAAAAAGACAGGTTATTGAAGAAGTTTCTGGAATTGGTGTTTATGAGGAAAGAAAACAAAAAACATTAAGGGAACTTGAAAAAGTTGATGAAAAATTAAAAGAAGCAAATATAATAGTAACTGAAAAAGAAACTATCCTAAGGAATCTTGAAAAAGAAAAAGCAGAAGCTGAGAAATATAAATCAGCAAAAGATTTTCTAGAAGCTGCTAAAGCATCTGAAGTTCATCTGCGCCTTTCGCATGTTGAAAAAAGAAAAGAGAGCAATGTAGCTAATTTAGAAAAAAATGCAAAAGATATTGAAAGATTTCAAGCTCAAATAGATAAAGTAAATGCAAGACTTGATGCACTTAGAAAAGAATCAGATGAAACTGAAGAAATTATCAGAAAGCGCGGTGGGGAAGAAGATCTTGCATTGCGCAAATCAATAGAAGATCTTAGGGTTAGTATTGAGAAAAGCAAGACATTAGTTGAAACTTCTCAAAATGAGATTACAAAATCTGAAAATAGAAAAATTGACTTGAAGAAAAATCTTGAATCTCTTGATGAAAAAATATCTGCAAAGAAAAATGAAATTATTGAATTAGAAAGAGAACTAAAAACTTTAGAAAAGGACAGCAAAACAAAGACAGATAGTAATTTTCAGGAAATAGAACAGAAACTTGAGAAAATTGAACAGCAAGTTGAAGAATTACAGAATAAAAAATCAGAGATAAACAGCAAACTTCAGGCTGCTCAAACTGAATTTAGGCTTGCTGAACATGAACTGCAGAGCTTAAATGAAAGATTAAATGAGTTTGAATCAGGCTCTGCTGTAATTGATTTGCCTTCTGCAAAAGCACAATACAAAAAATTAGTAGGTGAAATAAATAAATTAGGTTCTGAAGATTCTAAGATTGCACTTAAACTAGGAGAACTAAGAAAAATATTAATCAAAAAAGGAGAAGAACTTGCAAAAGCAAGGGTGCACGCAAGTTCTGCACAGGAAATATTAATGCGCGACTCTGCAATAAAAGCAATTGTTGGAAAAAAGATTTCTGGTGTTTTTGGAACAGTTGCTGATCTGGGAAAAGCTGATAACAAATTCTCAACTGCCTTGAATGTTGCTGCTGGCGGGCGAATGAAAAACATTGTTGTTGAAAAACCAGATATTGCTATAAAATGTCTTAATATTCTAAAACAATCCAGAGCAGGTATTGCTACTTTCCTGCCTCTTTCAAAATTAAGAACACCTATGCAAAAAGATGTTCCAAAGAAAAAAGGTGTATATGGATTAGCAGCTGATTTAATTTCAACTGATAAAAAATTCAACCAATTATTCAAATATGTTTTTGGAAATACAATTGTTGTTGAAGATGTTAATACCGCAAAATCAGTTGGTGTTGGAAAATACCGCCTGGTTACTCTGGAAGGGGACTTGTTTGAATTATCAGGTGCAATAACTGGCGGATACAGGAGAAAACACATTGGAGTTGGTTTTGAAGACAAAGATTCAGGAGCAAAAATAAATGAACTTGGATCTGCTATTGAAGTTGCTAAAAAAGAAATAAGGCAATTAGAAGAACAGCGTGGAAAACTTGATGTTAACTTAATAACATTAAGGAAGCAAAAAATAGAACTTGAAAGTAAGATTGAATTAAACCAAAAAATAGGTGGAAAAGAAAGGAGGAAAGAACTTGAAAACAGAATAAAGGAATTAATATTATCCAAAAAGAAATTTGAAAACCAAGTTTCTTCTTTTGATAGAGAAATTAAAAAATTAAATGAAAAATTAAGTAAAAATATTTCAGAAAGAGATTCTCTGCGTGCAAAAATCAAGGAATTGGGTGCAAGTTTGCAGAGCGGAGAAGGAAAAGAAACTGAAATCAAGAGAAATCTTGCTGTATTCAAATCAGAACTTGAAAATAGTCTTTTGCCAGAAAAGGAAAGTACAATTAGTGTTATCAAATCCCTTGAAAAAGAAACCAGCCAATTTAACAAGCAAATAAAAGATGAAGAAAATAAATTAAAAAAATTAGAAAAAGAACTTTCAGTAAAAGAAAAAGAAGTTGAAAAATCCCAACACAAATTAAGGGACCTTTATGCTAAAAAGGGAAAATTAACAGAAGATGCAAGAAATGAAGAAGACAAATTAGTAAATGCAAAATCTGAACTAAACAGGGTTGAACAGGAAAGAAATTCTTTAACTGTCCTGAGATCAGAATTAGAGGGCCAGATTGCTGGATTAAACGAGGAACTTAAACAATATGAAGGAATTGAGCCTCTTGAGACCCTAAGGACAGTAGAAGAGGCAAAGAAAAAAATCAGGTCTTTGGAGCACAGGCTTGCTAGCATGGGCAATGTCAATCAAAAAGCATTAGAGGCATATGATGTCGTCAAAAAAGAATATGAGAATTTGGCCTGGAAGCTCTCGAAATTAGAAACTGAAAAATCAGATATTCTTGAAATCATAGAAGAGATTGAAAAAAAGAAAAAAGATGCATTTATGAAAACTTATGATGAGATTGCAGCTAATTTCAATACTATATTTTCAAAGATTGCTGACAAGCACATAGCAGAACTTTATCTTGAAAACAAAGAAAATCCATTTGAAGGTGGTGTAACTGTTGCTGTAACAGACAGCAAAGCAAAGAGAATAGCACTTGCTTCCCTTTCAGGTGGAGAAAAAGTTCTTGTTGCACTTGCATTTATATTTGCAATCCAGGAGCATGAACCTGCTCCATTTTACTTATTTGATGAGATTGATGCTGCACTTGACAAAGTTAATTCAGAAAAAGTTGCAAATCTATTAAATGAATATGGCAAAAAAGCTCAGATAATCATAATCAGCCACAATGATGCTGTTATTAGTGAAGCAGATGCTCTTTATGGTGTTAGTATGAACAAAGATACTGGCGAATCAAATGTTGTCAGTCTAAAGATTTAAGATGGCAAAGAAAAAATATGAAATTGCATTTAGTATGCAGGAAATAAAGCACTTATCAATAGCTGCAGTAGCAATTGCATTTGCTTTCTCAATGATTTTATTTAGGGGAGAAATTTTTTCTTCTGTTAGTGAAGGTAATTTTGCAAATATTTTGATTTACCTTTCAATATCTCTTATTATTGTGGGGCTTGCGTTTATTCTTCATGAACTTGGACATAAGTTTGTTGCACAGAAAAAAGGTTTATGGGCTGAATTCAGAGCATGGCCTCTTGGTCTGGTAATTGCTGTTGTAACTTCCTTTTTTGGCTTTATTTTTGCTGCTCCAGGAGCTGTAATGATTTTGCCTGCAAAGAAAACGAGATTTGGATTTGCACTAGCACATGTGTCACCAAAAGATATGGGACAAATAGGCTCTGCAGGTGCAATTGTTAATATTATCCTTGCTTCAATTTTTGGTATTTTAGCACTAGCTATTCCTTTTATTATTGCTGAAATAAATGTTTGGTCAATTGCTGCGCAGGTTAATACCTGGCTTGCAATATTTAATTTAATTCCATTTGGAATGCTTGATGGATACAAGGTCTTTAAATGGAATCCATTAATTTGGGGCGGTTTAATGGGATTATCAGTTGCTATGTTTGCACTTATGATATTTGTTTAAAATGGGAAAGAAAATTAAATCAGAGCATCACAAGCAAATTCATAATTTGATTTTTCAAGAAGATGATATTACCTGGCAATCTTTAATTTATGAACTAGCTCGCGAAGGTAAAATAGATCCCTGGGATGTTGATATTTCTGTTCTTGCAAAAGAATATATTGGGATTGTCAAGGAATTAAGAGAACTTAATTTTAGATTATCTGGAAAAGTAATACTTGCTGCTGCAATTTTACTGAAATTAAAATCAGACAGACTTGGAATGGACCAGATAATGTCTGCATTAAATCCAGTAGAAGAATTAGAAACACCTGAAGATGAACTAATGCTTGAACAGGAAAAGCATTTTACAAAAGCAAAACTAAGACCAAGAGTTCCTGGTGTCAGAAAAAGAAAAGTTACTGCAGATGAATTAATTGAAGCTTTAAAATTAGCATTAGATGTTGATGACCGGCGAAAGCGCAGATTAGCTGAAATAGCTGCTGCGCGTCCTGCACCACCTGAAAAACCAAAGAAAAAAATTGACATATTTTCAAAAATAGAGGATGTTTGGAACCGATTAAAGGCGTTTATCAATAAAACAACTGCAAAATCAGTTGAATTTACTCAGATTGTACCAAGTAATGCAAAAAAGGACATAATATGGACATTTGTTCCTTTGCTTCATTTGGCAAATGAAAATAAAATTGAATTAAAACAAGACGATGCATTTGGAAAAATTTTAGTAGTAGTAAAGGAAAAAGACCTGCATAGTAAATTAAAGAGGGAATAATGGAGGACATTAAAGCTAAAATCGAGGCAATATTGTTTTGCCTGCCGCAGGGAATTAGCACGCGAGCATTAGCTCAGAAACTTGATCTTGGTTCAGCTGGAAAAGTAAAAGCAGCTATAAATTCACTTCAAAAAGAATATGAGCAAAGAAATGCTGGCCTTGTTATTGTTGAAGAAGCTGGATTTTGGAAATTCAAGGTTCCTGATGAGTTTCTTAATCTAATAAAAGAAGCTGCTGAACCAGAATTTGAAAAAGCTGTTCTTGAAACATTAGCATACATTGCATATCGCAGAGGCAGCAGGCAGTGTGATGTTGTCAGAGTTCGTTCAAACAAAGCTTATAATCACATCAAAGAATTAAGAGAAAAGGGTTTTTTGACAGCTGAAAAATCAGGGCTGTCAAAATTCCTAAGGCCAACAAAGAAATTCTATGAATATTTCAAGCTAAAACCTGGACAAAAGCTTAAGTTACCAGATGAAGTGAATTAGAATATCACTAATCCACAACAACGGCAAAATATTTCTCCAGTTGAATAATCTGGCATTAATTCTTTGCTCTGGCAAGCAGGGCAAACATCTAGGGCCCAGAGTATGGGTTGGGTCATTCCGGTTTTAAATCGGGCTTCCATTTTTTTCTCACCTATCAATATAATAGACTTGTATTTGGCATAAGTATTGCTGACAAAAAACTGTCAGTAGTGTTGTAATTTTATCAAATTGCAATATTGAAAATAATTCTCAAGTCAACAAATCAATTTAATTATAAATTACCTAGATATTTGTATGTTAGATTCAAAAACAATCAAGAAAATCAATGATTTTGTACATAAAAAACCACGTACAATACATGAGATTTCTTTGTTTCTTGGAAAAAACTGGCGCACAGCTGACCGCTATGTTGACCAGATAATAAAGGAGCAAGGCACCTTATCAACAAGAACTTTTAGAAAAGGCACTCGCGGTGCCCTGAAGATTGTTTTCTGGAATAACATAGAGCAAATACATTCAACTGAATTTCAGCAACGTATTTTTGAACAGATCCGCTCTAGTCCTCATAAATCTGATTTTAGCCCTTCTGAAATTTACCAATATGTTGACCCAAAAAAGAAGTCTGCGAGAATATTAACTGAAAAGCAATATGCATCAAAAGAAAATTTTGAAAGGTATACCAATTTTCTAAAGAGCGCTGAATCACAGATTTTATTTTTTTCTGGAAATTTAACCTGGAGCAACATGGGCTGGCATGATAAAAAAATCAGGTCTGTTGTTGAAGATTTAGCTGAAAACAATATCCCAAGTAAAATTTTAACTCGTGTGGAAATTCCTGGTCTTGAAAGTATAAAGAACATATTAGGAGTTAACAATAGAATTGGCAAGGAAATGATTGATGTACGCCATTGTTTCCAGCCACTGCGAGCAACAATTATTGATAATAATGTAGCTATTTTTAAGGAAGTTAAAGATCCAAAAGATTATGCTGGAGAAGAATTAAAAGAAAAAATAACAATAATCTATTATATTTACGATAAAGAGTGGATAGAATGGCTGCAAAAGGTTTTCTGGAATTTGTTCAGGGTATCTATATCAGCTAACAAAAGAATTAAAGATATAGAAACAATGAAATAATTATTTTTTAAGGTCACTGGCTTTTGTCCAGACCCATAACAAATAAGTTGCTATCATTGCAGTTAAAGTAATAATTAAGATATACAGCTGCGGTGCAGCTGTATGTGGTATAGCACTTATTGCTCCTGTTTGAGAAGATGTTAGCTCTAAACGATTAACATAATATTTAAGCAATAAATTAAGGTAAATTATACTCAATATCAAGCTAGATATCAGCAAAAGGAAATATTGCGTTGATTTTAATTTGACCATGCTAATTAACAAATAACTAGCTTATTTAAGATTTTTTAGGGGGTTTATCCCCCATAGAGTTAAAACATATATTCAAAAATAACTAAACTATACTTAATACCATGTTTGAGAAAAATGTTGATAAACAGTTTGCTAAATTAGAAGCTGATATCAAAAAATTAAAGGATATTGAAAAATTCCTAAAGATACTAATAAAGGATTTTGATACTTATCGGAAGAAAACCACAAAGGAAATTGAAGCTAATTCTTGGACCTTAAAGGAGCATGCAAAAGAATATGAAAAATCACACCTAAGCACTGAAAAGGCCTTAAAAGAAATTAAAGAAGACCATAAAAAATTCAATAAAACCTTTGAAGATCTGGATAAAACCGATGAAGAATTAAAAGCAGATGTAACAACTACAAAAAATACAGTAAAAAGAATCAAAGAAACTCATAAAAAATTCAATAAAATCTTTACAGAGCTCGATAAAACTGATGAAAAATTAAGAGAGGATATAACAAATACAAAAAATACTGTAACGAAAATTAACAGGGCATTTAATGCTGGAACAATATCTAGATTCCGCAGTGATTTAAATATTCTTGCAGATTCCGCAGATGTTTCAGCTCAAAATGAAAAAGCAATTGCAAAAAAATTATCTTCAATTGACCGCAATATCGCTAATATGGGTGCTTTTGCAGAATCAGCAGCTGCTTCAGCAAAAGAAAATGCTGCTAGGTGCCAAGAACTTAAAGAAAATGCTAGTGAACTAGAAGCAATAGCAGATGAATATTCTAAAAAAGCTGATGAAATAAACAGCAAAATAAATGCCACTGTTGCTACTGTTTCTGATTTAAGTAAATCAGTTATGCAAATGAGTTCGCAATTAACTGCTGTGCAAAACAGACTAGCATTAATGGATCGGCTAAAAGACCAAGTTGATGAGCAAAGAGCAATACTTTCTGATTTAAGAAGAAAAGTTGATTGTCTTGACAGAGTTTGTACCAAAATACAGATAATCGAGTGATGGGCCTGCCCAGAATCGAACTGAGTTCTTCTGCCTGTGAAGCAGACGTCATGCCACTAGACCACAGGCCCGCATAGTTACTGTTATAAATGAAGGTTGTTCTTTTAAGGATTATGAAAGCTATTTTAGAAAAAGCAAAAGCATTTGCAGTTCCAACAAAGCTTGAAGAGAAAAAAATTAGTGAAACAGTTAAAAAAATATTGCAAAAAGTTAATGGCCAGCTGAAAAAGAGCAAAGTAAATGCTGAATTAATTGTTGGGGGTTCTGTTGCAAAAGGCACTTGGCTGCCTGGTATTTCTGATATTGATTTTTTCATGCGCTTTGATTACAACAAATACAAAAATAAATCAGGTGAATTAGATAATATTGCTGAAAAAGTTCTTAAAAAGTGTTTTAAGATAAATAGACTGCACGGAAGCAGAGATTATTTTTCTTTGCAGCAAGCTGGTTTTTACATTGAAATTGTTCCTGTTTTGAAAATAACAAATCCAAAACAAGCAAAGAATATAACAGATGTTTCTCCGCTTCACATCAATTGGATAAAAAAGCAAATTAAAAAGAAGCCAGAATACTTTAATGAAATGAGGCTTTCTAAACAATTTTTCAAAGCAAATGGCTTGTATGGTGCTGAATCCTACATTAAGGGTTTTTCAGGACATGTAATTGAAATCCTTGTTGTCTATTATGGTTCTTTTTTGAAATTGCTTAAAGGAATTTCAAAATATAAGAAAAAACAAATAATTGACATTGAAAAAAAATACAAAACACCTGCAAAAGCACTAGAAGCAATAAACCCAGATAAAACCCAAGGTCCTCTGATAATAATTGACCCTATTGAAGCTGGTAGAAATGCTGCAGCTGCTCTAGGCAATGAAAAATTAAATCTTGCTGTGAAAGTTTGCGAAAAGTTCTTAGCAAAACCAAATATTGAATTTTTCAAAATAAAACCTATTAAAATCAAAGATTTGGTTGCAAAAAAGAAAAAAAGAAAATTAATTATCTTGCAGGCAGAGCCAGAAAAAAGGAAAATTGACATTGCTGGTGCAAAATTATTGAAAAAATTTGAATTACTAAAAGAGGAATTAACAAAAGAAGGTTTCAAAATATCAGAAGCTGATTGGTGGTGGGATGAAAAAGGCCCTGCATTGTTCTGGTTTTATTTGGATCCAAAATCACTTTCAAAAACAAAAATTCACTGGGGTCCGCCAGTATCTGTTAAAGAAGAATTTATCAAGGGCTTCAAAAGATCCTGGAAAAAATCCAAAATCAAAAAAACAAAAGGGCGATATTATGTTGAAATCAAAAGAAAATTTATAAAACCAGAAGATTTTCTGAAAAATTTAATTAAAAAAATAAAAAAATTAAAGATTGCCAGGAGTTAACAATCTTGTTCTTCTGCTTTGAGCATTAATGTTTTGTGAAACAAGGTATCTTATTCCTTTGTTATCAGCTAAGCTTGCTAGTTTCTGGTCAACTGCGCCGTCCATGACCACTGCAAAAACACCTTCAGAAATATTTTCCAATGTGTCTTGCAGTTCTTTAACTGGCACGCGTCCAAGGATGTTCAGGCTTTCATCAAGAACAAATGCTCCTCTTGTACCAATTAAGTCCTCTGCGTAATTCTTCATCAGTTTGATGTTCTTTTTTGGCAGCTCAGCACTAATAACTGGTCTTGTTCTTGGTCTTGGTTCTTCTACTCTTTTTGTATATTTTTGTTTGTTGTTATTACCGTTTTTATCTTTAAGTTCTGCTTTTACTTGTTCCCATGCAACTTTTAGTCGCAGAGCCTTGTGGATCTCTTTTAGTGTAAGCTCTTCAACTTCTTTTCCATCAGGTGCTCTTGCAACATAATCAATATCTGTTATTTCTGCAAGTTTTCTAATAGTTAATTCTCCGCCCCTGTCACCGTCAATGAAAAGGATTGCTACTTTTTTTCTTGCTAAATCAACAATAGTATCTGTTGCTTTTGCGCCTTTTAGACCAATAACATTTCTAATACCGTATCTTAACATATTTAGAACATCTGCACGGCCTTCAACAACAATTATTTCATCTGCATCGTCAATCATTGGACCTGCAGGTAATCTGTCAATACCATATTCTGTTATTTCAAGTGTTCTAACTGTTTGTGTAACTTTGTTTGTAAATGCCTGAGAATCTGGTAATGTTCCAACAAGGTTTTGCAGCAAATCTTTTGCCCTGTCTAAAATAAAATTTCTCTTTGAAATTCTTACATCTTCTATGCTATTAACTTTGATCTTAGCGTCACATGGGCCAACTCTTTCAATTGTTTCAAGAGCAGCTGCAATTATAGCTGTCTCTGATTTACCCATACTAGAAGGAAGTAAGATTTCTCCAAAAGTTTTACCGCTTTTGGTTTCTAATTTAACATCTATTCTGCCAATTCGGCCTGATTTCTGTAATTCTCGCAATTCAAGGTCTGAACCAAGCAAACCCTCTGTTTGCCCAAAGACCGCTCCAATTATATCTGGTTTGTCTGCAACACCTGTCAATTGCAGGTCTGCGTGAATGATATATTTGATTGATACTGGACTTATTTTTCCCATTTTTATTCACCTTTTCCATTTTATATTTCATTTATGATTTTTTTGATAGTGCGCCTCAAGCCTTGTATTGTCCTGCATTTTGCAGCTTTCATTAGTTTTAAGCCAAGACTGCTGTCAACAGCAACTCCAAGCTGCTGCAAATAACCCTTCATTTTCCTGGTCAGTTGCCTGCCTTTTGGGTCTGCATCAAGCAGCAATATTGCTTTTTTGTATTTTGCTGCAATTTGCTCTGCACATTCATACAAGCTTTTGCGCTTGTCTTGCAACAAGAAGAAATCAGCATCTACTAGGGACTTTAGTGTAGCTGCATCTTGCTTGCCTTCTACAACCAAGATTGCAGTTTGAGCTTTTTCATTTAATTTATCAAGGAGCGCCCTAACAGCTCCTTTGTCTGAAATGAGCATAATGTGTTTTTAAGCACCTAATTTCTTCTCGTTTTACAAGTAAAAATCAGAGAATTTAGCTATAAAAAGCTTTTGGTAAATCACTATGCCGTAGTGACTAAGTATAGCGGTATAAGTGCAAAAATGCCTTAACCTCATTAAAGAAGTCCCAACCTTCTTTCCAAACCTCTCCTTTTAGGCGATCAAGGGTGCCTTTATACAAGTATTTCTCAAAAAAGCTCTGCAAGAACTTGAAAGTTGGCCTTTCTTCCCATTTATCTTGCCAATCAAGCACTAATGCAGCTGAAACAAAGGCATTTACCTCTCCTTTGTTCATCTTAACCTTGCCACCTTCTCTCTGGACCTCTACATCTGTTATTCCAAAACACTGCCATTTGACTTTGATAAAAAATCTAGTATATTCATCAATGTCTCTGGTAGCTTCCCATTCCACTTCAATTTCCTTGCCAGTTGGCTTTACTTTTTCCTTGTATTTCTTTTCAGCAACATCATATTTGCGCCATTCCAGCCAGTCATGAGCGTGCTTGTAAAGCTCTTTAAGGTCAAATATGCCTTCAAATTGTACTCTTTCTTCTTTGAGAAAATCAATCTTTTTGCCCATTGCTTTAAAGGAAGTCTATTGAGAATATAAAGTTTGTGCAATAATAATCTTTAAAAATTTAATCCATAAAGCTAAACCCATGACTAACCAAATACAACCTGTTTTCATATTACCTGAAGGTACACTTAGGAATACTGGAAAAAGTGCTTTGAAATCAAATATTGCTGCAGCAAAAATTGTTGCAGAAACTGTTCGTACTACTCTTGGTCCAAAAGGAATGGACAAAATGCTAGTTGACAGCATGAATGATGTTGTAATTACAAATGATGGCGTCACAATCTTAGATGAGATGCAGATAGAACACCCAGCAGCTAAGATGATTGTTGAAGTTGCTAAAACACAAGAAGATGAAGTTGGTGATGGAACAACAACAGCTGTTGTTCTAAGTGGCGAATTATTGAAAAACGCTGAAAATTTAGTTGAAAAAAATATTCATCCAACAATTATTGCAAAAGGTTATCAAATTGCAGCTGAAAAAGCACTGGAAATTCTAAATCGTCTTGGCAAAGACATCTCGATACATGACCAAAAGACATTGGTCAATGTTGCAACAACTGCAATGACTGGAAAAAACGTTGAAATGGCTCGGGAAAAACTGTCCCAGATTGCAGTTGAAGCTGTATTGCGTGTTGCAGAACAAAAAGATGGGAAAATTATTGTTGATTCTGATAACATAAAGATCGAGAAAAAAGAGGGTGCTAGTGTTGATAGTTCTAAATTAATAGACGGCTTTATTATTGACAAAGAAAAAGTTCATTCAAACATGCCAAATATAGTTAATAATGCTAAGATTGCATTGCTTGATTCTGCATTAGAAGTTAAAGAACCTGAAACAGATGCAAAAATCCAAATAACAGACCCTAATCAACTTCAAGCATTTATTGAACAAGAAGAGCGCATATTAAAAACAATGGTTGAAAAAATAGTTTCTTCTGGTGCAAATGTTGTTTTTTGCCAAAAAGGAATTGATGATTTGGCTCAGCATTATATGGCAAAAGCTGGAATCTATGCTGTGCGGCGCGTAGCAAAATCAGATATTGAAGCACTTGCAAAATCAACAGGTGCAAAAATTGTTGCAAAAGTTAATGAATTAAAAGAAAGTGACTTGGGTTTTGCAGGAATTGTTGAAGAAAAAAAATTAGGAAAAGACAACATGACTTTTGTTGAGCAATGTAAAAACCCAAAAGCTGTTTCTATTATTATTCGGGGCGGAACAGCACATGTTGTAACAGAAGCTGAAAGAGCACTTAACGATGCAATAGGAGATCTTGTAGCTGCAATTGTTGTTGGAAAATGTGTTGCAGGTGGCGGAGCAGTTGAAGTTGAACTTGCAAAGAGATTAAGGGAATTTGCAGAAACTTTGTCTGGACGAGAACAATTAGCTGTCCAGGCTTTTGCAGAAACACTTGAAATTATACCGCGAACATTAGCTGAAAATGCTGGCTTGGATCCAATTGACATGCTAACTGAATTAAAATCAAAGCACGACAAGGGGGAAGCTGACGCTGGACTTGATGTTTTCACAGGCAGAACAGAAGATATGTGGAAAAAAGGTGTTATTGAACCTTTGAAGATAAAAACGCAGGCAATACAATCTTCAAATGATGCAGCAGTAATGTTATTGAGAATTGATGATGTAATTAGTGCTGGTAAAATAGACAAAGGACAGGCAGGAATGCCTGGAATGCCGCCTGGAATGCCTAGTTACTAAAAGAAATCTTTTTATTCGCACATTAATTAGTTTTTCTTATGGCTATTGACGAATGGCACATTCCAATAGAACCAACTAGGGCTCTTAAGCGAGATGTTGCTGCTTTTAAAAATGGTACAGAAGCTACATTAAAATCATTATCAATGAGGGTTGTTGCTTTGCAAGAGCAAGTTGATGCACTAACAGATGCAATTAATGAACTGGTAAGCATACTTAAAGAAGAAATCAAAAAAGGTCCTTTAGAGAAAAAGGAATTGCCACCTCCACCTTATTTAAGACAATGAAAATGCTCTTTCCATTTGGAAGAAAAGGTATAACACCAACAATAGCTATTATTTTACTTTTGGGTTTAACTATAAGTTCAGCTGGAACTGCTTTTTACTGGCTTAATTTAATTGATAGGCAAATAGAAGGTGAAGAGCAAATAAATGTAAAAGAATATGGTACAATGGAAGGTACTATTGATATTATTGCTGCAAGATATGACGGCCAAGCAAATAGTTTA
>Ga0209427_10005897_pt1 | contig 14037 bp, 15 predicted proteins | sample DeeMarSWOR136_30_FD_187465 | JGI IMG/M metagenome (GOLD analysis project Ga0209427, IMG submission 187465) | Marine sediment microbial communities from White Oak River estuary, North Carolina - WOR-1-36_30 (SPAdes) (version 2) | ecosystem: Environmental > Aquatic > Marine > Intertidal zone >... | reverse complement strand
TCAGCGCCATGTAGAGGGCGCCCCTCTGGGGAGGGGGGAGGCCGATTATCTCTGTGTCCCTGTACTTGAAGCTCAGGGGCTCGTGCCATGCGGGCTCGTAGGAGGCGATGTGCTCCATGGTGATGCCCCATCCCGCGCGGTTACCCTCCTCCACCATGCGCCTCGCCCAGGCCCCCTTGGTGAAGTAATCCGGCCCCTCGTCGGCGAGCCTCCTCAGGGTCCTCGCGAGGCTGGGCACCCTCCAGCGCTGCCCCACGGGGGTGAGGAAGCCGTTCGGGGTGAAGAAGTCCCTGCCAGATGGGAAGTAGGTGATTGAGGGGAGCGTGCCGTGGAGGATGCCGTACTGCCACGAGGTCATGACGGGGCCCTCCTCGGCGGCCCTCACCGCGGGCTCCACGAGGCTCCTCCAGGGCTTGGAACCGAACCTCTCCATCATCGCCGCGAGCCCCGGTATGAACCCCGGTATGCAGGCGGCGCTGGCCGGGGAGTGGGGGTTGGGCCTGAAGATGGGCAGCCCCTCGGGGAGCTCGGCGGAGGCGTCCATGAAGTGGGCCCGTCCCTCCTCGGCGTCCCAGTAGAGCACCACGACGGTGCCCGCGTGGTTGGTCTGGTGGGGCTCGTAGACGGGCTGAAGCACGCTGCCGGCCACCATGGCGTCCACGGCGTTGCCCCCGTTCCTCAGGACTCCGAGCATGGCCTCTGTGACGGCGGGGTGGGAGCTGCTCACCATCGCCCACCTCCCCCTGGCGACTGGCTTTGGCCCCTGATTGGGTAGATCCTCGAACATGATTAGAGGTATCCCCTCGAAAATTTGATATTTGCCTCGGCGGGTGTATCTGGCATGGTCTTCGAACTATCGGAAATGACTTGGTGGGAGGCCGAGGATAGGTTCAGGGAGCGCGGCCTGGCCATAGTGCCGGTTGGCTCCATGGAGCAGCACGGACTCCACCTGGGCATAGGCTCGGACTGGCTCCAGGCCTGGGAGATCTCCAGGCGGGTGGGGGAGAGGACGGGCGTGACGGTCCTGCCGGCGATGCCCTACGGCGTCTCCGCGCACCACATGGACTTCCCGGGAACTATCAGCCTCGACCCGGAGACCCTAAAGAGGGTCATCTATGAGATACTCGCCTCGCTGAGGAAGCACGGGGTGACGAGGGTCGTCTTCGTGAACGGCCACGGTGGCAACCTGGGGGCCGTCACGGACGCCGTGAAGCTCGCCAGGGAGAAGATGGGGATGCTCTGCGCCATAGTCCAGTGGTGGGACGCGCTGCAGTCCAAGTCGATACTGGGGCACCCAGCCGAGGAGCACGCCGGCTACGCGGAGACGGCCTTCACCCTGGCGTCCAGGCCGGGAGCCGTCAGGATTCAGTACGCAGTCCTCACGCCCACGAGGCAGGTGGACGACGACATCGAACTCATCAGGGCGGGCCTCGCAAAATTCAGGAAGGGCATTGCTCGGATCCCGTTGAGGACCGCCGACGTCTCGAGCACCGGCTCCATGACGGAGGCCCACCCGGACGACGTGCAGGGAACGACGGACTACTCGGGGGTGACCGAGGAGTACGCCGAGGACCTCATGGAGGATGTCGTGGACTGGGTCTCGGCGTTCGTCGAGAGGTTCCAGAGACTTGAGATGCCCCCTCCGCGCGTCAGCAGGGAAGAGGCCTTCAAGGAACTGGAGTGAGAAACCCTAATCTCCTATCTTTTTTTCTCTCAAAGGTGCTTCTACACCGGGTGTTATTGTCTTCCTGATTCCCCAATCGAGTGTATCTTCATTTGGGCATTGGAGGTAACAACAGACCAGCATTACCAGAACAAGTAAGAAGAGTGAGGGCTAGACTGTGCCCTCCTTCCAAGACTTCATGTACTTCTCCTGCTGGGAGGTGAGCCTATCGATCTCGACGCCCATGCTCTCCAGCTTCAGGCTCGCTACAGTCGCGTCTATCTCCCTGGGCACATCGTGCACTCCTGGCTCCAGCCTCTCCCCCCTCCAGATCCACTCGGCGACGAGCGCCTGATCGGCGAAGCTCATGTCCATCACCTCGCTGGGGTGGCCCTCGGCCGCCGCCAGGTTGACGAGCCTGCCCTCAGCCAGGAGGTAGAGCCTCCTCCCATCCCTCGTGGTGTACTCGTCGAGGCTGGGCCTTAGCCTCCGCTTGCCGGTGGACATCTCCTCCAGGGCGGGGATGTTGATCTCGACGTTGAAGTGGCCGGAGTTGGCCATGATGGCGCCGTCCTTCATCGCCTCCATGTGGCTGCCGTCCACGACGTGGATGTCCCCGGTGCTCGTGACGAAGATGTCGCCGATCCTCGCCGCCTCGGCCATGGGCATCACCCTGAAGCCGTCCATGACGGCCTCCAGCGCCCGCAGGGGGTCCACCTCGGTGACGACGACGTTGGCGCCCATGCCCCGGGCCCTGAACGCGATGCCTCTGGCGCACCAGCCGTAGCCGCCGACGACGAAGGTCCTCCCGGCGAGCATGACGGACGTGGCTCTCAGGATCCCGTCTATCGTGCTCTGGCCAGTGCCGTACCTGTTGTCGAACATGTGCTTCGTGTCGGTGTCGTTCACCGCCACAATGGGGTACCTCAGGGCGCCGTCGACCTCCATCGCCCTCAGCCTTATGACGCCCGTCGTCGTCTCCTCGCTTCCGCCCTTGATGCCGCTGATGATCTCCGTCCTCTTCGAGTGTATGGTCCCCACGAGGTCGGCCCCGTCGTCCATCGTGATCTCGGGGCGGTTGTCGAGCACCCTCTCTATGCACCAGTAGTACTCATCCGGGGATTGCTCCCTCCAGGCGTAGACGGAGGTCCCGCTCCTGGCCAGGGCCGCGACGACCTCGTCCGTGGTCGAGAGGGGGTTGGAGCCGCAGAGGAAGACCTGGGCGCCACCCGCCTCCAGGGTCCTCACCAGGACGGCGGTCTCCTTCGTGGCGTGGAGGCACGCCCCGAGGCGGACGCCCTCCAGAGGCCTCTCCCTCTCGAACCTCTCCCTGATCAGCCGGAGGACAGGCATGTGGGCCTGGGCCCAGTCGATCAGCAGCTCGCCCTTGTCTGCCAGCCCGATGTCCCTCACCTTGTGATCGGCCATAACCTCACCGAACAGAATAACCTGCACGGTGTATTTGGAGGTTGCCCCGCCCCTACATGACGAGGAGCTGGGCGTGGGGGACGTCGCCGAAGTACATGACCGACGCCTTCTGGACGAGCCTGCACTCTATGGCGGCCTCTACAATCCTTTTCCCCACTATGTTGCAGATGGTGGCCTTCCTCATCGCCTCTATGGCCTCCTCCACTCCAGCCAGGGTGCCCCTGTAGAACCCCTCGCTCACCTTGAAGGGGACCCGGCCGCCCTCAAGGGTCTTCCCCAGGATGTCGGCGTCGCAGACGGCCACGAGGGTGTCCCTGCCGTGGCGGCTGGTCTTGACGTAGACCTCTCCCATCGCCTTCACTTGGTGCCTATCGAGGACTTGGCGCCGCAGGCCTCGCACTGGAGGAACCAGAGGCGCTTCTCGCGCACTAGTTTGCTGTCGGGCCTCTTGCAGACGGGGCAGATGACGTACTTGTTTGTGTAGATCTCTAGGAGGTTGCGTATGGTCTCGTAGCTGAACCTGCCCTTGAAGACCGCCCTCGTCCCGTCGAAGTTGGCGAGGGTCGCCATCTCCCCCGAGAGGAACTTGAGGAGGTGGTCGGGTTCTCTCCTCAGCTCGTCCGAGATCTCTTTGAAGTTCATTATGACCGTCGCCCGCCTTCCCACCTGACGGACGTCCGGCCTGGGCACCGTCCACCTGTCGTAGGACTCGATCTGGTCGGGCAGCTGATCGTAGGCCCTGTTGAGTAGAGACCTGTAGTCCTTGTCCATCGCTACCATATCCTTCTTGCTCCTCCCCTAATATAGCCCCTCCGCATGGAGGGACAGCAAGCCCTATCGCGGGGCCGCTCAAAAAGGTTTCCGGGGCTCGACACGTCCTCAGGCGGGGCCCAGGGTGACGCTTCCCACGCCCATGGTTACCTCGATCTCCAGCGCCGGTCCCTCCTCCAGGTAGTGCGCCTGGTTCATGTAGACGACACCTTGGGGCAGTATGATTTCGAGGGGTTCGCTAGACCGTTCCCCGATCCTGTCGAAGCTTCCCCGAGTCGTGACTCGGACCATGCCCGAGACCTCTACTCTTGCCCTCACGGACTCGTCCACCATGACCTTCAGGTCGCCGACGCCCCCCTCAACCCTTACGGTGGCGTCGCGCTCGGGTCTCTTGCCGCTGAACCTAAGCGTCAGGTCTCCGACGCCTCCCTGGACGCTCATGTTGGTGAGGTTGGCGTTGAGCAGGTCGTTGACCCTCACCTCCCCGACGCCGGTGTTGAGCTCGAAGCTCCTCAGGGTCTCGGAGTTCTCACTCTCGAAGGTTATGACGTTCTCGCTGACACCTGTCTCCACCTTTAAATCCGTCAGGGGCAGCCCCCCAAGGTGCCACTTGCACTTCGTGACGCTGGCCTTCACCTTCAGGCTGAGTGGTCTCTCCTCACCCAGCCTCAGATCCCACCTGTTCACGGTGTCCCGGTTCGACTTTATCTTGTCCTCCCAGCTCTCCGCCTGTACGAGCCTAGTCCTTTCACCCTTCACCTCCACTCGCGGGGCCCACTCGGGGACGTTGTACTCGACCGTGCCGCTGACGAGGCTCTCTCCGCCCCCTCTTACCTCCACCCTGCCGGGGGCTCCGACGACAATCTCCAGAGCAGCCGTGCTGGACTCGGGGTAGGGCACCTCGATCTGCTCCCTGAACAGCCCCTCCTCCGCCATGACCTTGAGGTATGTGCCGCAGTGATGGCAGTACCTCGCGTCCTCAGGTATCTCTCCCCCACACCTATAGCAGAATGGTATATAGACCAACAATTACCAGGTGCCTATGTTTTAAAAAGTAGGTAGAGAGGTTGAGACGAGGAACTATCTCCTGCGGAGGGCCCCAAAGTAGATCAGGGCTCCTCCAAGGATGAGGACTATGAAGCCCCCGGCCATCATGGCGTTCCCAATCATCCTGAGGATGGGGACCTTCGCCCCTATATTCACGGTGAGGTCTACGCCGGCTGAGCCGTCAGCGTTCATAGCGACTATCCAGTAGTCGCCTGCTTCGGGCTCCCACTCTAGCACCTGGGTCCCGGGCCCTGTGGCAATGGCGGACCACCAGGAGTGGACTATGGGCGGAGTCGCCAGGGGCCCACCCGGGTGAGATGTGAAGTGAATATCCGGCGGTGCATCGCTCCAGGGGGGGCTGGACCAGGAGAACTCGTCCAGCTCATCGTAATTTACGTCCCCGAGGTACTCCCGCGCGTAGCTCTCTTGGACTATTCCTATGAATACCTTTTTAGCGGGGTCATTGTTCGCTGCCACAAGCTTGACAGTGACGAAGTCCCCGGGGCTCGGGGTCCAGCCGCTCATGGAGGGCGTCCAGTCTATCTCGACGCCTTTCCCCACCATGGCGTAGGAGTCAACGCTCAGCTCAGCGGATGGAGACATTATGAAGCCCTCATCGTCTGAGAGGCTTCTTCCCACGGTCATGATCCCGGTCCCCCCCATGATCAACGCGAAGGAGGCTAAGAGCATCAACCCACCGAATACAAGGGCCAAGATCCTGCCCGCTGACCAGGCCCTGCTTTCTGGCCTCCTGTAGATGGGAGCCGCCTGTCCGACGGGGGCCCCACATTTGGAGCAGTACGCCTCTCCCTCTTTGATCTCGTTGCCGCATCTCTCGCAGTATGGCATCCTTGTGTCTCCCATCAATTGAGGGTAAGGTCCTTTTTTTTAAACCAATCTATTGGAAAATCGTGAAGACGCAGGAAAGACGGAAAATGGAAAAAGGGAGTCTACTTGAGGCCGCTTTTCTTCAGCTGCTTCATTATCACGAAGATGACGAGCGCTATTATCAGAAAGTCGAGTAAGGCACCAGCGAAGTCCCCCACAGCCAATGCTATGGGACCAAGATAGACCTTCACGCTCCTCCAGTCCCCTCCAGGGATGAAAGGCGTGATAATCGGCATGATTATGTCTGCGACGAGGGCCGAGACGAGCTTGCTGACGGCGCCGCCCATGATGAAGGCTAGAGCTACTCCTATTATCCCGTACTTATTTAGGAAAGCCATGAACTCGTCGACGAAGCCCTTTGGCTCAGGCGGTGGGGGAGGGGGCTTCGCCTGAAGCGCCTCCCGGATCTTCTGGAGCTCTTCAAGCATCCTATGGTTAAGCTCTTCCGATGACATTTGATTATCAAAACGCGCGTCTCATGAAGTTATGAAAAGGTTTCGTTTTTCAGTGTAAATTGTAATTGTCCTTTCACGAGGACATGATTCAATCGTTACTAATTCAGATGGATTAGTCAGCCTAGAGTCCCTGTGCTACTTGAATGTTGGAGGCATGATGCCTCGCAATATCTCCGCGGCAGCCGCGCTGACAAAGTACCTGAGGCCGCTGCGACCATGTCTGTAGACCAACACCCCTAGATTCAGGAGCCTCTTGCGGAGCCCCTTGGGGAAGATGTCTCGGGCCCTAGCTCCTTCTCTCAGAGAAGTCAGCTCGTCGCGGTAGAACCACACCAGGTTCTCGAAGCTTCTCTCGTCCATTTCCTTTTCCAACGCGTCATCCGCCCATATTATGCGTGCCCATGACCTTTCTCAGAGAAAGGGGATGAACGTCCGGACAAGGATGTAGCCGGCGTAGGCAATTAGCGCTACCTGGGAAGCCTTACCCATAGAGGTTCCGTAGTTCTCCCTCATCGCGAGGACGGTCAGCGCAAGGGTGGCGATCCCGAAGAGGTTGAGTACCCGCAGCCCCTGCATCAGGAACCTATCCACCAGGCCCGTCCCAGAAAGCCCCGTGGCGGCGAGCAGCTTCAACTCCGCCGAAGTGATGAACATGGAGTCGATCACCCTTAGTACCTGCTGAAGAAGGAGGGGCAGAGAGGCGAAGGCTGTCATCGCCAGCAGCCTCTTCGCGCCACCCTCCCCCGCTAGTATCTTCGCGATGATCACGAGAAGTATAGAGGGAGTCAACCATCTCGTGAACGCTGCCAACGCGTTGACCACCGCCACCATGGGCGTTAACTGTGCCCTGATGGTCTCCAGATCGGGCGTCTGCGTGCTTCCGCCTCGATCGAAAAAGCTCTGACCACCCGGCCCCGCCCTAGAGGACAGGGTGCTCAGGTCGATCTCCGTCTTCGAGAAGTATGTGGCCCCCGCCCACGCCGAAAGGAGCGAGATAACAAGTATAAGCAATATACCCCTTCTCAGGTCTCCCTCCTCGATGCGCTCGAAGGCCTCCCTGGGGACCGTGACCACGCCCACAAGCTTCTCTATGAAGCTCATCTCACTCAGATCGCAACGCCTCCACTGGATTGAGGTTCGACGCCCTCCACGCGGGGTAGAGACCGGAGACAACGCTGGTGACTATCGCGAATCCGACAACCAACGCCCCCAGGTAGAGGGATATTGAGGGGGGCAGGTTTATGATGTTCCCCACTACCTGGCTCAGGATGAAGCCGAAGATGGCCCCGATCAACCCGCCGATGGCTCCGGTGACCATCGCCTCAGAGAGGAACAGGAACAGGACGTCCCTGCTCTTTGCCCCAATGGCCTTGAGCACCCCAATCTCCCGAGTCCGCTCCATCACGCTTACAGTCATCGTGTTGATTATTCCCACCCCTGCTACGATGAGCGATATCCCGGCTATCCCCCCGAGGACGGCCTGGATCGTCCCCAGCACCTGCCCAACCAGCTCCTGGGCCGACTCAAAGGAGATGACCGTCACGGAGTCCCCCAGCTTCTTCTCGATGCGGTCTGCCACTTCCTCGACGACGTCCAGGCTATCAGCCTGAGCCATGATGTAGTCGAACTCGCCACCGACCTCGAAGAGCTGCTGGGCCGTCCTCAGGGGGATGCCTATGGAGTCGTCCAGGTTGACGCCGAAGCTCCCCCCGGTCCTCCCGTATATGCCGACCACCCTCAGAGTCAGCTCCTTGGTCTCGTCCCCAACCCTGACCTTGATCTTGATCCTGTCACCCACCTTCAGAATGGGCTCCTCCTCGTTCCTCGGGTGGGCGATGTTGGCTCCGACGACGATGGCTGCTGTGTCGGTCCTCAGGAGAGGCCTCCCGTCCTCGACCTCAGCGTTCTTGTTTATCTCGAAATACTCGTGGGTCACTCCGAAGACCTCCGCGTAGAAATCAGTTCCCCTGACATTGAAGGAGGCGAACCTGTTGCCTATGATGGGCGTCGCCAGCTTCACGTCCTGTATCTTCGAGATGATGTCCAGGTCCCTCCAGCTGAGGCTCGTGCCCACGAAGCCCCGACCCTGCTGTATCTGGCCCGGCAGGACCATGATGTTCTGAGGCCCGAAGACCTCCAGCTGCTCGTTCACGTCGTCGCTGAGGCCCTGCGTGATGGAGACGAGGCCGGTGACGGCGGCGCACCCTATGAGTATCCCCAGCAGGTTGAGGGCGAACCTGAACTTCCTCTCGCTCAGGCTCTCAAGGGCTATACCCGCCACGTCGGATATCTTCAACCATTTCCACCTATGGGCCCAGCCCCAGTATTCGCCTCAGCCAGCTCCAGAAGCCCCCCGTAGATCCCTGAGATGGCTCCTCAACCGCGCCCGCTGTCACCCTAACCGGTACGTCGATCATCGCCTCGTGCTCCTGGTTCAGGTCGTCGGTGTAGGTCACCCTCAGGCTGAGGTTGTGCTCACCGACATCGCCCGTCCCGGCGACCTCCAACAGCAGGTCGAAGGGTATCGGGCTGTCCGGGTCTATCGCCCCAACGTATTCCTCGCTTCCCACCATCCTCCTGAAGGTGGCGTCCTCGACCACCTCCAGAGTCATGAACTTGACGCTCTCCGTGCCGATGAGCAGCAGGTCGGCCTCGAACTCCACCGTGCTCCCCTTCGGCATGCTCAAAGGCTTCTCGTTGATAAGCATGAACTCGATGATCCCCTCGACCCTGAAGGTCAGCGTCTCGACGAGTGTGGAGGGCATGCCATCCACATCGAGGTACATAAGAGTGAGCCTCGCAGGGTACTGCCCCGCCCTCACCTCACCGTCGACGATCAGCCTGTAGACCATCGAGGCCTGACCCCCGGCCTCGAGGTCCCCAATCGAGACCATGGTCGGGCTGAGAGGGGATATCCCCGTCGCAAAGTCGAAGGACAGCGTGGCCTTCACGTCGTATGCCGAGGCGCCCACGCAGTCGAGGGAGACCTGGAGCTCGAACACGTCTCCCGGCCTGATGGTTCCGGGCTGGGTGGTGTAGTCGTCGACGATCAGCGAGGTCTTCTTGGGTATCCTGACGGAGGAGACGCTCAGCCCGAGGCTCCCGGTCTCCACGTACTGGACGCCGTTGCCGTCCTTGTAGGATACGGTGGCCGTCAGCGCGTAGACGCCGATCGGCGTGCTCCTGGAGGGCGTGATGATGGCCCCGAGAGTCGCGCTCTCACCCGGCTCGAGGCTCCCCTTGAGGTACTCGGGCCCCCTCAGAACAGTGATGTAGGGCGATGTAGAGGTGAGAGTAGTGTCCACGCTGTGCACTGGCTTGTCCCCGATGTTCCTGAGGCGGATGGTCAGATCGTTGTCCGCACCGGCTGTGAGCTCTGGGTTCTCGATGGTGACCTCCAGTTTCGCCGATGAAGCCGAGGTCTTCTCTATGTTGACGCCCAGGCTGTAGGTGTTCAGGAACGCCTTGCCATCCTCGTCCTCGTAGGACGCCGTAACCGTGAGGCTGGACACTCCCAGAGGCACGTTGGGCGAGACGGCGATCACAGCCACGTGCTCGACGTCCTCGTCGACCTCCAGCAACTCGTGGGTGAACCTCGAGCTCTCCAAGACCGTGAAGTACGGCGAGGCTGAGGTGATCGTGGCGTCAAGCTGATGGACGTCCTTCTCACCTATGTTGTCGAAGATAAGCGTCACCTCGTTGTCCTCCCCCGCCGTTAGATGCGGGTCCTCTATCCTGACGTCGAGCCTAACGGGCGACCTCACGACCGAGTCGACGACGATGCCCAGCTGGACGGTCGTGGACTCGAGCTGCGTCGGCGCGATGAACATCTTGTAGTAGGTCACGGTCAACGTCAGCGAGTAGGCGCCCAGGGGTACGTTCTCACCCACGTAGATGACGGGGCGAAATGTGGCGGCATCATCCTCCTCCACCTCGTTGAAGACCCTGTGGGCCCCGTCGAGGATGGAGATCCCGGGCGTGGTCGCCGGCGCCGATAATATTGCCTTGACCTCGTATACGCTGAACCCCCCCGTGTTCTTTAAGCTGACGTCTATCCGGTTCTCCCTCCCGGCGGTTAGGTACACGTTCGAGGCTGACACCCTCAGCAGAGGCGCGTAGCTCTGTGCATTCACGATCGACACCTGGAACATCAGGGCAGAAACTATCAGTAAGATCGACGCTGCGACCTTTCTCTTCGATTCAATTACCATATACCTTCTTCTCTCCAACTATCTTACCATCTCTCAGCACGACGAGGCGATCAGTCGCCTGGGCGACGATGGGGTCGTGGGTGATCAGGACGAAGGTCTTCCCCTGCTCCTTGTTGAGCGCCCTCAGCAGGTGCATGATGTCGTCACCGGTCTTCGAGTCCAGGTTGCCCGTGACCTCGTCGCAGAGCAGCACGGACGGGTCGTTGACGAGGGCCCTCGCGATGGCGACCCTCTGCTGCTCCCCCCCGCTCAGCTCGCTCGGCTTGTGATGCGTCCTGTCTCTCAGGCCGACGAGCTCGAGGAGCTTCCTGGCCCTCTCCCTCCTCTCGCCTCTGGATACGCCGGCTATCGCCATAGGCAGCTCCACGTTCCTCTGGGCGTCCATCCGCGGGATGAGGTTGAAGAACTGGAAGATGAAGCCTATCTCCCTGTTCCTCAGGTCTGCGAGCTGGTTGTCGTTGAGGGTGCTTATGTCGACACCCCTGATGTAGACCTTCCCCGACGTGGGCTTGTCGAGTGCCCCGAGCATGTTGAGCAGTGTGGACTTCCCGCTGCCCGAGGGGCCCATTATGGCGATGAACTCGCCGGGGTCGACCTGGATGTCCACACCCTTCAGCACCTTGAGGGGCTGACCCGCTTGAGGGTACTCCTTTCTCAGGTCCTTGGTCTCTATGATGTGGGTCATGTCTGACGCCCCCCGTCGCTGTACTCCTCGTAGAGCCTCTCCACGGTGTCCAGCCTCTTCCTCAACATCTTCTTGAGGACGTCGAGGGCCTCGAGCGCAGAATCCCTGTCCTCGGCTTCCACGAGAAACCTCTGCACGTTCGAGTACATGTCGACCTCGATGTCCTCCATGGAGAGGGACCTGACGATCTTCATCACCCTCTGCCTCATCGAGGGGTGCATCCACTTCATCAGGACCTTGAAGTACATGTCGGCGAACTTGTACTCCTCCTCGAAGCGCTCGGCCATCCTGACTAGGAGGCCCTCCCCCTTCTCGGTGAGGCTGAAGAAGTCCGTGTCCTCCTTGGTCTTGGACTCGATGAAGCCCTTCGACTCGAGGCTCCTGAGTGCGGGGTAGAAGGAGCCCGTCTTCAGGTCCCACACGCCGTCGAAGTCGTCCCTGAGAGATTTCAGCATCTCGTAGCCGTACTTCGGCTCCCTGGTCAGCTGCAATAGTATCAGGAGCTGGAGTGGGCTCACTGGCCTCCTGACCCTTGGAACTTGCCTCATCATGATAGACATCTACTTAGTAGATATCTACTTAGAATGGGCGTGACTAATAAACGTTCCTTGGAGGGGGTTTCAAGCTCCATTCTTTGGCGTCCATTCACCAATTTATCCTGATAGTGCTGTTTGTCTTCTGACTCTGAAAGAAAGTTAGATCTAAACGGTTTTAACCTGTTAGCACCTATGCTTCCCCTGTGTCCGGCGATAATTTTGAGTGCGAGGTCATGGACTGGGGGCTCTTCCACTCCCTCTCCAAGAAGGTTGCAGACAAGATATTAGAGTCAGGCTACGACGCCGACTTCATGGTGGGGCTCGCCCGGGGGGGCTGGGTCCTCTCCAGGGTCCTCTGCGACTTCCTCGGCATCAAGGACCTGGTCAGCCTCAAGGTGGAGCACTGGGGCATCACCGCTACGCCCGACGGGAAAGCCCAGATAAAGTACCCCTTCAGCATCGACCTCTCCGGGAGAAAGGTCCTCGTCGTGGACGACATCACAGACACGGGGGAAAGCATGATGGTGGCCGTCGACTACACCAAGACCCTGAACCCGGAGGCGGTCAGGACTGCGACCCTGAGGCACATCAAGGGCTCCAAGTTCGTCCCGGACTTCTACGGAGACGAGATCGACTGGAGGTGGGTCATCTTCCCATGGAACTACACTGAGGACATGTGCAACATCCTCCCCAAGGTGCTGCAGAAGTGCATCAACCACTCAGAGGTCAAGACGAGACTCAAGGATGATTTTAAAATCGAGGTAGACGAGGAAGAGATAGCCCGGATCATGCAGGAGATCGAGCGCCGCTCAGAGTGATCGACCCAGACAACGGGGATAAGAGGTGAAAGAGTCCACTAGGGGGAAGAGGGCGTCCGAGAGGAGAAAGGGCTCCGGACTTGAAGTAAAAAGCGATCCCTTGAGAGAGATCTCCAGTAGGATGAGGCTGAAGGAGGGCGAGGAGGCCGTGAGGCGGGTCCTCAGGGAGATCTACCTCCACGGTAAGATCGGCACCAAGGACCTTGCCAGGGCCGCAAGGCTGCCAACGCCGGTAACTGCCGCCATAAGGAGGGAGCTCGAGAAGGGGGGATTGGTGGTCCGGAGGGGGGGAGCAGTCCTCACTGAGGCCGGCGAGAAGTATGCTCGGGACATCCTTGGTATGATCAAGGAAGATAAGCCAAAATCTCCGAGCACTGAGGACAAGGTAGCCTTTTCACCTGAGCATGAGACCGTTCTGGAGAGGCTCAGGGAGCACTCGCGCAAGAGGCCTCGCGTGGACACGAGCCTCGACCAGGCCTACGCCACCCCCGAGACGGCTCTCAGGAGGGCCCTCTACATGCTTCGAGAGGGGGACCTGGGTGGCAGGAGGATACTTTTCCTCGGCGACGACGACCTCACATCTGTTGCCGCCGCACTCCTTGGGGGAGCCGACGCCATCACCGCCCTCGACATCGACGGGAGGCTCCTGGCGGTCATAAAGGAGATCTCCGATGAGGAGGGCCTGGATATTGAGTGCGTCCTTCACGACCTGAGAAACCCCTTGCCTGAAGGGCTCAGAGGTACCTTCGACACCTTCTTCACCGACCCTCCGTACACGCTCCCGGGACTCAGGCTCTTCCTCTCCCGAGGCCTCGAGGCCATACGCCCCAGGAAAACAGCCGGGGTCTACCTGGCCTTTGCTGACAAGCCACCCTTGGAGATGCTCAAGATCCACAGGGCGATCAACGAGATGGGCCTCTTCGTCGGGGAGCTTATCCCCAGGTTCAACGAGTACGAGGGGGCGGAGGTCCTCGCAGGCACCACGACGCAGATGAGGCTGATCACCACGGAGGAGTCACGTCCCGCATTGAGGGGGAAGTTCACGGGGAGGATCTACACGGGGGAGCTCAGGCCACTCCTGAGGATCTATCGATGCAGGTGTGGCAAGGAGACGAGAGTGGGCTCCAGCGAGAGTTTCACTACAATTGAGGAGCTGAAGGCCAAGGGTTGCCCAAGCTGCGGGGCCACCGAGGGCTTCAGGCTGAAGAGTAGGAGACCCCAACCACCCTCATAAGTCAAGCTTCATAAGGGGGATTCCGCCTCATCTAGCTAGGCTCCAAGTTAGGGTGGAATCGTACATGCTCAAGATCAAGCAGCTCCTCGTCGACGCATACGGCTGTGACGCCGATCTGGACGACCAGGATTTCCTCATCGAGGCTCTGGAGGCCGCAGCCGCGGAGGTCGGGGCGAAGATCGTGAGGAGGGTGACCCAGAGGTTCTCCCCCGTCGGGGTAAGCGCCATACTGATACTGGCCGAGACCCACATGTCCATCCACACCTGGCCGGAGCACAGCTACGCCGCCGTCGCCGTCTTC
>Ga0209427_10005896_pt1 | contig 14038 bp, 13 predicted proteins | sample DeeMarSWOR136_30_FD_187465 | JGI IMG/M metagenome (GOLD analysis project Ga0209427, IMG submission 187465) | Marine sediment microbial communities from White Oak River estuary, North Carolina - WOR-1-36_30 (SPAdes) (version 2) | ecosystem: Environmental > Aquatic > Marine > Intertidal zone >... | reverse complement strand
CCAGAGCAATCGCCACATTAGCAATTAATCTTGGGAGTCTATACCTAATTTCCTCACTTACAGCATTCACACTTGTTCAACCCAGTTCTGCTAAATTGTTGGCATCTGTCGACGTTTTCGTATGCACTTACGGCATAATGCAGGTTTACACATACTATAGAGGTCGAAAGATGGTTAACTAGGAAAACTGTACATTCTGTCGGGAACTTATAAATTTACTGCACAGACAGCAACCATATTTTTGTGCTTCTCAAAACTGGTAAACTAGGAAGATTTGCAAAGTAGATAAGGTTTAAATTTTATGTTCTATGCTTAACCCTCTTCTAATCAAAACTGAGATGATGCCTTTTGGAAGCTGTTGGCGTTGTTGTGGGAATAGTTGTTAGGGGAAACAAGTTTTTGGTTGAGCGCCGCAGATTGGACGAAACGGTTGATCCGGGGATCGTGTGTTTGCTTGCGGGACACGTTAAACCCAACGAAAGTTTGGAGGATGCGTTGAAGAGGGAGATGATGGAGGAGCTGGGCATCCAAGTTAATGAGACAAAGTTTGTATGCAAAAACTTCTATGTGGCAAGCAACGGAGAGAAACAGAATGCCTACTGTTATCTTATAACTGACTATGAGGGCGAGCCTGTCTGCAAGGCGGCTCAAGAGATTTTCTGGGAGGACAACATCGAAAACTTGAGCTTAGAGGTTGACAGGAAGACGATTAGGAAAATGAGAGAAATAAATGATCAACATAAATAGCTTGTTTAAAATATATGCATGAGTCCAAAAGAGCCACTGGGGAAGGACAGAAATGGGTTATATTGGGAATGCCGAAAGACTAACCGAGATGCTGAAGCAAACATCCGAAAATCTGGATGCGAACGCCGCCGTCGTTGTACTGCTGAAATCAACTGATCAGGACTTTCAGGTTTTGCTTGTGAAGAGAGCAGAGAAAATTAGTGATCCTTGGTCAGGACAAACAGCGTTTCCCGGTGGAAAACGTAACCCTGAAGACCGGAATCTGAAGGAGACCGTGGTTAGGGAAACCTTGGAGGAAACCAGAATAAACCTTTTTGAGGGCTGCCGCTTTCTCGGAGCAATGGAACCTGTGAGATCAACACAAAAACCTGAAATGAAGATTCTTCCCTTCGTTGTCCTCCTAGAGAAGGAACAAGCCATAAAATTGAACGAAGAGTTAACGGAATACTTTTGGATACCACTAAAAGAACTCGCCAAACACAAAGGAACCGTCAAATTCAGTTTCGGAGAATACCCCGCCTACATCATAGAAAACCACATCATCTGGGGATTAACATACAAAATCTTGCACAATCTTCTTTCGCTATCCTCATCCATTAAGAAAGAAAAACCAAAAGAAGACTGAATCTTCTTTTTCTGACCTTTTATTCCTGTTTGCTTAAGAGCCAACAACTATTATTTTCCAAAACTTTCTATGGCACTGGAAACGCGTCTCAAACACTCAATTGCAGTCTCATATGTTGGGTATCCCTTTAATCCACATTCAGGTCCCGCATAAGGAACCCGTTCTACCCCAAACCGCTCAACCACCTTAACCAGCCGACTCTTCATCAGGTCTACACTTTCAAGAAAGATTTCGGGATTAATTCGTCCATGTTTGATGCCTGTCCAAGTGTCAGCAATCCTCTCGTTTAAGTCTGATTCAGACAGCTTTTCTGGCGAATCTGCAACAATCCATTGTTTAATCAACGTATCGAAGTCGTTAACTGCTACACTAGCCTTTAGAAACTTGTCTCGTGACTCCAGCAGTTCTCCAGTTTTTTTCATTTGGATAAGTGGGTCATCAACATGCGACTCAATCACGTCTAAAGATTCTATATCCCAGAAAAGCGGGTTTGTTGTGCTGTGAAGATGAATCATAGTCTGAACGTTCTTGGATTTGACTTTGTGGAAAATGGATTCCCATGCCCTTCGAAGGTTTTCTCTTCCTTCAGAACCGAAATCGATTAACGCATCGTCTTGTAATCCGAAGACGGGCTCATCCACCGAAACCAAACTTACTCTGCCGTGCTTATCATTGAAGATGCTGTTTTCCACGATCTGAGAAATGACGTTTCCTAGCCTGATGAATATGTCCTCCCGTTTATAAGGGAAAAAAGAAGAAAGCGTGTAGGGTCCAGCAACACAAATCCTAACTTCGAAGGCTACACCTTTCGTCTCCTGAATCCTCTGAGAGTGTTTTTCTATCACCATAACCTCTGGTATGCTACTTCTGTCTGTCTTAACAGAAGGAATCATGGTTTCTAAGTAGCCCCCCTTAATTCGCTCTATTCCATCCATCATAGACAGAAACATCTCGTTCATATCTCGGAACTGAGGATAATTCGGAACATCAATGCCTACTCTGATTTTATCCAGTAAACCTTCAAGCACCTTTTTCTCAAAAAATTCGGCTGATTCATCTGCTGAGTAGAGGCTGAAACGGCTCGCCCCCTCCACAAACTTCTTTGAATCACCGACTAATGGTAAGCTGCCCACATCGCAGGATCTTGTCATTGAACTGCCTCCCTTTTTTGTCATATTTCTCATCTAAGCCGTTTTAAAGTGTTCCCACCCACGAGCCTCTATAGAAACCAGTTTCCTATCTGTTTTTAGCAGAAGCTGCTTCTCTTTAGTGACTAGCCCCATCTTTATGAGCCTTCCTCCTACCGCTTCCACAGCTTTTTTTGCTTCTTGCCAAAGCCTTGGTTTGATAGTTACCAGAAGTTCGTATTCCTCTCCTCCATACAAGGCTAGTTCCACAGGATCGAAACCGTGAATCTTCGCGAACCTTTCTGCTTCAGGGGCTATCGGAAGCGTATCGAGATGAAAACCAACGTTGCTAGCCCGGCAAATTTCGTGGAGACTCCATGCTAGTCCGTCACTTGAGTCTATGGAGGCTGTTGCCGCCTGAGATTGAGCCAGAGTCACTCCTTCTTTTACCCTTGCCTTGGGCATGAGGACGGAGTCAACAAGCGCTCCCCCTATCTCAGGAGCTGAAAGACTGCCCATCAGAATCTTTAGGCCAGAGGCTGTTTTTCCGAAAGAACCAGTTGCTGCCACGTAGTCGCCAGGCTTTGCGCCGCTACGCTTGATCAGGTGATGTTTGCGGCATACTCCCAATGCCATGCAGCTGATTATTAGATCGGATGCTTCGTTGGTATCGCCCCCCAATATATAGGCATTGTATTCGCGGGCGCCAGCGTTTAGTCCCTTGCCGATCTGGAGTATATCCATTTCTGTCAGGTCTGGAGATACTCCGATGGAGGCTAGGAGGGCAAGGGGCTGTGCTCCCTTTGCAGCTAGGTCGCTTATGTTCATTATTACAGCTTTGCGGGCGGCTTGCCAGACGCTCATGGTTCGTGGAACATCTGTTTTTCTGACAAGCATGTCCATATTTATTACGGCTAGTTTATCGTGTCCCATGTCTATTGCTGAGGCGTCGTCTCCGAAGGGAATTGGCGTGTTGGGCATTTGGTCTAGGCAATCTAGAATGAGTTCAATGATTTTTCTTTCGCCCAGCTCCTTGGCTGAACTCAACCTGGGAACCTCTGCAGGTACTATTTGCTTCCTAATGTCTTAAAAATACCTGTTAGTGGGAAGGTTAACGTCAACGATTTCGGATAAGTGGGTTAAATTCTGAAAAACTTTTTTATAGCCAAAGAATAGTATGAGGAGATTTGTCGTTAAAGCAACAAACCTTAAAACATTACATGAATTAGAGGTTCTGTTGCAATGACAATTATATGCAGTTGGAGGAGAGAAAAGGAAATGAACAAAAGTAAAGTTATGTTTCTAGTTTTCTTAACCATAATTTCGTTATGTGCAATTAACATTCAGTCGGTTAAGTCACAAAATAGTATAATTATTACCATTTTAAGTAATGGAGACATTTCCCCTTCAGAAGCGGATGGAGTACTTATTCAAAAAGTTGGAAACGTATATACTTTCATGAATAATCTTACTGGTTTTTCTTTGGTTGTTGGATGTAGCGACATTATAATTGATGGGGCGGGCTTCGTCCTTTCAGGAGAAGCAGAAATAGGAATAGACGTGTCGTATACAAGCGGTGTAACAATCAGGGATGTAAAAATAGAGGGCTTTTATTATTATGGCATTAATATTTTGGAATCCTCGTACATTACAGTTGTCAATAACAGCATATCATCTAATCTTCGCGGCATCTTCATAGTTAATTCTACACGAAACACTATTTCTGAAAATTATGTAGTAAATAACGAAGTTGGAATTTACTTGATGTCGTCTTCAGAGAACGTATTTAGGAATAACAACTTTAACAATAGTCAAAATTTAGTGGTTTATGGAACTGCGCTTTCGCACTTCATCAATGATATGGATGTTTCAAATACAATCATTAATAAAAAAACCTACTATTTGGTTAACGAAGAAAATCTAGTTATAACTCCAGATATGTTTCCAGACGTAGGATTTCTTGCTCTCGTAAGCTGCAGGAACATAACCGTTAAAAATATGGACCTAACCAAAAATGGGCAGGGCATAATACTGGCTTCCACAACATACTCAACAATAATGCAAAACAACATAACAGGCAATCACAATGGCGTATTGCTCTTTGGGTCTTCCAACAACGAACTTTCTGGAAACAGCATAATAGGCAACTATAGAGGCATCCAGCTTAGCATGTCTTCAACCAGAAACAGCATAACTTCAAATACGATAATGAACAGCAACGAGGGAATTTTTTTCTTCAATTCTCCGGCGAACACTGTTGCCAGCAACAACGTAACAAACAACGGTGTTGGCATCGGCTTCAGTTCGTCTTCAAACAACATGATGAAAAGTAACTACTTTGTCAATAATACCAAACAGGTTTATGATGTGGGTATAGGAAATCCCTCTGTAATCAACTCGACGAACTATTGGAACTTCGCCTATCCTGTAGGTGGCAACTATTGGAGCGATTACACGGGTGTTGATATGAAGAGTGGCGAAAATCAAGACCAAGAGGGCAGTGATAACATAGGAGATACGCCTTACAGTATTTACGGAAACAACAAAGATAATTACCCGCTTATGCCTTATGGAAGCCCTCTCACGATTTCCGTTACTTCGCCTGAAAACAAGACATACAACGTAAACTCTGTTTCCTTAACATACACAGTGAGTAAATCAGAGTCAGTGATAGGTTACAGTCTAGATGGGCAAGCAAACATCACAATCAGCAAGAGCATAACGTTATCTGACCTGTCTGGCGGCTCACATAAGTTAACGGTTTATGCAAAAGACACAGATGGAAACGAAAGCTCTGACACGGTTTACTTCACTATATCCGAAGAAGCAGTGACACCACCAGATACTGAAGAGACAGAGAATTTCCCAATAATATGGATTGCTGCAGCAATAGGAGTAGTAGCAGTAGTTGGAGTGGCGCTTCTATACTTCCTGAAAATAAAGAAAAAATGAGCCAAACACGGGAGACGCCAACTTAAGTTCACGCATAAGCTTGTAGACGCTGTAGCCACCAAACAGCGGATGATGTACAAGCACCTTTTTCAGTTCAATAACAGAACAGAAAAAATTAGAATATATCTATGGGGATTGTTTACTCCCGAATGTCTTAAAAATGTGTAATTCGCTCAATTCACTGGAAGCGCCTCGGTGGCTCAGACCGGTAGAGCGGCAGCCTCGTAAGCTGTTGGTCGCGGGCTCAAATCCCGCCCGAGGCTCCATTCTTGCAGTGGATACTTGCTTTATGTTCAATAAATAGTAGATTTTGAGTTGTTTGAGGATAGAAAACTTTTCAGGGCACGAAGAGTATATATGGTTTCGTAAGGAATCGTTTATTTTAGTGATTTGGAGGAAACGTGCAATGGTTGAGAAGAAACTCATAGCTCTCGGTTTGATTTGTGTTGTTCTATCTGTTGGAGTATTTGGAGCGGTAATGGTGCTTAACCAGAAAGACATTCAAATGCAAATTAAAACTGACCAAATCTCTGGACTTGAAAACGAAAAGCTTACGCTAGAAACACAAGTTACAACCCTACAATCTGAAACAACTTCACTAAACAACGAAAAAAAAGTGCTAGAAACTCAAGTTTCAACCCTACAAGCTAACGTTTCAAGTCTCCAATCTGAAACCACTACATTAAACAATGAAAAAAACGCTCTAGAAACTCAAGTTTCAAGTCTACAATCTGAACTAACTACATTAGAAAACGAAAAGAACACGTTAGAAACTCAAGTTTCAATCCTACAAGCTAACGTTTCAAGTCTCCAATCTGAAGTAGGTTCCTTAGAAAACGATAAACTTTCTTTAGAAACGCAAGTTTCAACCCTCCAAACGGAAGTTGCATCATTGGAAAGTGAAGTGATTCTAAGCTTCAATTTAGGTTATGCCGAGGGCGAGTCTGAAGGCTACCAACTCGGCTATGATGAAGGATATGTTCAAGGCGTAGAAGATGGACCTGAAAGCGGCTGGTACATAAGGGACCCAACGTATGACGAGGCAATTGCTTTTACAAATTCAGATAAAACAGACGAAAACGAGTATACTCCAGATTATATTTGTTACGATTTCACAGCCGACTTCGACACCAACGCCTTTCAGATGGGTTACAGATGCGGTTTTGTATATATCGAATTTTCCGACAGCGCCCATGCAATAGCCTGTTTCAACACTATAGACAGGGGACTGATTTACATAGAACCGCAAAACGACGAAATTGTTACAATAGCAATTGGTCAAACATATTTGGGTTACGTCATAGTAGATTTTGCCATAATTTGGTGATTCAGAAACCAAAAAACATCTTTAAACTGCACTTCTATAGCTGATCCAGAATGGTAGGTTTACTGTGTTAGTGCTTTCTTGATGGGATCTTCAGGTTTGTCTTTTACGGTACTATGAACTATGAAAGTTTCCGTCTCTTTGACACCGTTCAAGTCATGAATTTTTTTAACCAAGTCAGTTAACTCTCTGTTATTCTTCACTAGCACCTTCGCTATACTATCGTACTTGCCAAAGATTCTCTTAAATTCAGCCACCTGAGGAAAACTTTTCACAATTTCTTCAGTCTCTTTTCTGCAATCACTTCGCGGGTCTTCTCGCATCAATATGTACGCCTGAATAGATAGACCTAAAATTTCGGGTTCCATTTTCGGAAAAAAAGAGATCATCAAACCAGAGGCGTGCATTTGCTCAATCTTTTTTGCAACAGTTTGCCTTGTAACGCCTAAATCCTCTGCTATTTTAACGATTGGACGTTGTCCCTTCTCTAATAAGTTGAGCAGAATCTTTTTTTCCAAATCTTTGACATTTAACATTTTGTTAACGTAAACTTTAAAAGTGTTAGCAGTTTTTAAACTTTTCCAACCAACAATCAACACGGAGTAAAAGAGGATAAACCATGAATCCATACATTGAAGCATTACGACCTAAACTAAGCAAATCCGACTACAAGAAACTATGTGCAATATCCATTCCCAAAGTCCACGAATTCATCGCTAAGTCGGCTGACCTTTGTAACGCAGAACACATATTCATCTGCAGCGATTCCGAAGAGGACAAAAATTACATCCGGCAACAAGCAATCGCCACCAAAGAAGAAACCCCATTGAACATCACGGGACACACCATCCACTTTGATGGCTATTATGATCAGGGGCGAGACCGGAAAGTCACAAAATATCTTGTACCCAAACGAGTTTTCCTCAGCAAAGCCCTTAACCAAATTGACAGGCAAGAAGGTCTGGCAGAAGTAAAAGGTTTACTTAGAGACTCCATGACCGGACGCACGATGATCGCCCGTTTTCTTTCTTTAGGACCCACAAACTCAGTGTTCACGATTCTTGGATTACAATGCACTGATTCGTGGTATGTAGCTCACTCTGAAGATCTCTTATACAGGCCGGGCTACAAAGTTTTCACTCAATCAGGCCTGGACACAGACTTTTTGCGAGTTTTGCATTCAGCAGGGAAACTAACTGAGAATATGGTCAGTGCAGAACATAAGAAAAAACGTATCTACATAGATTACATGGATAATACCATCTACAGCGTTAACACACAATACGCAGGTAACTCGATAGGTTTTAAGAAACTCGCCTTTCGCTTAGCCATCAGAAAAGCAAACACTGAAGGATGGTTAGCCGAGCACATGATGCTGATGGGGGTACATGGTCCTAATGGTCGCAAAACATACTTTGCTGGTGCGTTTCCCAGCGCCTGCGGTAAAACATCTACGGCTATGCTGCCCGGCGAAACTATCCTAGGCGATGACATTGCATACATTCGCGAGATTGATTCAGTTGCAAGAGCAGTGAATGTTGAGGCAGGCATTTTTGGAATCATAAAAGACGTTAACCCCATCGACGACGCTTCAATCTTTAAGATACTTCATAACCCCGGCGAAATCATCTTTTCCAACGTGTTAGTAAAAGATGGCAAACCATACTGGCTAGGTATGGGCAGTGAACTTCCTAAAGAAGGAATCAACTTTTCAGGAGAATGGTACAAAGGCAAGAAAGGCGAACCTGCTAATGAGGTTCCAGCTGCCCACAAGAATGCCCGATATGCAGTAAATCTTAAGGCAGTGGAAAATTGTGACCCAGAGTTAGATAACCCTTTAGGAGTTGAGTTGAAGGGCATAATGTATGGAGGACGGGACGCTAAGGCGTATGTTCCGGTGCAACAGAGCTTTGATTGGGAGCATGGAATTATCGCCTACGGAGCATCTTTGGAGACGGAAACAACTTTCGCTACAATTGGCAAAGAAGGGGTGCCCGAAATTAACATGATGAGCATTCAGGACTTCATCTCTATTCCCTTAGGAAAGAACGTTCGAAATAACCTTGACTTTGGGAAAAAGCTCAAGAAACTGCCTGTTATCTTTGGAGTTAACTACTTCTTGCAAGATAAACAAGGAAAATATCTCAACGACCCTAAAGACAAACATGTTTGGGTAAAATGGATGGAACTACGTGTCCACGATGAAGTGAATGCAATAAAGACGCCCACAGGCTACATTCCAAAATATGAAGATTTACGCAAACTCTTCAAACAGGTGCTAGATAAAGACTACAGCAAAGAAGATTACGTTAAACAGTTTAGCATTCGAGTTCAAGAAAACATGGCTAAGATTAAGCGAGTGAGGAAATTCTACAAGAAGAACGTCACTTACACACCCGAAGCTGTGTTTTGGGTACTAAACCAGCAATACGAGCGGCTCCTTGACGCCAAAGAAAAATATGGCAACTATATTTCACCCGAAAAGTTCATTGAATAAATGGGGAATTCTCCTTTTTTTCTCTGCGTTTCATTTTTTGGAAACGGAAAATCTATAGGCTAGTCCTAAATAGAACATTAACAAACCGTAGAGAATGGCATGCCTCGGTGGCTCAGCCCGGTAGAGCGGCAGCCTTGTAAGCTGTTGGTCGCGGGATCAAATCCCGCCCGAGGCTCCATCAACACACAAAAAAAGAAACAAAAAACCCAAATTGATTCAAAAAAGGATTGTGCGCACGTATTGCTCTAAATATCTCGTCTACCATTAGCAAATCTATTTCTTTTAAAAGCGGCAAGTTTGACGCGTTTTGTGACCAGTTTTCCCCATTTGTTCAAACCTAAGTATTTGTGATTGTCAGCTAAGATGTTCCGTCTTACTTCTTCTGTAATCTTTTCACAATAAAATAAGAAACCTTCGAATGGATGTGCGACGGTCATATAATTCATGCATTGACGGAAATCACTCATTTCTACAGTTGATGTTTTTGCTTCCCCCAATATATATGCCCAAGTCGTGGTTTCTGGAAGATCAATTATTCCTACAATATCTGGTCTTATCTCGACTTCTTCCAAGTAAGGTAATTTGCGTAATTCTTCTCCAAAAAATGTTTTTCTTAGATATTTAGAAAGAGTCATACCTTCTTTATGAAAATCAAAGAATGGAACTATAATCTTATGTTTAGAAAATTTCCTGTTTAAGTATTTGGCAGCCAGTTTCCTTAGTTCGCTCTCTTCCATATGTGTTCTCAACCAGAGAATTCAGCTAGAAGCCTTTGAGGAATTTTAGGGCAATTAAAAAATGCCTTACATCTTTTCATATAGTCAGACATTTTTTTTGACTTTCGAGGGCAAGCTTTTAGTTGACTGATATCTTGTTTCTTAACGTTTCGAGATTTTAATTTCTTATTATCTTCATCTAAACTTTGTTCAAAATGCTCTTGTTTCCAACTATTATAAAATAATGGAAATGGAAAATTCTGCAAATTGAGAGCCCAGACTTCAACAAATATGTCTCTTTTTCCTCTGTAACTATCAAGACCTGCCCAGTTTATAATAAATATTGGTGTGTTCAGCTTGTCTTGCATTAGATGACATAAATCAAAAACAAATTGGGGATTATCGCAAACTGCTGCAAAACGTAATTGCCATAACCTATTGTCGCGGTATTTTCCCATCCACTCCCAAATCGGTGCTCGATCAAAATGGACTGTAGCATCAGCTACTCCTCGTAAAAATTCCTCAAGTTCATCTTGGCTATAGTTGAATACAGATTCAGGGATCCCCATGTGTCGGTAAACATCCCCCACATCTAAATTATATTCTTCTTTGAGTTTTTGATACAGAATATTACTAATCCTACAACTTAGAGTCAGATAATTTACCATAAAACTACTTGAGACTTTTTTTATTTCGACATTTTGCCCCATATCTTTTGTAATAGTTTGAATATGCTCGATCACAAAATCGGTGCTGCTTATTTCTCTTTCTTTAAATTTCTCCTGTTCTTCAAGAAAATCAGTACAATCATTTTCATTTTCTATACTCCATTTTTTATTTTGTTTGGTATATTTGACAACTTGTCCTCTAGTCTCTCTATGTGCAGGATGCCAATCTCTGATAAGTTGCAAAGCACGTGAGACTTGCATCGTGGACATGTTCTCTATTCGTAAAGAAGGAGTAGTAGCAATCTCGTTAGACCTTGAGGGCCCATGCTTAAGTAAATACTTAACGATTGCGACTCCAGCGGGATTATAGCCTCTATATGGAAATCTGAAAATGAGAAAATATCCATTTTTAACCTGTTCTATACTACCTCTTCCTAAGAGTGCACCAATTAAATATGCCTCGTTTCCGGAGACATCCATATGCCTCACATTTTTCTGAGGATTATGATACTTTCTCTGGCGATCGTTTCTCCTTCAGGTATTCGCCTTGGCATAACTGTATTTGGTATATCTCTGTAAAACGTTTTCTCCTCTTTGAAGCCCATTTGTTCGGCCAATTCTACTGTGACTCTATCCATAGCGATCCTGTGTCCCGACACTAGTCTATTGCCAACAACAATTGTTGCTATTCCTCCACTCTTGAGCCAATTTGCCATTTGAATTATTGTTTCATTGTAATCATAGAAGAAACTAGCCAAATTAGCAGCTCGGCTTTCCCTTTTTGATTTCTCTTTTACTAAATTAACAAATGAGATTGCAGTTTTACTGGGAATGTCTGCATCAATATTTGGTTTGGATCCTAGAGACAATTCTTCGCTTTTCTTCATCTCATCTCGTGAAAAACCTATCCAATATGCCATAATCTTGGCCCATCTGTGATAACCTACCGTGTTTTTCTCTTCGCCATAAGGAGGTGAAGTAACAATAATATCGATGCCTTGACGTGGAACTATACTTTTCAAATCGAGTCGTTTTGCATCTCCAAATAAGATGAAACACTCAACCTGTTTGTCTGAAATCTTTTCTGAAAAATCTATTACTCGGTTAACCGAATCCGTAGTTTTTTTTCGAAAGATAGATAAGACGTTTGGAGAATGTGCTGCTAATTTTTCAGGTTTGTACCTCGAAGGGTGTGCCTGATGACTTTCAAAATCAGCATTTGATGATTTCATTGCAGTAAATGAAAGACAAATTTTAAAGAAGTCACGATAGGGTTGCTCACAATCAAGTTTCAGAATTATTTTTCGCAAAATTGCTAGCTCAATAGCTACGTTCTTATTAAACCATAGGTCTAGATTAGGAAATTTTGGAATCTCAATTTCGGCAATAAAACTTGTTGACTTAGTATCCTTTTCAATCCATTTATCAATACTAACAATTCCTTTTTTGGAGTATTTGTTCCTTAAAAGATGGCTTTTCTCTTGGGCTTCATTTAGCACCTCTTTTGTTAAACGCCCAAGCTCTTCCTTTTCTAAGGGAGTAGTTTTTACTTTAGATAGTAAAAATGCTAATGGATTTAATTCATTTCCAATCGAATTCCGATTATTCAACCTAGCTTCAACCAAGCTAGTCCCAGATCCGCAAAATGGGTCTAATACCCAGTCTTCCTCTTCTGAATAATTCATAATTAACTTCTTTGCCAGTTGAGGGATCATCCTTGCTGGATATGGATGTAAGCCATGTGTAAGATATTGTGTGTTAGCATTTTTGAAAGTCCAATCGTCAATAAATTTTCCTGCAAGAGTTGTAGTTCTATGCTGCATCCTCAACCCAACTATTATAACGCTCTCATTTTTAAAACACTTTTCACTCGGATATTTTTGGCATCCGTGGTCTCCATGTAGCTGTTCCACTTCTAAGGTATTCAGCGAACAATAAAGCCTCTTCGTTAATCAGTGTGTCAAGTGTTTGTCTCTTACCGTGTTTTATTCTTGGAATCTCAACCTTACGTTTAAAAAGAGCATTTAATCCATCTGCTAAACTGTCAGTTTCTAATTTACATGAATGTATCCGTTTTCCCATCTTTAGGTGCATCATAAAATCGGTTACAACAACGAAATCATTCTTACACAATTTCTGGCATCTCTCAATCAAGAAATCATCTATTAGATATGGATATAGTTCCAGACAACAATCATATTTGGAGACTAATAATACTTCATTGTTGAAATCTAGCTTTTTTCTGTTTTTCCAAGCAAGATAATGATTTGCTGTCCACATCCCCGAGCATATTAGGAGACTAATAACAGTGCATTGTTGAAAACAGTCTTTTTCAGAAATTACGAGAAGACACGAAAGTTACTAACGTATTTTAAATATGGAAAGACATGTTACTTCTCCATGACTTAACCAACAAAAAGTCTGAGAGCGTACAGCAGCATTGGTCACATTAATTGAAGTCTTTATTCTCGCCGTGGTTCAGGGCTTAACCGAGTGGTTACCCGTATCCAGTTCAGGTCATCTGGTGATAACCCAAAAAGTTCTCGGCTTGAACCTTCCCCTAATCTACAGCGTCATGCTGCATGTCGGCACCTTAATCGTCGTTCTCACAGTTTTCCGGAAGGATGTTGCAGAGATAATCAAAGCCTTGGTTAAGCGCGATTTCGAAACTGAAGAAGGAAAACTTGCATTACTCATAGCCGTTGGCAGCGTGCCCATAGCCATTGTCGGCTTCATCTTCCATGACTTCTTTGAATCCCTCTTCTCTAACCTCCCTGCCGTAGGATTAGCCCTACTAATTACAGGTTTTATGCTCTTCTTCTCGGAAAAGCGGATAGGCAACAGAAAAATGGGCATGTTAGATTCAGTTCTGATAGGGGTGGCACAAGCAATCGCCATAATCCCAGGCGTTTCCAGAAGCGGCGTAACAATATCCACAGGATTGTTAAGAAAAGTAGACAAGGCAACCGCCTTCAAGTACTCATTCCTGTTATCTGCGCCCGCCATAGCAGGAGCAACAGTCATGGAGTCAAAAGAACTAGTTCTGGGCAACATAGACCTGATTCCGCTGCTTCTGGGAGCAATAGCTTCCATGATAGTGGGCTACGTATCTTTGAAGCTTCTCCAGAAGATAGTTATGAACGAAAAAATACACCATTTTGCCTATTACTGCTGGGCAGTCGGACTGGCAATAATTCTTTTCACAATCTCTCAATAGATTGGGCACACGTTTCCTCCAAAAAAAGAGGGAAACTTCTTAAGCTTGTTCGAGATGTTGGGAAAGAAGACTAACGTATTTAAGTTATGCAGTCTTTTATGGAAAAGGAATGTAGAGGTGGTATCGTGGGCAAGAGGAAGGTCAAGAGCGAAGACTCTAATGCTA
>Ga0209427_10005895_pt1 | contig 14038 bp, 14 predicted proteins | sample DeeMarSWOR136_30_FD_187465 | JGI IMG/M metagenome (GOLD analysis project Ga0209427, IMG submission 187465) | Marine sediment microbial communities from White Oak River estuary, North Carolina - WOR-1-36_30 (SPAdes) (version 2) | ecosystem: Environmental > Aquatic > Marine > Intertidal zone >... | reverse complement strand
AGTTGACTTTTCTTTTTACGTCGCTATACTGAAGTTCGGATAAGAGAGATATATTTGCAGGGAATGGTGGAATGTTGGAAGATTGGAATGCTGAGACGGTTCGAAATTATTGTGAACTTTATTCCGAATTTCCTTCCTGTTCCGCAGGTAGGCTCAATCCCTGCCTGCCGGGAGGCAGGCGCATTCCGAATTAGTTGAAAGGAGGTTGTCATGAGAATTAAATGGTATGGCCATGCGGCATTTTTAATCACTGCTGATCAAGGTCTAAAAATCATTACCGATCCTTATGAATCCGGAGCTTATGATGGTGCCCTGGCTTATGGAAAGATTCTAGACCAAGCCGATCTTGTTACAACCAGCCATGATCACGCCGATCATAATGATACCCAAAGCCTTCCTGGATCTCCTCAGATTGTGAAAGGCAGTGGATCTAAGACGGCCAAAGGGATTCCCTTTAGAGGTATCCCAACTTATCACGATTCCTCTAAAGGAAATGAGCGAGGAGCCAACACGATCTTCACCTTCTTGGTCGACGGAATACAAATTTGTCACTTAGGGGATCTGGGGCATATTTTAAGCGATAAAGAAGTGGCGGAGATTGGAACAGTGGATATTCTCTTGATCCCTGTGGGAGGATATTATACCATCGATCCAGAGGAAGCAATCCGCGTGGCTGAGCAGATCAAACCCAAGGTCTTGATCCCAATGCATTTCAAGACGGAGAAATGCGGATTTCCGATTGCTCCTGTGGAGGACTTCTTGAAGGGGAAAGCGAATGTAAAACAACCTAAGTCCAGTGAGGTTTCTTTTGATAAGAAAAGCCTTCCGCAGCAGATGGAAATCGTTGTACTAGAACACGCCCTTTAAGGCCTATGGAGGATTATCGTCTCAATCGATTACTTTCGCGCAGGCAGATTGCTTCCATTGTGAAAAGTCTGGCGGATCAAATCTCTAAAGACTATCAGAAGAAGGAACTGGTTTTGGTCTGTATTCTGAAGGGGGCTTTTATGTTTCTTTCCGACCTGATCCGTCATCTCCAGATACCAGTTCAGGTCGATTTCGTGCGCCTGTCCAGTTATGGGGCTGGAACGCAGACGTCCGGTAGAATTGAAATCACCAAAGATATCGAAACCCCTATTGAGGGAAAGGATATCCTGATCATCGAAGATATTATCGATAGTGGTCGAACCCTCCAGTTCTTAAAGGATCGCCTTTCCCTAGCCAATCCGCGGTCTGTTAAGATCTGTGCCCTTCTTGATAAGAAGGCCCGAAGAGAAGTCGAGATCCAAGCAGATTATGTGGGCAAAGAAGTCCCAAATGTCTTTGTCATCGGGTATGGAATTGATTTTAACGAAGACTATCGTAATCTTCCTGAAGTTTATTATGTCACACCCATTAATGCAAAAACTCGGGGTCGCTGAAAAGGTCGCTCTTCGTTACTCACAACATTTTTTCGACCATTCTAGAGCTCGCTTCACTGCAAACCCAAAATTCCCTTTCCAGGCTCAGACATCGGATTTGTGGTCGCTTCGTTTCGCTAAAAATAGTTACCGTAAAGATCTTAATTCACACTCAGGACGTCCCTTTTCAGTCATTAAACGAGCTAAAAAAATTAGAGGATGGGAACTGGTCCTCTGCTTCCTTCTCCTGCTAGTCCTACAAACCATTGTTTTGGCCCAACCCGAGCCCGAGGATACGGTTCTTTTCAGGGAGGGGGAGGTTCTGCTCTCAAGGGGTGAAACAGAAAAAGCCCTGTGGCGATTCAAAAGCGTCGTCACGGACCACCCAAAGAGTCCTCTGATCCATGAAGCAAAATTTAGGATGGGAATCTGTTACACCCGACTGAAAAGGCCCAGAGATGCCATACGCATTCTAACCGAACTTTTTTCTACTTTCCTTTCTCCAGCCAGAATGGTCCAGGTTTTTTCCCTGTTGGGCGATAATCACCTCGAGCTAAAAGACCGTCTCTCCGCTCTTCACTGGTATGGAAAAGCTCTCCTCGTTCGGGGCCAGCCGAAAGAGGAGCTGAAGAAGAACGTAAGGCTGATCATCGATACGTTCGAAGCGGAAGACGAGCTGAAGCAGATTGAGTCTCTCTACCGAGGGGCTTATGGGGGTGAGTATGCAAAATTGAAACTGGCCCAATTGGCAAAGCGGCGGGGAGACGACGTTCTTGCAAAAAAAATTTTGGCAGAATGGGAAAAAGAATATTCAGGAGCGGAGTATTTCCCGCAAGCCAAAGAAATTTCAGAATCCGTCCTCCCCCAAAGGAGATCCAAATATACTGTAGGGGTGATCCTGCCCTTGAGCGGTCCCTATCAACCTTTTGGAGAAAGAGCCCTACAGGGGATTCAATTAGCGGTCAAGGAGATGGAGTCTCAAGGGAAAGATGATCTTATCTCCTTGGCTGTCCGAGATTCGAAGGGAAACCCATTGGAAGCAGAAAAGGCCGTTGAGGAACTGGTGACGACCGAAAAGGTCATTGCTATCCTTGGCCCCCTTCTCAGCATCAATGCTGAAAGCGCAGCCAAGAAGGCTAAACAATTGAAAGTTCCTATGATGACCTTTTCCCAAAAGGGGCCCTTCGATGGAAACTGTGAATTCGTCTTTTACAATTCACTCACCCCTTCCGATCAAATGCAGACCCTTGTGTCATTTTCTATGAAGACCTTTGAATTTGGACATTTCGCCGTTATCTATCCTAACTCGCCTTATGGGCTCCACTTCAAGAATCTCTTCAGCCAGGAGGTCGTTCGAAGGGGAGGAAGGGTGTTAGGCGCTGTCGCTTATCAGGAGGAACAGACAGATTTCAGTCAGGAGATTAAGAGGCTCTTCAAGATCGAGCTCATTGAGAATCAGGAGGTGAAAAGAAAGTGGGGGGATGAGTACATGCCAGGTCTCCTGGTCGATGGCCTTTTCATTCCCGACGCCCACGATCGTGCAGGCCTCATCATCTCACAAGTCGCTTATTATGACGTCAAAGGATTGACCTTCTTGGGAACCAATTTATGGAATGGTCCGGATCTCATTCCTATTGCAGGAAAATCGGCTGAAGGTTCTTTTTTTACCGATGCTTTCTTCAAGGGAAATCCATTTCCTCCCTCAGCTCGTTTCGTGGAAGCATTCCGGAAGACCTATGAACGATTCCCTGAGACCCTCGAAGCCTTGAGTTACGATGGGGGAAAGTTCCTGATTGAAATCCTCCGATCCAGACCGATCTCATCCCCTGTCCAATTGAATGAAGAGATCTGTCGGGTTCAAAATTTTCAAGGCGCTTCTGGTCTGAAGGGCTTTGGAGAGGGAGGAAGACCCGTACGACTCATCTCTATCCTGAGAGTGAATAAAGGAAAAATTGAACTGGTGTCACCCTCCGATGAAAGACGCTAAGCGCTTAGCGCTATGCGCATAGCGAGATGATGAAACCTCTTCATTCCTGGAAAGTAAGTGTACAGAAAGCTATCCAGATCCAAGAGCATTTGAAAGATCGCGTTGTTCTCAAAAAGACGTTCATAAAGGCAAAAACCATTGGGGCAGGAGATGTAGCCTATTCAAAAAACAAGGACCAACTTTTTGGTGCAGTGGCTGTTCTCGCATTTCCAGAGATGGGGATACTTGATATCGCAACAGCCTTCGGGAATATTCCCTTCCCTTATGTCCCCGGTCTTCTGGGATTTCGAGAGGGTCCAATTCTGATCAAAGCCTTCCAGAAGTTAAAGGTGAAACCTGACGTCATGATTTTCGATGGTCAAGGCATTGCCCATCCAAGAGGGTTTGGGCTAGCCTCTCACGTAGGTTTATGGCTCGACGTGCCGTCTATCGGCTGCGCTAAAACCCCTTTACTGGCTGAACTGACCTCTCCAGGACCTTTAAAAGGAAGTTTTGAGTTGATTCGAAGAAGGGGCCAGGAAGTATGTGCGGTTCTAAGAACAAAAGATAAGGTGAGGCCGATCTTTGTCTCTCCAGGTCACCGGATCGACCTGCTCACAAGCATTGAGGTCATCCTCGCATCCTGTAGGGGATTCCGTATGCCTGAACCTCTCCGCCGTGCCCACCACATCTCCCGCCTCCAATTGCAGAGAGCATAGCGCATCGAGCATAGCAAAGCTATAGGTTGGTCGGGTTCTTGGGTTTGTCGGGTTTATGGGGTTAAACTCAATAAACTCAACGAACCGAGTAAATCTTTGTTACATGCCATGCCCTATGCTCTATGCTCATGGTTAAAAAGATTAACGGTATCGCTCGAGATATCCCTGAAGGCGATTCATTCCCTCCTCAATGTTCTCTATCGAGTTGGCATAGGAAATCCTGAGGTAACCTTCTGCATTTGTACCAAAATCGATGCCGGGCGCCACCCCGACCTTTGCCTTCAGGAGAATGTCAAATGCTAAGCGGTAGGAGTCCTTGGAAAACTTCTTGGCGTTAGCCAATATATAGAAAGCCCCTGTTGGCTCTACAGTTATTCCAAATCCCAAACCCCTGAGCCTTGGGATTAAGAAACGGCGACGACGGTCATAGGTTTCCCTCATCCTGTCGACATCCTTTCTGGCCTGCTTCAAACCGGCCAACGCACCCCACTGTGAAAAGGAACTGGCTGAAATAAAAAGGTTCTGCTGGATCTTTTGCATTGGCCGTACGAACTCTCTTGGGGAAATTACATATCCCAACCTCCACCCCGTCATCGCATAGAGTTTTGAAAACCCATTAATAACAAAAGCATGATCCGTATACTCAAGAATCGAGTGCGCCTCCCCTTCGTAGACCAATCCATGATAAATTTCGTCCGAAATGATAAAGGGTGAGAATTCGGCAATCTTCGCCATCCTCTCTCCAGATATGACATTTCCAGTTGGGTTGGCTGGCGAATTGATCATGATGCCCTTGACGCGAGGGTTCAATTTCTCCTCAATCATCTCAGGAAGATACTGGAAACCTTCCTCTTCCTTCACATCGACAAAGAGCAGAGAACCTCCTACAAAACGGATGATATTAGGATAACACGGGTAGTAAGGATTCGAGAGGATCACCTCGTCCCCCTCCTCCAACAAAGCGGAAAAGAGGAGAAGCATGGCCGGAGAAGTTCCAGAGGCTATGAGGATTTGTTCGGGAGAAATCTTCACCCGATATTTTTCCCAGTAATCCTCCGCAATCGCTTCCCTTAGTTCTATTAATCCCAGGCTGTGGGTATAGTGAGTCTTTCCATCACATATCGCCCGGTAACCTGCTTCGTTGATGCACTCCGGGGTATCAAAATCAGGTTCCCCCACTTCCATGTGGATGACTTTCTCTCCCATCCTCTCCAATTCTTGAGCCTTCTCCAGAACATCCATCACGATGAACGGAGGAATCTCCTGAGCTTTCTTTGAGATCATACCTTACCCCTGAGAGCTCCGGACTATTTGCCATGGATTATAAACGAGGAACGATGAACAAAAAAGAATGAACTCTGAACCACAGACTATCACCTATACGCTATTTGCATATTTGAACCAAAACCCGATCCCCTCTCCCAACCTTCAATAACCTTTGAGCATTTCCTTCTCTGAGGGATATTTCCAAAAAACCTCCGCTCCCGATGAGGGCGATCGGTTCATTCTTCTTTCCTTCCCAGTATCCTTTTCTTAAGCCCTGGATGGTTCTCTTTCCTATCCTGACCATGAAGGGGTGACGTTTTGAAAATTGAAAGAGCTGTCGCCCATCGATATTACTGGTAAGATTGCCAAAGGTATCGATGTGAAACACCTCTCCAATCAAACGACCTTCTTTCTTATCTGGTTCAGGAACAAGGAACTCTGTCCAGGAGTCCATGACATGGCCGAAAGCTTTGGGCTTAACCCCCAAGGAGAGATGAGCTGCCACGGGAGCAAAGATATCCCTTCCGTGAAAAGTTGTGCTGACCTGAGGGAGAAAATATTTCGAGTTTGTCAGGGCTACCGCCTTCTTTACCTTCTCTCTCTTTACAACGAAGGTGAAGATACCATTATCAGGACCGATGAAAAAATAACGTGGAGTCACAAGGAGAATAGGCTTCCTCGGGCTTCCAACTCCCGGATCGACCACTGCGATATGGATGGTCCCTTGCGGAAAAGTAGAAAAGGCATTAGCGAGGGTGAAAGCCCCTTCTTTTAGATCATGAGGCGTTACTTGATGCGTGATATCGACGAGTGTGCACCAAGGATTGATTCTTAAGATCACCCCTTTCATCGAACCGACATAAGGATCCCTTAAACCAAAATCGGTGAGCAGGGTGATGACAGGATTTCTCATTCGGCCCTCTTGAGAGTTCCAAACTCCTCAACCCCTTCTCTTGTGAACACCTTTTTCAAATTCTTATGAAAGGGCTCTCTCACAATCCCTTTCTCGGTAATAATACCGTGAATCAGGGAATGGGGTGTCACATCAAAGGCAGGATTTGAAGCTCTGACCCCTCTCGGCGTAACCCGTTTGCCTCCTATATGGGTCACTTCCTCTGCCGCTCTCTCTTCAATAGGGATATCCCGCCCAGAGGCCAATGAGAAGTCCAGGGTTGAGGTGGGGGCGGCCACGTAAAAGGGAAGGTTATGCCATTTCGAGAGAACAGCAAGACCATAGGTCCCGATTTTGTTCGCCGTATCTCCGTTTCGAGCAATTCGGTCTGCCCCTACGAGGACGAGGTTGATCTCGCCTTTCTGCATTAACCACGCGGCCATATTATCGGCCAAAACGGTAGCAGGGATCTTTGCCTGAATCAGCTCCCAGGCCGTTAATCTGGACCCCTGGAGTAAAGGTCTGGTTTCGTCTACGAAGACACAAAACCGTTTTCCCTGGTCCCAGGCTGCATGGATTACCCCAAGAGCAGTCCCGAAGCCAGCGGTGGCTAAGCCACCTGCATTGCAATGGGTAAGCACTCCATCCCCATCCCTGATGAGAATCTTTCCGTTGTCCCCGATCTTTTGATTGATCTGCAAGTCTTCTTCATAAATCCGGACCGCCTCCTGTTCCAACCTCGCCTTTGTTTTATCCACCCCATTCGAATGGACTTGATCGAGGAGCTTCTTCATTCGGTCAACTGCCCAAAAGAGGTTGACCGCAGTGGGTCGGGTCGCTCTCATCTGTTGAACAACCTTTTCCAGACTTTTTCGGAAGACTTCGGGCTGATTGGATTGAATCTTTTTCGCCGCAAGGGCGATTCCCATGGCCGCCGCGACCCCGATTGCCGGTGCACCGCGGATTGCCATAGTGCGAATGGCCTGGGCTACAGAGGAAGCCTCTTTACAGTCTAAATACAGGACTTTCTGAGGAAGCCTTCTCTGGTCTAGGAGCCTTATGCGGTCTCCCTTCCATTCGATCGTTTTGAATTTGATCATCTTGAAACCAATAGATTAAGGTTAAGAAAAAAGCATGTCACTGACTTTAAAGTTAGCCTAAACCTTACCCTTAGCCTTTAATTTCTCTTTTAGCAATTCATTCACCAGTTTTGGATTGGCTTTCCCTTTCGTCTCCTTCATGACCTCCCCGACAAAAAACCCGAAAAGCCTTTCCTTTCCCTGACGATAATCCTCTACCAGTTTTGGATTGCCTTGCACGGCCTTTTCGATTGCTTTCTCGATCTCTCGCGTGTCAAGAATTTGAGTCCACCCTTTGTCACGCACAATCTTCCCCGGCCGCTCACCCGTCTGATACATCTCCTCAAAGACATCCTTCGCAATCTTTCCGCTGATCGTTCCTTCTTTTATCATCGCAAGCATTTCTGCCAGATGTTGGGGAGTTACGGGACATTGATCGATCTCTCTCTCGTCTCGTTTCAACTCTCTAAGAAGATCTCCCATCATCCAGTTGCTAACCGTCTTTGCTTCCGGAAAAAGCCGCACACATTCCTCGTAATAGTTGGCTAAGGCCTTCGTCGAAGTCAGGATTTCGGCGTCATATTCAGGGATTTTGTATTTGTTCACAAATCGGTCCTTCTTATCCTCTGGAAGTTCAGGGAGGTCTCTCCGGATTTCTTCCACCCAACTTTCGTCGATCCTTAAAGGTACAAGATCCGGGTCAGGAAAATAGCGGTAATCATGAGCCTCTTCTTTGCCACGCATCGAAACCGTGATAGCCTGATCCACATCCCAAAGCCGTGTCTCTTGAACTACCTCTTCCCCATCTTGTAGAATGGTAATCTGACGCCTGATCTCATACTCTAGAGCCTTTTCAACGTGTCGGAAGGAATTCATGTTCTTCAGCTCCGTCCTCGTCCCAAACTCGTTTTGGCCTTTTGCTCGAACGGAAACATTGGCATCACAGCGAAAACTCCCTTCTTCCATATTGCCCGTGGAGATCTCTAAATATTGAAGGATGGCTCGAAGTTTTCTTAAATAATCACCAGCTTCCATGGGAGATCGAATATCGGGCCCACTGACAATCTCAACCAATGGAACGCCAGTGCGGTTAAAATCGACATAACTAAACGAAGCCGTCTCCGGCGTCTCACCATGCTTTAGCTTTCCCGCATCCTCCTCCATATGGATCCGGATTATTTTTATCGGTTTCTTCTTCCCATCGACCGAGATTTCGATGAAGCCGTCTTCAGCCAAAGGGTGCTCATACATCGAAATTTGATATCCCTTAGGAAGGTCAGGGTAAAAATAATTCTTCCGGGCGAAGAGACTATAGGGAGCGATTCGGCAGTGCGTAGCCAATCCCAACTTGATGGCAAACTCAACTGCTTTTCGATTTACCACGGGAAGAGAACCCGGTTGTCCGGTGCAGACGGGACAGGTTAATGTGTTGGGTTCCTCCCCAAAGACAGTGGAGCATCCACAGAAAATTTTTGATCGGGTAAGGAGTTGAGCATGAACTTCTAGGCCAATAACCGGTTCGTATTCCACGGACATCTCCTGTCCTTCTGAATTGTTTTTTTAAATTATAATAAAGTCAGACCCTTGTCAAATAGGAATCCCCTTAGTTTTGGTAACCGGGTTGACAAAACAATGCGATTCCATTACCTTAGACCAAAATGTTTAAAAATATTCCTATTCCATCTTCTTTTTTAGTGATTCAAAGGCGAAACGTTTTTCTCCTTTTGAGGGAAGAGTACAAGGATCTCCTTCTTAGACAGGGGATTGAAGATGTAGAGGCTTTTCTTCAAGAACATCGTCAAACTTCCAACTATTTAAGAGGTAGAATGCTTCATCCCCTGGTTTCCATCAAAGACGGGGTGAGGATGGTCATCCGTCAATATAGACATGGAGGTCTGTTGAGACTCTTCACAAGAGATCTTTATCTCCGTGGTTCGAGATCCTTTCGGGAATTGGTTTTGATCGAGGAGATTCTCGCCTGCGGGATCCCGACGATACAACCTGTCGGTGCCATCCATCGTCTCCTTCTTCCCCCCTTCTACAAAGCCTATCTTCTATCTCTGGAGGTTCCTCAGGCCGTTGATTTGATCCAATATTTTCAGAAGATCGGTTCTCACCCTTCGCGCGAAGACCTCCTCATCAAGCGAAAAATCATTCGTGCGACTGGACTTCTTCTCAGCCAGTTTCATCAGGCGGGATTCTTTCATGGCGACCTCCAACTTAAGAACATTTTGGTGGCAGATCATCAACCGCTTCTCGTCGATTTTGATCGCTCTTTTCGGAAACAGAGTCTTTCCAAGAAAGAAAGGATGAAGAATCTTCTTCGTCTCAACCGTTCCGTAGAGAAATGGACACGTCTTGGACTGCCAATCACCCGGGCAGACCGATTGCGTTTCTTTCGGGCTTATGCCGGCGAAGGATTGGAAGCTTGGGATATGATGAAGAAGGCATTACGAACCCATTCGGTTCAACTTTTTTTCCATCGTCTATGCTGGAAACTGTAGGCCGTATTACTAAATTATAACAATAACTTATGGTTTAAACATAAAGTTAATGTAAAAATTCAAGTTAGGATATATTTTAAGATTGAATAAAAGAGTCTAGAAATTCTTTTAATGGTTGCGCGAGCAAATGGGTGTGAGAAAAGAAGAAATGATCTGCTCCAGGAATGATGGTCATGGATTTCGGTTCCTGGAGATCTTGATACCACATCTCCAAAATGGGAACCGGGCAGAAAAAGTCTCGATTCCCTGCGATAATGAGTTTCCCCTTCTTACACCCCTTTAAGAATTCAAAATCGGACATCTCGAGAGGGGGAGCAATAGCCACCATCCCTATAACTCTATCATCCTGAACAGCTACAGGAAGACCTACCCAGGCTCCAAAAGAGTATCCCAAAAGAATAAGCGGAATGGCAGAGCCTTTAAGTCTTGAACTCAGGTATTCAATAGCCGCCTTAACATCTTCCTTCTCCCCTATCCCATCTCCATAGGATCCTCCACTCCTCCCTACCCCTCGAAAATTAAAACGAAGAGTGGAAAAACCTGACTGAGAGACAGTCTGAACAGCAGCGGTAATGACGTTATTATGCATATCCCCGCCATATTGGGGATGGGGGTGGCATAGGACCGCTCCGCCTTTCACAGAAAGGGTCTCTTGAATACTCAAAAGACCCTCCAGTTGAACTGTATCAGATAGAATGAATACCTTTTCTTCCTTCATCCTGCTTTCAGAGAAAGGAGGAACGCTCTGACGGGTCTCCTGCAACCATCGTCTCTCCTTCTGCTCGGCCATCTCCTGTTCTGAGGATTCGATGTGGGAATCGATCTTCTCCTTTACCCATTCCAGGATACTTCTCAGAATTTCTAAAAATCGAACCTCGAGACGCGTGACATCCTCACGTTCAATCCTTTCGTTGAGTGATTTCAGCCACCCGTCTACCGTCCCCTTCAACTCTTTCAGGAGCTGAATAAGATGGGAGTCTGTTCCGCCTTTCTTTTCGCCTCCTTCCTTATACTGGATGAGAAAAATTCGACCTTTTTCAGTGGCATCTGTCGGTTTATTTGAATCCTGAAATAACCCGGAGTTCCAAAAGAGCAAAATGATCAAAAGGAGTGAAAGGAAGAAACCAGTCCATTTCTTCATAGACTTCCCGAAATAAAGAATGGCGGGCGATGCGGGAGTTGAACCCACGACCTTTGGTTCCGGAGACCAACGCTCTATCCAACTGAGCTAATCGCCCTTCCTAACATTATCGAATATTTACCGCCTTCCTATCTTCATCCAGATTTGCTTGCGTTGTGAAATTGGATGGGAACATTTTGTCAAAAATCTCAACTGCCCTTCTTTTATGCTCAGCTGTCGGATGAGAATATCTCATCGTCATTTTAATATGTTTGTGTCCCATCAACTCTTGAATTGTTCTGAGGTCAACTCCTGCCATTCCCATACGTGATCCGAACGTGTGACGCAATCCGTGAAATGTGAAATCTTCAATCCCAGCCTTCTCTAGAGCTGTCCGCCACCCAGTCTTGACATCTCGGTGACGCTTCCCATTTTTGGAAAAGACGTATTCACCCTTAGAGACTTTTTTAGCACCTTCAAGGGTCTGTGTCAATTTCTTATTCATGGCGATCTTGCGGATCTCCCCGTTTTTTGTTCCTTCAACAACAATAGCTCTATTTTTAAAATCGACATTTGACCATTTTGGATTCAGGATTTCACCCTTACGCATTCCTGTATTGAGAGCTGTCAAAATAATTATTTCAAGATGCTTTGCCTTGTGACAAGTTCTTACCGGTACCACTAACTTTGCTTCTTCCTCAGGTTAATTGGGTTCATCTCCTTTCATTAAGTGGGTTGTATCTATCAACATGGATAGGCTTCCTTAAAGCGTGAAAGGAAATTCACTTGATGCTTGGATTTAGCATCTTCAAGAAAATCAGTGACTCCTTTCAAAAAATCATCAAAAAACCTGGTGGGTCCAATTTCAAGATATCCTCCCCATTTAATCTTCCATCTTGTAGGGTCTGCCTCATATTCTATCCCCCCACCTTTAATCACAAAGTTATGAGTAATCCCGTTTCTAAAATGGTCCCAAAGAATTTCGGGCAAGTAAGAAGACCTATAAGAAGTGCCTTGCACCAAAACATCCCAATCCTTCATATATCTTTGGATAAATTCTCTAAAGGCAAAATAATTTGCTCCTCTCTTTTTCCAATGCTCATGGACATAAGTTCTGGAATAATTAAGAAAATATCCCAGTGCTTCTACCCCATTTAATAGAATGGAAAAAGCTGCTATCATTACTGCTGCTCGGGGCCAATCGGATTCGGGAGAAGAGTTAAGCTCCTTATGTGCAACCGATTCTCTGTTAAAAATCCTACGTAGTGGTTCTAACAAAATTATCTCCATCCGGAAGCCGAACCATTTGATTTTCCCGTCTCCGGATAACTGGCTTAATTTTCGGTCTCTTAACTGGTCATAGTCGTAAAAAAGGGTAAATTCAATTCCTTCAATTTCAATTGTCCCCATTTCTTTTGCCATTCAACTCACCTTCTTTCGCCCGGTTTTCATTCACGGACTTTAACCTTGAGAATTTTTGGTTTACTCGGTTTTGTCTCTGTTATCTTAACTACTATCGCTTTGTATTGCTCTAAATGTTCATCAATCGCCCTCCTAATAATCTCTGACACCGTGAGTCCTGTTTTCTTTGACACATTCTTTAAATTTTTAATCTGAATATTCGTCAGGTAGAATCCAACTCTTTTCCCCAATATGATCACCCCTTCTTTTAAAGTTATACCAATTATCCATAACTCAAAATTTTTGTCAATTTATTTCTTCGGAGTCATTTGGACAACATTTTGATGTGGACTTTTACATGGGAAGTTTATAGACTTCACCCTTCATTAGCCCGTAAAAAAGGATTACCGGTAGTAAGTAAGATAGATAAAAAGAAAGGCAAGGTTAGATTACTTTGCCTTTCTTGAAAGGGTCACTTGAAGGGTAGCGTATAGGTTAATGTGCCCTCGGGAATAAATAGAGCGTTGGCCTTTTTTGAGTCCGGAGACCAACGCTCTACCCAACTGAGCTAATCGCCCACACAAAACCATCGAGTGATGGAATATTCCAGCCTTCCATTATCCCAGTTTCTTCAAAAAACTTTCTCTCATAATTTAGGGGGCCCTGTCAATTTTGTGTTGACGGAATGAGATCATTTTAGCTAACCTAAGTTAGGTTAACAATGAGAAGGAGGTGAGCCATGAGAGTATACCTCATTCAGCATGGAGAGGCGAGGTCTGAGATAGAAGATCCCCAACGTTCTCTGACCGCCAGAGGTGAAGAGGAGGTTAGGAGAATTTCCAAGGCAGCAAAGGGTCTCAATATCACGCCGTCAATGGTCTATCACAGTGGAAAAACGCGAGCAAAACAGACCGCTGAAATCATTGCGGGTGGCTTAAATATCTCTGACCTAAGCGTTCAGGGAGTTCAGGGACTCAACCCAAACGATGATGTCCGACCCTGGGTAGAAAGGATCACGAAAGAGACGGAGGACATCATGATTGTTGGCCACCTCCCGTTTCTCGATAGACTAGCCTCCATGCTCCTTTGTGGGAATGAAAATGCCAGGTTGGTGCTATTCCGCTACGGAGCCATTGTCTGTTTGGAGCAAAAGGAAGACAAAAGATGGGCCATCCGCTGGATTTTCACACCGGAAATCGCCTAAAGAGAGATAGGCCGAGATCCTTATAATAGCTTCGTAAGGTTACGATTTTCCTTGCTATTCAGTAAGAAATATTATATAAAAGAGTCGAACCTGAGTTGTAAAGAGTTGATTTAAGCCCCAAAACGGAGAAAACCGCAAAGAACTCTAAACAGCCTTTTTGCGGTTTTTTCTGTTGACGGGAGAAAAATCAAAGGGAGAAAAGATAGTTGAAAGAGCGGGTTTTAGAAAGATCTTACCCTTGGGAGCCGAACTTAGACTCCCCGATCCCACCAGAGGAGCTAGACGCTGACCTGTTCGCTGAGCTCCCTGGAATAGAATTGGGAAATGGGATTGAAGCTCCTCTGTTGAAGGAGGGGGACGAGATCTTTGAAAGCGAACTCGAAGTTTTTAGAAGAACGCTGGATCCTGTCCGAATTTACTTAAGGGAGATGGGGTCGTTCCCGCTCTTGACTCGGGAAGGAGAGGTGGAGATTGCTAAGAGAATTGA
>Ga0209427_10005894_pt1 | contig 14038 bp, 15 predicted proteins | sample DeeMarSWOR136_30_FD_187465 | JGI IMG/M metagenome (GOLD analysis project Ga0209427, IMG submission 187465) | Marine sediment microbial communities from White Oak River estuary, North Carolina - WOR-1-36_30 (SPAdes) (version 2) | ecosystem: Environmental > Aquatic > Marine > Intertidal zone >... | reverse complement strand
GAGAGATATATGCCCTAAGGCGATCATTAGGAATGGTGACTACCCCAGGGAGAGGGGGGTGGTCGGGGTCACCGTAATCCTGTCGGAGCTGGACACTGTCAGGAAGGTCACCGACCTTTACAGCGAATCAACCGTAGTTATCGGAGAGATTCAGAAAAAGCAGGCAGAAATAGCCTGTAAAGTAAAGGAAATCGAAGACGCCGCTAAAGACATACCCTCGTTATTATAACTAGCAATCTGGATGCCTCGGGAAGGCTTATTAGCTCAATTCCCGTACCCCCTCCCCCGGTGAGGAGAGGGGGTATCTTTTTCCAGAAATTACTCCCAGATTTTTAGCCCTCACACCTGGGACGCCTTTGGCAACCAGACAATATTATGGGGTATAATAGACACAACAAAAATGGCATCTCAGGTTTTCTATCGTAAGTGGCGTCCGCAAACCCTGGCTGAAGTCGTGGGGCAGGAACACGTCACCCAGACCCTACTTAATGCCCTGAACACCAGTCGCGTCGCTCACGCCTACCTCTTCTACGGCCCGAGAGGCACCGGTAAGACCAGCACCGGCCGCATTCTGGCCAAAGCCGTAAATTGTCTCACCACCGGTGGTAATCAGGAACCGTGCAACACTTGTCCCATATGTCAGGCAATAACCGAAGGCAGGTCTCTTGATGTCATAGAAATTGATGCTGCCAGCAATCGGGGTATTGATGAGATCAGGGAGCTCCGCGAGAGAGCTAACTATGCTCCTAGCCAGGCCCGTTACAAGGTCTACATCGTGGATGAAGTCCACATGCTGACTAAAGAAGCCTCCAATGCCCTACTAAAGACGCTGGAGGAGCCACCACCACATGTTATCTTCATCCTGGCGACCACTGAAGTCCACAAAGTCCTGCCGACTATTATGTCACGATGCCAGCACTTCGATTTCCGGCGCATCGCCCAAAAAGATATCGTTTCTAGATTAACCCATATCTGCAGTCTAGAAGGTATCAAGATTAAGCCAGAGGCACTACTGCTTGTCGCCAAGAGCGCCACCGGTAGCCTGCGCGATGCCGAAAACATTCTGGAACAGCTAATCACCTATTACGGCTCCGAGGTTAAGCTAAAACAGGTTCAGGCCACCCTGGGAATTACCGGAGATAAGCGGGCCAAAGAGTTAATAAAGTACATCGTGGATAGTGACCTTACCGGCGGGATAACCACGATCAACAGTGTCCAGAGCGATGGGCTGGACCTAAGACAATTCAACCGGGAGATGGTGGAGTACCTTCGCTGCCTGCTACTTATCAAGACCGGCTCCGACCAAGCTATTGACCTTACCGCCGAGGATATCGCCGAGCTAAAGGCGCTCGCCGCTAGAGCCTCTCTCAACCAGATATTAACTGCGGTCAAGCTATTCGGTCAGCTTGATTTCGGTTTTGATAGTTATTCCACCCTGCCCCTGGAGCTAGCCCTGGTTGACTGCGCCCTAGCCCCAGCGGAGCGGAAAACCGAAGCCAAGCACCCTGAGCCTGAAGCCCCAGCCACTGCCAAAATCACCAAAACTGAGCCAACCGAACTCGCCCCGCCACCAGTTTCCGACACCACCACCGCCCCCTCACCACCAGAACCGGAAGACATTACCCCACCTTCCCCAACGCCTGAGATGGCTACTCCTCAGGAAACCACCCCAGAACCCACCGTTACCCCACCCCAGCCGGGCAGTGAACTTGAATACCTGAGACAAAACTGGAAACAGCTTGTCGAGCAGGCTCCGGCGGACACCAAAAGAACCCCTGCCATGGCAATTCTGAGGAGTGCCGGCGTTACACCAGTCGCCTTCGAGGACGACAACCTAGTCCTGGCTTTTAGATACCCCCTGCATAAGGAGAACATGGAGAAGCCTCAAAACCGGGAGATCGCCGAAAAAATCCTCTCTGATTTTCTAGGGCACCCCTGCCATTTGCGCTGTATCTATAAACCGGAAGCCAATCACCTGGTGGAGGCAGCCCTGAAGATGGGGGCACAGATTACCAGCGTGGAGGAGACATGAGACAAGCTATGGAGTTTAAATCAAGACTGGATCAGGCTCAGAAAGAGTTGAGCAACACTATTGTTGAAGCCGAGGCCGGTAAAGGTGCCGTTATGGTCACCATGGATGGTCAGCAGAAGATAAAGTCGGTCAAGATTTCGCCGGAGATAATAAACCAGGGAAAGCCAGAACTCTTAGAAAAACTGGTATTGAAAGCGGTTAGCGACGCCCTGGCCAAATCCCAAAAGGCGGCGGCAAAACAGCTGAGAGGGCTAACCGGCGGTCTTAAGATTCCAGGGCTCTTTTGAACTAAACGGAAGGCACTGTCTCCTTCCTTAATAAACCAACGAGGGGGCAAGAGTGAATCAAGAACCTAAACCCACTGCCGATGCCGTCTCCCGGCTCATCCAGGAGCTTAATAAACTACCCGGAATCGGCCCCAAGAGCGCCCAGCGGCTTGCCTTCCACCTGCTGCGCGCCCCGGAAGAGCAAACCAGCCTGCTGGCTAGCGCCCTCCTGTCACTGAAGCAGGAGACCAAGCTATGCTCCGTCTGCCTTAATGTTACCGGTGCTGACCCCTGCCATATCTGTGCTAACGAGCAGCGTGACCGCACCAAGGTCTGCATCGTGGAGCAGCCCCAGGATATCCTGGCTCTGGAGCATACCGGGGTTTATACTGGTCTCTATCACGTCCTCCACGGCGCCATCTCACCAACTGAGGGCATCGGTGCTGGTGACGTTAGGATTAAAGAGCTTATGGCGCGGCTTGAGGGTGGGCTGGTAAGCGAGGTCATCCTGGCCACCAACACCAATCTTGAGGGGGAGCAGACCGCCCTCTACTTGAACAAACTCATCACCCCGCTGGGCATCCAGGTTACCCGCCTGGCGCGGGGGCTACCCTTCGGTACCGAGCTGGAATATGCCGATGATGTTACCCTGACCCGTGCCCTGGAGGGCCGGCAGGAGCTTTAGAAAATGACGGAAAACAACCTCAGACTGGCTAATATCAGCTAATGTCCAGACCGCGTAACTATCAGACCGAAGCCATCATCATCAAGAAGACCAAGCTGGGGGAGGCGGATAGAATCCTCACCCTCTATACCCCCCACCTGGGCAAGATTCAGGCCGTCGCCAAGGGAGTACGGCGCCCCCGGAGCAAGATGGCGGGGCACCTTGAGCTCCTGACCCACAGCCTGGTGTCACTGGCGAGGGGGCGAAACCTGGATACGGTCACCGGCAGCCAGACCATAGATGGCTTCCTCCCCTTAAAGAGCGACCTAGCGCTTACTTCCTACGCACTATACACAGTTGAGCTGGTGGAACAGTTTACCGCCGACCATGATGAAAACCACCCCCTGTTTGGGCTTCTATTAAAGACAATGCACCAGCTGTGCCAGGAGGCTAACCACGAACTGACGCTACGCTACTTTGAACTACATCTCTTTGACCTAGTCGGCTACCGGCCTCAGCTCAGGCAGTGTGTCGCCTGCCATAAGCCGCTAAAGCCAGTCACCAACCTTTTCTCCCCCGGCGCCGGCGGTGTGCTGTGCCCCGGCTGCCAGCAAAGCCAACCCTTAGCCCACCCCCTCTCCGTTGACGCTCTGAAGGTGCTGCGGTGGCTGCAGAATGTTGACTTAAGTACCGCTAGCAGACTAAAGATAACCCCGGCGCTATCCCACGAGCTGGAACTAGTCATGAGAGGTTACCTCAGACACCTCCTGGAACGAGAGGTAAAATCAACCACCTGGCTGGATACCCTGAGGGAACAGGCTAGAACAAACGCTTTACTATAGCACCCAGAAACCATATAATAACCCTAAGATTGGGCTGAGTGTTCTTGGTAGCAGCTAAAAGTCCTGTCTCTCAGCCTTTATGGTAGTAATTACACAGGGTATCTAGATGACATCCAGGCTAAAGCGTATCACGCAGCAAAGACTGGAGAAGCTGGAGCGGCTCCGGGCTCAAGGCATTAACCCCTACCCCCACCGCTACCACCGCAGCCACACCACGGAAGAGGCGATAGAGCTGCTAGAGCAGCAGGAGAGAAGCCCAGGCGATACCCCAAGTACGGTGGTTGTTAATGTCGCCGGGCGGGTTACCGCGCAACGCCTTATGGGCAAGATCTCCTTCCTTGATCTGCGCGACGGTTCTGGTAAGATTCAGCTTTACTGCCACAGAGAGAACCTCAGCGAAGACGAGCTGAAACTGCTTAAGGAACTAGACATCGGCGATATTATTGGCGCCAGTGGTAAGCCGTTCCGAACCAAGACCGGCGAACCCACTATCGAGGTGGCCAGCCTCACCCTGCTGGCTAAGTCGCTTCAGCCCCTGCCCGAGAAGTGGCATGGGCTCAGCGATACCGATACCAGATACCGCCAGCGCTACCTCGACCTCATCGCCAATGCCGAGACGAAGCACACCTTCAAGGTAAGAAGTCAGGTCATCTCCGCGATACGGCAATTCCTGAACGGGCACGGCTTTCTGGAAGTGGAAACACCGGTGCTCCAGCCATCAGCCGGCGGGGCTCTAGCCCAACCATTCATCACCCACCACCATGCCCTTGACCGTGATTTATACCTGCGCATTGCCCTCGAGCTTCACCTCAAGAGGCTGATCGTTGGTGGCTTTGATAAGGTCTACGAGCTGGGACGCACCTTCCGCAACGAAGGTATCTCCATCAAACATAACCCCGAATTCACCATGCTGGAAAGCTATGAGGCCTACGCCGACTATAACGATGTCATGAAAATGCTGGAGGAAATGATATACCACGTGTGCCAAGAGGTCCTGGGCGCTGAGCAGGTCGAATTTGCCACAAGCACCATTAGTTTTAAGCCACCGTGGCAGCGTCTGGAGCTGCGCCAGGCGATTACCGAATATGCCGACATCGACTTCGAAGAGTTCCCCGATGCTAGTTCCCTCCGTAATAAGATGCGGGAGCTAAATATCGAGGTTGACCCGGAGAAAGGCCGGGGACGGCTGATAGATGAGCTAATCACCACCTTCGTTGAGCCCAACCTCACCCAGCCCACCTTCCTGGTGGACTACCCAATTGAAATGTCGCCCCTGGCGAAAGCAAAGCCCGATAACGAGCGTCTGGTGGAGCGTTTTGAAGCCTTTGCCGGCGGCATGGAGATCGCCAACGCCTTCACCGAGCTTAACGACCCAGTAGAGCAGAGAAAACGCTTTACCAAGCAACTGAAAGAACGTAAGGCAGAAGACAAGGCGGAAGAGACCATCGACGAGGACTTCCTTCTGGCGCTGGAGTACGGTATGCCCCCCACCGGCGGCCTCGGGGTGGGCATTGACCGCTTGGTAATGCTCTTCAGCGGCCAGCAGTCAATCCGCGAGGTGATACTATTCCCACAGCTTAAGGAGAAGGGAACACAGGAGACGAGGTAGAAAAAACATGCTCGACCTTAAGTTTATCCGTGACAATATAGATTCAGTGATAGAGGCAGTCGCCAGGCGTAAGGATAGCGCCCCGCTGGATGAAATCCTTAAGCTTGATACGGAGCGCCGCCAGCGGGTAACCGAACTGGAAGACCTGAGACACGCCAGAAAAGAAACGGCGCGTAAGAAAACGGCAGCTGAGGAAGGGCGTAAGCTGCGCACCAAGATAAAGGAGCTGGAAGAAAAAGTCAGAAACCTGGATACCAGGCTGGAGGAGCTTCTTTTACAGGTGCCCAACATCCCCCAGCCCACGGTGCCCGTAGGTATCAGCGAAGAAGATAACGTCTTGGTGCGCACCTGGGGCGAGCCGAAGAGCTTCGATTTTGAGCCAGCCCCGCACTGGAAACTGGGGGAGGCATTAGGCATCATTGACTTTGACCGGGGGGTAAAGCTATCTGGCTCCCGCTTCTACGTACTCAAAGGGCTAGGCGCCCACCTGCAGCGGGCCCTTATCTCCTTTATGCTTGACCTCCACACCGCAGACCACAGTTTTAAAGAAGTCTACCCCCCGTTTATGGTCAAGAGGGAGTGTATGACCGCTACCGGTAACCTACCGAAATTCGCTGATAACCTCTACCACGATGATGAAGACGACTTCTGGTTTGTGCCTACGGCTGAAGTGCCCCTGACCAACCTCCACCGCGATGAAATCATACCACCGGGAATCTTGCCCATCTATTATGTCGCCTACACCGCCTGTTTTCGCCGGGAAAAGATGAGCGCCGGTAAGGACACGCGGGGTCTAAAACGTGGTCACCAGTTTGACAAAGTGGAGCTATATAAGTTCAGCGAACCGCCTACCTCCAATAATGAGCTGGAGAAAATGGTTAGCGCCGCGGAAGAGGTCGGTAAGAAGCTCAAAATACCCTACCGTGTCTTAGAGCTGTGCACCGCTGAGCTGGGCTTCGCCTCTACCAAATCCTATGACATTGAGATGTGGGCTCCCGGCTGTAACGAGTGGCTGGAGGTAAGCTCCTGCTCCAACTGTGGTGATTTCCAGGCTCGGAGGGCCAATATCCGTTATCGGCCCTCCCCAGATAGCAAGCCCCAGTTCGTGCATACCTTAAATGGCTCGGGGCTAGCCTTGCCCCGGGTGCTCATCGCCGTAATGGAAAACTACCAACAAGGAGACGGCAGTATTGTTATCCCAGAAGTCCTTCAGCCCTATGTCGGCACTGAGGTGATTAGATAGCTTAAACAGCCGGTAAATTTTTCTATATTGAGCCACAGTCGGCTAGTCCTGGTATAAGGAGGTGGTCATGGAGTACGAGGATATAATCCCGGAGGGACTCAAAGGCAAGACTGAGGCAGAGCGGCGGAAGATCATTAGACGCTGGGAAGAGCTTTGCGACCTTAAGCAAGGCATCCTTGGTGGGGAAATGCCCGAAGCCCGCGAGCAACTCCCCGAAATAGAAAGGGAACTAGCCCAGCTAAACAAACAGCTCGAACCGAGAGAGCCCGTACCCGGGACAGGTTTTCTCATTAAAGGCGATAAACAGTATATCCTGTGCCCCCGATGCGGAACCTTCGTTCACCTCACCAAAGACAGAATCAGCGAACTCGCACTAGAATTTAAGGAGACACCGGAAGGGGGCTGGCCGGACAAATACCTGATCAGAAGCATAACCTGCCCCATCTGCAAATGGGCTCTGGGCGTACCAGCACATTTGTGAGCTCTATAACTAGGTATCATATAAACGGGAAAGGGGCGAGATGAGAAATAAAGCTAAGAGGTTCTGGCTAGGCAGTCTGGTGGCTTTACTGGTGGTGCCACTCCTCGGTTGCGGCTTCTTGGAAAACTTAATAAACCCACCTGCTTTGAACCGGCAGGAGGCCGTTGCCATCATCCTGGTTGCCGGTGTGCCCTACATTGATGATTACCTTGCGGAGACCCTTGGGGAGGAAGAGGCACAGGCCTACGGTAAGATAGGGACAGCAACCCCAACCGGAGAGTGGGATGCCACTTACCAAGGTAAAGGGGAATGGGAAGTTCAGGGTCCAGTGATAACTAAAAATTGGGGTGAGTGCTTAACTACATGGACAATCACTGAGGCGGATAGCGAGGTACGGCTTATCGGATTTAACTGTGACTAAAGCCACCAAGTGGCACTAGTTACCACAGGAGACACGGGACATGGCACGATATGCCGAGGATATAATAGTGGACAAGAAAGACCAGCTTGAGAAGATCGAGGGGGTGTGCCTTCCTAACGAGATAATCAGGGCTGTTTTTGACCTGAAGGGTGGTGGGTCTGGATTCATAGGACTTACTGATCGGCGGCTCATCTACTACGACAAGGCCTTCCTAAAGAAAAAGAAGGCGATGGTGAGCCTCCCTTACAGCCGTATTGCCTGCGTGGCTAGTGAGGACAACAGCGGTTTCTTCATCAGGAGTGGCTTCCTGGTAAGCGATACCCTCACCATTGAGCCGATTGGGCTTGAGCCGAGAACCTTTGTCTTTAGGGGCGGTGACAAGGCTCACCAGGCCCACAACATCATTATGGAATACCTGCTAAAAGAATAGCCTGAGGCAAATTAAGAACTAGAACCAGTGCCCCTACTCTATCACTGCCTCCAGCTCGTCTTCGTGCACCACGAGCTCCTTCTGGTCAGCCTCCATCAATACCGTGTAGATATAGACAACGCCGCCGCCACTGCCTAAGCTTATCCAGTAATAATCAGCAACCTTACCAATCTGACCCGCATACGGTTCTAAAGCAGCGTCTCTCGGGGATAGCTGCTGAGTCTTGACCGGCGTTATGACGACTTTCTGACCTATCTGGTACTTGGGAGCCATTTAAACTACCCCAAACAAATCTTTGTGAATAATAATTGTATAAGACAGGCTTGTCAACCCCAACAAAGAATTTGCCCGCCTTTTCAGCATAAATAGGCTGTGGTCTGAGTTACAATGCAGCTACTAACCAGGTGCTGGTTTTTGCGTTATAGCTATAGTGAATGAAAGATTTGCAACATTTTGACTCCTGATGTAAATTAAAACAGTTAGAATATGGGGGGTATTTCCAATGAAGGCAAAGATAGGTCTAATCTGCTCTGTAGCTCTCTTAACAACCCTACTTTTTGGTTGCGCGGTAGCCCAAAAGCAAGACTTGATCAATCTCACCTGTGATGACTTTACAAGTCAAAACCACATCATCGGGGAACTGAGTGTTAAAGCCAGCGACTCATTTACCGTAACCCTGTGCTCCAATCCCACCACCGGTTTCCAGTGGGAATCCGCCGTAATCACCGACCCGAGCGTGCTTATCGAAACAAACCACCAGTTTTTCGGACCTGAAGACGAGAATCTGGTCGGGGCAGCGGGTAGGGACGTCTGGACCTTCCAGGCACTTAAGAAAGGCACCAGCAAAATTTCCATCGCCTACAGCCGACCCTGGGAAGGTGGCGAAAAGGCCGAGTGGAGCTTTACCGCAGCAGTCACCGTTAAATAGAAACTATCTGCACCATTTCTAATAAAGCCAACTTCTCAGTAGAATAACCCGTGACTTCGTCGCGACCCGGGAGGGGTGTACGAGCAGTCTCTGGTGACGGTCTTGGAATTCGTCCTCAAACCCAAACACAATTCTTGCATGCGACCCGCCGTTGGTGCTATTATTATAATCTAAAACTTTATCCACCTAAGGAAAGGAGGAACAAGTATGGCTAAGCCAGATGCGGATATGACAGGAGAGGATTGGCTGCGTGAACTACTTCAGGGCGCCGAGATGCCACATGAGGGACATCAGTATCACCTGTGCTACCTGCACAATACCGGATTCTTAAAGAAGGACCTGGAATCCTACAAGAAGCTGGTAAAGAACCCAAAGTTCGTCTGTACTGGGTGCGGTCGCGTTGCGGAAAGGGCGGAAAACCTCTGCGGACCCACTAAGCTTTGATTTAGCCAGATAAGGGTAAGCCATATTATCGATAAGGTAAGAGGCTGGGTGCCGGGGAGGCTTTCGGCGGATGGTAAGCAGTTGAAACTCGCCTAGTAGTAATCACCAAGCAGTTGGATATTGCCTAACCTCACATTGGTTAATGTGAGGTTAGGTAGTTTTTAGACATTCTGCGCATGCCGTCTGTACCACGACTTCAAGAGGCAGTAGCCAAACGCTTTGACGATGTATTCAACACTAGATATAATGAACTAGCTGATGAAATGGTGCGTCAGCTAAACCATATTAGGTATACCTGTACACTACTGGTAAGGTATTGAATTAGGTTCAATCATGCAGATGGAGGGGTGTCCGAGCGGTCTATGGTGATGGTCTTGAAATCTGTCAGCGAATACCCCAAACCGTCAATTTACGTTCAAATTAGAACTTTTGTGTCAACTCCCGAAAAACCATTTTGTGCGTAGAATACCAATCAGTTACTTTGTGTTTTAATCAGTCTAGTAGCAAATTAGTAGCAAAATTCTGGCTTCAGTTTATGCATGAAAGCTTTCTCAGTAGAGGGTCAGAATACGAAGGTTTCTATCTGAAATGTTTCTTCCAAATAGGGATGGTTAGACCCTCGGGGCATAAATTGAACTGTCGATGATTGGGAAATGCCCTTTGACATAAGTTGCCATAGTGTTGCTATAATTAATCTGCATCAATTTTGAAGTGTCAATTGGATAAGTTACGCACAAACCTAGCTACAGTTTGTGCGTAAGCTGGTAAGCTTGGTGTCATGTGAGAAAGTCTATGGATTCTAAGGAAAAGGAGTAGCCGCAATTGGAAAAAGAAGTAGTAGAGCCGTCAATCAGGGAGCTTTTTGACCTGAGCGGCAAGGTTGCCGTGGTTACCGGCGGTGCCCGAGGTATCGGAAAGGCAATAACCAAGCGTCTCGCTGAAGCGGGTGCGGCGGTGGTTATGGCGTCCCGTGACAAGGAAGTCGGGGATGAAGTGGCCCGGGAATTAACGGCAATGGATTACAATGTTGCCTGGATGCGTTGCGACGTCAGCGATGATTCAGAGGTCACCAGCCTCATGGCAAATACGGTGAAGACCTTCGGTGGCCTCGACATCTTGGTGAACAATGCGGCCGTGTTTCCTCTGAAGCCCGTGACCGAGATGGACGTCGCGACATATGCCCAAGTGTACGATGTGAACGTCAAGGGGACGCTCCTCTGCTGTATAAGCGGGTGCCAGCAGATGATTCGGCAAGGGCGCGGCGGCGTTATCGTCAACATCGCCTCTATGAGCGCTAATCTGCCGACCATTGGCTTCACTGCCTATGATAGCTCTAAAGCGGCGGTAGTCATGTTGACCAAGACCCTAGCCCTGGAACTGGCCCGGTATAATATCCGGGTCAATTCAGTGAGCCCAGGATTCACCGCATCGTCGCCTCACCTGGAGAAACAGGAAAGTTGGCGATGTCCGCGTGTTGTACTGGGGCATCGGGCGGCGAGCTCGGATGAGGAGGCTCGGGTGGTACTCTTCATGGCTTCGCCGGCATCAAATTTCATTACCGGGACTGACATTCTTTGTGATGGTGGGACCAGCCTGCCGACCATATATGATTCCCAGCACCTTAAGGCACTTGGCTCTTGACCTTAACAAAATTAAGTTGCGCTTGAAAATGGTTAGACTTTCCCGCCGCGCGCACGCAATTTTCAAAATATTGTATTGTTTTACATAACACAAAGACTAGGCTGCTCCTAGCAATCCTGAACTTGTAGGCACTACAATACAAGATTACTTCATTTTAGGCACAAGCATAGTGCTTTTTATGGTTTTGGATATTTGCTAAGGCTGTTTTGTGGATAGGGGGTTGGAATTAGGATTGCTAGAGCGTGAGGTTTGAGGAGAGTATGAGATTGTATAGGGGAATAGAGAGGTAATTACTGACTACCTAGTCAATGACTTCGGAAGCTAGGATAGTAACAAATCTAGCCCAAAAACCGGTACCACTACTGAGGTCAGCTCACCTTTGTCTGCTCCTAAATTTATTGACTTATGACCCTAGAAAAAGGATAATTCTATTGAGGCTATAAAATATCCCCAGCTGGGGTGTTCCAACGGTTAGCTTTAGTAGTGGTGATGACTAGAAAAGGAAAGCTCGGGCTGTGGTCACTCGTGTTAGCGGTGGTAACGGCTCTGGTGCTCTTCATGGCCAGCCCAGCTGAGGCTGGCTGAGGCGATGTCTCTTGGCTCATCGTGTATGTAAGCCCAGTAAACGTCGGCTATGTTGAGCTTGATTGTCAGCCTATCGGCCCCTGCTATGTTGAGCTGGAGGGTTACCGACTCACCCCTGACCCCCGAGCCCCAGCCTCGGCACCGGCGGTGCTACACTTGCCACTAGGTACCGAAGTTCACCTGAGTGCCGTGCCTGCATTTGGCTACCGCTTTAATGGCTGGAGCGGGGATATCGTGAGCGGCGATCCTCAGGTTACCGCGACCCTAGGCCGGATGACCACGCTCACCGCCAATTTCTCCCCAGTTATGCCGCTCGGAGCGGTCCCTGCTGTTGCCGCCGCTATTGCCATCCCTCTTGCGTTGCTCTGGTGGAATAGGAGGGTTTGGCAAGATGCGCAGTAGTCAACGAGTCCCCCGGATTGGGTGAGCGTCTTGACATTCTTGAACAAGGTGATACAATTTCCCCATATCGGAGGGGAACATTTTGCAAATCCAATATGCTGTTTTTTGCGAAACAATTGACTTCCCAAAGTCGTCTCCCGTTTTCAAACATCCCGTCACCAATTTAATAACCAATGATATTGCCAAATTGTCCGATTTGGAGATGCCCCTCCTCATCACTTTCGTAAATGGGACGCCTGGTGGCCACCATCTTAAAATCGAGATTGTCACCCCTGCTAGGGAAATCACACTCCCAGATTTCAAGTTTAACTGGCCCCCCAAGAAGGTCTCCCATGGGGAGATATTCACCGTTAAATTCCAACCTGATATTTTTGGTCTCTATACATTTCGTTTGATAGTAGACGGGGAGATAATGAGAGAGATCCAAATCCCCATCATCCAAGAGAAATAACTTCACAACCCATCCATCTTGTTCTTTTCCAACACTTATCTTCACGTTCAAACTAGAACTTCTGTGTCAATTCCCCAAAACCGATTTTGTGCGTAAAATGCCAGTCAGTTACTTTATGTTTCAATCAGTCTAGTAGCAAATTAGTAGCAAAATTCTGGCTTCAGTTTTAGCTAGAGCTGGCACCTACCAAACCAGGGATTTCTTACCGAGACTACCTAAGTTTCTCCCGTAAAAGAGCTAACTACTCAGAATCCCTTTTCTGAAAGTAGTTCCTGATATCTCCGGCCAAGTCCTCAGGGTTTTCGGGTATCACTGTCTCCCCTAGCAAAAATGGCATAAACCATGAGTCGATACTTAAGTAGTTCGATCGAACGTTGGGTCTGGCAACAACGCTCAACCCGATGCGAAAGTTGCCTATAGTTCCTATTGCACCAGAGTAAACGACGCAATTAAAGCTATCAAAGCCACGATTTCCATAGTATTCTAGGATATTTGATAACCCAGCAGCGATTTCCATTACATCATTACCTTCTAACTCTAGAAAGTGGCACGCATTGACTAATGCTCGTACTTCACAGAAACCATTAGGGGCAAATGGAACATACCAATATACATTGCCTGCTTGTCTAATCTGTCTGACATCATTTAGTTCTATCAAATCTTGCCAAAAGCTACTGTTATTTTCTTCAGCGTATTTGGTACTGGATTCTATCAAATCTCTCACTCGATTGAATGGGGTATGCTGCATGGCAATCTGTTGGTGGAAATGTATTAAACTTGCTCCTGCTGGTGGAAGATAATTAGTTCCTATTACTGCATAAGACAGTGTCCTATTTGAGTTGTATACCATACGAACACATTCTAAAGCTGCGAGAAGGAAATCATTGATTAGTCCATTGGTAAACTGATTGAGGCTAAGGTAGTGTATCTCTGGACATGTTACCACGGCTTCAAATTCTGTTCTCGGGAATAGATTTGGAAAAACATATACACCTTCACGTTTTAGTATCCCTCCGTACACTTGACCTTCGGGAAACTTAGCTGCAATATTGTCTATAGTCGGTTTGCAAAATGGGCAACTGTAGTTCGACTTTTCAGTTATTTGTTTAAGCCATTCTTCGTCACGATTAGCATAGAACCCTGACCATTTGTCTTTTAAATCTGGGCAAATTAACGAACTACGATGTGTTAGAGGGTCAAACCTCCGCTCTACTCTATGTTCTAACTTATTGTTTCCAGAATCTAAGACTTTTATCTTAATAGCTTCAGACCTAAATTCAATAGGCATTTTCTAGCCTCCGTGAGTGTAGATGGCAGGGAAGATAGCGTAATCCTATCTTAATCGAATGTCAACACCCTCTCAAATGCGAAGCCTCAATATTGAAACTTGTGATATGCGGGGAATGGTCACTTAAAAGTGAAAATGATGATTGTCAAGACCCTAGCAAGCACCACAATACAAAATCACTGCATTCTAGGCACAAGTATAGTGCATTTTTATGGTTTTGGAATTTGTCAATATGACGAAATACGAAGTGCCTTGGCTACTGAGACTCAGTTTGAAAAACTGGTTTAGCCCCCGAAGAGCTTTTTACATTT
>Ga0209427_10005893_pt1 | contig 14042 bp, 10 predicted proteins | sample DeeMarSWOR136_30_FD_187465 | JGI IMG/M metagenome (GOLD analysis project Ga0209427, IMG submission 187465) | Marine sediment microbial communities from White Oak River estuary, North Carolina - WOR-1-36_30 (SPAdes) (version 2) | ecosystem: Environmental > Aquatic > Marine > Intertidal zone >... | reverse complement strand
CTCTTGACCAGCCGAATTCGTAGATAAAAGGGTTGAAAAAGACCCCATAGGCGGAGTTCATACCGATACCAATCGCCTGGATACTAAAGCAGGCCGCGACAATGACATAGCTATAGAAAAAGTTATCTGTTTTTGCTTTATCCATTCGGAGCACCCTTAACTACAGGTTGTAATCTACACCTTTTTTAAACTTTTTGGAAGTGAGGAGTAACAGGTAGAAAGAGGTGTGCTTCTCGCACCTGTATGGGGAGGCGAGTAGTCTGCATTGAAATCCACTCATTTAAGAATGAAAGCAATGAAATGGGGCGGAAAAACTTTTCCCAATGTGGGAAACAGTAGGGTAAAAATGAGAAAAGTAGTTCTTGATTGAAAAAATGATATGAAGTTAATTGGATTAAAATCATGTAAAAATACGTAAAATCACGTAAAGAATTACTTTTGGCATATAATTTGATTATTCTTTACTGGGCTAGTATTAAAATTAATTAAATTAAGAGCTGGAAGATCCAATTATGAGCATGATCTATGAGGCTTTGAGAAAAGCGCAGGAGGATAGGCTGAACGAGTTGGAGAAAGACATTCGACCCGTAGATGAACTTAAAAAGCTGGATCTTCCTGAGGGACAGAGCATCCCTTTATCCCCCTGGTTTCTTATAAAAGTGCTACAGGATATCAAAAAGGCAGTAGTCTCAATCTACGAGATCAGCCTTCTTTCAATAGAAAAGTCTGACAATGATGAAATTAGAAAATATTCTTGGAAAGCTATGACCCAGGGCTTTAATAAGATCCTTTCTGTTGTGAATATGCTTTCAAGCTATATCCATGTGGCCTCCCCGATCATAAAGAGAAATACCATTCATCGCATTCTTGAAGAAGTCCTGGAATCGAATGAGAAAACATTACATACTAAACATATCGTATTAATGAAAAATTTTGACAAGGAACTTCCCGAGACTATTTTTCACGACGAACAGGTAAGATTTATCATTAGTTCGGTTCTCCAATATGCCATACTCTTAGTTCCCGCCAATGGAAGCATGGAAATTGTGACAAAGTTCGTCGAGAATGATCAGAAAGGACAGGGCTTGACAAGCGTTGTCCCGCTGAGAAATAAGTACAGCGAGATCTCGATCTTTTCTTCATACCATGAACAGGCGTTTAATGAATCAGCAGATGCGGCGGAGTCTTCAGGCATTGAAAAAAATGGGACATCCGACTTCATATTGCAGCTCGTAAAAGAAATTATTCAAAGAAATAAAGGTATGATTGAATTCCAATTGGACCAGGTGAAATCGCGGACACATATTTCTTTGAGGTTTCCTGCCGAAAGAAGACAGGTGGCTTACTATAGGTCAGGTAATCTATAACTCCTTCTACAGACACTTAAGGGAATGTTTGTAGAGCAAAAAAACCATAATTGGCTCTTTTCCTTTAGCGACAACCGGGATACAATATTTAGTAACGCAGATTGAATCTCCGAAAGTGTTGAGCTAAGATTTGCTCAGTTTCCATCGGTAGTAACCCCACGCTCTCTCATAGCCTTTTCCTGCGGTCACCTGTTCTTGGATCTTGGAAATTTCTTTGTCTGGATACCAGTGTGGTTTCCCAAGCAGCGTGGCCTGAAGCTGAAGTTGCGCCGCCTTTTCTGCCCATATGGCCGATACGCAACTTTCCTCTATGCTCTTTCCCGCCACGATGTTCCCATGGCCTTTGAGAACAATAATGTTGTGAGGTCCCATGGTCTCTACGATTCGATAACCCATCTCAAAGTTATCCACTAAGCCATACTCCTCATAAAGCGGTACTTCAGTGCCAAAAACTGTTGCACCCAGGTTATCCACTGCCCGCAGTCTGATTCCGGCAGCACTCAGTGCAACAATTGCGGGAGAATGGGTATGTGCAATAGCCATAACATCCAGCCTTCTTTGGTAAACGGACAGATGTAAAGGGCTCTCTTTTGGGGGTTCGATTTTACCCTCGATTTTGTTTCCTTTCAAATCGAGGAGGACGATATCTTCTTGCGTGGCTTGGCCTGGACTGATTTTGCCGTTCATCAACACCTGATCTTTTCCCGGAACTCTGACGCTAAAATGGCCGAGTTCGTCCATAATGCCTCCGGAATCAAGAATTTTGCACGCCAACACTACTTTATGTCTCAACTCATCGATGAAATCCATAACTGCTTCTCCTGCATATGTTTGGTCGTAGTAATTATCATTTAAATTTTTCCTTACGTTACCTTCAGAATAAAACAGGGCAGTTTGGTCTTAAATTCCTTTCCCCCGTTCTCATTGCGTTAAAAGCTTTCTCTCACCGCCATTTAGTAGAAATTTCGCTTACCACGATATCACATCCGTGTTAAATAAAGAGAGTGCTGCAAGACGTTGCTAAATCTTGAATTCATCGAAGGTTTCTGGTGAAAAGAGCTCATTTATACTCATCAGTCTGCCTGAAAGGCCCTGCTCATAATGATAGCGTAAGAATATTTCTAAGGTCTCTCGATTCTTCTCAACCCCATATGGCCACCAATCCACACCCATAACCTTTTTTGTGCGCTCTACCTCTTCACTCACCCAAGGCAGCGTAACATGGAGCGCTGTACTCTCAGTGTAACTACTCACAGTCATGTCTTTAGCCTGGCGGAACGCCTTGTAAAGATTCATGGCTACCCATGGGTTTTCCTTGTAAATATCGCTTCTTATGATGATCGTGTGCATAATAGGAAATATGCCAGTTTTTTGATAATATTGCTCTTCAACTTCCCGATAGTTACCAAAAAGTCGCGCTACATTAGGAGAGCCTCTCGTAAAACAAGAGGGAGCCCGCGCTGTAAACAAGGCATCCAACTCACCGTTGTCTAACATTTGAGAAAGTGTCTTATCGGACGGAACGGGTTTCAGATTAATGTCGGACGGCAGATGAATCTCTATCTTTTCCTCTCGACCTGGCGTCTCTACTCCCCCGTTCCGCCATATTATATCCCTAGGCAAAACTCCATACTCATCCTGGAAGATGCCTCGTAGCCAAACTGCTGCTGTCATTTGGTACTCTGGTACTCCTACAATCTTACCTTTAAGGTCCCGAGGAGAAATGATATCCTTTTGCGTATTAATAAAGACACAGGAGTGTCTAAAAACCCTCGATGTGAAGACGGGTATTGCGATAAAACGTTCATCGCCCCTTGAGCGCAGCAGGACATATGAAGAAAGAGAACTTTCAGAAACATCAAACTCCTCGTATCTGAGTTGACGCCAGAATATTTCTTCCACCGGTAAAGGTAGAAAATTTAAATTTATACCTTCCGGCACTACCCTACCACATACCAGTGGCAGAACACGGTCGTAGGGCGGACATGCAAAGGAAAGAGACAGTGCCATAGAATTAATCAGCTCCGCTCGATTGCCAGCGATTTTTGAAAAAAATTAACTCTTTTGCCAAACAAATTTCTTTGTGACTGGATGTAGTCTTCTCCCTTTATAGAAAAAATTGAAGAAAGTTGTTGAGCTCAATACCTATTAGTTTATCTCGCGATAACGGCTTCAAATGAGGATTCGGATATCGGATATATGTTTATCCTATTGTACGACATAATCTGCAAACAGCGATATTATAAATAAAACATGTTTAAAAGACAACCCTATCAATGCATTTTCATTTCATATTGTGTCCCTTGGCCCCGCCCAAAAGGGGGGGACTGACGGGGTACGTTCAGGTCAATAGACAGCCAAGGCGAGGTTTGTGAAACCCATTCCGGTTAAGAGCTCTCATCTTCATAGAGAAGGACAAGTCGGAGAGAACTGAGTCGAATAGTTTTTACTCTTTGAATTTCTCTGAGAGGAGTGGAGACCCTTATCACTTTTCTCTCCTCGAAATAATTTCTTATTAACCCCAAAGCTAAAGTATCATCGTTACCATCCTTCAATCCTATAAGAAGACCGTTGATCCGTAAAGAAAAATCAAGAGGGAGGAGGGCACCACTGGGGTCGAGGACTTCTCCTTCTATTTGGACTTCTTCAATTGCCAACTCCTGGGTCACCGAATCCCTGAAATAATTTCGAAACTTATTTGCTCTATTGATCCTCCGCTCTTCCATAGACCTCGTTCTGACCTTTTCGGATAAAGGCAGGCGATAGATTTTGTAAGCCGGGTTCTCTTTATATGGTTCTAAGATAGGTTCTATTTCGTCATATTTTTGTAAAGCAAGGATAAAACGAGGGGAGACCAGATCGATTTTCCTCCTTTTTAATTCTCTCCCTGCCTCGCCCAATACGAAACCGGTTGTATCAACTAAGATCACATCAGGTCCATATGAGGAAACCTTATCCACCATCCATTTTACTCCTTTTAGATGGATGGGAAAATGCCCTTCGGGTGTGGTGGAGCCGACAAAGAAGATTTCTGGGGGTGATAATACAACTTCCCAATCTGGATCCGATTTGAATACAGCAAGACCGATCGTGGCAGGGGGGCCGAGAAAAGATTGCCCAATGTCTCCATCAACAAGTGCGACCTTTAATCCCCGTTGGCAAAGGTGAAAGATTAAAAATTGGGCAAGGGTGCTCTTTCCTGTATCAGTTGCCCCGAGAAGAATCGCAATCCCTTTTTCTAGAATATCTAATAAACCAAACCACTCTTTTGGAGCCGAAATTTCCATGGATTTGCAGATCGCCAAATAGCATTATCCTATTAACCTAAGAGAGAGATGTCAAGCAGAGTCAATCGGTGTGAAAGAGGCTTATTCTCTTACAGTGGCCTTACGCAGAAAGGGGACGTCTGCATAGAAGGTGCTTAAGGATTGGCTTTCTTCAATAATCCCTTTCTTCCTTCATGCCTGTCGGTCAATCTTTCTCAATCTCAGTCTTCTCCTTAGGCCTCATCACTTGGACCAGAGAGTAAGGCTCTTCTCTAAGAAGAAGGCTTACCACATCAGGCCGGGCATAGTGTCCCACAACATCATGGACTGCCTTACCTTTGACGATCCCCCTGAGATCAATATCTGCATAGATAATCTCCTCTTTGCCATACACCGGTCCCGCCAGATACTCTCCACTCGGGCCTACAATGCCACTGCCACCGGCCACATCCCACTGAGTCCTCTTTTTTAATGGAAAGGTATCAGGAACCATTTCTTCGGTCATATATCCACATGAAATGATGACGAAGACCTGTCCCTCTATGGCGTAATTTCGGGAAACGACATCCACATAATTTTTCATTCTGGCTAAGCTGGGCCAAACCGCTGCGTGGATCTGCTCTCCTTTCGCTAAGAGAGCATATTTTACCAATGTCATGAGATTGTTACCGCAGATCAACCCACCCAATTTCCCAACATCAGTGGGATAAACCTTCAGGTCACTTCCATCTCCCTGACCCCAGATGCACCGTTCCTCAAAAGTGGGGACTAATTTTCTATGCTTCCCAAGAATCGCTCCGTCTTTATCGATAAAGAGCAGTGAATTAAACATCGTGGCTGAAACGCCCACTTCCCGTTCTGTCATGCCCATGATGGCATAGACGCCCACCTCTTTTGCAATGGCACAAAGCTGGTCGACATCTGGACTGGGTACCTCCACAGCGTGCTCATAGAGTTGGAGATAGGCATCGATGCTTAACTCCCTTTCTGGGTGTGGAAGCGCTCGAGGCCAGTAAGGAAAGGTGGGGATGTAAGCCTCGGGAAAAACGATTAAGGAAGCCCCCTTTCGTCCTGCCTCCTTTATGAGGTGACAGGCCTTTTCTACAGTGGCTTTCCTGTCCAGGAAAATGGGCGACGCCTGGACTGCTGCAGCAGTAAATTTAGGAAAGAATTCTTTCATGGAATCCTCCTTGCGACCCGCCTGAAGAGTATCTTTTTATACATTTTCATTTGGTTAAACGTGAAGAGGAAACCTTTCTCCATCTATTACAATGGTTGTTTTTGAATACGTTAGTTTTTTTATAATCTTTCCATCTTGAAAATGAAGAACATCGACGCCCCATCGTTTTTCGGGCTTTCCTTCATAGCCTTTTTCAAATGAGGGCCATTCAAGCTGCCATCGAAAAAGAACTTTTTGTTCCTCTTCATCAATAAAGGTTTCCTCCTCTGTAAATCGAAATCCTCCGTGATTTGCAAACCACGGTGTCCATGCCTTCTTAAGAACTTCCTTTCCCATTGCTTTTCCACCAGTCCAGTTTTCAAATAGGATCTCATCATGAAAGAGGTTCATAACTCCTTCGAGATCGTGGTTGTCCCAGGCAAGATTCCATTGTTTCAATGCCTTCTTAATCTCTTCTCTTGAAAGTGTCATAAGATGCTCCTTTGATATTTTTTGTCGCTGACTATATAGTATTTTTTTATTCTGACCTTAAATCCTATTTGTTCTGTCAGATTATATCTTATGTTGAGGTTATTTTTTATCTATAGACAAACCTTTCGGAGCCCTTAAGGCTTCATTTCAATCCTAAAATGGCCTGATGACGCCTCCTTTTGCAAGAAGATACTATCATTAGGGATGTTATATCGCACCAGCATAAATATTAAACAAAATTATCTGAACTCCATGGGTAAGCTTATTGGTCGTCAAATATGGTTTGCAATATATACTATTTTTAATAATAATGAAAGTTAGAGTTTCGGGAAATTGTTCCTTTATTGTGGCGAAGTCTCTTCTAGAGAAATTCAGAGATGTGATGATATAGGATAAAAGGAAGAAGAGATATTAGAATTCTGGCTTAAAATATGTATAATGGCTTTCACGCTCTTTTTTCTCTTCCAAATAACAAAATCGCCCATTGAAGACCACTTATTATAGGATAAGCATATCTTTTGCCTATTACCCTTTTAAGCCTATAATACAAACAGAGATTTTTATTAATCAAATATGATCTCATTTTTCGTTAACACCTAAAAGTGGGAGATAATTTATGCCCAATGTAAATTTAATGCGGCGTTTGCCCTCATCCACGCCGCTAAGGTGCTAGAAAGGAGGGGAAAAATAGGAGGAAAGAATTGTAAACATCTCTAAATAACTCTAACAAAATTGTTTTCTAGGGGGAATGGGTTGAAGACCCTATTTTTGAAGAAAATGGACAGTATTTTGCGGCATGGTGGTATGTAAATCTGTATTCCATTGTCGAGAAGCTAGAGTAGGGTAAATAGAAGATAGAGGAAGTTAGTGGGGTAATGTATATTTAAAAATTTAAGGCTACCTTGAAATCCACGCCTTTCGGTAGACAATGTCAGAAATAGATTCCAGGAAGAAGGTGGTAGTCCAATTTGATGTTGCCGGTCAAATCAAGTTTTACACTTTAGGATGGCTTCCAGGCAATAAAGACTTTTCTCCTGCTCAGGATCCTCAACGATGACGACACGAAACTGAACACGGTGGATACAGCCAAGGAAATGTTTGCAGGAACTCGCCATTGCTGGGCCCTGCAATAAACTGTTTTTCTATATCTTTTGATACCCGTACTCAGAATTAATTAAATAGGAAGATAATTACTATTATCCTTCTGATAACTTTGCTATTGATGTTGTCCGCATCTATGAATCATTCTTTATTTGGCAAGACAACGGGCAGACTCAGCATCCCTGCAGAAACGTCGATACTTAATAAAAGCCAAGGATTATGGTATAAAGTTTATTTAAAAATTGGGACCACGCCATAGGGAGAAGAATCTTTGTGTGAATAGGCCATTAGTATCGAAAAGGTTCATAAGAATATACCTGAGCCATTATGAAGGTATCTCCAAGATGAGATCAGGCAGTTAAATTAAATAGGAGTTAGCAAGCTCGATGATTATAGGAATCTTCTATGGATGGTGGATCGTACTCGCCTGCTTCCTAATCGCCCTCTACGTGGCTGGTGTTGTAGTGTTTGGTTTTAGCGCTTTTTTTGAGCCAATCGTTGAAGAATTTGGGTGGAGTTATACCCAGGTCTCATTTGCCACAAGCCTCCGCGGCCTCGAGATGGGGATCTTTGCTCCTATCATTGGTTTCCTCGTCGATCGTTTTGGTTCAAGAAGGCTGGTCTTCTTTGGAGCCATCACAGCCGGCTTTGGTCTCATCCTTTTGAGTTTTACTAAATCTCTTGTTGTATTCTATGCCTCTTTTTTACTTCTTGCATTGGGAGCTGGTGGATGTATGAGTGTAGTTCTAGTGACTGCTGTTGCTAAGTGGTTTGATAAAAATTTTGGGAAAGCGTTTGGCGTGGTGACCTGTGGATTTGGGGCCGGTGGCTTAATTGTCCCCCTCATCGTTTGGCTTATCGATCTTTATCATTGGAGAACTGCATTAGTGATCCTCGGATTGGGGATGTGGATATTGGGAATACCCTTGTCCTTTGTTATCCGTGATAGGGCAAAACAATTCATTTACATTCCCGATGAAGAGTCGCTTCATGATCCAATGACTCATATTGAAAATAAAAGCAAGGAATTCGGAATGGATCTGAAGGAAGCTATTAAACAGAGAACTTTTTTATATTTAGGGATTGTGGAGGTAATACGATTTATGATCATGTCAGCGGTGATCCTCCATATCATGCCTTACCTCAGCACCAGGGGTATACCAAGACCAACTGCCGGTATGGTCGCAGCGGCTATTCCCGTATTTAGCATTATCGGTAGGTTTGGGTTTGGATGGTTAGGAGATGTTTATAACAAAAGGTACACGATGGTTGTGGCACTTTGCCTTATGGGTATGGGACTTCTGACTTTTTGTTATTTGCGGCAGGGATGGATTATTCTCATCTTCCTTTTCCTTTTCTCATCAGGGTGTTGGGGAACCATGATCCTATCAAGAACGATCCAGAGGGAATATTTTGGGAAAGATTCCTTTGGTAAAATGCTCGGGGTCATCTTGGGTCTAGGATCTGTTGGAGGGATTATAGGGCCAACCTTAGCTGGATGGGTGTTTGATACCTTTGGAGTCTATCATTTTGTCTGGCTTGTTTTTTTATGCTTTACCATTATTGCAATCATTCTGGTAATAAGGATTGAACCCAAGACAAATCGTTAAAAGTGAATGGGATTTGAAATTTTTGTGATTTGTTAGTAGATTTAGTGAGTTATATATGCCCAATCGTTAGGCAAAATGGTGAAGATAGCTATTTTCAACGGGCGGAAAGCCAAATTCAACAGCTATTCAACAAAACATTGTGGATTAAGGACAGGAGTTCTTTAAAACCCACTGCCAAATGGAAAGGAATGGTAGGTAGTAATAGAACACTAAGTCCCTAACATTAGCACCAATATATTAGTACTGTAGAAGTTCTATTTACGAATGTTGTAACCATTACATAGAAGACAAATCGTTGAAGAAAAAACGTTACAAAAATTATTGAGAAAATTATTGAAATTTCATTGAAGCCCCTATTGGACTCTCCGTTGGACACTTTTCATTTCGCACAGTCGTTTGAGAAAATAGTTCGAAAAACCGCTCAAAGATCGTGGCGGAGGTCATTCAGAAACAAATTGTGTGCAAGGGGGGGTTGGGAAAAAGGAGAAATTGGAGAATAATTTCTCCATAGCTTCCATAAAAGATGGAAAGAAAAGGCAAAATTCGGAGAATCAACACTGCAGAGGGGTAGGGGGCTGAAGGGCTTCTATCAATTCGTTAAGCCTTCGAAGATGTTTGGAAACTAGGGTGCGCATCGACGTGGAGTCTATTAGTCGTTCGATAGTTCCATGCTTGCAAGCATTGTATCCTGACATTATCAAGATGAATTCCACTGTGTAGTCTGGTTTCGATTTCAGCCCAAGAGGGGAAGGGGGAAGCCTGCTTGCCGTGGGCAGGCGATCTCCTAACCTCCCCCAATGAATGTCCCAGCCCCTTCGTGTATTGCCTGTTTTGGGGCGTCGTAACGGCCTTGAGGACCATCTAAAAGGGTGATCGGTGGGCAGGGAATGTGTGTTGAGTTCTTGCTGTAATCAGCAAATGGGGGATTAGGCAAAGTATGCTAGATTTCATTCGGGAGTTATCAGTGACCCCTCTTATTGACATACAAATCCTTTTTTCGTATATTCAGCTCAACCTAAAGCGAGTTCTTATCAAATCAAAAACAGGCTCTTGTTAATGTGACTTCCGACTAGGTTTATTTTGAATCAAGGAGAGCTTCCGAGAGAACGGGGAAAGATGGCGTTTTTATGTTAGTTTCGGACTGTCGAATACCGATGAATGCCCCTAACGAAAACCTTTAATAAAGAAAAAAGGAGGTCGATGTGATAAAGAAACACTGGACCGATGTAAAAGGGATTAAAAGTGACAAGGATGGATTTAAGGGCATGCAACAACATTTCATTTGGACCAAAGAGGATGGATGTGAACATTTTGCCATGCGGTTGATGGAGTTTGAACCGTATGGCTGCACATCCTATCATTCCCATCGGGAGGAGCATGAATTTTTTCTTCTCGAAGGCGACATGGCGATTGTCGATAAAGACGGCAGAGAAACAAGGCTCAAGGCTGGGGATACAGCCTATGTCGCCCCTGACGAACCGCACCAGGTGAAAAATGTTGGGGATGGCGTGATGCGATTGCTTTGCATGATTCCGATTCTTCCGGGCGGAGATGGTAAAACTCCAGCTCCTCGACCCGATGGCGGAGACTACGTAACCCTGCAGAAACCATCCCAGGGAAAGGAATAATCAATCAGTTCATCTATGGATCTAAGACCTGTACCCGACGCCAGTCTGGGAACGACAAAGAAAGTCTTTGACGCCCAACAGTGGTTTCCAACATAGACTCCCACGGACCGGACAACGGAGAACAGATGGTAAGGTAGCAATCGTTCCCACTAACATGGGGTACTTGATTTTAAGTAGTAATCTGCAATCTTTCTCAATGAAGAGATGCGAAGACTTGCAGGTGTACTGGTTAATCAGAGCTTCCCCTGACACACCCTGTCAAATCTAATAGTAATACGGACATTTGTAAGGGTCAGAATTTGATTTGCCAGAGAGCGTCAAGTGACCTCATGAATTGTTGCTGAAGTCGTTATTTCTAAATTCCCCTCAAATGTTCTGTTTAGATGGAGATGAATAAGAAGATTAAAATGTATTCCTTTTAAAACAAAGTAGAATACTGTAGAATTGCAGTACGTAAAAATAAGATATGGCAACACAAACGACGCAGAAGATATTCACTCGTGATTTCGTCCTCTGTTTTTTTGCTTACTTCGCCTTGTGTTTCGTTTACCACATCCTCATTCCCACTCTTCCGATCTATCTTTCGAGATTGGGATCTAAAGAAACAGAGATAGGGGTTCTTATTGGAATATTTAGTTTTTCCTCATTGGTCCTTAGAGCTTTTGTTGGGAGAGCCCTTTTAAAAATTCCCGAAAAGACCTTTATGATCGCTGGTGCGATCCTCTTTACCCTCACTTCCGTTGCCTATCTCTTCGTGTCCCCTTTTTGGCTTTTTTTGATGGTAAGGGTTTTTCAAGGAATTGGTTATGCATTCTTCCAAACCGCCTCCTTTACATTAATTGCAAATATCAGCTCAGGGGCACGCCGGGGACAAAGCTTCGGTTACTTTATTTTAGCTTTCAACCTCTCCGGTGCTTTAGCTCCTCCCCTTGGAATGGTCCTGATCAACCACTATAGCTTCACCTTCCTTTTCCTGGTCTGCTTGGGGCTATCCCTATGCTCACTATTGATTACTAATCAATTAGGGAGGAGGCGAGTCGCCCCATTGGAGAATTCCTCCATTGAGAGCAGCCCCTTACTGAATTGGAAAGCTCTCCCACCGTCTCTCATTGGTTTCTTTTCCCTCTTCATTGGGGGAGGCTTGAACGCTTTCTTCCCTCTTTATGCAGTCATTCATGGTGTGGCCAATCCTGGGCTTTTCTTTACTACTATTGCCATGATGCTTATTTTGTGTCGTGGTTTGGGTGGGAAGATATTGGATCTCTATAGCAAAGAGAGAATCATGCTACCTTGCCTTTTCACTTATATCATTTCAATGGTCATCCTTGCTTTTTCCAAAACTTTACCCATGTTTATTCTTGTTGGTGTGATCTATGGGCTTGGGCATGCTTTTCTCTATCCCACCTTGGCAGTTTACGTAATTGATCGTGTAGGCGGCTCACCGGGTCCAGCGATGGGAGTGTTCCAAACATTCACGGATTTGGGAACGAGCTTAGGGACGGTAACCATGGGCATCGTCCTCCATACGGGCAGCTATCCGCTCATGTTCCTCTCCTTAGCTCTCACAGGGATCATCAATCTCAGTTATTTCTATTTTTTCGTGAGAGAAAAGTGATGACCCTTCAATTATGCATATTTCTCCCAATAATCGTAACCTCCAAGAACTAACGTACAGCGGACATTAGTAGTGGAGTCCATAATACTTTTTCTGAGAGCTTCTTTCTTATAACTTCCTATTCCAAGAATTTGAAAAAAGGTGTATATTAAAACCCGTATTTCACAAATGACAACCCTGATCCTGAGGACTGGTAAATTTTTCCAATTATTATATTGCCACACCGTAACATCGTTTTAGAAAATATTATACCGCAAAAAGGGCGATTGCTGATCCATTTAGACCTCAAAATGGCATTTTAAGGGGTGAAAAGTCTGGTTTTTAGGAGAAACATCGCAGCAGCATAAAAAATAATGTTAGTGACGTAGAACTGAAAGGAGGAAAGAGATGGTGAATGATCAAACCGCCGACAAACTTGCGATCAGAGAGGCGGTAGAGAACTGGGTATTGTGGCGCGACGCTGGCGATTGGGAGCGCTTTGCAACAGTCTGGCATTCGGACGGGTGGATGACAGCCACTTGGTTCCAGGGACCGGCACAGAAATTCATCGAAGTGAGCCGCGAAGGTTTCAATAAGGGGGTGAACATCCTTCACTTTCTCGGCGGATGGACCTGCGAGATCGTCGGTAAGCGTGCGATCTCGCAGACCAAGATGACGATTAACCAGCGCGCGCCTGTGGAGGGTGTTCTCGTTGACGTCGTGTGCACGGGGCGCTTTTACGACTTTTTTGAGAAGCGCGAAGGTCGCTGGGGTATTGTCAGGCGCCAGCCCATCTATGAGAAAGACCGGCTTGATCCAGTCGATTCATCAGAGGTTCTTAAGCTCGACGCGGAATGGCTCGCACGCTTTCCCGAAGGGTACCGCCACCTCGCCTATCTGCAGTCGAAGAATGGATTCAAAGTCAAAGCAGATTTACCCGGCTTACGCGGCCCCGCGGTAGAGAAGCTTTACGCCGAGGGCAAGGCGTGGCTCTTAGGTTCTGCCAGACCCGGTGAGCTGCTCTGAACACATCATCTGTTAGGTTACAAGGAGATTATGAATGATAAAAATTGCAAGCGAAAGGGGTCAGCTCTATTTTGTAGAGGCCTGAGCGCAGATATCGAGGTAGATTTGATAAAGTCCTGATAGTCATTATCCTGCATTTGAAGATCGCCACCTAACCAGAAAATCCAACGGACGGCTAATAGCCGCGGTTGATTTCTGTCGTTACCCACTCTTTCCATCGGTAAACATCAACTCCGATGAGGATGCCGGAGTAAGCACTTGTAGATACTAAACAAGCTTTTTCTCAAGTCTTCCTTTCTGAAGTCCTCATTTGACTGCTCTAGCTAAAAGATGTGAATCCGCAATCATCAACTTCCCGGTCTATGTTGAAGTAGGGATTAATATGTGAAACAGGCCTGCAAATCCTCTCCATGCTCTCCTGTTACTCGCCGCATCTCTCCCCTCAACTCTGGCCTTAATTATTTGAAATTAATGCTACCTTTAAGTGCATAGCCAGTAAGAGGGATAAGAGTCCTGGATTAAAAAACATGGAACACTTCTTGGGGGAGGTCGCCCTTTAAAATAATTAGATGGAGACTGTGGAGCGAAGGCTTAAAAATCAAAACTTAAATAACTCTTTTACCCCTTACGCTTAGCGCCTCACGATATAGGGTTTTCAATATGCGCCAGGCTCTTTGCTGTAAGCGAATAGTTGGTTATGGCTTAAGGAACGGACTCCGGAACAACTGAAAGGGGAGGGGAGTCAGTGAATGGTGTAGACCCGACACCCCGACGTGTGAGTGGTTCGACAGGAACGTTA
>Ga0209427_10005892_pt1 | contig 14042 bp, 3 predicted proteins | sample DeeMarSWOR136_30_FD_187465 | JGI IMG/M metagenome (GOLD analysis project Ga0209427, IMG submission 187465) | Marine sediment microbial communities from White Oak River estuary, North Carolina - WOR-1-36_30 (SPAdes) (version 2) | ecosystem: Environmental > Aquatic > Marine > Intertidal zone >... | reverse complement strand
ATCGGTTTAGGGTTTATTTTCACTCCGGGGTTAATCTTAAATTCAGTTGAAGATAAAACTGATGTATCAAATTTAAAGGAAAATGTTGAGGAAGAGAAAAAGAAAGATAAGGATAAAAAAAGTATAGAAGCTATTTGTGATATCAATCCTAACAAACTTAATTTAAAGAGTAAAGGAAGATGGATCACGGTCTATCTTGAATTACCTGAGAATTATGATGTGAATGATATCATCCTCGGGGAAATTTTATTAAATGATTATCTTTCTCCTGAGATAAAGCCTTTTAGTATCGGGGATCATAATGACAACGGAATTCCTGATTTAATGATAAAATTTGACAGATCTTCAGTTATAAGTAATCTTGAACCCTCACAATTCAGTGAGATGACGATTACTGGCAAATTACTAGATGGGACAAAATTCGAGGGTGTAGGCGTAATTGAATTAAAAAATTATTAATTTTTTTTTTTTTTTTATTATAACATACTATTGAATTCATAAACCCAGAACAAATAACTAATTCTATTTAGATTAGATGGGAATATTGAAATCTCTCAATATTAAAATAGTAATACTTCTCATTACTGTTCTATAAGTTAATAGAAGAAGGATTTGATAATACTATTTTTTGAATTCTTTCACATTATGTTTTTGATATAAATAATAAATAAATAAATAATTATTTGACTATATAAATATCAAATAACTCATTAAAACATAATTTATAATTTTTGATAACTGAAATCTATCTATTTTGAGGTATATTCCTTGTCAATAAGTAGAGATAGTTTATTTGCCAACCTATTCAATAATTTTTTGAGGGTAAATACGGAAGTTGAAGCAATTATAGTTTCTGATCAAGATGGATTGATAATTTCTGGAGAACGACGAAAAGATATTGATATGGAGTTAGTTTCAATTATGACTGCAATTGTCAATCCTGTTATAGAGAGATTTCGTACTGAATTTTCATATAAAAAATTTGGAACTGCTAATTTTGATACAGAACAAAATCGAATTTTATTTATTTCTATAACTGAAAGTATAACCTTGAGTTTAGTTATAGAAAATCTTGCTTCAATTGATAAAATAGCGCCATATGCTTATTTTCTAGCAGAAAAAATAGCTCAGATTTTATTCGCAAAACCTGACGATTTGATTGAGTTCTCAATTCCTAATTTTGAATATAAAACAGAAGGATATTCGGGGAGAGGTGATACAACATATCAGATTGGATTAGAATCAGGAGGACAATATCGATTTAAATTTATTGTTATAGGTGATCATGAAGTTGGGAAGACTTCAATCTTGCGCAGATTTGTAGAAGGGAGATTCTTAGCAGATTATCGTACTACTATCGGATTGAACGTGTTAGATCATAATTTCGAATTCTTTGGTAATGAAATTAGTCTTTTTCTTTGGGATATAGGAGCTCAGCAATATTTTAAAAGATATCGAAAGGTATATTATAAAGGTGCACAGGCGGCTTTTATCGTCTTTGATTTAACACAAAAGGATTCATTTTATAATGTAAGGAATTGGTTTGATGAATTGATAGAATTTAAAGAAAATGAGATCTCAGTTGTAATTGTTGGAAATAAAAGAGATTTAGTAAATGAAAGAGTAGTTGACTATGAGGAAGGAGTTACATACGCAGAAATGTTATCTGAAAAGTATGATAAAAAAATTTCATATATCGAAACAAGTGCATTAACAGGAGAAAATATTGAAGAAGCTTTTGGGATTGTGGCGTATCATTACATTATGTTAAGTAAAGAGATAGAAGAAAATAATATAAAAAATATGATTTTAACAGAAATCAATTCAATCTTAGAGAATAGAAATAAGCTTTCTATTACATTTCTATCAAAGGATCGTATAAATAATCCTGGTTTAAACCTTCTAGTAGAAATACCACAATTAGAATTGTTATCAAAAAAGGAGAAGAAAGATAAGGAGATATATAAATCATCAAATGGTTTAATTTTGGAAAGCTATAATTTCGATTCTTTGAGAGTTTCTGATTCTGATGGAGTTTTTATAATTTTTGATGGTAAGAATAGAGATTCTATTGACCCTCAATGGAACAATGTAATAATGAAAATCATAGAAAGTCTTAAAGACAACACAGTAATCTTAATTGGTATAATAATCAGGAAAGAGGTTGATTGGTCAGGAATGATGAGTCAATTCAATTTTTATCCAAAATTAGAAGAAAAACAAATTTCATATTTTATATTTAAAATTGCTTCTGAATCTCGATTGGAATTATACGAACAGTTAAATATTATGTTCAATACCATTAGGAATCTTTAATTAAAAAAAAGATGGAAAAAAAAAAAGAAATTATTTATAAATTAATATTTAACTTATCTATGAAAAAATTCTTTTAACGTATGCTCAATTAAACCTTTTTCTTTTAGATCATAGAATAATTCATCTGTACTATGGATGATTATTTCACTTAATTCATGAGTCTCATGTAAGATATCTAATTCTGATTTATTATACAAATCTATGATTTCATTAAATGCCATCTCATAAGCATCTTTTAATCCAATCCACGTGGAAAATAATTCGTGATGAATAATTCTAATATTCTCTTGATATTTTATTTCTTTATATGGGGGGACTTCAATTGTTTGTACTTCAATGTTTTTGGGCCATTTAATACCGACAATTATTAATTCCGCAAATGGATTCTGGAATGTTTGACATAATTTAGTAATATTTTCATTAGAAATATCTTCAGTGTAGATGATTTGAATTGATTTTATTTTCTCTCTAATTGAGGGATCTATATCTGCTGTCAATAATTTATTATCAGTAAGAATCAAGCCATGGATCTGCTCTTGAACATCATCATATATTTGAGGATTGGAATAATATTTAATACCGATTTCATCAAAATATTTGGTTAATAAATCATTAATACAGTCATAAACGATATCTATCTTTTCCATTAATGTAGGTGTCTCTATCATTTCTGGTATCGCAGTTTCTTTAGTATCAGAGGATTCTTGACTTTCAATATATATTTTAAGATTCTCAGAGATAAGTTTACTTTCTTTATATAATTCAAGTGCTTTTGAATAATCTCCTGATATAGCCGCATTTTTAGATTCAATCTCATATTGATCTTTTAAATATTCAAGACCTTGAATTGCTATATCAATTTGTTTTTGACGGTATAATTTTGCTTCTTGGGAATTACCAAGAAGATCTTCAATTACAATCAATTCACCTGTGAATTCTGCTGCCTTTGTATATTCTTTCTTTTCTTCTAAATACTTAATGTATTTGAGTACTTTTTCTTTTCTACCATTTAATTCCCCATGGCTCTTATCTTTGAGTGTTTCATAATCTATTAGTTTTAATTCTTCATGAATTTCTAATTCAGGTTTGGGTAATGGCTTCTTTTGTGAAATTTGAACCGGTTTAACCTTTTTACTTTTTGATTTCTTGAGCACTACGAATCCTACAACGCCACCCACCGCTGCGCCTATGATAACAATGATAATCCAAAATGGAAATTCTGAAGGTTGAGAAGTGGGAGAACTAGATATTATAGTAAAACTACCCTTTGATGCGGAACTCTGATGTCCCGCTCCATCAATCTGATATAAAAAGAAATAATAAGTTCCGGGTTGAAGAGATCCTGTATATTCATAATAGGTATCCGTTATATTAACTTCAAACACTAATCCAGGTGTGGTAAATGGGTTGTTTGGTTCAGTATCAATTATTAATCTGTATCTTATAATTCCAGAAGGATCGTTACCATCACTCCAATTAAAAATAATTGGTAAGTTTAGTTCACCTTGAGGAAAATCTAATAGTATTGGAGCATCAGGAGGGTATGTGTCTTTATAAATGGTTAAAATAAGAGAATTGTTGATGTGTCCTAAGGTATCATTTGCATAAATATAGATTTGAAAAGAACCCTCAGGTAAACTATTCCAAATTCCACTATCGAGTTGTTGATCAATATTATTAATCAAGGATACGTTATTAGATCCTACTCTATACCAAATGGAATCTAAATTAGGATCTTCAGCAAATATATTGAGCACAGGCGCGTTTGCAATGTAAGTATTATTGAAAGGTGAATTTACTAAAATTAAAGGATTATCAGTATCAATTAGTATCGTAAAGCTTCCCGTTGTGGCAGAACTTTGAAGTCCCGCTCCATCAATTTGTGACAAAAAGAAGTAATAAGTGCTAGGCTCAAGAGATTCTATATATTCATAATAACTACTTGATGGCCCAATATTTGTAATATTAATGTCAAACACAAAACCAGGCGTAGTAAAAGGATCCGTTTCGTTATCTATAATCAATCTATACGTAGATATTCCAGATGGATCACTACCATCTGACCAATCAAAAATAACGGGTAAATATACTTCTCCTTGAGGATAATTTATTAAAACAGGAGGTGAAGGTGCAATTGTATCTTTTAAAATAGTTATCTCATCAAATCCTAAAGCTCCTAAGGTGTTATTTATATAAAATTTAATCGTTTGGTAACCATCCGGTAGATCATTCCAAGCCGATGGATTTATAGTTCCAGAAAGCCCTATAAATGTATAATTAACTAACCCATCATCTAAGGTATACCATCTTGTATCAAGATTACTTCCACTTATACTAACAATAAAATTAGGTGCTGTACTATTAAAAACATCGTTTAAATTAGGAGAATTGATCGTTATAATAGGGAAGAAGATATCTTTATAAACTATAACTTCAGTGTAATTTAGATTTCCTAGCGTATCATTTGCGTAAAATCGAATTATTACCGTCCCATTTCCTACTTGGTCCCATACTCCCTGAGCGATTAATCCTGTCCAAGTATAATTATTCGTAATAATTGTACCATTATCTAATTGATACCATTGATCATCCAAATTAGGGTCACTAAAGCCAATAGTTATGTCTGGAGGGGTAGAACCAAATAGATCGTAATTATTTGGCTCTGTAATAGTAATTAGAGGTGCAATGATATCTTTTCTAACCAAAACCTCAGTATAATTTAGATTTCCTAGCGTATCATTTGCGTAAAATCGAATTATTACCGTCCCATTTCCTACTTGGTCCCATACACTTGGATCGATGGATCCAGTCCAAGTATAATTATTCGTAATAATTGTACCATTATCTAATTGATACCATTGATCATCTAAATTAGGGTCACTAAAGCCAATAGTTATGTCTGGAGGTGTAGAGCCAAATAAATCATAATTACTTGGCTCTGTAATTGTAATTAGAGGGGCAATGATATCTTTTCTAACCAAAACCTCAGTATAATTTAGATTTCCTAGCGTATCATTTGCGTAAAATCGAAGTATTACTGTTCCATTCCCAACTTGATCCCATACACTTGGACCGATGGATCCAGTCCAAGTAAAATTATTCGTAATAATTGTACCATTATCTAATTGATACCATTGATCATCCAAATTAGGGTCATTAAAGCCAATAGTAATGTCTGGAGGGGTAGATCCAAATAAATCATAATTACTTGGCTCTGTAATGGTAATTAGAGGGGCAATGATATCTTTTCTAACTTGGACTTCAGCATAATTTAGATGTCCTAAAGTATCATTTGCGTAAAATCGAATGGTAATATTTTCATTTCCTTGAGCCTCCCAGAGTGTTTGATCAATTGTCCCTGTTTCTGCGGTAGAAGGAGAAGAATTGGTAATACTTCCATCCAATGTATACCATATGGAATCCAAATTTTCATCTATAACGGTGAGATTATAATAAGGTGCATTCCATCCAAATAAATCATCTGGGTTTGGTAAGTTAATGGTAATATCTGGTGCTGAAGTATCTTCTACTATTATATTTTCAGTTCCAATAGAATAAAAACTATTAGGTGCATATTGATTATTATATTCAGTAGCAATCCATTCTGCTGAACGAGATACATTAGATAAACGAATTTCGTCTAAGGTCCCATTAAGATTATCAGGACTTCTAGCTATAGTTAATATGTCAGTTATAGTTTCTATAGCATTTGAAAAAGTATCTGAATTATCTAAAGTCCCATTAATATAAATTCTCCGATTACTTCCGCTTCTAGTACACACGACATTATACCACACTCCTAAAGGAAGTTTATATGTGCTGACTAAAGAATCACCATTGAGTTGGAAATAAACTCCGCCATCATCATTTATCCATGTAGAATAAGCTTGAGTATAACTTCCTTTAGTTAATATATCAGGATCTAAATCATCAGAAAAGCTCTCTCCATTTACCCAAAATTCAATTGTAATATCCCCAGTTATATCTAAAGAACTCTCGTTCCCACAATCAATATAATCATTATCTCCATCAAATTCTAAAGAGCCATCAATCTTTCCAGTTACTTGATCTGTAGAATCCATCGACCCATAAGATGTTCCATCATTATTATTGGAAGTAGAGTCATACACCGTTCCTGTAGGATCTTCGGATAGATGCCAAACTCCTACAAAATTATCATCCCAAACTTCAGTTGGATTTTGACGCGAATTCATAGTAGAATTTCCATAATACATCTCAATGATAGTATCTGTAAATGGAGATAACAAAGGAATCCTAACCCATGCTACTAATTTAGCTTGAGTGCCACTATAAGTTTGGTTGAAATATTCTATTTCATGATCAAGCCAAACGTTATTAAAACTAAATGCTATATCATTTCCATATTCTTGAACTTTACTTTGATCGTGCAAATCTGAATCTAAAATGTTAATTAGGACGGGAAAATTGATAAGATTTTCGATCCCATTAATTTTTGTATGATCTATTATAATTTCTTTGTAATATTTGAAATGATCATGATTTGGAGGATGATGTATCCCATATTCTTCTCCAATTGAATAAAAAGAGTTTGGATCGTATTGATTGTTATATTCAGTAGATATCCAATCAGCTGAACGATTAATGTTTGAAATATGAATCTCATCAATAGTTCCATTAAAACTGATTCCATCATGAGTATTTCTACCAATATTTATATACCTACGATTATTCCTTACAGTCCCGCTGTGAGGAGTAGAACTGTCAAAAGATCCATCCAAATAAATATTTAAATCTCCGTCATATACAAACACAAAATAAGTAAATTGTGTAGTAGGTAAAGGTACAGATGAATCTACATATTCAAATCCTGATGTTGTCCAAATATTAACTCTAGGTTCCCTCCCTTCTAGTAATTCCATACCTGCATCAAAACTACTACCATCTGTAGTATTATCATATTCAATTATTCCACAAAAATCTGATTGAGTGCTAAGTGGTTTTATCCAAGCAGACATTGTAAGACTTGAACAACCGGCTAGAAGATCATTTTCGTCTGTAGCAATGTTGTCATCATTTCCGTCAAAATTTATGCTTCCATCTATTTTCCCAAGAATTTGATCTCCAGAATCCATTGAACCATAAGAGTTCCCATCATTATTATTTGACGTAGAATCATAGATTATTCCTGTAGGATCTTCAGATAAATGCCAGACGCCCACATAATTATTATCCCAAACTCCAGTTGGATTTTGACGCGAATTCATAGTAGAATTTCCATAATACATTTTAATGATAGTATCTGTGAATGGAGATAATAAAGGAATCCTAACCCATGCTACTAATTTAGCTTGAGTGCCACTATAAGTTTGGTTGAAATATTCTATTTCATGATCAAGCCAAATGGTATTAAGACCAAATGCTATATCATTTCCATATTCTTGAACTTTATTTTGATCGTGCAAATCTGAATCTAAAATGCTAATTAGGACGGGAAAATTAATAAGATTTTCGGAACCATTAACTTTTGTATGATCTATTATAATTTCTTTGTAATATTGAAAATGATCATGATTTGGAGGATGATTATCTATCCCATATTCTTCTCCAACTGAATAAAAAGAGTTTGGATCGTATTGATTGTTATATTCTGTTGCAATCCAATCAACAGAGCACTCTTCATTTAAAATCCTCAATTCATCAATTAAGCCTTTATAACATTGCACAGTATAATCTAAATTTATACCTATTGTAGCATTGTTAGTATTATAAGCTATATTCGTAACAAGTTCATCAATTTGTTTTGTACCATTAATGTATAATTTTAAAGTTGAGCCATCATAGGTACCTACTAAATGCGTCCATATGTAATCATTTATCTCATAATCAGAAGCAATATAATCAAAACTAATCCCATCTCCAGTAGCTATGCGTGCTTCTCTGCCAGAGTTAGAATGAAAAGCTTCAACCCTAATACCAATCGAATCCGAATATGAAAAACCATTACAATAAATTGGAGAACGTGTATCTACCGTATCATTATAAATTCCACTATACCATGTTTCAATTGTAAATGCATTAGTCAGTTTTAATCCTGAATCTGATCCTAAATTTATATAATCATTTAATCCATCAAATTCTATGCTTCCTGCAATCTTTCCTTCTACTTGATCATTGCTAGTCATTGAACCATATGCAGTTCCATGATAAGAATTAGAAGTACTATCTTTAATTTGAGAATCACTAGGATCCTCTTTCATATGCCATACACCCATATAATCAGTATTCCATACTCCCTTTGGATTTTCTTGGGGACCTATTGTAGAATTTCCATAGTACATGTAGATTATTGTGTCCGTAGAAGGTGATAAAGAAGGAATTCTGACCCAAGAAACTAATTTTGCGTGAGTACTAGTAAAATCTCGATCGTAAAATTCTATTTCATGATCTAACCAATTAGAACCATCATAAAAAGCAATATCATTACCATTAGGCTGAGTATTATTATGTAACTCTGAATCAAGAATAGAAATTAACATCGGAAAATTAATAAGATCCACTGATCCAGAGACTTTTGTATGGTCAATTGTTATTTCTTTATAAAAATTGAAACTGTTCAAGGAAGGTCTAATTAATTCTTCGGTGCTTAGTGTTAGTATTGGTTCTGGATCAACACTTTTCCTTAGATGGATATCGTCTACGAAAAGAGTGTTAAATTCATTGGGTGACGCCCAATAAATACCGGTGGCAAATCTATCGGCTGGAGTAGAACTTAAGTTAACCATGGTTGCCTCAATTTCCAGATTTCCGTCCATCCATAACCTAGCTTCCCCAGTTGTTTCTGAGAATGTGACTTGCATTTCTAATGTATGCCAAGTACCTGTTGAAATCGTATTGGTTGCCCCATAACCATATGCTTCCTTAAAGAAATCATTCCACATATATAAAGTCGTATCATTTCTTATGGTTGTACTTATTAGATTCTGCCAATACAGTGGTGGTCTTGATGTGTCGATGAATTGCATAACAGTTACATGACCACCAGCAGAAATTGAAAAGCTTGGATCGAGATAGATATGGATCTTTGCAAAAAGACTTACTTCATCTGTATAATCCTCATAGACCATAGCTTGGGGAGAACTAACATCGTCTATGTCGCACTTAGCACTATAATACCCTGTATAAGCTTGATCAGTGGAAGCCAATATTGAATCTCCAGCAGAACCTGTACTATTATGATCCCATCCACTCAAATCTCCATTTTCAAAACCATCATAGAAGAAAAATATATTATCACTATTATTCGGGGGTGTACCTGCCAAAATATTGCCATAGTACAAATAATAATTATTGTCAAAGGAATTTACTGCTATAGTTGCCTGTGTTTTGAACCAGATCTTCGTTGAGTTGATGTCCCATGAGGAATCTGAATCTAACATCCGGTCCAATTCCTTCCAATCAGAACCATTCCAATATACCACCCGAACATCATCACCATCTACACGAGATTTTCCCGCATTGACTAAGGTTTCATGGTCAAATGTAAGGGAAACTGTGTAACCTGAAGGGATGGCAGCCGAGCTGGTGGTAATTGTGATTTTTTTGTGGTAACCCCAGTTTGTGTTATACCAGGAACCATATATTTCTTCAGTGCCAATTGTTAAATGTGGTGGAGTTTCAACTAGTAATCTAATCTTTAAATCATCAAAATACACATCTGAATCACCAGCATAAGTCATAAATCCAATTTGTCCTGCAGTTAAAAAAGTAGAATCAGTTTCATTCAATTGCTCAATATTATCCATATAAATCAAATGATTATCACCTACTATATCTATTCTAAGATATTGCCATGAATTATTAACCAAACCAGATTCGTCTCCAACTCCATTTATTCGACTTGGCCATCCAACACCATTATCATATGCAAAAGCTACATCGTCAGACCAATATCCTAATCCTGCGGTGTAATAATGAGATGAATTATAATAACGGTACATCACACCTGACCCGAAATTATTCGGACCTACTTGTTTAATCCGAACTTCTATTGATGCATCTGTCACGTTATAGGTATCTAAAACCGTTCTTCTATCATTTATATGTTCAGGATCTAAATATTCATTGTTTTCAACTGTCCATTGTGTCCCCAAAGTTTCTGTCCAACCAATAGCATCCCCATCTGATTGTGTAAAATCGTCAAAGAAATCATAAATTTTGCTTCTATTCGTCGGTGGATCATTCGCTTGTTCATTACCAAAATAAAGATAATAGTTGGAATCTTCGGAGGCGGGGGATATAGATTTTTGAGTTTTAAACCAAATTTGTGTGTCTTCGGTGTTGAAGTTAGTCTCATTTATACGATCAATTTCCAGCCAAGTCTCATTTGAAGAATTATACCATAATAACCGAAGATCTTTCCCATCAGATCTTAATTTTCCATTGGTAAATAGATTACTTGTATTTACTGAAATATTAACGGAATACCCTTTTGGTAGAGCACCCGTATGCATATTAGTTATAGTTATTGGTATACGGTATCTATATGAGGAATCCCACCAACGCTTACTTGAGGGTGAAGATAACTTAGGATATGAAAAGTTATCATTATAGTTCTTGTTAGTATTGTCCTTAAAATCAATGTTCTCCTCTTTAAAATTCTTCGGAGGAACAGTAAAGATTAAGCTAATAAATAGTATTGAAATAATCCAAATTTTTCTTTTATTTATTTTCAACTTAAAACCCCTAGTTTCCTATATATTCTTATACACTAATGTAATAATATTAAAATATTATATGATCACCATAATGTTTTACATATATAAATCAAATCATTGAAATAGAATCAGTAAATTAAATATTGTAAATATATTAGTTAGAATAAAGGAGTATGTTCAATCCTACTCTTACAGAATAAGGAAATGAATGAAAAAACCTTCTTTAATCTATAATAGAATTTTTTTAATCTCACTTCAAAATTAGCCTGAAACATGTATAATTTTGAGATGAATTCTTTACTTAAACCTACGAAATTTTTATAAAGAGAACATTTAATTTCTGGTCCTCTTATCTCATCATGTATTAGAAAAAAAATTCCTCTTCGCATCTATCAAATTATATATTTTATATTTTTTTCAAACACTCATCTTTTTTATATCTAAATTGTTCAATCTTAGCTGTTTCTTTTTCTCTTCCTAATTGTACAAATAGTTGAGAAATTATTTCACATTTTTCGTATAGTTGAGCGGCATTTTCAAAATAGCTATTGTTGTATAATGATTCTGCTTCTTGACCCATCTCAGATCGATATTTTTCTAAATCTACTAATATCCAATCATTATTTTGAAAGTAAGTAATCAATTCAGCCTGATAAAAACTTGCACCATCTGGATCTCTTAGTTTTTTTGATATAGCAATTATGTCGTAGTATAGTTCAAAAATTTTTATAGAATCTCCATCAATTTTTTCTTTTTCTAATAATTCTAATCTATTTTCACGTTCTTCTATTAATCCTTCAATTCCCCCGATTAAATCAGAAAATAAAACTGCTTCTTCATTTTTACCTTGCTTTGAGAGAATATCCTTCGCATTTTGAAATTGCTTGATTGCCTCTAAATAAGCTCCTTCGTTGAATAATTCTTCTCCCAAACTTTTAATCTTTTCAATATTAATTCTTAAATCTTCTTTATCAATATCTTGATGAGGTGTTGATTCTTGTGATGATATTTTAGCAATATGAGCTAAGATTATTTTAAGAGACACTTTTTGCCGTGGTGGACTAATCTTTTTATGGGATTTTTTCCTCACTATTGTAATTGCAGTGATAGAGCCCGCCACACTTATTAGAACCACAGCAATAATTAGATAAATTGGAAAATCATTGTTATCTGAACGTAAAATAACTGAGAAACTTCCCTCTGTATAAAGGCTTTCATGTCCTGCTCCATCTACTTGAGTTAAAAAAAAATAATACTTGCCTGAAGGAAGAGTGGCATTTAATTCGAAATAACTACTCTCATTTCCTTCATTGGTTATGTTAAACCTATAAATATATCCCGGGGTTATTGATGGGTCAGTTTCATTATCAATTATTAATATATAATAGAAAATACCTGAAGGATCAGATCCATCAAACCAATTAAATACTAAAGTACCACTGACATCCCCGCTAGGAGCATAATTTAATATCGGTGGTAGAGGTGCAATCGTGTCAATAACCGTGATGTTATTGATAATTACTCTCCAATTACCATTATTATCTTCAACATAAATTTTATACTCATAGAAAATCCAGTTATTCGGCGTCCATGAATCATATTCCCAGGTATTGCCTCCAATAGGGTTCATTGTATGATTGTCACCTCCAAATTCGATCTTTACTTGAGAAATCCCTGATGGATCTGATACATTTATCTGAATAACTTCTGTTTCACCCAGTTCTAATGGATCTGAACTTTCAATAGGATCTGAAGAAGTAGGGGGTGTGGTATCTATTACTTCAATAGTAGCTGTAGTATAATTCCAATTAATATAATTATCTTCCATCCATATCGTATAATTATGATTACCTACACTACTAGGTTGCCAAGAGTCATATTGCCAAGTATAACCACCAATATTGATCATGGTATGATTTCTGATTACATGATCAGAGTCTTCATATTCGATTAATGTTTGATTAATTCCTTCGGGATCGGAAACATTTATTGTAATAACCTCAATCTCGCCTAATTCTAAAGGATCTGAACTTTCTATTAGATTGGAATAAGTAGGGGGGATAATGTCGAGCTCTTCTTCTCCAATAGAGTAAAAAGAACTTGGATCATATTGATTATTAAATTCTGTTTCAAACCAACCGGGTGAACGAACGCTTGAAGTGATTCTAAATTCCTCAATTAATGCGTTAATAACATCAGTGTAATCTAAGTCAGTACCGATTGTATAAGCTGTCCACGAAGAAGAATTCCCTAGGGCTTCGACATCGTATTCGTCTACATTTATTGTTCCGTTAAGATAAGCTCTTTTACGCCCAACTGATCCACCTTCCCAGGTCATAACTAAATGATAAAATTGATCCTTCCATCCATCGAAGGAACATTCTATATCAGAAGTATCTCCAAGATGATTTCTAATCCGAGTTATAATCCTGTTATCCCATCCCCAAACTATATCAGGTCTAGCATCAGTTGCGGTAAAATATCTTTGATAAACAGAAAATAATTGAGGTCTAAACCACATTTCAAGAGAAAGACTGCTTGTCGGATTAGAAAAACCTGAAGTCATTTCAAGATATTCTGAACTCGGATAATCTCCCGAATCGAACTTTATAGCTTTACCGATAAGCCCATCTACAAGATCTCCAGAGTTAAATCCTGAACCTGGAGTTAGGTCATAATTATTAGCTGTGCTATCCAGAACGGAAGATGAGCTTGGATCTTGATTCATATGATAAACCGCATAATAATTGCTATCCCATACACCTTCAGGATTTTGTCTCGAATCCATTGTTGAATTACCATAATACATTCTAAAAATAGTATCACTAGTGATTGATAATACTGGAATTCGAACCCATGCCACCAATTTAGCATGAGTACTGTTATAACTCTTTTCAAATAGTTCAATTTCATGGTTTAACCACGCTGTACCATTACCAAAAGCAATATCATTTCCATTTGATTGAACCGCATCATGTAAATCTGAATCAATAATCGAAATTAGCACAGGGAAATTCTTATGATCCCCCG
>Ga0209427_10005891_pt1 | contig 14043 bp, 17 predicted proteins | sample DeeMarSWOR136_30_FD_187465 | JGI IMG/M metagenome (GOLD analysis project Ga0209427, IMG submission 187465) | Marine sediment microbial communities from White Oak River estuary, North Carolina - WOR-1-36_30 (SPAdes) (version 2) | ecosystem: Environmental > Aquatic > Marine > Intertidal zone >... | reverse complement strand
AGCTATTATTTCTTTCACATCACACACTTTCATCTGAGGGTCGAATTTTGCCTCGATGTCAATCCATCTTTTTTGTCCGATCTGTCGGGCACGCAGCCGCTCTATATCTTTTACACCTTGTTCTTTCAGTACCAACTCTTTCACCTTGGTAAGCATTGTTCTATCCTCAAGAGACTGGTCTGTTATGCCTCTAACCCCTGAAACCAACGTCTCAACCCCGAATCGACCAATCATAAAAGCGACAACAATAGCGGCAGCAGGATCGAGAAAATCAAACCCAATCCTGGCCCCAAAAGCACCTGTCAGAGCAGCAATCGAGGAGAGAACATCAGACCTTTTCTCCTTAGCTATTGCTATCATCGCAGGAGAATTCAGTTGCTCGCCAACACAAACCCCATGTCTATACAATATTTCGCAGGTAATAATAGCTATGGTTGCTGCCCATACTGCCAAAATGCCGGGGTTGTGGACTTCGCCGGCAAAGACTGATGTCATTGCTATAACCACAATGGTTATAGCTGCACAGCTGAGCAATACTCCTATTACGATTGATATTATAAATTCAACATGGCCATGACCCCAGTGATGGTCATCGTCCGGCGGAACAGCAGAAACCTTTAAGCCAATGATATACATAACCGATACAACAACGTCACTGAGAGAATGCACAGCATCAGCTATTAACGCTTCACTGCGGCCGAATATGCCGCCCAAAAGCTTTATGATTAAAAGGCCAACATTGCCCAGTAAATTTAAAGTACCAACATACCTGGCGCACCAGTAACATCGCTTACATGCAACCGCCACAGACTGAAAACCTCAAATATCAAATATGAAAAATCAAAATTGCGGAATCCCGTACCTATTGTTGCCGAATTAGCAGAACAATTATTTCGGAACAGTCCCAATGATAGTAGCTGCAACTGGTGCTTGATGATTTCCTTTTCATCCTTCGTAGTACTACGGAGAACGGGAATTTTGCTTCTTTGTTTCTAAGTTTTGATTTTCCCCCTCAAATACCCACTCGGGCTTATTGTTCCATTCGAAATAGGGCTGCAGGCGGAAACGCAGCATTCTTCCGATGATATTCACAGGGAAGGTACTCAGGCGTGTATTGTAAATGTTCACCGCGTCATTGTACTCAACCCTTTTATCATAAATTTGAGTTTCCACATCCGCAATTTTAGTAACAAGCACATTATATGGCTGGCTTGAAACCAGTTGCGGATAATTCTCAGCCACGGCCATAAGCTTTGACAGGCTGGCCGGACTGAATTGTTTTTGCGAAAGGTCCTTCACCGACTCGACAAGCTTTTTCAAATCACTCGAAACGCTCATGGAATCTTTCCTCATCTCCATCGCAGAAGTGAATACTTCTCCTTCATGGCTTATGAACCGGTTCACCGTTGCCGTCAGGCTGGAAACTACATTACGTCTCATCTGGAGTCCCGCTTCTATTTGCGACTGCATGTTCCCAACCTGTTGTTTCATAATTATCAGTTGGTTGTAGTAGTGAATATTGGTATATATAAAAGTGACTGCCGCAATTGTTATCAGGATGGCCTTGAAATGTTCGGCAATAAACCGTTTGAGTGGATGGAACCACCTTTTCTTTTGGAAATGCTCCGCGCCCAGGTTAAATCGTACCTGCTCCTGACGTCTTGCACTGCTTGGTTTTCTAAAAGGAATCGCCATAATTTCTACCTTCTGACTTCTGTCTTCTGTTATTATATTTCTTCAAGTTCCATGGCCTTCTTGAAGCATTCCATAGCCTCCTCTCGTTTGCCCATTGCCTCATAGGTGTAACCAAGACGTTTATGGACTTTGGAGTATTTCGGTTCGATGGCTCTCGCCTTTTTGAAACTCTCAACGGCTTTTTCATAATTCTTGAGCTTATCGTGCGCAACACCGAGGTTATACAGCGCATCGAACGATACGTCCTTTTTACGGGCAAGGGCGCCGAGATATTTAACTGCCGTTTTCGAGTCATCGTTCTTAATAGCCAGAAGGCCCAACCTGTAAACTGCATCTGCAAGGTTTTTATCCATCTCGTAGGCCTTCTTATAAGCCTCCTCGGCTTCTTCATCCATACCTTCTCGCTCGCAGCAGATGCCAAGGTTGTAGTAGACCGTCGATTCTTCTTTACCCATACCGATCAGTTTGTTATAATGGTCAATGGCCTTTCCATACTGACCACGACTCATCAATGCAGCAGCCTTTTTGGAGACCAGGTCCCTGGCCTGGCCAGATTCTATTTTTGTCAAACTGCAATATGCATCAACAAGACCATCAAGGCATCCTCTGAGCTTTAAAAAAAAGCTCTGCGTTCGAAGAGTCAGCGGCACCGCCTGGTCCTTTTTGGACTTTTTAGTTTCCTTCTTCTTTGCCATCCTTTATGCCTCCTCACTTTCTTCTTTGACGGCCCATTTTGCTTTCATACTGCGAATACCAGCCAGTATCGCCACTATTCCAAAGCAAAGCACCGCAAAGGGCACAATAGTAACCAGTATATCTTTAAACATATACCAGTTGCCCATTATCCCCCACAGTCCAATCACTATCGCGATGATCCCTACAATTACGTGCAACATTTTCTGCTCCTTTCTTTCATTTTTTACATTTTTTCAAATATTTACTCTGCCATCACTTGTTTCAATGGGGTAATCCCACGCCTTTATTCCGCCTGTCATGTCATACACATCCTTAAACCCTGCATTTACCAGTATCTGGCAGGCAACCTCGCTTGTTACACCCGTAAAACAATATACGATTATGTCCTTTGTTTTATCCAGGCTGAACAACCTGTAGCCTAACTCGTTTAAGGGTATGTTTATCGCCCCCGGTATATGGGCTTCGTCATAAGATGCATCGTCCCTGATGTCGACAATTATATAATTATCACCGGATTCGTCGTAAATTCTGTCTGCCAATTGATCTGCTGTAATCTCGTAAAAGCCGGCTTCGTTTGGCAGCACGAGGGCAAAACCATCATCAGCCTTGTCAGTTCCCGCGATGTGAGCATACACCAGCCCTCCGGCTATAGCCAACAGAGGCAAAAATGGTATAGCAATCAGAACAGCAATAATAATGATGATGTTTTTCTTTGTAATCATGCGATAATAATGTTTACTTCCCTTGCAAATGGAATTTTTTCCATTAACTGTACCTTGACGTGGCGGGCGATTCTGTCAGCTTGTTCCATACTGAGGTCATTATCCACGCTTATCCACATATCGATATGCAGCAGTGTTCCGATATACCTGGCCTTTACGTTTACAATTTCCTTTACCTGGCTAACCTTTTGCGCACATGCCTTTATCCGTTCCATAATTCTTTTTGAGGGGACCTTGTCCATAATCCCGGCAAAACCGAGGAAAACCATCCGCAGCCCTACAAAGAGCACAGCAACAGAGATAATGGCGATTCCGGTTCTTATAAGATATCCTGCGCCGAGACCAGTAAGTATCAACACCAACAAAACGAAGGTTGAAATCCAGGCTCCGTACCGGTTATACCGCCCGGACATAGCGAGCATGCCGTTTGAGGATTTTTTGTTCTTTTCCCTCAGGTATCGGTAAAGGACCTCATTGGTTATTATTGATATAAGAGTTACCATTACCGCCAGCGTATAAGAACCGCCCATTTTAAGACCAGCCATGACCATCAGGCTGTAGTAGAGCATATGAGTAGCAATAACCAGGCCAAGCAAACCTACAACGGCCATACTTATAAACAGTATCTTGCCAAGACCGTAAGGATACCGTGCGGTGCCGCTTCTTTTTTCTAAAACCTGTGCCTGCCACGGAATCAAGAAGGCGGACACAGCCATAAGAGAGAAAAGACCGTCCATCAAAACCAGCTTACTGCCGCCCAGCAAGACAAACCCAAGCTTCAAAATGGCAAGTGCCAGGTTTCCAAGCAATCCTGTGAGAACCGGACGGATAGACTCATCGGCGTTTGAATATAGCTTACTTATGTTCATTTGCGGCTAATCTACTTTCTGCGATTCTTTGAATTCTTTATAATTCCTACAAAATATGCGGTGCAATAGCCGGAAAGAAAACTTAAAACCAAAAGAAAAACTGTTCTTATCTCAAAGCCTCTTCCAAATGGCAGATTTACCTGAGTCGTGTGCATGTTCCCAGCTATAAACAGGAAAACAATCAAAACAACAGCTATAACTAATATCGTTCGCCACATCTTCATATGCTGGTTAAATGGTTACCAGTTACCTGATGGTTTCTTTTACTATTGGTTTTACCTTGTTAATCGGGATCGCGAATCCCACACCGGTGAATACACCGGTGGGAGCGTAGATGGCTGTGTTTATGCCTATAACCTCTCCGCTTACATTAACCAGTGCCCCTCCTGAATTGCCCCTGTTAATAGCAGCATCTGTCTGGAGCATATCCTCGTAAGCTTGGCCGTCTATAACAAGGTTTCTTGAATCATCGCTTATTATCCCCGCGGTAACCGTTTGCTCCAACCCGAAAGGCGAGCCAATTGTAAGAACCGCCTCAGCAACCTTTATCATATCCGAGTCTCCCAGAACAGCAGCCGGCAAAGGTGATTCGGGTTCGATTTTCAAAATGGCAATATCATTCTCCGGGTCTTTGCGAAGGATTACCGCCGGGTATACTGTCCTTGAAGAACTGAAAGTTACAACCTTGATATTCACAGCATTAGCTACTACGTGAGCATTGGTTACGATATAACCTCTCCGATCAACGATAACACCCGATCCTAACGACGCCTCTTCAACAAATTGTATCGATGGATCGTCGAAAGCTACTGTACTGGCCAAAGCCGGCCCGCCTCTTCTGGGCATTGTCTTCTCAGCAGTAATATTGACAACCGCAGGCCTGACCGAGGCAAATGCATAGGCCAAATCATCATCGGAACAAGTTAATACAAGATTAGTACTCGAAACGGTACCTGGACGCTGGCCGGGGCTTGTTAAGTCAGTGCTATCGGCTGCTGTAGCTTGCTCCTGGACGAGCAATTTCTTGCGCCCAAACAAATTCCATCCCAAGAGGGAGACTCGGCCACCATAGATTCCCAGGTTGATGGTACCCCAATAGACTATAAGGAAATTAATCACTACAAGTACCACCAGCACCCACAAGATATTTTTTGAAAGCCATTCTTTAATATTCATCTGCACACCTTTTGGTTAGTTTACTGATCATAACGTTCTCCCGATTCTTCAAGCCGTTTGCATACCGGCTTTTCGTAATCATCTTCTTCGTTTATATGTTCTGTAAGTATCACATTATCATCGTCAGTAAATATGGAAATTATCCTGTCCAGCAGGTTCCGTTGCCTCTGCTGGGCCACTGCGGCAACAGCTGATGAATCCAGTGCGACGAAACGTAGCTGGCCCTTGCTATAAATATCCAGAAGCGCAATATTGTCATCGCCGGCTGCAATCGCCGCGAAGAAATCACTCATATCAGTTACAGGTGTATTGTCAATGCCGGTAATCACATCTCCGGACTGCAGGCCGGCCTGATCCGCCAAGCCGGCCGGCATTACCGACAGAATCACAATCCCATCGATATCGGCCGGGATACGCAGCGAGGCACGCAAATCTGAATTGAGAACAGACAGCGACACCCCCCAATCCGGATCATCTCCATCTTCAGCGATTGCCGTAGCAGAAGACAAATTGGCGAGTGTGGCATAGATTGTATCCTTTTGCCCATCTCTTACATATATGATTCTCGCCCCATCTCCGGGATTCAGTTGGGCCATAATTTCTCTGAATCCGTCTAAATCCTCTACGGTAATGTTGTTCACCGAGAGTAAACAATCACTTCTTTGAAGACCGGCCTTGTCAGCTGGCGAATTGTCAACGACACTGTTTACAAGAACACCGCATGCCTTCGGCAAACCAAACTGTTCAGCAATAAGAGCATCCACTGACGTAATCTCTACTCCGAGAAAAGCCGACGACGATACAGCTTCAGCTACTGTCAGGGTGGTCTGCACAATCGGTTCATCAACAGTCTTTGGGTTGCCTGCAACAGCAGTACTCACAAGGCTATGGCTACCTTTGGTTATGTATTTATATGCAAGGCAACCTACAAAGCCAGCCACCATTCCACCGATAACAAAGGCCAACCAATAGTACCGCTTCAGACTTTTACCAGTCTGGATTTCATCAATACTCAAGGCCTTTGTCCTTATTCGTCATCTTTACCTTCCAGTTTATCGATTCTTTGTTCATGCTTTTTCAGCTTGCTTACAAGCCAGAATACCACAACGATCAATACCAAAAGTAATAATTGTCCGAGTGTCATACGATAACTCCTTTCATTTTTACATTGTCATCCCTGTGAAAGCAGGGATCCCCAAACCTTATTGACAGAATAGATTCCCGCTTTCGCGGGAATGACAGACTTTGACCTACTTTTTTATCTTCTCCTGTTCATCCCCAACAGACTCAGGAACTGCACTATGGCAAGAGCCGTTGCAATTATGTAAGTTATAGCTGCCGCCTTGAGTACCTTTTTGACGCCTTCAAGCTCTTTCTCATCGGCTACATTGTTCTCTTTTATGTACCGCAGCGCTCTGGCTGAGGCTTCCAGCTCTACAGGCAAAGTAACGAGGTAAAAAGCAACTATGGCAAGGAATAAAAGCAACGCTATGTTTATAAAAAACGATGCCAGAGCGACTCTGGACAGCAGTATCCCGAAAAATAAAAGCGGCAATATAAAATATCCAGCCTTTTCGACAATCGGGGCGATATTATTTCTGAACTTTGCCGGCGGATAATCTGAGCCGTCCTGTATGGCATGTGCCGCCTCGTGTGCAGCAATTCCTATCGCAGCAATAGAGGAGTTTCTCGCTACGCGCCGGGAAAGCCTGACCACCTTGTGACGGGGGTCGTAATGATCTTTGAGTGTGCCGCCGACCTCTTCGATAACAACCTCATTGAGACCGACCGAGTTGAGCATCGTCCTGGCAAGGCGACTGCCGGTAATTCCTTTTTTAACCGACTGCTTCGAATATTTTTCGTATAATTGTCTGACCTTGATACGAGCATATAAGCCGTAAATAACCAAAGGTACAATCACAAGACCAGATATGACATAAAGTCCTGTCAATATATCCATGTCACCAAACCTCTTTTTGTTTTTGTGTTAACTATTTTTGTATGCAATCCCTGCTCCCCAGGCAGGATTTGCCCATTCTATTGCCTCGCAGGCTACCCGGCACGCACCGCATTCAAGGCAGTTTTCATACCTTACATCGATTTTCTTTTTAGCTTCATCCCAAACATAAACCTCTGCCGGACAAATGTATGTGCATATTCGATTGAAACACTCTTTACACAAATGTTCATCGAGGCTGATATGTGATGTCTTAAGAGGCTTTCTGCGAACAGTAAAAAGCTTGTCATCCAGACTAAGCTGATTGTTTTCTTCTGCTGTCACCATATCAGATTCCACCCTTCAACATCGCTGCGAACGTTTTTGCCGCCCTAACAACACTCATCCGGCTGCGTATCATACGAATAATATCACGCTTAACGGTGCTCTTGGGGACATCACCCACCTCGAAAAACTTCGTTATTACATCTTTCATAAGATGTGGATAGTCGTTGAGCAGCTCTTTGTGCGTGCGCAGGGTATCTATGAAATCCCTGCTGCTTTTCATATTCTCAAGGACAAAAGAATGCTTCAGACGTTGTTCGTATGACCGAAGTGCCTTGGCGTCATAACTCTTTTCTGCTCTGTTTTCCAATATTGTCTGAGCAGCCATTATCCCTGAAGCCATAGCCATATTTACACCTTCGTGACATATACTGTTATTGACAAGTCCTGCAGCATCTCCAATCAACAAAAGGCCGTTGGTATAAAATCTCGGCAGATTCTTATAGCCGTCCGTCGGAATCATGTGTGCAGAGTATTCCAACGTTTTGCCGCCCTTTACTAAAGGCCGGATGCAGGGATGGTTCTTGAATCTTTCCAGCAGTTCGTTCAGTGAAACAGGATTTTCTTGCCCATACATCTCACTGATAACAACGCCAACACCTACGTTTAATGAATCCATGTTGGTATAGATAAATCCATCACCTAACATGCCGGGTGTTGCGTCGGCAAAATACTCATAGGCAGCCCCTTCTCTTGCGGTTAAGCCAAATCTTTCGTTGATTACATCTTTTCCCAGCTCTATCACTTCCTTAACAGAAATACATCGAGCACGCATCGACAACCTGTTACGAAGTCCCGCCTTTTCCGAGAGCATGGAATTGGCACCCTCAGCACAGACAACAACATCAGCTAATAAGACATTGTCATCATCATCGGCAGTACCGGCAGTTACGCCGACAACTCTTTTGCCGTCCCATACGAAATCCGTTGCCGCTGTGCCGCAGATAATCGTAGCTCCCTGTTCTTCCGCCTTTTTAGCAAACCATTTGTCAAATACAGAACGCCTAACGATATATGAATGATTGTAAGGCGGCTTTTTATGTTCTTCCGAGTCTATATTCAAAGAAACTTCCGAGTAGTTTATCAGCAATGAATAGTGCTTTTTAGCTACAAATCTTTCGACTGGTGCTTCGGTGTAAAATTGCGGAATCAGTTTGTTCATCTGGTCGGCGAAAAATATCCCGCCAAACATATTTTTGGCACCTGGATATTGTCCTCTTTCGAGAATGACAACATCCACGCCGGCTTTGGCAAGAACATACCCACAGGCAATTCCCGCCGGCCCTGCTCCTACAATAACCACTTCACATTTATGCATTGCTATCTTCCATCTGTTTGATACGAGAGCCTCTGCCTCCGAACACCTCTTTTATATCTGTGACTTTCTCTTTAACTTCGTGGACACCACGGGCAACACCGTATACGACATTGTACAAAAAGCTTTTCTTGTCTTTGGCTACCTTTACGCCTTTAGCCTCATGCGTCTCGTTGAGCTGCTCGCTTTTGCTGTAAGAGCTGAAAAACTCCTCGAAGTAATCACAGTTCAAACAATCACCCTTACAGTGGATCACTTCTTTACCAAATTCGCGTACCACCACGAAGCAGTAATTGACTCGACTTCCATATAGCAGGCAGCCTTTACACTCCTTGTCACAATTAGTCTTTTGCGAATATTCCCAACAGTGGCACAATGATTCAGATGTGACGCCGCTCTTTTCTTTGTGAAAAGTCTCATAAAAAGATATTGCCTCGGATACCGGAATTCTGCAATGGCCCCCTACGGTTTTCATTGTTCTAATTTTGCCTTGGTTTACCCAATTGATGATAGTGAAACGTGAAACACCGCAAAGTTTTGCAAGTTCGGTCGTCGTCAGACAATCTTTCCGCAAATTGATTTTGTTTTTAGTTATGGTTTCTTTTAACATGGCAGAAATAATCCTCTCACTACAAAAAGTGCTACGCTACTGGTTACTTAACTGCTCAGAACAAGCTCGCTTTCCTGCTCGCTATCCGACACGACCGGCTCTTTATTTTCGATCCGTACCTTTTTTATTTCTTCAGTTAAGGCTGGAACTACTTCAAGGGCATCACCCACAATGCTGTAATCAGCTACAGTGAAGATCGGTGCCTTCGGGTCTTTATTGATAGCTACAATGATCTCTGAAGACTGCATCCCGACAAGGTGCTGAATAGCACCGCTGACACCGCAGGCAATATACAGTTTTGGGCGCACGGTCTTGCCCGTTTGCCCTATCTGGTGAGCGTAAGAGATCCATCCTGCATCTACGGCCCCGCGTGAAGCTCCAACGCCACCACCAAGTGCTTGAGCCAGGTCTTCGATAATTTCAAAATTCCCGGCATCTCCAAGGCCCAATCCTCCTGCGACTATTATTTCTGCTTCTGCAATGCCGGCTGTTTTTGCAGACTCTTTCACTACTGCAAGCAGCTGGGCTCTCTGAGTTAGAATATGGTCTTTATAGTCATATCTGACGATTCTCCCGATACGCAGCTCATCTCGCTGCGGGCGATTGAAAACTTTCGGACGAACACTCGCCATTTGAGGACGGTGGTTTGGACAGATGATAGTAGCCATCAGGTTGCCGCCAAAAGCCGGTCTGGTTTGCAGTAAATTCCCGGTTGCCGGGTCTATCTCGAGGCCTGTACAGTCCGCGGTCAATCCGGTCTCCAGCCTGCTGGCTACTCTCGGAGCTAATGAACGCCCAATCGCCGTCGCGCCAAGCAAAACAATGTTGGGTTTATGTTCCTTAATCAGTCCGGTTATCACCTGCGTATAAGTATCTTCGATGAACACCTCTAACTGGTAGGACTCGGCCAGATAGACCTTGTCAGCACCAAAGCAGATTAACTGACGGGCAAGTCTGCCTAATTGGTTCCCTAACAGCATTACACAAAGAGGTTCGCCGAGTTTGTCAGCTAAATTCCTCCCCTCGCCAAGAAGTTCAAGGGTAACATTGGCTATCCTGCCTTCTTTCTGCTCAGCAAATACCCAAACTCCTCGATATCTGCTTTTGTCAACGGTTTGCACATTGTCGCGTATCAGTTCGATAGCAGTAAATTTTTTGCAGGCATCTACACAAGCTCCGCAAAAATTACATTTAGCTATATCAATCCGGGCCAACTTTTTCGTAACGGTAATGGCACCCAAAGGACACGCAGCAACACAAAGTTTGCATCCGGTGCATTTTTCAGCAATCACACGTATACTCATATTGCACTCCTTTACAACACTTCTGCCTGCCGTAGTTTGGTTATCAAATCCGTTACTTGCTCTTGAGTCGAACCTTCCAGAACCTGACCTTGCCTGTTATGCTGAGGGGTGGTCATTTTGATAACTCTTGTGGGAGAGCCTTTCAATCCGATTTTGTTTTCGTCCGCACTGATATCCTGAGCAGACCAGACTTCAATCTCGGATCTTGCGGCATTTATTTTCCATTTCAATGATGGAAAACGCGGCTCGTTAATCTCTTTGCAGACTGTAATCAGCCCCGGAAGTGAAAGCTTTACTTTTTCCGTACCCTCCTCGGTCAAACGCACCGTGACCATATATTCTTCGGTTACTTCATGTATTTTTATTACACAACTAATGTGCGGAATATCCAGCCTTTCCGCCAGCGATGGCCCGACATGTGCCGTATCACCATCGACGGCTTGTCTGCCGCAAATAACTAAATCGAAGTGGCCTATTTTTTTCACCGCCCTGGCCAATGTATAAGAAGTAGCAAGTGTATCGGCACCTGAAAAACCGATGTCACTAAGTAAAACAGCATTATCCGCTCCTAAGCTCAAAGCCTGCCGTAAAGTATCAACTACCTGAGGCGGACCCATAGATAAAACTGTCACCATACCGCCGTACTGCTCCTTAAGACGCAGAGCCTCTTCGACTGCATATAAATCAAAAGGATTGATAACACTATCCACGCCTTCGCGAATAAGTGTATTGGTTTTTGTGTTAATATTCACCTCAAGGGTATCGGGAACCTGTTTGACACAGACTATTATATTCATCTTTATCCTGACAACTCAGCCTGCCACCATTTTTGCCATTGCTCAATTAAACGCTCAGGCGACCCGGCAACGCCGGGTTTGATGAGACCGGCCGTTGGCCGGCGACTCGCTGACATCTTCTTGCCAGTAACAGCTTGTAAGGCATCAAGAGCAGCTTTGGTAATTGATTCAGCAGGGTCGTTCAGACATTGAATAAGAGCGGAAATCACTTGTTGGCAATGATGATTACCAGCCTTGGTGATTTGCCCACCTACCCAGCCGATGCAAGTAATGGCTCTTCGGCGAACGCTTATGTCATCGTCGGAAAGCATACGTGTAAGTGCCGGAATACTCTCACGACCGGCTAAACGATATAGCCCCCATACTGCAGCCAGACGGACAGAAGCTGCCTCATCAGCCAAAGCACGTTCAACAGCACTTAGTCCTTCTTTCATTTCAAGTGTTGTCAGTGCCTTGATGCATTCCCTTCGTACTATCGCCGACGGTTCATCGGCCATATGGGCGACGAGAATCCGAGCCGACAATTCGTTGTCGATACCACCTATCGCTCTGGCGGCATCTATACGAACAGATATATCTACACTGGCAAGACCAGAAAGGGCTGATGTGAAGAGCATCTTATCGGCTCCATTTTTGAAATCAGCCGCCTGCACCTTCTCGGCCATCACTTCTAATGGTTCTGTTACCTCAACTTTAGGTATCGGCTCAGGCTTTATTTCTTCAGCATCTATCTCGGCCTCAGACTCAAGAATCGGCTCCGGTTCCGGCTCTTCAACATTTTCAACATCTGCATCTATAGCCTCTTCAATACCTGTATTTATCTGTCCATTAGGTTTGGCAGCATCGGTTTCAATTGAAGATTCACTCTTTACCTCCATTGGTACTACCGCGATTTCTGTCTGGTCTTCATTGGACGACTCTGATTCTGTCTGGCCTGGGGCAACATCAATATATGGCTCTTCTTCGCGTGTTTTCCCTGACCCAAGGCCAAAAGCAGCGATATCAGATTCCAATGAGGTTATCTGTGCCTCCATCGAATCGGCTCGCAATCTTTCGTCGCCAGCCTCTTTACGTGCATCCGCCAACTTAAAGACCAGGGATTCATTCTCTGCCTTCAGGTCTCGAAGTTGCTTGTTAAGCTGAGTTTGTACATACTCAGCCTGGCTCTGCGTGTCGGCCAGTTCTTGCCGGGCTTTGGCAAGTTCGGTTTCAAGTGCAGCTACCTGCTCGGTCAGGGTATTTTCTCGAGTTGCTATTTCCCCAGTATCTTTTCGCACTGTCTCCAGCTCAGAGAGCAACGATTCTTTTTCTGCTTGCAAATCTTTAAGTTTCAATTCAAACTGAGATTGAGTTTTCTTCGCCTCATCCCGCATTTTCTCCAATTCACGTTGGGTTGCTGCAAGTTCAGATTCCAGCTTAGCTTTAGAGCCAGTCGGCGTTCGCTTTCCCACCTTTGTATTGTCAGCTTCATTATGCATCTGCTCCAACTGCTGCTGAGCAGCATCAAGCTCGGACTCCAGTGCAGCCGCTCGTGCCCTCACCGTACCTTCACGAGACCTCGTCTCACTCAGCTCGCTCCGCATTTGATCCAGTTCAGACATTAACGATCGATTCTCTGTTTTCAACTCCTTGAATTGTGATTCAAGCTTGGATTGTGTTTTTTCCGCTTTAGTCAGCTTTCGTCGGGCTGCGGCAAGATCAGATTTAAGTGTAGAAGTTTTGGTATTGTCGGGCTTCTTTTCAGATGCATATTTGACCTTTTCGCCAGCTAAGCCAAGCATCTCTTTTCCCGCTGATACACCGCCGCTTGCAAAGCCGGCGATTCTGCTGCCAATAGTCGCCACCTTGCGTGCAAAGGCACCTGCACGTTCGGATGCAGTCCCAACAAACTCTAAAAACTTTTCTTCGTTCTCCATTGCCTTTCATACCTTACAGGTTCCGCGTCCCTTAAGCAGTAGCTGCCTTTGGTTCACTGGCTTTTGTATAACCATTTTTGAAAGCCTCTTTCGTCTCAGAGGCTATTTCACGCGTCCTCGCATACAATTTATCTAAGGCGTCTGGACACTTCTTGTGAACAACTTCTACGCTTACAGCGCCGACGAATACGCCACCTATCAGAATTCCTAAACTCTTAAGCATGACATTTCCTTTCTTTTTCAACACACAATTGTTTCGCTTTATTTCTCTTTTGCTTTCTTATCGTTCGATTTAGACAAGCGTATAGAATTTACAAAATGCTTTATGCCATCTTCAGCTTTTTCCACCAGTTCCGGCTTACTTGAACGAAGATACTGCATACCAGCCGCACCCAGAATTATGCCTAAAATTGCCAATCCAACTGCTGCCATTTTTGTGCCCCTTTCCTCTATTATTAATTGTTGTTATAAAAAAAACCCAGCCAGCTATCCATTCGGATAACCAGCTGGGTTAAATTCTTTTTACCCGCTTTTGCTCTCCCCCCAAGGAGCCCTAAAAACTCCAGCAGTCCTTGCTGGTATTCTATCCACGCCCGATATATGAGGCTAAGCCCAATTGTGCTATAAGATGCAGAATTGGATCATTATCATATATCAATGGA